>Ga0207667_10001330_pt1 | contig 30977 bp, 27 predicted proteins | sample KBSCornC52_FD_184301 | JGI IMG/M metagenome (GOLD analysis project Ga0207667, IMG submission 184301) | Corn rhizosphere microbial communities from Kellogg Biological Station, Michigan, USA - KBS Corn C5-2 (SPAdes) (version 2) | ecosystem: Host-associated > Plants > Roots > Rhizosphere > Soil ...
AAATAGGTAATCTCGGCCATAAGTCCGCTTTCCCTCGTTCACACCGCGGCGCCCATGCGCCTCAACTGGTTGAGCGATAGGTTCCAATCATATAATGGAAAAGATGAGTCACGTAACGCTGCTCCGGATAACGATCCTACGCAGCGCAAGCGTCTCGCTGAGCTCATTTAACGCGGACTTGATCTGATCTGCGAGAGCCTCGGCGCGGGTCTTCGAAGCGTCGAAGATTCCGTCGCTTGTCGTGTTCAGCAAGAGCGACAGGTCGCTTTTCAGCGCCTGCAACTCATCTCTGAGCTCGCTTGAGTCGAACATCTGGCTTGCCTTTAGTTGCATAATCCGGCCGAAATTCTATGCGAGCCCACGGCATAGCTATTGATTTGCGCCAACAGCGTCGCGCCGGGCCGTTGCCTGCTTTGAGGCAGGTCAACGTGCGCGTCGCGCCAAAGCTTAGGAAATAAATGTTCCCACTGAAGAGGAAAACAGATCTTGGCGACCGCAGCCCTGTTAACAGCCACGCCATCAGGCGATGTGCTTGAGTTGCGCCCGGGCGGATCCTGGACGGCTGTCAATGTGACGACGCTGGAAGCACTCTCCGACGCCGTTTCGGCGCAGCTCGATCGGTCGAAGACCGTAAAGACTGGATATGGCCGAGGTGCGCGAGCTCGACACGCTCGGTGCATGGCTGCTCGAAAAGATGTCGCGGCGGGCAACCTCTGCCGGTCATCACGCCGATGTGGTTGGCGTCGCCGACAATTATGCCGGCCTGATCGAGGAAGTTCGCCAAGTCAATCGCCGCAATCCCGTGTCGCCGCCCGCGCCAAATCCGGCGCTGGCCAAAGTCAGCGAAATTGGCCGCTCCGCCATCGGCGGGACCGAAGACCTGATCGTATTCCTGGAGATGTTGGGCGCGCTCTTCTGGGCCGTCTTCGGCGTATTGCGAAGGCCGCGGTCACTGCGACTGACCTCGCTGGTCTACCAACTCTACCGGGTCGGCTGGCAGGCGATCCCCATCGTTGTGCTGATCACCTTCCTGATCGGCGCCATCATCGCGCAGCAGGGCATCTTCCATTTCCGGAAATTCGGCGCCGATTCCTATGTCGTCGACATGGTCGGCATTCTGGTGCTGCGCGAGCTCGGTGTATTGATCGTCGCTATCATGGTCGCTGGCCGTTCCGGCAGCGCCTACACCGCCGAACTTGGCTCGATGAAGATGCGCGAGGAAATCGACGCCCTGTCGACCATGGGCCTCGACCCTGTCGAGGTCCTCATCCTGCCCCGCGTCGTTGCGCTGATTTGCGCGCTGCCGATCCTTGCCTTTATCGGGTCCATGGCTGCGCTCTATGGCGGCGGCCTGGTGGCATGGTTCTATGGCGGCATGGGACCGGCAATTTTCATCGCGCGGCTGCATGACGCCGTATCCGTTACTCATTTTGAGGTCGGCCTTATCAAGGCGCCGTTCATGGCGCTGGTGATCGGCATCGTGGCTTGCAGCGAAGGTCTGCGGGTAAAGGGAAGTGCGGAGTCGCTCGGAAAGCAGACGACAACCTCGGTGGTGAAGTCGATCTTTCTGGTGATCGTGCTCGACGGGCTGTTTGCGGTATTTTTCGCATCGATCGGAATGTAGCGATGCAGGAAGCGACTTCGCAGTTGGCGATCAGCGTCCATGACCTTGTGGTCGGCTTCGGCCGGCATGTCGTGATCGACCATCTGTCGCTTGATGTCCGCAGAGGTGAGATCCTCGGCCTGGTCGGCGCTTCAGGCGGCGGGAAGTCGGTGCTGATGCGAACCATCATCGGGTTGATCCCGCGGCAGAGCGGAGAGATCGAGGTCATGGGCGCCGCGATCGGCGGGACCCATAACCAGAGCACGCAGAGTGCCGCGGGAAGATGGGGCATTCTGTTCCAGCAGGGCGCGCTGTTTTCATCGCTTACCGTGCGGCAGAATATCCAGTTTCCGCTACGCGAAAACCTGGTGCTGTCGGACGAGTTGATGGACGAAATCGCCACCGCCAAGCTCGAAATGGTCGGGCTGACGTCGGAGGACGGCGACAAGTTTCCTTCCGAATTGTCGGGCGGCATGACGAAACGCGTGGCGCTGGCGCGGGCGCTCGCGCTCGATCCAGCGATCGTGTTTCTCGACGAGCCGACCTCGGGTCTGGATCCGATTGCGGCGGGCGATTTCGACGACCTGATCAAGACATTGCAGAAAACACTGGGGCTGACGGTGTTCATGGTCACACATGACCTCGCCAGCCTGAATACCGTCTGCGATCGCGTCGCGGCGCTGGCGGACGGCAAGATCGTCGCCATCGGGCCGATGCGCGAACTGCTTCAATCCGCGCATCCCTGGGTGCAGGCTTATTTTCACGGCAAGCGCTCCCAAATGCTGCAACCCAAAGCGAGCTAAAGAGATGGAAACCCGCGCTCCTTTCGTCGTTGTCGGCGCCTTCGTTCTGGCGGCGATCGTAGCCGTGTTCGGCTTCGTGTACTGGCTTCACAACACTGGCGGCCTCGGTCCGCGCGCGACCTATCACGTTCAATTCGATGGTTCGGTCCCCGGGCTGCTGGTAGGCGCCGCCGTGCTGTTCAATGGAATACGCGTCGGCGAGGTGACGGATCTCGGTCTCGCGCCGGACAGCCCGCGCCGCGTCAATGCGACGATCTCGGTAGCATCGACGACGCCAGTACGGTCCGACACCAGGGTCGGTCTGGAATTCCAGGGCCTGACCGGCGTTCCCGTGATCGCGCTGGAAGGCGGTGTGATGGCGACGAATTCCGGTGAGGTGCCGACGCTGATTGCCGACCCCGGGGCGGGCCAGAGCATGACGCAGGCTGCCCGCGATGCATTGCGGCGGGTGGATTCGGTGTTGGCCGAAAATGCGGAGCCCTTGAAGAACACGATTGCCAATCTGCAGGTTTTCTCGGAAGGGCTGGCGCGAAACACCGGTAAACTCGACAGCATCGTCACGGGGCTTGAAAAGATGACCGGTGGCGGCACGCCTGCGCAAAAAATCACTTACGATTTGCGGGCCCCGCAAAATCGCGGGTCGGCGAGCAAGTCCATCAACGGGCAATTGGCGATTCCGGAGCCGACGGCGGTTGCGATGCTCGAGACGCAGCGAATGCTGTTCTCACAGCCAAAGGACCATCCCGGCTTTGCCGACTTTGTCTGGGCCGACACCATTCCGAAGCTATTGCAGGCCAGGTTGATCGAGAGCTTCGAGAATTACGATATTGCACACGCCCCGTTACGCGTTGCAGACATCGGACAGACCGACTTTCAGCTTCTGATAGATGTCAGGCGGTTCCGAATTGCGACGGAGTCAGAACCGGCGGCTGAGATCGGATTGTCGGCGAGGATTGTCGACAAGAATGGAAAAGTGATCGCATCGCGCTTGTTCGAGGATAGCCAGAAATTCGACAAGGTCGAGCCGCCTGCAGCCATCGCTGCCTTCGACGACACTTTCGGTCGAATTGCGAAGGAAATGATCGCTTGGACCGTCCAGGCGCTGCAGTAGCAGCAGAATCGCGCACGCAATGCTATTCGAGGGTCTTCAAATAGGACAGCAGGTCATTGATCTGGTCAGGATCGAGCTGGAACGCCGGCATCGTCGGGTGCCCCGTTTCGATGCCTTCGGCCAAAGCCTCGCCGAGAGTCTCCACCGGGTAGCGAAGATGCAGGGTTCGGAATGGTGGCGCGATCTTGAGCGGACTTTGAGTAACTCGATCGATGGAGTGGCAGCGCGCGCAATTGGTTAGCGCAAACGTCTTGCCGCGTTGCTCGGCCGGCGACATGGCCAGTGCCGGACTCATCATGAGGAGCGCAAAACCAATTTGGTACAGATGAGCCTTCATTGGCGACCTCAGTCTTTGCATCTGCCCTCAACGCCGCTAAATTGCGTTTTCACTATTTCGAATCATGGCCTTTTGATCTTGATCTGCATCAAGCTACCTTTGCCTCAATCGCTCGGATTGCTTTCTCCACAGTTTGATCCGCGTCAAAGGTCGCGTCTGACGGTTCGGCATACTGCCTCGAAATCAAAAGGAGGTAGCTATGCCCGTCGATTCGATTCTGGTTTCTGCAGCTGTGGTTTCTGTATTCGTGATCTTCGCCGGCGTGTTGATCTGAGGCGATTTCCAGTCAGGACCAATGCGGCAGCAACCTGTCGCCCGTAATAGAAAGCACCGGAGCTTCTAATCACGCCTATTGCCGGGCAACCGGCCCGCGAACGGCGTTTGGGTAGTGGGTCGTAATATCGATATTCGGTTCAGCGAGCGGGTTTAGGATCCCAAGGGCGCCTGGGATGGGTCACAGGAGCCTCCAGCCCGTGGCCAGAAGGAGGAACAGCGCGCGCTCGCCCAGATATTTGGCAGCCGCGCGGGTCGTTTCCCAAGCCTTGCGTGATAGGGGCACCGTCGCGGTTGTGTACTTGCCATTCCCAACTGGTGGGGCTGCGGTTGAAGATTACCACCTCGAACATTTTGGGATGCGTATCGCCCTTCAAGCAATATGCCTTTGCGATTGATCAAAACGAGACAGTTTCCCGCCTCATTCAAATTGACCCACTACCGAGGTTCTTGCGCGCGGACCGACCGCTTCGACAGCGACATTCCTGATCGAGTTTGATTTCGATCAAATCGGTGGTGGTGAAATCAGGGCTGATGGGGCAGGCGCAGCTCCGAAGAGAATCGACATATGAGCCAATCTCAATCCAAAAAATGGATGACAAACGGCGAAGCAGGTCGGCGCCGATCACGTGATCGAATAGACACAATTTGCTGCAGTGCATGAGTCCGTTCATGGCACTTTTCGGACATGGCGCGATGTCCGACTTGAGTCCGTAATGCGCTGCAAAGCAGACATCTCAAATGAGTCAGTCTCTGACAAATAACTCATTTTCTAACACAGATGTTAGTTTTCAGGCTCCGAGCTATCGATGGGAAGGATCGTCATTATCAACACCGCTGTTCGAAACTGGCCCGTTTTCGACCGGCCCAATTTGAACCAAACCCAAGTTCCTGTCGTTTCTATATCCCACGAGCTGCGCCGGAAGACTGACGCAGCAATGGAAGAGAGGAAAACGAAGGAGGTTGATCATGACGAAAATCTTATCGCTCGCGGCTTTAGTCGGCTTGCTGATCGCAGCCTCTTCAACAGCCGATGCGCGCGGCGGCGGTATGGGTGGCGGTGGCATGGGCATGGGAGCTTCATCGTTTGCTCCCGGCCAATCGTTCCGCGCGCATGGGCCGGTCGCTGGATTCCACGGCGCGTCTGGCTATGCGCCGGGTCGCCTGATGCGAGCACACGGTAGCGTGCCGGGCCACCCTGGCGCGTCGGGGTACGCCCCGGGACATCGATTTGTCCATCATTGAAACGATGGATTTTGAGAATCGGGGCCGCCCCGCCTTAGTTGGCGGCCTCTTTCATGCCGAACTTGTCAATGGCATAGGCCGCGCAACGTGGCCCCGTGGTGCGCCGCTGCACGGGCGACAGGGTACTGGCCGAATTAGGCCACTCGGGGTCTGAAATTAGGAGCGAACGACAAAACCCCGCCTGGGGCAAACCAGACGGGGTCTTGGGTGGACGCGACTTTTGCAGAGAATGCATCCGGGTGGTTCCCTATCATGGAACCGGGCGGAAGTTCTGCGAATGAATGTCGCAGGTGTCAAAGATCAAATCTCGCCAAGCCGCCGTATTGAAGCGATCGTTCCGGGCGAAAGTACAAAAGTGAGCTTAAGAAAAATGAGGCGCGATCCCGGCCTACGTTGGCGGCTGGAGTTCGCTCTTCAGCCAGCCCATTACCTGATCTGTTTTCAGGGGGTCTAGGCGGTCGCAATCAAGTGGAAAGTGTGCCGTCCCTTGCCGTGATGCGGCGACGCTAGAATCATGAGAGCCTCGCAATTGGGCGGAAAGTAGCGATCTTCGATCTTTATCAAGGAGATCAAAAGGTCAGTCATGGTGGACGATCCAACTGCCTAGTCCAGGCGTCGACGATGTCCGATCCACGATCACTAACGCCGGAGATAAATTTCCACCGAGGCATTAGCTATGCCGGCGGTCTGGCCGCAATTGGAGTGATCTATTTCGCCTTGGCAAAAGGCGGCCTTGCTCTCGCCTCCATTCATCCCAGTGCAACGCCAATTTGGCCACCGACGGGTGTCGCGCTGGCGGCGGTGCTGTTGTGGGGATATCGGACTTGGCCCGCAATTTTCACGGCGGCGGTGATCGCCAATGCGACGACCGCCGGCTCGGTTGCCACCGCAATTGCGATTGCGACCGGTAACTCTCTTGAAGCGGTTGTTGGCGCTTACCTGATCAATCGATGGTCGAGCGGATGTAATACGTTTTCGACGCCAAATTCTGCCGCGAAGTTTGCTCTGATTTGCTTCGTGATCGCGACACCGATCAGCGCCAGCATTGGACTGACCAGCCTGGCAACCGCCGGGTACATCGAACGGACGAATTTCGCGAACGCCTGGGTCACATGGTGGCTGGGAGATGTGACCGGCGCGCTGGTCATTGCCCCCGTTATCGTGCTTTGGGCATCAAGCCACTACCATGCTTTCAACCGCAATGAATTCTTGGAGACGGTCGGCGTCCTCGCAACAGCGGCGGCTGTTGGACTCATTGCTTTCAGCCCCCTGATCGAGCAAACGCCGAGTCGAGGTCCACTGGGTTTTCTTGCGATCCTGCCAATGTTGTGGGCGGCGCTGCGCCGCGGTCCACGTGACACCGCAACGGTTGCGCTGGTGCTTGCGGGCATGACGATTTGGGGGACGCTCACGGGCGGCGGCCCCTTCACGACCGCGGATCTCAACGTTTCATTCCTGCTGGTGTTGATGTTCTTGATCAGTATTACCGTTCCAAGCTTGTTACTGAGCGCCGACGTCGAGGTGCGCAAGAAAGCGGAGGAAAGTCTGCGCCGCGCGCAGATCGAACTCGAACGGAAGGTCGCAGAGCGTACGCAAGAGCTGGAGTTCGCCAATGCAGCAAAATCGCGCTTTCTTGCCATGGCAAGCCATGATTTGCGGCAGCCATTACATGCACTAGGCCTGTTCGTTGCACAGCTGCGCACGCCGCTCAAATCGGCGGAAAGGACAAAGACGATCGAGCGGGTCGAAGCAACGCGCAAAGAAATGAATGAAATGTTCAATTCGCTCCTGGATATGTCCAGGCTCGATGCTGGGATCCTTACACCCAAAATTACCGAATTCCCGATCGCGCGCCTGTTGCAAAAAATTGAGACGGCGTTTGATCAGGCAGCGCGAGTAAAAGGCTTGCGTCTACGCGTTAGGCGAAGTGACGCCTGGGTGCGGAGCGACGCCATGCTGCTCGAACGCATACTGCTCAATCTGGTATCCAATGCTGTGCGCTATACATTGCGGGGCGGGATCATCGTCGGATGCCGTCGGCGCGGTGAAATGTTGCGTATCGAAGTATGGGATAGCGGTCCCGGCATTCCTGAGGATCAGAAGCAGAATATCTTTGGCGAGTTTTTTCAACTTACTGCCCCAGAACGGAACCGGTACAGTGGCCTGGGGCTCGGCCTGGCTATTGTCGACGGGCTTTGCCTGCTTCTCAACCATCAAATCGACTTAGCTTCGACTGTGGGCCGAGGTTCGCGATTCGCAATCCTGGTTCCGATGGCCGATGAATGCGTCACGTCCACCGAGCCCGTCGACTCACCTCACCCCGCAGCCTTTGCGGTCGAAGGCAAGGTAATTCTTGTTATTGCCGATGCTCCAATTGTGCAGGAGGTAACGGGCGGATTGCTTGGCAAATGGGGATACTCCGTCCTTACCGCCGGATCCGACGAAGCTGCACTTATCCGACTTGCTGAGCGCCAACAACGCCCCGATCTTATAATCTCGGATTATCATCTTGCGAGCGGAAAGACCGGGATCCGAGCAATTGAACAAATTAATGCGGCGTTTGGTTCGTCAATTCCAGCTATTCTCATCAGCGGCGATACGGCCCCTGAACCATTACGTGACGCTAACGATAGAGGATACATTTTGCTGCACAAGCCTGTCGACCCAATGCGGCTCCGCGCTGTCATGCACGAGCTCTTTATGGAATCATGACGATAGGAGAGACACCGGGGCAGCTTTATGACTCAGATTTCGGCGACAATTCCCAGCCCATTTTTCCTACTTTTATTACTGCCTCGGTGCGGCTCGTTACGCTGAGCGCCTTGAGAACGACCGTGATGTGGTTCTTCACTGTCGGCAGTGCCATATTGAGAGTCTTGGCAATGACCTTGTTGCTTTTTCCCTTCATCAGGAGCGCAAGCACTTCAATCTGCCGATCGGTCAGCCCGAGACCCTTAGGAGAGTCGCGCGTCGCTAGCTTATTTGTAAGCCGCGGAGACGTTGTTTCCTCCAGAATTTCCGAGGGAATGTAAATACCGCCGGAGAACACTAACTTAATGGCGTTGAGCATGACCTCACGTTCGGTAGTTTTCGGGATGAAACCCAGAGCGCCAAGTTTGAAAGCGCGCTTGACTGTGTCTTGATCATCCGAGGACGAGAGAATGATGATAGCAATGGTCGCATAGCGGTCTCGCAGTTCGCGGAGGACGGAGAAGCCATCTCGATCAGGCAAATTGATATCAAGCAAAATGAGGCTGATGTCGGAATGTTCCTCGACTATCTGCATTGCCTGACCGCTGTTCGAAGCTTCAAATATGACGGCTTCTCGCTTCAGTTGTTTCAGGACAGCGTGCAACGCCTCGCGAATCAATGCATGATCGTCGACAATAAGAACTTTCATAAAAAGCTCTCCGTCATCCTATTGCACGGAGATCCAATTGAAAAAATCATACACCCACCTTCGGGTCTTTGGCGAGGAAGAAGCTGGAGGAAGACTGGCTCCCGAATCCTTGGCCCAACCAGCGGTTCACCGTCAGGCACTCAAGGTAGGAGCCGAATGCCGTTGTGTGCTGTAATTGTAATCACCTCACAATAGGACACCGAAAAAGCGAGTGCAGACCACGAGAGTCGCGGGACTCAGAGTCTCCTTCGCCTATGCGCAATTGTGAAATGTCCATGATGTGTCTGACGGATGTCAAATTGATGCCGAGATCTGTACGGGTACCTTGATCATAGGACCTAGGAACCTCTCTGTGTGGACCTCCGGCTGATTGACGCGCTGTGCCGTTGAACGATGATCGTCAACGGAAAGCCTCACGCGCTAGGAGGTTCTACCAAGCGCCGCCATATGATCGTTATCGCAATGGCTTTCGTGGCCGGGTTCGGCGTGAAGCAGCTCTAGGCTGCGCGTTGTCACGATCCGGCAGTGCGGCGGCGATGTTTTTTGTCAAATTCGGTCCCTCCTGAAGCGTGCTCGCACGCCCGACGGGGCAACCAAATGCATGATCGAACTGCCACCGCGAAGCCATTGGTAGGCGCGCTGCCGGAGCTGAAAGGTTGCGGCCGCGATTTGCGCATTGATGCCTGCCGCGGCATCGTGCTCTGGTGCATCTTTCTTGACCATGTCCCCAACAACATCGGGAGCTGGCTGACGCTGCGTAACTACGGCTTCAGCGATGCCGCGGAAGTGTTCATGTTCGTCTCGGGTGTGACCTGCGCACTGGCCTACGGCAAGGCACGGTGGTGCGGGGGCTGGACCGGCGTGATCGGCCGGACGCTGTGGCGAAGCTGGGATATTTATGTCGCATTTCTGCTGCTCACGCTCGCCTGCGCCATCATGGTTCACCTCGCAGGCGGCGGCCATCTTGCCGACGAGAGCAATACGCGCATTCTGTTGGAACAGCCGGGCGTGACGCTCGCGCACGCGGCGATCTTGCAATACCGCCCAGTCAACACCGACGTCTTGCCGCTCTTCGTGCTTTATCACCTTTTGTTCGCCCCGCTGCTGTGGCTGCTGCTGCGAGCGCCGAACGCAACGCTCGGCGCGTCGCTGTTGCTTTACGCACTGGTGCACGTCTTCGGCTGGACCGTCCCGGCATGGCCGAACAACAACTGGTTCTTCAATCCGCTGGCCTGGCAGCTGCCGTTTGTGCTTGGCGCGTGGTGGATCATCGAGGGCAAGAGATTCCGGCCGTGGGTGACCTCACGCACCGCGCTTGTGGCTGCCGTTCTCTATCTGGTGTTCAGCCTCATCATCGCATTGAGCTGGAGCATCAAACCGCTGGAAGCGCTGGTCCCGCAGGCGCTGCTGACGCTGCTTTACCCGATGGACAAATCGAATCTCGATCCATTGCGACTGCTGCATTTTTTGGCCCTTGCGGTTTTAGTAGTATGGTTCGTGCCTCGCAATTGGCGAGGGCTGACGACGGCGATGATGCGCGGCGCCATTCTCTGTGGCCAGAACTCGCTGCCAATCTACTGCCTCGGCGTTCTGCTGACGTTCGCCAGCCACCTGGCGCTGCTCGACATCTCGGAGGGGCTGACGATGCAGATCGCGCTCAGTGTTGGTGGCGTCCTGGTGATGATCGTGGCGGCGACGCTGCTGAACTTGATCAAGATCAAAGCCAGGCAGCAGCCGCACGCGAAGCCCGCCGACCTGCCCGTCGAGCAGCCAACCAAGTTTGAGCTGGTCATCAATCTCAAGACAGCCAAGGCGCTCGGCGTTGACATTCCGCCCACGCTGCTCGCCCGTGCCGACGAGGTTGATCGAATAAAGATGCTGTTTGCTCCGGTGCGCGAGTACGGCTGCGGCGCTGATCCAGTGCCAGTAATCGCGCAAGCCTTCGGGCCACCAGCGAAAAATGTGGGTCAGGATGTGAATACAAGGACTGTGGAGCCTTCCCTTTAATCTTCCGGCCATCGTACAGGAGCCAAGGCCATGATTTCTCACCCAAGGACCCACAAGAGAGCGGTGCTGATCGCGGCGTACGTGATGTTTGCCTGCGTAGCGGCATTACTGTCGGTCAACCTAACATCACCCGCCAGCGCCGCGCTCGGCGCTGACTGGCAGTGCAGCCGGTTTGCGCTCGTATTCACGACCTGCACGCCGGTGCGTGCACACGAGACCGTTTCCACTGGCGTGTGCAAGCGGACTAGTACACCACAAACCGGACACCATGCTGCGAATGTCAGCTGAAATCAGCGGGCACACTCTGCTAGGGCTCCTTTCCAAATTTGAGTCCGGCTGCCGATACGCTCGGCCAACTCCAACAGCTGCTCGGTCTGGCGCTCGGTTGGAAACTTCAGCGGATGATGTGCCATCTTGGTCAGGAATTCCTGGAACCAACGATACCATGCGTGGCCGCACCGATCATGAGAACGCACCTTTGGCGCGGTGCATGGCCGGCGACTTCGGGTTCTTCACCTTGAGGTGATCAGCCAGCCCGATAAGGGCAATGCTGGTGCTTGGAGACCAAGTTCAATGCCTGCTACTGCTCGGGTCCAATTGCCCGAAGGCCTCGGTTTGTCCGTAAGTCGGTGTGGTGACAACCAGAACGCAAAGCACAGTTCCGGCCAGTGACATTGAGAATGACGGCGACAAGGAACGAACGAGGTTCATCTGTTCCTCCCATTATGTGTGCTTCTGGACCTGCGGCACTAACCGCTCGAGAGATAGGCTACATCAGTCGAGCAGGGCGGCGGAAGAGGCACTAGCCGCATTGGCACCTTTGAGACATGCCGACGCGCCCTGCGAATGTCCGTTGATCCGGGCAGACCGGAAGTGACCAGCCGACGGTCAAAACGGCGCTTTTGACCCAACTCGGACATTGTACCGATCTCAAGCCGCTCCATGTTCATGTGTTCCGGCGTCTAGGCGCTCGACTTTTTGCGACACCGCTCCTGAGTTCGGAAGGACGCGTGATCGGGAAGACTTCTCGAACGTACTCGCTAAGCATCTCACAATAAGCTGTTGCATAAGGCGGCAGCGGACGGCGCCTGTCCCACAACATGGCTAACGGCTCGCGTAACGTTTTGCCACGGTGGGTTACCTCCGCAATATTCAAACGATATCGATTGGTTCGTAGTTGTGACGGAATAATTGCCACACCATGTCCGGCCTCAGCCAACGCCAGCAGGGTGTGCGGCGCGCGGCTCGCGAACCGAATGTTTGGCCTAAGACCCGCGAGTCGGCAGGCGGCATCAAAAGTACGTCTAACTATGAATTCGGGGTCCAGTAGAAGTAACGGTTGACCTCCGAGCTTGTCTATCTCGATTGTGCCGCCTCTGCCAAGTATCTGCGATGGATGACAGGCTGCGAGCAATTCGACAGATTCGAGCGGTAGGTTCGCAAAACGCGCGTTGTTCGGCTCGATTGCATGGAGCAGATTTTGGGCAAGGTGAATCTCACCGCGTTCGAGCATTCCTAGACTCACGCGCCCCGCCGCCTCGACCACCTTCACCTCAACATTCGGGAAGCGTCGCGCATAGCGATGCAGAAAATGAGACAGCACACTTTCGATGTGCTGAGGCGACGCGGCGAGTTTGAGCACACCTGTTTCTCCGCGACGCAGCAGCTGCGCCCGCTCGCCAAGTGCACTCGCATAGATCAACAGACCGCGGCAGCCGCCAAGCAGCTCTTCGCCTTCACTGGTCAGCAAGAGCCGGCGTCCGACCCTGTCAAATAGCTTGAAACCGAGTTCCTGCTCAAAATCGTTGATCTGTCGGGACAAGGCGGGTTGAGCAATGCGCAGGTGCAGCGCTGCCCGGGAGACGGTACCCAGTTCGGCTACAGTGACGAAGGTTCGCGCGCGCCGCAGATCCATGGCAAATCCTTATGCCGGATCGGCATAAATGGTCAGAGAGATTATGTATTGGACTGCCGACGCCGTCTACCCCAAGTTCCACCACTAGCCCCGTAGCCGCCATGCCAAACCATCGTTGGAGGCTGCCGGCAAAATCTCAGGCTAGGCTCCGGAAGACGCAAGGAGGAAGCCATGAACCGCCTTATACAAGTGACCGCGATAGCTGTGCTTTTGACAACTCTCGGATCGCCGGGGATTGTATCACCGGCGTTTTCGCAGTCGCCGCCCGCGACCGAACATGCAAAACAGGTCGAGGCGCTTGTCAATAAAGCCGCGACGGTCATCAACGAGAATGGAAAAGCGAGTTTCTCCGAATTTCGAAAGAAAGATAGCGAATGGTTCCATGGTGACACGTATCTGTTCGTTTACGATTTGAAGGCGAACGTGCTGCTCAATCCTGCCTTTCCGCAGCGCGAAGGCACGAACGTGGCTGGTCAGAAGGACGCCCGGGGCAAGCTATTCCACAACGCGATTATTCAAGTGGCTGAAACCAAGGGATCGGGATGGGTCGATTACATGTTTCCCAAGCCGGGTCAGACCGAGCCCTCGCAAAAATGGGCTTACGTGAAGAAAGTGATCGTAGATGGCACCCCCGGCCTGGTGGCTTCTGGGTTCTATCCCTGATCATCGGTGCATTACCTGTAGAAAAAAGCGAGCCCACTGCTGACCCGGATGTCGGCTGTTGGCACTTTTCGGACATGGTCGCTCTGTCAGGCAATGTCCGCTCTCGGGGGTATAGCGGAAGTGCCGTTTTAGGGCCGTGACTTCCGGTTTTGACCCAGGCTGTGTGAAAACACCATCAATGATATGATTCTCCTGCGATTTGAGCGGTCCTGTTGTAACCCGGTGCGCCGGCGGCTGGCCTCAATCTCGAGGGCGGCCTGGCATATCCGCTAAGTTGGCGTCCGTTGTTGGCACTTTTCGGACCTGGAGGGGCCATCTGATGATGTCAGTCCACCGAGGTAAAGCGGACCTCGCGGTTGGGCGCGCAGGTCGTTAGGATCAACGCCGACTTGCTGCATTTCCATTCTACCGCGTCTGCGTTGGAAAGCAGCATTGGAGGCGTCGACCTAATCGGAAGCAAAGTCGCTGCGAGCGCTAAAAATGCAACCACGAGTAAAAGCCATTTCATTTCGGTCATCCCTGTTTCCGGTGCGTGCAGAATAGGGTTGGGCGACACTTTTTTGTGTGATTGAAATCACAATGCTAAGTTTCTTTTTTCACGCAACCGCCCGACGCAAGTCTGATGATTTCCGACCCGCTTACCACCTGATCGCGAGCGAGTGTTGTGCTGCTCGCGCGGTAATCGGCCACGCGAACCCGCGAGCCCCAGTGCTATGAAACCTCAGGCCTTGTGATAGACGGGTTGCAGGCCATAGACCGGCGTCGGGATGCCCTCGTAGCGCGCTTTCAACTGCAGGGAAAGGAATTGCGAGTAATGGCGCGACTGGTGCAGATTGCCGCCGTGGAACCATAGGCCTTCCTGCTGCGTCGGCTTCCACATGTTGCGCTGTTCGCCTTCCCACGGGCCGGGGTCCTTGGTCGTATTCGAGCCGAGCCCCCAGACCTTGCCGACCTTGTCGGCCATTTCGCGGCTGATGAGATCGGCGACAAAGCCGTTCATCGAGCTGTAGCCGGTGGCGTAGACGATCACATCGGCCGGCAGTTCCTTGCCGTTGTCGAGCCTGACGCCGTTAGGCGTGATTTCCTCGACCTGGCCTGCGACCAGTTTGACCTTGCCGTCAATGATGAGCTGCGAAGCGCCGACGTCGATGTAATAGCCCGAGCCGCGGCGCAAGTACTTCATGAACAGCCCGGAATCGTCGTCGCCGAAGTCGAGCCGGAAACCGGCTTTCGTCAGCCCTTCATAGAAATCGGCGTCGTCCTTGCGGATCTTGTCATAGACCGGCTTCTGCAACTGATTCAGGATTTTGTAGGGCAGCGAGGCGAAGATCAGATCGGCCTTCGCCGTCGTCATGCCGCCGCGGACGGCGCGCTCGGAATAGAGGTCGCCCAGGGATTCCATCAGAGAATCCGAGCGCACGATATGGGTAGTCGAGCGCTGCACCATGGTCACGTCGACGCCAGCTTCGTACAGCGCGGCGCAGATGTCATGCGCGGAATTGTTCGAGCCGATCACGACTACCTTATTGCCCTTGTAGCGGTCGGGACCGGGATGGCGCGATGAATGGTGCTGCTCACCCTTGAAGGTGTCCATGCCCTTGAATTGCGGCATGTTCGGCTTGGCGGACATGCCGGTCGCAAATACCAGCTGCTTCGGCTTGAGCGTTATCTCTTTGCCATCGCGCTCGACGGTGACGGTCCATTCCTTGTGGGCATCGTCCCAGTCGGCGTGTTTGGCCGCGGTGCCGGTCCAGTAGTTCAGCTCCATGACCTTGGTGTACATCTCCAGCCAGTCGCCGATCTTGTCCTTGGGCGAGAACACCGGCCAGTTCTTCGGGAAGTCGATGTAGGGCAAATGATCGTACCAGACCGGGTCGTGCAGGCAGAGCGACTTATAGCGGTTGCGCCAGGAATCGCCGGCACGGGCGTTCTTCTCGACGATGATGGTTGGCACGCCGAACTGGCGCAACCGCGCGCCGAGCGCGATGCCGCCTTGGCCGCCACCGATGATGAGCACGTAGGGCTGGGTCTTAAGACCGAGCTGCTCGGTTTCCTCGTCGCGCAATTCCTTCCAGGTTTTGGCGCCGGGATTGACACCGTGCCGGGCGCCGAGCGGCCGGGTGAAGCCCGCCTTTTCCTCGTGACCTTTCAGTTCGACCATCGTAGTCAAAAGCGTCCAGATCTGGCCGTTCTGGAGGCGGATCAGGCCGTAGCCGCGCGCGGCCTCGGTCTCGAACGAGATCCAGCATTCGGTTACGCCGCCGGATTCGGTCGCGCTTTCCCCCTCGGCGATTTTCCAGTTGCGCGGCTTTACGCGCGCAACGCCGGAGCTAAGCATGTCGCGGACCTGATCGCGGCCTTCCATGGTCTTGATGTTCCAGGTGAACGCAACGAGATCGCGCCAGTAGCATTCCGGTGCGAACATCGCGACGGCGGCGTCGACATCGCCTGCCGCAAGCGCGGACTCGAATTTGTCAAGAAAGACTTGGATGCGCGCGTTAAGCGTGGTGTCGAGCATCATTTCCTCCCAGGGTCGTTTTCAATTTTTCTGCACGATTATCGCAACCTTATCCCAACTATCGAACGAATCCAGACTTGCGCGGTCCGATTTTCCCATCGGCTTCGGCGCCTCTCGCCGGATGGTATTCTAGCGGGCGAGTCGCCGGCCGACTTATCAACACCCGCGATCGGCAGTGGCTCTGACGCATTCCAAGCCCAACCCATAGGTCGGTTTGCCTGCCGCCGCGCGGGACGCTTTGATGCCGTCCATGAAAATCATCGAACACCACGGATCCTTCGAAGTCCGATCTGGTGACGGGCACACCGCCAGGCAATTCCCATTCGAAGTGCAAGCTGGACCCAGCATTGGTGCTGGACATTCGGAGCTTCCACCCTCCAGACGCGACGGTTAAAGCCGGTCATCAGAAGCGCGAGGTCAGACCCGCTCAACAGGAACTGCGAACACATACCCGACACCGCGCTCGGTCTGTATGACGCGCGGCACGCTGGGGTCGCGTTCGAGCTTGCGTCGGAGGCGGAGAATCTGCACGTCGATGCTGCGATCGAAGACATCCTCGTGAACGCGAGTCGCTTGCAACAGGTGCTCGCGGCTAAGCGGACGTTGGGGTGCCTCGAGAAACGCGAGCAACATTGCGTACTCGCCCTTGGTCAATGCGACCGGGATGCCAGCCGGGTCGGTGAGCTGCCGGATCTTGCGGTCGAGCTGCCAGCCGGAAAACCGAAAGCGGCCACGCTCGGGATCGCGCGCCGGCGCCGTTCGTCCGACATCGAACCGCCGTAAGACTGCGCGGACACGCGCTAGTAGCTCACGCAGATTGAATGGCTTTGTAAGATAATCGTCAGCGCCGAGTTCTAACCCAACTACCCGGTCAATGTCGTCTCGGCGGTGGCCAGTAATGATAATCACGGGCACGTCGGAGCTCAACCGGACTTCCCGCAGCAAATCCAGACCGTCCTCCGAACCTAGCCGAAGATCGAGGATCACCAGATTCACCTCGGTGTCACCAAGTCGATCGACCATCTCCTGACGATTTGACGCCACCGGGGTATGGATGTTGTTCTCGACGAAATAGTTTAGGATCATGCGCTGTAAGGCGGGATCGTCCTCCACGACAAGGACGCACACCTTCCGATCAACGCCTCCTCGAAGGCCCGTGTCGCCCAACGATGAACTGCTCATGCCACCCAGCCCTTCAACACTGCCGCCGACGGTGACCAAGGCGGTACGCAGGCGCAGGCTTGCGCATCTCCTGCTGGCCCTCGTTTGTCTCAACGCCGCCTCGCTGGCAGCCGCTCAATCGCCAACCCTCCAGGCCAGCGCTGGCCGTGAGCCGATCACGCCAATCCCTGCCACGCCTGCCCAAGACCCGCAGCGCGTGCTGCTCGGAGAAAGATTGTTCGCTGACCGGCGTTTGTCTCACGATAATACACACAGTTGTTCGTCGTGCCACGATATAGGAACCAACGGCGCCAGTGCCAATACCCGCGACACGGCCGAGGGGCAACCGATGGTGCTCAATACGCCGACGGTCTTCAATGCAAGCCTGAATTTTCGCCTGAACTGGGAAGGGAATTTCCGCTCACTCGAAGAAGGAGCCGAGAATAGTCTTCGCAATCCTGCAATTATGGCGTCGAGCGGGGACGAAGTCGTGCGCAAGCTTCGTTCTGATCCCGAAACGGCAAGGCAATTCCGCGACGCCTACGGTAGGGAGCCCGATGTCGCCGCCGTCCTGGATGCAATTGCGACATACGAACGGTCCCTCGTTACGCCGGGCAGCCGCTTCGACCGATGGCTTGCGGGCGAAGCCGACGCGATCACGCCGGATGAGCTGTCCGGCTATCAGGTTTTCAAATCGCTCGGCTGCGTTACTTGCCATCAGGGCGTCAATGTGGGTGGGAATCTGTTTCAGCGGCACGGCATTTTCCATCCATTGGGTTCGCCGGAGCCCGTATTGCTCCGCGTTCCAAGCCTGCGAAATGTAGCAACCACGGCGCCCTATTTCCACGACGGTAGCGTGTCCACGCTGCCGGAGGCGGTCAAAGCGATGGGCATCGCCCAACTCGACCGTGTGCTAACGAATCAGCAAATCGCCGCCATCGTTGGCTTCCTCAATACGCTGACCGGCACCTACCGGGGTCGGGAGGTGCGGCCGGCCGCTACCGCACCACGCGGGGGCGCTGCGCTACCATGAGGAATTTGCCGGGTGCCCTCGGAGTTTCACTTCTGCTCGCGCTGCTTACCTGGCTGCTGCTGCGCGGAATCGATACAGGCGCACCGGCTTATGCGGTGACGCTCCGGGCCTTCGACGACTACGCACTGGCCGAGGCCTCTCTCCATCGCGACGTCCTGCAGGCGCGCGCCGGTCTGCTTCGCAACTACGACGCATTTTTCAGTGCCGCGCAGGCGATGGAGGACGCGGTAGCACAGCTCCGTTCCCACGCGCAGACCGAGGGCCTTGATGCGAGACCGATTGACCGGCTTGCAGCGGCGGTCGTCCAGCAGGAAGAACTGCTGGAGCGTTTCAAGACCAGCAACGCACTCCTGCAGAATTCACTCTCTTATGTTGGCCTTCTGAGTACAAGTCCGGCATTCCTTGCCCACGACGTGCAACTCGCGCCGGCAACGGGGGCATTGGCGGCAGCGATCCTCCATCTCTCACGCGACACATCATCCGGCGCTCTCAAGGCGCTCCAGGAACGAATCGACCGGTTCGCGGCGCAAGCGCCGGCTGTCGGACCCGAGGCGGAAACAGCGCAGGCGATGCTGGCGCACGCGCGATTACTTTATGATCAGCTCCCCGCGCTCGATGAAACGCTGAAAGCCTTCATTGCCGTGCCCAGCGCGCAGGCCCTAGAGGAAACCCGTGCGCTGTTTTCCCGACATCGGTCGATGGTTGAAGCAGGCGAGCAGCGCTTTCGGCTGTTGCTTTACTTGGTTTCGCTGCTGTTACTCATCGCGCTCGTGCTTCTCGGACTGCGGCTGCGTACCCGCGCCATCGCACTGCGACGGCGGGCAGCACTTGAGCATGTCATAGCCGAGAATTCGACGCGTCTGATTAATTGCTCGCCGGCCGAAACCGAGGCGCGGCTAAAGCAAGTGCTGGGTGAGTTCAGCCGGACGATTGGTGCAGACCGCGCATATGTGATCCTGGATGAGAACCCCATTCGGACGTACAAATGGTCCAAGGACGGAAACGCATTCCCTCCGGGCTGGCCCCATCAGGCGCTGATAGCGTCCGAGCGACTTGGCGTGACTGATGGAGGCATCACCATTGCCGATGCGATGGGGTTGCCGCCGGGCCCAGCCAGGGATGTGCTGACTGTCGCCGGCGTGCGTGCCTGGGCCTGCGTGCCGTTGACCCGTCCGGGACGCGTTCGAAGCATCATGGCATTTGACCGCTTCCGACCGATAAGGAACAAAATCCAGCCGATGCCGATAGCGCGGCTGGCCGCGGACGCGGTAGCAAATGCACTGGAGCGCGAATTTCTTGAGCGCGAAAGGGCGAAACTCACGATGCGGCTTGAACGGGCGCGCCGCATGCAAATGGTCGGATCGCTTGCAAGCGGGGTTGCGCACAACTTCAACAACATCATCGGCGCTATACTCGGCTATTCGGAAATGATTGAGCCGCAACTCACACGCGGAACCAAGCCTGCACAGCATATCGACGAGATACGACGTGCGGCGGAGCGTGGCCGCGACCTGGTCGACAATATTCTCGCATTCGGGCGGCGGACCGACGCGCGCGTCCGGCCGGTGCAGGTGCGCACTTTGCTCGAGGAGTCATCCTCGCTTCTGCACGCTTCCTTGCCGTCCGGCGTCCAGCTTGTGTTCGAGGACGTCTCGATTGACGTGGCTGTGTCGGGCGAACCCGCGCAGCTCCAGCAGGTCATTCTCAATCTATGCACCAATGCTGCGCAAGCGATGGAGGAAAGCGGTTGTATCCGCGTAGCCGCGAAGCAAGAAGAGGTAACGGCTGTAGTTCAAATGAGCGACGGCGAGCTCTCGCCAGGCCAGTACGTTTGTCTTGCCGTCAGCGACAATGGGCGTGGCTTTGATGAGCGCGTGGCGCGGCGAATGTTCGAACCATTTTTTACGACCCGCCTGGCCGGAACCGGACTCGGTCTCGCAACCGTTCGCGAAATCGTTCGTGATCATGATGGGGCCATTAATGTGCAGAGCGAACCAGGGTGCGGAAGCCGTTTTGAGATATGGCTGCCCGCGACGGCCGCAGACAGCACCGCGAGGGTCGGGCCGGCGGTGCTGCCTCTCGGGCGCGGCGAGGCGGTCCTGATTGTCGAAAGCGAACGAGATTGGCTGCTACGGGACGAGGAAAAGCTGGCGGCGCTGGGATACGAGCCCGTCGGGTTCGAACTGCCGGCCGATGCGCTTGCGGCATGCCGTTCGGAGCCCGGTCGATTCGACATCATCCTGGTTAGTCACGGATCGCAAACCCGGGACGGATTGGATTTGGCGCGCGCCCTGCATGAGATTGCGCCGCAGCCGCCCGTATTGCTCGCTGCCGCATCGACGATCGATATCAGCATCAATACGTTGGCGGAAGCTGGGATTTCCGAGGTGCTGCCCTGGCCGCTGGCGAGCACCGAACTTGCCGTGGCGCTGGCGCGCTGCCTGCGCACCTCCCGCACGTTACAATCGTAACACGATTACCGATAGCTGAAATACTTCCGTAGCGCGGGGCCGCCATTTCTAATGGTCCCAGGCAGCGTATGCGCACGCCAAAATTATGGAGGCGCGAACAATGGCCAACATCATCGACACAAGCTTCTAAGGAAATTTCACTTCCGGCTTTTTGTTCACGCATTCGCACTGGTCTTTAACTTCGAAAGGACGATCACAATGGCGATCAAAGCAACATTTTCCCCGGGCGCCGGCATATTGTCAGTGTTTGGCGACAACCTCGACAACACGATCATGGTTAGTCGCGACGCAGCCGGGAAGATCTTCATCAATGGCGGCGCCATAGCCATCACGGGCGGCGACCCGACGGCCGCCAACACCAGCACGATCCAGGTGTTCGGCCAGGGCGGCAACGACACGATCTCGCTTGACGAGAGCAACGGCGCGCTACCCGCTGCCCAGTTGTTCGGCGGCGCGGGTAACGACACGTTAATCGGCGCCTCCGGCAACGACCAGCTCTTTGGCGGCACGGGCGACGATATTCTTCTCGGCAAAGGCGGTGACGACCTGCTGTTCGGCGGCTCCGGCAACGATACGCTGACCGGTGGCGCCGGCAGCGATCAGATGTTCGGCCAGTCCGGCAACGACCGCATGATCTGGAATCCGGGCGACGGCAGCGACCTCATGGAGGGCGGCGACGGCAACGACACCGCCGAGGTCAATGGCGGCAACGGGGCCGAAACGTTCACGATCTCGGCCAACGGCACGCGTGTACGCTTCGATCGTGTCGACCCGGCTCCGTTCTTTCTCGACATCGGCACCACCGAGAACCTCGTTCTCAACGCCAATGGCGGCGACGACATCATCACCGCCGGAAACGGCCTCGCCGGTCTGATCCAGCTCACGCTCGACGGCGGGGCCGGCAACGACACGATCACCGGCGGCGACGGCAACGATACGCTGATCGGCGGCGACGGCGACGATCTAGTCAACGGCGGCCGCGGCAACGATACGGCCTTGCTCGGCACCGGCAACGACACGTTCGTCTGGAACCCGGGCGACGGCAGCGATGTGGTCGAAGGCGGCGACGGCACCGATACGCTGCTGTTCAACGGCGCCAACGTCAGCGAAACCATTAACATCACGGCCAACCAAGGCCGGGTGAAGTTCACCCGTGATGTCGGCCTCGTCACCATGGATATCAACAGCGTCGAGCAAATCGACTTCCTCGCTCGCGGCGGCGCCGACCATATTACGGTCGGCGACCTGACCGGCACCGGCGTCACGCAGGTCGCGATCGACCTCGCGGGGACACCCGGCAGTAACGTGGGCGACGGCCAGTCCGACAGCGTGATCGTCAACGGCACCGCCGGCAACGACACTGTTCAGGTGGCCGGAACGGGAGGCTCGGTCGCAGTTACCGGCCTGCCGACCTCGGTTGCCATTGCCGGCGCCGAGATCGCCAACGACCAGCTCGTTATCAACACCCTCGCGGGCAACGACGTCATCAACGCCGGCGGCCTGTCGGCCGAAACCATTCAGCTGACGATCGACGGTGGTGCCGGCAACGACAGCATCACCGGAAGCCAGGGCAGCGATATTCTCATTGGCGGCGACGGCAACGACACCGTGATCGGCGGGCGCGGCAACGACGTTGCATTTCTCGGCTCCGGCGACGACACATTTATCTGGTTCCCGGGCGACGGCAGCGATGTCGTCGAAGGTCAGGCAGGCACCGATACGCTCATATTCGACGGCTCGAACGTCAACGAGAACATCGAAATCTCGGCCAGTGGCTCGCGCGCGCGGCTGTTCCGTGACGTCGGCACCGTCACCATGGACCTCAACGGCATCGAGCACATCCAGCTCGCTGCTTTGGGCGGCGCCGACATCATAACGGTCGACGACCTCACCGGAACCGACGTCAAGCAGGTTGCCATCGACCTGGCGGGGACGCCGGGAGGTACCGTGGGCGATGGCCAGTCGGACATCGTGACCGTCAACGGCACGGCCAGTGATGACCACATCAGCGTCGTCAGCAGCGGCTCGTCGATTGACGTCAACGGCCTGGCTGCGCAGGTGACGATCAACGGTGCCGACGCTGCCAACGACACGCTCGTCATCAACGGCGGCACCGGCAACGATACCATCAACGCTTCCGCGCTCCACGCCGGCCAGGTCAACCTCACCCTCAACGGCGGCGACGGCAATGACACCATCACCGGCAGCGCCGGCAACGACACCGTCATCGGCGGCCGCGGCAATGACGTGGCTTCGCTTGGCGCGGGCGACGACTCCTTCGTCTGGAATCCGGGCGATGGCAGCGACACGGTAGACGGAGGCGCGGGCAACGACACGCTCGTGTTCAACGGCGCCAACGTCGGCGAGAGCATGGAGATCTCGGCCAACGGCAAGGGCGCGACGCTCACCCGCGACATTGGCCTCGTCACGATGAACCTCACCAACATGGAGACCATCGATGTCAATGCCTTGGATGGCGCGGACACCATCACGGTCGACGATCTGTCCAAGACCAGCGTCAAGGACGTCGCCATCGACCTGTCAGCCACGCCCGGCAGCGGCGTCGGCGACGGCAAGGCCGATACGGTGGTCATCAACGCGACCAGCGGCGACGACGTGATCAACGTCACCGATAACAACGGCGTGGTCACGGTGTCGGGTCTTTCTACTGACGTGACGATCACAGGCTTCGATGCCACCGATCGTATCGTGATCAATGGCCTCGGCGGCGATGACATCATCAATGCAACAGGGCTTGGCGGTGCCATGCTGTTTACCGCCAATGGCAGCGACGGCGACGACATCCTGATCGGCAGCCAGGGCAACGACACGCTGAGCGGCGGCGCAGGCGACGACATCCTGATCGGCAATGGAGGGCAGGACACCCTCGACGGTGGACCCGGTGCGAACGTCGTCTTTAACGCCCCCGTGGTCGCCGCCAATCCCGTGACGGCAACCAATGGCTCGCCGGCCATCGGTGCCGCCCTGCTGGGTCAGTTCATGGCATCGACTTTCGTCGCCGCCAGCGACGGCCAAGGCGCAACGCCGATTGCCGATCCGTCGTCAGGCCAGCAGCCACTGCTCGCGCAGCCGCACGCCTGACGCGCCGTCACCCTGGAGAGCGCCATGAGCATCGAAACCGCCACTGCGAGGCCGACCGATCCCGGTCTCGAAGCACTTGTGACGCTGCTGCATCTCCACGGCGTTGCGGCCGATGCCGGACAGATCCGGCATCGGCTGGGCAAGGACAAGATCGGCGCGCCGGAGATGCTCCGGTGCGCCAAGGATCTCGGGCTCAAGGCGCGTGCCTACCGGACTGACTGGTCGCGGCTTGCCAGCACGCCCTTACCCGCCATCGCGTCGCTGCACGATGGCGGGTTCCTTTTGCTCGCCAAGGCGGGCGGGGACAAGGTTCTGGTCCAGTCACCGCTGGCACCCCGGCCTGCTTTGATGACACGGGAGGAGCTTTCGGCGGTCTGGGACGGCCGGCTGATCCTGATGACCCGCCGCGCCGGATTGTCTGATATCACCGGCCGCTTCGACATCACCTGGTTTCTGGGGGCGATCCACAAATATCGCCATCTCCTGAGCGAGGTCCTGGTCGCGTCGTTCTTCCTGCAGCTGCTCGGCCTGGTCTCGCCGCTTTTCTTCCAGGTGGTCATCGACAAGGTGCTGGTGCACCAATCCCTAAGCACGCTTGATGTGCTGGTGCTCGGACTGCTGACCATCTCGGTGTTCGAGACCGTGCTGGGAATCCTGCGCACCTATCTGTTCGCGCACACCACCAACCGCATCGACGTCGAACTCGGCGCGCGCCTCTTTCACCACCTGCTGGCTTTGCCGATGGCCTATTTCCAGGCGAGGCGCGTCGGCGACTCGGTGGCGCGGGTACGTGAATTGGAGAACATTCGCAATTTCCTCACCAGCTCGGCGCTGACGCTGGTCATCGACCTGTTCTTCACCTTCGTGTTCCTGGGCGTGATGTTCTTCTACGCGCCGCTCTTGACCTGGATCGTCCTCGGCTCGTTCCCGTTCTATATCGCGATTTCGGCCGGAGCGACGCCGCTGTTCCGGCAGCGGCTGGATGAGAAATTTCAGCGTGGCGCCGAGAACCAGGCATTTCTGGTCGAGAGCGTGACGGGCATCGAGACGCTCAAGGCCATGGCGGTCGAGCCGCAGATGCAGCGCCGCTGGGAAGAGCAGCTCGCCGGCTACGTGGCCGCGAGCTTCCGGGTCCTGAGTCTCGGCAACAGCGCGAGCCAGACGGTGCAGCTTGTCAGCAAGATCGTCACGGCAAGCGTCCTCTATTGCGGCGCCAAGCTCGTCATCGACGGCAGCCTGTCGGTCGGCGAGCTCGTTGCCTTCAACATCCTGGCCGGCAGGGTGAGCGCGCCGGTGCTGCGTCTGGCGCAGATTTGGCAGGACTTTCACCAGGCGCGCCTGTCGATCGCGCGGCTGGGCGACATCCTCAACACCACCGCCGAGCCGACCTACCAGGCGGGGCGCGCGCAGCTGCCGGCGATCCGCGGCGACATCAAATTCGACCACGTCACGTTTCGCTATCGCATCGACGGGCAGGAGGTCCTGCACGATGTCTCTTTCGAGGTACCGGCCGGCCAGACGGTCGGCATCGTCGGGCCCTCGGGGTCCGGCAAGAGTACGTTCGCGAAACTCGTCCAGCGCCTCTACGTCCCGGAGCGCGGGCGCGTTCTGGTGGACGGAATGGATCTCGCCTTGGCCGATCCCGCCTGGCTGCGCCGCCAGATTGGCGTTGTCCTGCAGGAGAACGTGCTCTTCAACCGCTCGGTGCGCGACAATATTGCGCTCGCCGATCCGGCGATGCCGATGGAACGGGTCATTGCGGCGGCACGCCTTGCGGGAGCGCACGAGTTCATCCTCGAACTCGCCGAAGGCTACGACACGATTGTCGGCGAGCGCGGTTCCACCCTCTCGGGTGGCCAGCGCCAGCGCATCGCCATTGCCCGCGCGCTGATTGCCGACCCGCGCATTCTGATCCTTGATGAGGCGACGAGCGCTCTCGACTATGAGAGCGAGCGCATCATTCAGCAGAACATGAAGGATATTGCCAAAGGGCGGACGGTGCTGGTTATCGCCCACCGGCTCTCGACCGTGCGGTCGGCGGACCGCATCGTCACGCTCGATCGCGGCTGCCTGGTCGAGGACGGTAACCACGACACGCTCATCAAAACTGGCGGCCGTTATGCATCGTTGCATCGGTTGCAAGCGGGGGTCCATGAAGTCGTCTGAACGAGTGATGCCCGCCAAGCCCATGCAACGCGTTATCCCCTTTCGGCACCCGCAAGAGCGGCGCGGCGAAGAGCTGGCGTTTTTGCCGGCGGCGCTTGAAATCGTGGAAACGCCGCCGTCGCCCATCGGCCGTGCGATCGGCAGCTCCATCATCCTGCTGTTCTGCGCGGCGCTGGTTTGGGCCTGGTGGGGAACGATCGACATCGTTGCGTCGGCGTCCGGAAAAATCGTGCCGAGCGGCCGCACCAAGGTCGTTCAGCCATTCGAGGCCGGAGTTGTGCGTTCCATCCGGGTGCAGGACGGGCAGGTGGTCAAGGCCGGCGACGTGCTGATCGATCTCGATCCGACCGTAAACGCGGCCGAACGCGATCACCTGCATAACGACCTCCTCGCCGAGCAGCTCAACATCGCGCGGTTGCGCGCGGCACTCGCCGGCGGTGATGATCCTGTCACCGATTTTGTGCCGCCCGCCGATGCAGACCCTGAACTGATCAATACCCAGCGTCAGCTGTTGCTGAACCAGGTGACTGAGCACCGCGCCAGGATTGCGGCACTGCTCCGTCAGCAGGCCCAGAGGGAAGCCGAGCAAGCCACGACGGCCGCGACCATCCACAAGCTCGAGACGATCATTCCAGTTATCCAGTCGCGCGTCGACATCCGCAAGACGCTGGTGGAGAAGGAGCTGGGCTCGAAGCTCAATTATTTCGAGGTGTTCCAGCTGCTGGTCGAGCAACAAGAGGAGTTCAACGTTCAGAAGAGTCATCTGCAGGAGACGGAGGCGGCTATCGCCGCGATTCGCGAGACCCGCGGCCAGGCGGCGGCAGAATACCGGCATACACTCTCCGACGAACTCGCCAAGGCCGAGCAAAAGGCGAATGGGCTCACCCAGGATTTGATCAAAGCCGAGCAGAGAACCAGACTTCAGCAACTGACGGCTCCAGTGGACGGCGTGGTGCAGCAACTCGCGATCCACACCGTCGGCGGTGTGGTCACGCCCGCGCAGTCTCTCCTTTTGGTCGTGCCGAGCGACAGCCGGCTTGAAATCGAGGCCATGGTGTCGAACCGAGACATCGGTTTCGTCCACGCCGGGCAGGAAGCCGAGATCAAGGTCGATACCTTCAATTTCACCCGCTACGGCCTCCTGCACGGCCAGGTGCTCAACGTCTCGCAGGATGCCGTCATCCGCGACCGGCAACAGGACCGTTCCAATGACCGTGCGCTTGGGACCCAGAACGACACCAGCGAACCGAAAGGCCAGGAACTGAATTACAGCGCGCGCATTTCGCTCGACCGCACCAGAATGCGGATCGACGACAGGATGGTCAATCTGTCGCCCGGCATGGCGGTAACGGTGGAGATCAAGACCGGATCGCGAAAGATCCTGAGTTATCTCCTGTCGCCGCTGCTCCGCTACCGGCAAGAGACGTTGCGCGAGCGGTAGATAGATCGTCGTTTCGACTCCAACCAGCCCCTTAAAGATTGAACTCCCACGAAGCGAGAGGACCGATGAATTTCTTTTCGAAAGTGCTGCTTAACGTTGCTTTGCGTGCAATCATTTTGCTTGCCACTCAGGCATTGGCACAAATGCCGCCGGCGATTGCGGAGCGCGACGGGACAGAAATCGTCACACTTCATGCGGAGGGCGCTCAAATCTACGAGTGCAAACCCGATTCCGGCAACAAGCCGGAGGGGCGCGCACTGACTTGGCAATTTCGCGAGCCCATTGCCACGCTCGTCTTTAACGGAACGTCGATTGGACGGCATTACGCCGGGCCAAATTGGGATCACGTCGATGGCAGTGGGGTGAAGGGCAGGGTTGTTGGCAGTGCGCCTGGCGCAACGTCGAATGACATTCCGTGGCTCAAAATCGAGGCCGTGGAACATCGCGGCAGCGGGATCCTGTCCGACGTGACCACCGTCCAGCGCATCAACACGAAGGGCGGGGTGGTGCAAGGATCATGCGAAAGCGTGGGCAATTACCGCAGCGTGCCATATTCCGCGGACTACGTGTTCTTGCGCAGGAGCGACTGAGGCGGAGAGGACCCATCGAAAGAGGGCTCCATCGCTACCTTTCAGAAGACTGAACTTAGCCAGCGTCAGTATTGCCCAAAGTGCGGCCGGGCAATTCGATGACGACGAGCTTTGGCGGCTTAGACAAGACTATCGCGAAATAAACAACCCCTCTGCTTCGGTGCGGACGGAAAGCGCTCTGGTGAAACTCGAGGTCTGCAGGTGAATTTTTCTGATTCTACGAACCGTCTGGCCAACGAGCGCACCGAGAGGCGGCTGGCGGCGATTTCGGTAGCGGATGTCGTCGGCTGCTCGTGTCTCACGCACAATGACGAAGAGGCGACACATCGGCGTTTGACCGTGCTGCTGCCGGACGCTGTCCTGCTGGCGCCGTCGGTATCAAGAATAAGGTCTTCGACCATGGAGTTTGCTACAACTTTTGGTCGGATGCCTTAGTGCGACACACTGACAAAACAAGCAAACTGATTGGACATGAAGCCTGCAGCGAGGGCGGCGAGGCAGCATATTTGGAACTTCGCAAGTTGAGCATCAAATGGAAGAAGCGAACCGCGAACTGGCGAGAAAAGCAGCGCGCAAGGGCAAGGCGGAAAGGCCTGCTTCCAGAGCTTCATTTATGAGCTCCAGCTCCTATTCAAAATCCCGAGATTGCATCCCTACAAGCCACGGTCGACTATCAAGTCGCCCGCAGAGCCAGGCCCACACGGGCCTCGGCGAACTGTGGATCTGATCGATACAATTTGTAGGAAGATTCCAGGTCGGCGGAGAGCCTCCGGCTACCCCCGATTGTCTCGATTATGCCTCACTTTGACTCCCATGATGCGACCGGTTGCTCGGCGAGTCCTTTTGGTGGTTCTCCAAGGCGTCGAACCGGGGGAATGGATGGCCTACGTCGCATTGAAAGCCGGCAGGGTTCCGTTGGGTCGTGGTACTTCAATCCCCGGCACGATTGCATTGGTCATTGCTGGGTTCGCATTGGCATCGGGAGTTGCAGCTTCGATTGGCGATCTCGATCCGGTTGCTTTAGTCTCAGATTCCGTTTCTCCGAAAGATATCGGCACATCATCGTTCGATGACCGATTCTCGGTAGCTTCGCCGCCCGATTTGTTTTCTACGGGCATCGGGCCGCGTTTCCTGGTTCGATCTTTGCCCTCAGAACTGGAGATCAAAGTTCAACGGGCGAAAGTCCGTCTCGCCCAGAAACTGCAATCTCAAGACTGGCGGGTAGCCCTTTTCGAGGAACCGAGTACCAAGGAACCAGCCACCAAGGAAACCGGCGAGGAGACAACGCCATCGAGCGTCGCTGCCGTTCCTCTTCCCAGGTCTCGTCCGGTTGAGGCGAATCTCGAATTTCGGGCCGGGCCTCCCGCGGCTCAGCCTCCTACGGCACAGTCTGACGATCGGACGCTGTTGCAGAAGCTTTCCGATCTGCTCCCAGCGCGTATGACCCTTGCGTCGCTGGCTCCCGATGGCGGGCTGCTTGGCGCTCGGCCAAACCTCACATCTCTTGGCTACGACAAACTGACCGCCGTTTATGACATCTCGGCCCGTGTCGTTTACATGCCAGATGGATCAAAACTCGAGGCGCATTCAGGATTCGGCAGTCTGATGGACGATCCAGGACACGTGAACGAGCGAAATGTCGGTGCAACGCCGCCAAATGTGTATGACTTGAAACCTCGAGAACGACTGTTTCATGGCGTCCAGGCGCTCCGCATGATCCCCGTGGGTGACAACGGCACGCTCGGGCGGTCCGGATTGCTCGCGCACAGCTATATGCTTGGCCCCAAGGGTGATTCCAACGGCTGCTTGTCGATCAAGAACTATGAGAAGTTTCTAAAAGCGTTCTCAAGCGGCGAGATCAAGCATCTCGTCGTTGTGCCAAGCCTTAGCGATGAGATGTCAGGGCGATCAACCTCGCAGTCATGACGTAGATCGTAGCAATGAACGATGGTGGAAGAGTTCCAAATTACTTTCGCCCTCCACGTTCCACAACCGAGTCATGAGCGAAGTATCAAATTTCGACACGCCACTGCGGACGACGTTCAAAATTCGCTTGAACGGCAAGACCGTTTCAATTGGCACCGTTGGCCAAGTTTATCGGCTTATAACAAACCTCAGCTCAGTTGAGTGGATGGAGTTTAAATCGCTGCATGAGGATGCCGTAAGCTGTCTTCAGAGTGCGGCCGGGAATGCGATGTTAACGGTGCAGGCGACGAACGCGTTACGCGCGCTGTTCGTCCGCGCCAAGCTTCTCTGAGCAGCAAGCCGACATTATCGCGCCTCGCATCGGCCTTTTTTTCTGCACTATTCGGGGAACCAATGGACCGATGTAGCGCTGTGGAGGACAGGCGGTGCCGAGGTCCGGACTCGCGTTGTTGCTGGTGGGGCTGCTCGGGTTCGTGCTCGGCAGTTGCATGCAATCGACGCTTGCACCGTCGCCGGATGCCAATTTGACCCCTAGGGACCGGCAGTTGTTGGCCCATCCGCCTTATGCGCAGGCGACCATTCCAGAGCCCTATCGCCGGCATATCGTCGACTATCCGCGCAAAGAGGTGTCGGGCACGATCCTGGTCGATACCGATGCGCGTTATCTCTATTACGTCTTGCCGGGAGGCAAGGCGATCCGCTACGGCGTGGCGGTTGGGGAAGAAGCGATGGCCTGGTCCGGCCTCGCTACAGTTGGTCGTATGGCTGAGTGGCCTGACTGGATCCCGACGCCGGAGATTCAGGCGCGGCTCGGCCCCTACCCGGCACGCATTCCAGGAGGCCCGGCTAATCCGCTGGGCGCGCGGGCGCTCTACCTTTACGAGGGCAACAAGGACACCCTGTACCGCATCCACGGCACCAACCAGCCGGAATATATCGGCCAAGCTATATCATCCGGCTGCATCCGCATGACCAACGAGGATGTCATCGATCTCTTTGATCGGGTGAAGCCAGGCGCGACCGTCGTGGTGCTCGCGCCGGGTCAAAGTGGGTGGATCGGGTCCATCGCAGGTCCCAGGGCTCGCTCGGGGGCTGCCCTTTGACTCCAAGATGGCGTACAGCGGCATAGGCTGGTATCCGGTTCTGGCGAACCGAACATTAAGCGGGACCTCCTGCTAGGGGGTCTTGAGTTTAACCCGTCCCTAAGAAGCC
>Ga0207667_10001331_pt1 | contig 30972 bp, 24 predicted proteins | sample KBSCornC52_FD_184301 | JGI IMG/M metagenome (GOLD analysis project Ga0207667, IMG submission 184301) | Corn rhizosphere microbial communities from Kellogg Biological Station, Michigan, USA - KBS Corn C5-2 (SPAdes) (version 2) | ecosystem: Host-associated > Plants > Roots > Rhizosphere > Soil ...
TTGCTTATTTATTTATTCAGAAAGGGCAGATATTATTTCCACCTAATTCTCCTGAAGATAAAATCCTTGAAGTTGCCTTAGAAGCGGGTGCAGAAGATGTAATTACACAAGAGGATTCCAGTATAGAAGTCATTACAACACCTGAAATGTTTGAGGTAGTAAAAAATAAAATGCTAGAGCATCATTTATCTTTCGAGCAGGCTGAAATTACTCAATTAGCATCTCTGCAAATTAAACTAGATCAAGAAAATGCTGAAAAAATGTTGAAATTATTGAATCTTTTGGAAGAATTGGATGATGTTCAAAATGTTTATTCCAATGCGGATATACCGGATGAGATATTGGAGAAATTGAGTTGAAATGAATCAACTGTGCCTTCCCCAATGCAATAAATAGTCGTCTGTTAAAATGTAAACATGCAATAAAAAAATTGTAGAAATGCTCTCACAAATGCAAAAATTGCGCGATCACCATTGTTTCCCGCAATGATCAAGGTGGGATACTTGATAATTCTCAATCTTTCTTTTTCAAATATGCAGTAAAGTCGTATGTCTGCGAAGGAGAAATACTATGCCTATCCTCGAATTAAAAAATTTATCCTCAATTTCTCCTAACAAAATTTTAAGTTTTCAGAAATTTCTTGCTATGGTAAAAAAAGGAAAAGTAACAGAACTTCGCGATACGTATTATTATGAGGCAACATGGCTAAATGCTATTGATAGAAATGGATTAGGTGCTTTGCATATCGCGTGTCAACAGAAAAATAAAGCCATGGTAGAATATTTATTAGCAGAAGGAAGCTGTATATTTCTTGAAAGTGCCGAAAAATATTATCCTATTGAATACGTTGTTAGAAATAATGATATTGTTTTGTTCGACTATTTTCTTACACGCTCCACCTTTAAAGCATTATTACCCCGGCAATCCAAACCCGCTCAAAACTTACTGGTTTTTGCTGCTGAATGGGGAGCAATCGATATAGTAAAAGAATTAGTTGATAAGTATAAATGGAATGTAAATGGCCAGAATGATAAAGGAACAACAGCCATGACGGCCATTGTTTCTTCTTCTCGTCTGGATACCCAAAACAAACGCGTTAAAACGCTTAAGTTCCTTGTAGGAAAGAAAGGAAAATTTGGAGAATACGAACGCCCGCTTTTAATAGCGCTAAAAAATGGACAATCTAAAATAGTAAAATACCTTGTAGAGGCAGGCGTTAGGCCTAATGCAACTGAAGAAAAATATGCAAAAGAACAATATAATTATAATACCCGTCATAAAGTGGTTAAGTATATAGAGAACTATCATAAATATGACCAAAGGGATTTAGCAGTGCAAAAAATACTCAAAATGAACGGTTCTCTTCCCGACGAAAAAATCGGTACTTATTTGTCCCTGGTATTTCAAGTTTTTATGCCGGAGCCACATGCCATCTGGAGTAAAACAACACTACAACCTGAAGTGCTTAAAATAGTGCAAGAAATGCATAGTCATTTTGCTGCCAATCCTTCATTATCAGCCAATGAGGCTTTAGTCTATTTACAAATGAAAAGGCAAGAGATAAAAAATAATGTTAAAAAATTTGATCATATGAGTGATTTCAATGGTGTATGTTTAAAAATTAAAGAAATGTTGCAAGAAAGAATAGATCAGGAATATGGCAACAATCAGGAAATGAACCCCAAATCTTCCCCCAGATTTTTCCCAGCAGCAGCACCTCACCATTCCACTGTGCCAACGCCTAGCAATTATTCTACAAAAATGACTACACTGACTAGTACTAGTACGGATACTGAGATAGAACTGCAGCCTATCGCTGCTACATCAACATCAACCTGTACATTTACACAAAAACACACATAATTACTCACTCATGTTACGCATCGTATAGTTAAAAGGAAAACAATCGAAAAACGAAAGAGAAAAAGTTAAAGAGGACAAAGGAATCCATCGTGAAGACCGTAAAATATAGGGATATATTTTACGATCATAGGGACATGGGTTCGTCTGAACGATGATTCCTTTGTCCTCTTGTGCACTCTCTGCGTAACATGAGTAACTCACAGTGGTTTTGCTTGTATTTTAAGTGTGATTGCAATGATATACAAATATGTTGTCAGTCGACTGACCTCACTTGCAATCGCTAGTCTTTATGAAAAATTTAATTTTTTTCAAATCCTCATACGCTTTTACTTTTTCTTGTGGGGCTCTAAGAAGATAAGCGGGGTGATAAGTGACTATAAGAGGAATTTTATTGTATTCAAAAATTTGTCCTCTTAGTTTCGTTAACGCCGTTTTTGTATTAAGTAAATAATGTGCAGAAATCCTGCCAAGTGCAACAAGTAATTTTGGTTGAATCAAATCAATTTGTTCTTGCAAAAAGGGAGTGCATTTTGCGACTTCTTCAGGAAGAGGATCTCGATTTTGTGGGGGGCGGCATTTTAAAATATTCGCAATAAATACTTCTTCACGTGTTAATTGGATCGCTTTTAGCATCTGGGTCAATAATTGTCCAGCTCGGCCCACAAACGGTTTGCCTTGTTTGTCTTCTTCTGCACCTGGTGCTTCCCCAATAAACATTATTTTGGCGTGTGAGGAACCTGTCCCAAATACTGTTTGAGTACGGGTTTCGCATAATATACAGGCTTTACAGATGCTCACTGATTTTTCAAGCTTTGAGAGTGTTTCAACTGGTGAATGATCAATCTCTTGAGTTTGTGGCTGACGCAATTTCCATTGTTCTATCCCCATGAAGGACAAAAATTGCGCTCGCTTTTCACCGTTTACCATTGCGTATAACCCAATTGTTTATGTATGATGAACGCAATATGATATATCTCAGGGATTTTTGCAATGAAAATGACCGCGTTTAAATCACTCTTGATGTTTCTTTTTGTGTTGTTTTTTTCTTCTTCATTTGCAAGTACTTCGCCGATATCACAAGAATCACTTGCACCCGTTATAAAGCCTATCATGAAAGCTGTAGTGAATATCGCAGCCCAAGGCGAGATTGTTTTACCTGTGGTATTAAACAAGCCTCGCGGTAATTCCGCTCCAAAACAAGGTGATCAAGAAGACGATAATGGAGGTTCACCTATTCCCTATGGAACACTGAGGCAATTTGCAAGTTTAGGCTCGGGTGTCATCATTGATGCAGCAAAAGGCTTCATTATGACAAATGCCCATGTAGTTGATAGGGCAAAAACTATTACAGTGACATTAAGTGATGGCAGAACCTTCAAAGGTAAATTGGTGGGCGCAGACGAAGCAACAGATATCGCTATTGTGCACATTCCGGCAGATAAGCTTGTACAAATGCCTATCGGAGATTCATCCAAATTACAAGTGGGAGATTATGTCGTTGCGATAGGTAGTCCATTTGGATTAAATCAAACTGTAACATCGGGTATTGTGAGTGCATTGCAAAGAGGATCCTTAGGAATAGAAGGGCCACAAGGATTAGAAAATTTTATTCAAACAGATGCTTCTATTAATCCTGGAAATTCTGGTGGTGCGTTGATTGATCTCAAAGGCGAACTTATTGGAATCAATACAGCGATATTATCACCAAGTGGTGCAGAAGGCGGAAATGTGGGGATTGGATTTGCAATTCCAATTAATATGGCTCGCGTTATAGCAACTCAATTAATTGAATATGGATCAGTAAAAAGAGGTTTAATGGGTGTTATTGTTCAACCGCTGACCCCGCAATTAAGTGCTGTTTTTGATGCTCCCTCCACAGAAGGTGCTGTGGTTACACAAGTGACTCCAAATTCTCCTGCGGCAATGGCAGGCTTGCAACCAGGAGATATTATTCAAACATTAAATAATGTCAAAATGAATACTGCATCAGATGTTCGCAATGCAGTGGGTTTATTGCGAGTGGGTGCAAAAATTGAATTATCCTTGTTAAGACATGGAAAAAATATTTTAGCCAATCTTACAACAGCAGATCCTGAAAAATATCTTGAAAAAGCAAAAAATCAAAATCCATTTTTGTTTGGATTAAGTTTAAAAAACTTTGATCAACAAACACCTCTTCAAGGTTTTATCGAAGGCGTACAAATTGTTAGAGTTTCCAAAGACAGTTCAGCATGGCGTCAAGGGTTACAACCCGGTGATGTAATTGTTTCTGCAAATCAAGTTGTTGTAAAAAATTTAAATGATCTTGAAAAAGCAGCTAGCAAAAATAAACAACATTTGCTGCTCAATATTCTTCGTGGATCAGGTGCAATGTTTGTTGTATTGGATTGATACCAAAAAATTTTAGTGATGAGTGAATAGTTTTTAAAAATTATTCACTCATCGTATTTGTTCTAAATAAAATAATTTACTTGCATAAAAATTTTTTTACGTTATAGTGCCGGCTCAACAATTCAAATTTACGTGAGAAAATTAAAATGCAAGCTGACACTATAGTATTATCACCTGAAAAAAACGAAACAAATCTACTTGAAGGCATTTCTCCAACAAAATTATTCGGAGGAACATTTAATCGAATAATAAAAAGGACGCAAACAAAAACAACTTTTTATCCTTTGATTCCGCAATCACCTGAATCTGCAAAAAAAATGAATGAAGCGTGTAAGCGAGATGTCACTACGTTTAGTCCATTCAAAAGTCCCGGTACACCGCCGAGCTCAAATAGTGCAGCACCATTATCTGCTATTACAAATAGTGGAACAAAGCTCAATTTACATGCGATTTTAGATAATCTTGCCATTTACAGTGATGTTGCAAAGAGAAAAACAGAGTTTGCAGGTACTGAATTAAAAGAAGTTTTAGCCTTATTATTGGAAAAGGTCACAGAAATTAGCGAGCTTATTGAATGTAAGGAAAATAGTTCAAAATTAGTCAGTGAAGAAGTCACGCAAGATATTAAAGAAGAAAATGCAAAGTTATGCAAAGCGAGCGGTAAAAAAAGAAGAAAACCTTCGCAGCAAGAAGCAATGGCAAAAGAGAAAAGTGCGCCCTGTTCTGCAACGAAGCTTGTTGAATCTTATTTCCAAGAAAAAAATATTTCCGAGGTTGCAGAAAAATTAAATTTATCAGAAGAAAATAAAAACGTGTTAATAGAACAATTTAAAGAATTTACGGCAGAATGGCTGCATATGATTGATTTTGCAACGTTAGGAAATAAAGCACAAAATTCAGGCAATCTTGTATTTGGAACGTCTGAGGCAAATTCTCAAATGATTATCGCTGAAGAATATCAAAAACGGTTGCTATCAAAAGGTGAAAAAATAAAAATTTCCGTGACGGCGCAAGTAGTTAAACATCATGTTCCTTATCAGATTAATGTATTATTGGAGTGGGGAGAATATAAAAGAACGTTTACATTTAATCCTTTTACCCGTCAAAAGCCAATTGTTGAAGAAGTATCCTATTTGGAAATTGATCAAAAGGTAAAGAAACAGCGTCTGGAAGAAGAAAAACAAAAGCAAACTAAAATTAATACGGCGGCTAGAAGAAGCCTTGGCTCGCTATTTGCCTCCTGTTTACCGCCGATTTCTGAAGGTTCAAATTCTGTTACAACCACAACCACAACTACTACAAATACTACAATGACTACTACGCAAACAGATGCTCAATTAGACTTAGAATTAAATACGCGCGGGGATGTAGATAAGGGTTCCTCTGATTTTGTATTCTCAGGCGTATCTAACTTTAATAGTTGAGTATAGGTATCAATTAATGAACCAATTTGACTTCTTAAATGTGTGAAAGATACAGCGAGAGTTTTATCATATTGCTTTAAAGATGAATATATTTCAGTATTGTCCCAGTCATGGAAAAAAGTTTGTATATTGTTTAGAGAGTTAAGAACTTCTCTTGCATGTTGTTGTTTTATGTCATCAGGTTGATTGAGGACGATGCTGCACAAATATAAATCGCCAGCAGGGCTATTGCAGGTTTCTTTCATCTTTTTAGCATTCTGAAGTAAAGATTCCACGTTGTTGTTAAGCAGCTTGGGATCGGAAAGCAGAACTTGTAGTGCCTCATAATTTTTTAGATTTGCTGCAATGATAATATCTACTAGTGAGTTTTCTTGGTTGTCATCTAAATCTCTGCGCCACTGTAAGAATTTAAAACCAATGTAGTATGTAAAGATATCTAGATTGGATAATGGATACAGTTTATTTTCATTTGGAAATTCCTTTTCAAGCTGTTTTTTCCAATAATCAATAGTGTTTGCTGAAACTGGGAATCCATTTGAGTGTTGAGTGATAAGATGTTGATAAAAATCAGCTGCGTTTTCTCTGATCAATTTTTCTGCAGTTGTATGATCTAGCATGAGTATTTCATCCTCGTTGTCCATGAAAAGAATCATTATATCATATTATTTTTCATGGTGTTCCCAGATTCCATCCCAATCAGCTGTGGGAGGATGTTGTAGAAATGTTTCGATTCTATTGAGATAAATATTGTATAGTTGTGTTTCTGGAAAATTATTTTTTAAGTTGGTAAACATTTTTTGTGCTGCAATAAAATCTTTTGTGCAATAACAGTGTAATGCTTTATTGTAATATTCAATGGATTCTAGAATATGAGGATCTAAAGCTGCTTTGAGCCCAAGCGGTTCGTATATTTTCACTCCAGTTAGCTTGCCTTTTACTCTGACTTTATCTAACAGTCTAAAGACATATTCACTATGGGGTAATTGTTCTAAAGGTATCCATGATAGAAGAGAACTTTCTGAGCATATTATTTTTACACCATAAAATTTTGTCAGACTTTCAAGCCGTGAGGCTAAATTGACGGAGTCTCCAAGAACAGTATATGCGCGTCGATATTTTGATCCCATGTCTCCAACATCCATCATGCCCGTGTTAATGCCAACACCGATTTTAACTAAAGGAAGATGCATATCTGATAATTTTTTTTGTAAAGCATCTGTGGTTTGTATCATATCTAATGCGGCTAAAATTGCATGTTGTGCATGTTGTTCATCTTTTAAAGGCGCCCCCCAAAATGCCATTATCATATCGCCTACATATTTATCAATCGTGCCGCCATTTTTGAAGATAACACTGGTCATTTCTGTTAAAAAGAAATTTAATAATTTTTTTAATTCCACAATAGACATTTTTTCAGAAATACCGGTAAAATTTCTGATATCCATAAATAATACAGACATGACTTTTCTTTCACCTTCAAACATATCAAATGCTTTGGGATCTTTAAGTATTTCGTCAACGTGCCCAGATGGAACGTATTGTTCAAATACTTTTTTAATTTCATCACGTCTTTTGCTTTCCAAGAAAAAGCCATAAGTCATATTGAATATTCCAAGTGTGATGACAAGGAAAGTGGATAAGACAATGGGAAATACGATTTCAGTGAATTCCCATAACCAAAGGCTTGAAAAAAATAAAGTAATAATTAAAATAAAGCTAATAGAGATAATCCATAATGGGCCTGTTCTTGCAAATAGTACAGAGAGTAAAATAGACAATAAAACCAACAAGGCAAATTGTGCACCGGGTATCCATGCAGGTACATAGGGGAAACGATCTTTCAGTAACGCTTCTGCAACGTTTGCATGAATTTCAACGCCAGGGTAAACGCTTTCAACAGGCGTACTTCGAATATCTCCTAATCCTACAGCAGATGTCCCTACAAAAACCAATGCATTTTCTAATTGGTGTGGTGGAATAAGATGATTCATTATGTCAGAGGCAGAATAATAAACGAATGTTTTAGAAGGCCCCAAATAAGGAATAAATACTCTACCTTGTTCATCCGTATTAAATTGCGTATTTCCGAGTTTAATATTATCAATAACTGACATATCTCCAACTAATGCGGTTTCATAAGTGACATTGTTTTCAAGTAAGTATAATCGGACTGCTTCAAGGGCGAGGGCAGGATAAAGCTTATTCTGATAACGTTGTAATAAATTATATCGTCGAATGGTGCCATCTTGATCAGGACTGACAGAAATTGCCCCTCCTGTGCCTGCTGCATTTTGTAGTATTGGAATGTTTGCTGTATAGCTTATCATTTCTGGGACTAATAGTCGGGGTACAGTGATAGAGAGCCCGTTTAAAGGTAATGATCCAATAGGAGGTTTTTGTTGTCCTGAAAAATAAATTCCTAAAATGGATTTATTTTTTTCACGTGATAATGCTTGTGCGAATATATCGTCTTTGCCTTGTTCCAGCTCTGGAAATAACATATCAAATGCAATGACTGTTACACCCTGTTGATAAAGACTATCTACAAGGGTTGCTAATTTGTCTCGAGACCAGGGCCATCGACCTATGGTTTGTAATGATTTTTCATCGATATCGACTATCACAATAGGATTTTTGGGGGTTGCATGAGAAGTTAATTGAAGATTTAATCGTAAATCGTATGCGAGGTAATTTAATCGCTGCAATAACATATCGGAAAATTTTGGGGGACTTAAAGAAAACCAAATAAATATAGTAGATATGAGCAAACTAAGAATCGTTGCCATCCATTGTTGACTGATTTTCAATCGCCGTAATTTCATTTGATAAAGGTCCTTAAGTGGGTATTCTACAATTTAATGCTGTTTTTCGCATTAGGTAATGGCGTATTCCTAAGGGATGGCAATTTTTTTTCATTTTGAGAGTATTTTTTAAGCTTCCCTTAATATTTATTATCTATAATGTGCGTATGTAGTCCATATTTTATTATATAAGGGGATCAATAATGGATGGTGATAATGGTGAATCCGGCAGAAGTGCATTTGGCCAACAATACAGTGGTGGCGGGAATGCGCCTTCCAAGGTAAATTTTAGTGGTGCTAAAACCGATGACCCAAATAAAGAATTCATATTGGGTAAAATTACCGATCACGGACATTATTTCTTTTTACCTACGTTCGATGATGCTTGCGCATTCTGGAATGAATTTCATCCATTATCGAATCAAACTCTCCAAGCACCTGTAAAAGATAGAGATGATCCGCAAAAGAAACGATGGATGGTTTATTTACCTAAATCAAAAGCAAAAGAATACAGTCTTATTACCAGTAAAATTCCCGCGTTTATTGCAAAACGAAAGCCAATCTCCTTAGAAACAATAGCGGCATTTAGCGCTGATGTTCAAAAACAAAATATCCATGATGACATTCAAGATGACGATCAAAAGGTTTCTCCACAACAACCAAAACCGAAAACAGACGCAAAACAAGCAAATACTACAACTCATCAATTTATAACCTATCCTCAAAGTAGGAAAAGAGCGCTGGATAATAAATATTACAAAGATATAGCATCTCTTCCCGCATTAAATTTAAAAGGTAAAGACATAAAAAAAACAATCGCGCAAAAACGCAGAGCGGGATTGAAAAAAGTAAGAGAGATTGCGAAAAACAATCCGCCAAATCCAACGCTTTATATCGACTATGATTTACGCGTATTTAATAATCCAGCAACGCTTGAAGCTGAAATCAACAAAACAAGGCTCGATATTGGTGTCGCACCACCGCGTGATGCCTGGTGCCAAAAAACAGGGTTTCGGACTATAACCAGTGAAGTTCGCTATGTTCACCCTGGTGTTAGAGACCAAAACGCAAAAATAATTGTCTCGACAGGATGCGGCATTAATTTTATGGGTAACAGCCCAGGTGATGAAAAACTGTATCTAAAAGGAAAAAGACATACATTTGAAGAATTTAAAAACAATCTTGAATCTGGAGAAATGGAATTCATTGATGATAACGCAAAAGGTAATTTTAAACAGCGTTATATTGATACATTTAAACTGATGTTGCAACGTCAAGATGCCTTGGGTGTTGAAGTACTTGTCACTCCCGCATTCGGCGGTGGTGTTTATTTAAATCAGTTAAAAGACAGCGAAAAAGAAGTTGCAAGAGAGTTAATTCACGAAGCTTTAAAAGAGGCGATAGAAGCATCTAACTTTAAAAATATAAAAGAAATATATTACAGTCTTCCAGATAATTATAACCCCAACGAACTTGCTAAACGAGATAAGTCATTTGAGCTTGCGCAAAAGACTTTTAGTCATTATAACGGAGGGCCTGCTGTGGTTGTTTCCAATGCAGATTCCTTTGACCTTATCAATACCATACATAATAAATATGGCAATGCTAAACAAATCAGTTTATTTATCCCAGGATCTGATAGAACCATCGGTGGTGAATATGCAAAAAACGGCAGAATAGATGATTTTCATGCCTCTCCTTTTGAAGAACAAACGACATGTTACACATCCTTAGTACCCACGCAAACCATTGCATATAATGCAGATCTCACTGGGAATATACTGCCTGGAACCGATAGAAATATTGCCGTTAACAAGAATCAAAAAATCGTCTATACAGCACACACAGGCTCAGCAGCGTTACCAAAATTTCATCAACCAACCATTCAAGTTTTGCCGCAAACGGTTCAACCAAAAGCTGTTCCGGTTCAACAAACCCAGGAAATCACTAAAACAAAAACTATTACCGAAACTCTTGAACCTAAAGTTAAAGAATATACCGGCGAAGTCGAGCTGTTTGTTTTAACACAAGCATACCATCAAGATGAAATTAAAATGAAATCTGCCCTGGTTGATGGAGATAATAAATACATATTTTCATTTCCGAAAGATGAAGAGCTAGCTAGTTACTTCAAGGCTTGTTTTAAAAAAGAACTTGTTGATTATAATATCATCATCGATCCAACCGACCCTGTAAGATGGGCAATTGTTATTCCCGGACATGAGAATAACCTTGCTGATGGAATCGCGAAGAAAGTAAACCCTAATCCTCAATTTATTCAATGTTCAAGTGTTACCACAATACCAAAAACTAAAGCATCAAACGATGATGATGTTCTTTTACGTTCAGACAAAAAAACGACTACACCTAATAACAACATTGCAATTGCAACAGTTGGTGATAATGATGATGATAATGATAACTCTATTACTGCTACAACAACTAAAACTGAAGCAGACTCTAAAAGCAAGGATGTATCCGAGGTCTTTCTAACACCAGAACGATCATGGCAAGAAGATGTAAACAACGCTATTACGGCTTCCTGGTCAAGCAAAAAAAATCCAAGAACTCTCATTGAAACCTTTTTTGACAAAGTATTCTTTCAGGGCTCAAAAGCCTACAATGCAATCGATGATTTAATGTCCATACCAGGCGTATCATTTACACACATTAAACTATTTCCACAACAGGCATCTCATTTATTAAAATCAAGCGCTGCAAAAAATTTTGCTTCAAGAAATGTCTGGTTGAAAATCACAAAATTTGAATATTTATCTTCCATTAACGTATTTAAGAATAACAACCATTTGAAAGCTGCAAAACCACCTCACAATTTAGATGATTTAATCAATCACATCGCAAGTGTTAGTAGCCATGTCCTCTCCAAAAAAGCTCATCAAGAGTTAATGGAGATAATAAAAACCATTCATAGAGATATTAATGGCAATGTAACGTATAGCGATAAAGATGAAAATTATTTGGTTACTTTAGCGAAGCTCAAATACTTTATACGTTATCAATCCTATACAGGCACCCTCTTTGATAAAGTATTTAGAACGAATCAACAGAAATTTTTTAATCTAATTGAAAATCTTGATTTGCTGTCATTGACTAATAATGGCTGCGTTATTAATTCGCAAGGTATCGATAATTTAGTGGGAGAGATGCAAAAACTTAGCGGCAAACTTGGACCTCAAAAGAAAGCCGCTGTAATAAAAGCGCAACCTTCAAAGGATGCTCAACCTCCAAAGGATGCTCAACCTCCAAAGAAGGATAAACAGAAAAAAATTACTTCTTCCTCCACCAAAGTCACTCAATCACTTAAGGTAACTAAAGATGAGGTCATAGGGTTGATTGAACGTCAAGAAGCTTCAGTAAGAATGCATAGTGCTCGAGATGGACTTGATTTCAACCTTATTCAGCTTGTAAACCCCCGCAATAACAGAGCAATAAAATCGACGCCAATAGCTGCAGCAAGTGTTATCAAAAGAGAAGAAGATGGGGCGCGCAAGCTAAATTCTGACAATACTGTCTGGAAAGATTATAAGAGAGAAATTTATTTATTTTCTCGATTTACCCGAGATGATCTTATTAGGCTCGCTACAAACGATCAAATTAACCAATTTCTTAACGGTAAAAATTTTAATCCTTTAAAAAGTGACCCCTTAACTTTCCATTTATCCGATTCAGAAACAACGTTTATAGATGGTTTGATCTTTAATGACCAAGATTTAAATGATCTTGCAAATAAAGTCGTCAAAAATAAAACTATTGATGCTCTTGAAGAGTATAACGATGAGGATTTTGAACAGCTTAAGGTGATTTTAAATAAAAATAAAGAATGCTCAGAAATTGTAAAATTGCTCATTGATAATGAAAATGATTACAACAGAATCAGATTGACTTATATTGACACTGATGCCATCCAGGAAGCACTTCTTGATGAAGATACGGCTGTTTCAAAAGCATTGTTAGTTAAATTCAAAGTCTATACTAAAAGCTCTAGCCATACACCGCTGGATGCTCATGGAGAATCAAAGCTATTTGAAGGCAAAAATAATACGAAGGATGCAAATCCTTTTGCTAATAATAGACCGTATAACCTCGGCCTTCTCTTTGACAACGAAAAGAACAAAGATGCCACACATCCAAGAACCCGTGATGATAGCGGAAGCGATGGAAGACCTTGGCGCAAACATTATGATGATACAGATCAGAGTATGGAAGCAAGACGACAAAAAAGAAAGGATTTCGAGATCGATTCCCAAGAAATGAGCAAATTTTTGAAAATAGTTGCGGATGTTAGGCCTACAATGCCAGAACACTATGCACATGAAAGGTTATCAGCACTTAAAGCCATCGTTATATCAAACAAAAACATGTTCCTAGAGGATCCTAATCTTCCTCTTCATAGCACTGGAGGGCGTGAATATAGGCTTAGACTGGACGCTATAATAGAAAGAGTGCGCTTTAAAGCTTTAGTCAATATTGATTACCCTATTATGGTGATGAATAACAGAACATCTAAGGATGACAAGCAGAATCAACCTATGGAGTACTCACCACAAGAACAAGCTAAAGATATTAAAGGTTACATCATAAGACATTATCTCAGTATACAAAATGGTTGCGAGAACCTCTTAAATAATAATCAACTTTCTGAGGGCCGTGAATTAGCTAACTTAATTAGACTGATACATATACATGGAAAAGCTTTGCAACTAGAATCTGCGATTACTCCTATTACGCTAGATGATGTCAAAGCTGAATATAATAAGATCCCACCTAATTCAAGGCATAATTACCATAACCCGAATAACCAGCAGGCTGCATTAATGCTAATGGGAGCAATTCAAACATATAATATGGACTCAGCAAGTATTTGCACTAAATTTCAACAAGAAGTTGCAAACGGTATTAATATCACGAGAACATTAATAAGAAGATAACATAGAGGCGAAAACCGTAAAATACAAGGATGTTTTTTACGATCACACGGAGGTGGGTTCGTTTTTGCTATTTCGATTGACCTCGTATTTACATCTCCCATGTAAGATCAGTTCTTAGGTGAGTTTTTATTGAGACCACTCAAAGTTATTTATCTTAAGGCTTCAAATCTATGCGAAAATAAGGATGTTGAACGAATTAATGTGGGAGGAAAATAAATGAGTTTTAAAATCAATAAAATGACAGATAGTGATTTACACCATAAAACTGTCTTAATCCGTGAAGATTTCAATGTTCCTCTTGAAAAAGGAAAAATCACCAATGATGCAAGGCTCATAGCAGCTTTGCCTACCATCAATTATGCGCTTTCTCAGAAAGCAAAAATAATTTTAGTCTCTCATTTGGGAAGGCCAGAAGAAGGTCAAATTGACTCTGCGTTATCTCTTGAACCTATTGCAAAACGATTATCTGAATTATTAAATAAGGAAGTTAAATTTGAATTAGAGGGGTTAAATCATCCTGAAAAAATTGAACAGGCGATGCAAACATCAGATATAGTTTTATGTGAAAACGTCAGGTTTAATAGGGGTGAGAAAAAAAATGATGAATCTCTTTCGAAAAAAATGGCCAGTTTATGCGATGTTTTTGTGATGGATGCTTTCGCGACTTCGCATCGTGCTGAAGCATCTACAGTGGGGGTGGCAAAGTATGCACCTGTAGCTTGTGCAGGATTGTTGCTAATGAAAGAAATTGAAGCGTTAGAAAAAGCATTAGAAAATCCTAAAAAACCACTAGTGGCTATTGTAGGAGGAAGTAAAGTTTCTACAAAATTGACTATCCTGGAAAAATTAATTGAGAAAGTAGATGGTCTTATTTTAGGTGGGGGCATTGCAAATACTTTTTTAAAATCAACCGGTATTGATGTTGGAAAGTCACTCTATGAACCTGATTTAGTCAGCCATGCTGCAAAAATTATGGTGTTAGCTGTTGAAAACGGCGTTAAAATATTTTTGCCGCAAGATGTTGTCACAGCAAAAGAATTTTCAGAAAACTCTCCTGCAATGACAAAAAATATAAATAATATTGCACCAGATGAAATGATATTGGATATTGGGCCAAAGACAGCTGCGCATTATAGCGAAATTTTACAAAATGCTGGAACTATTATTTGGAATGGCCCAGTGGGTGTTTTTGAATTTTCTGCATTTAGTCATGGAACGGAGGCATTGGCAAAAGCGATTGCAGAAAGTTCGGCATTTTCATTAGCAGGTGGTGGTGATACATTAAGTGCAATTGATAAATTTAATATCGAAGATAAAATTTCATATATTTCTACGGGCGGCGGGGCTTTTTTGGAATTTATTGAAGGCAAAAAACTTCCGGCAATTGATATTTTACAAGAGCGAGCAAAATAGATGAAACCCATTACACTACGTCGAACAAAGATTATTGCCACTTTAGGCCCTGCTTCAAGCGATATCGATATGTTAAAAAAAATGATTACTGCGGGGGTAGATGTTGTACGTTTAAATTTTTCACATGGAAAAGCAGAGGATCACGCCAAACGAATTGAAGTGGTGAGAGAAGCGGCAAAACAATGCAACAAAGAAATTGGCATCATGGCTGATTTACAAGGTCCAAAAATTCGTATTTCAAAATTTAAAAATGGCAAAGTCATTTTAGCTGTCAATTCATCATTTGTTTTAGATGCTGACTTTGATAAAGAAAATGGTGATGAACATCAAGTAGGTATTGACTATAAAAACTTACCCCACGATTTACATACAGGAGATGTATTATTATTAGACGATGGAAGATTGGTATTTGATGTAGAAAAAGTGGAACATAATAAAATATTTTGCAAAGTCAGAGTTGGCGGTGAACTTTCAAATAATAAAGGTATCAATCGTCAAGGTGGAGGATTATCCGCAAAAGCACTCACTGAAAAAGACAAGGCAGATTTAATTACAGCAGTTGGACTAGGTGTAGATTACATTGCGATTTCATTTCCAAGAAGTGCAAAAGATATTATAGAAGCCAGAGAATTAATTCAAAAAGCCGGTGGTGATATGGGCATTGTGGCGAAAATTGAACGCACCGAAGCGGTTGAAGCTATCGATGAAATTATTAAAGCCAGTGATGCAGTGATGGTTGCGCGAGGCGATTTAGGAGTTGAAATTGGCGACGCAGAATTACCCGCGGTACAAAAACATATCATTCATCGATCAAGGTCATTGGATAAAGCTGTGATTACAGCAACCCAAATGATGGAAAGCATGGTGACAAACGCCATTCCAACACGCGCAGAGGTTTTTGATGTTGCCAATGCCGTATTAGATGGTTCAGACGTTGTGATGTTGTCGGCAGAAACGGCTACGGGAAAACATCCTGATTTAGTCGTGGAAGCGATGGCAAGAGTATGTTTGGGAGCAGAAAAGCAACCTTCTACAAGATTATCGCGTCACCGTGTGGAATGTCATTTTCAACGAGTCGATGAAGCCATCGCGATGGCAACTATGTATGCAGCGAATCATTTTAATATTAAGGCGATCATTACATTGACGGAATCTGGTGCAACCCCGTTATGGATGTCACGAATTCGATCGGGTATTCCAATATATGCTTTAACACGTAATCAAAAAACACAACGCAAAATGACACTATTCAGAGGTGTCTACCCTGTTTATTTTCCCCATAGCGAACATGATTCTGCTGAGCTCACACAGAAGCGCTCGATTGAAGAATTGCAATCAAGAAATATTGTTTCAAAAGGTGATTATGTCATTTTAACGCGTGGAGATGCGATGGGTCATATGGGGAGTACAAATACGATGAAAATTGTACGAGTTGAGGAAAAATAAGGTAAAATTAATAGGTAAGAAATTGCTAGGGGAGTATTATGAAAACGATGAGAAAAATTGCATCATTAAACATTAAAGGTACGTTTACAAAACGCGAAATAGACAAAGCTATTAAGGAAGTTAAATATCTAAGAAAAACAGGGAAAATCCATTCCACTCCAAACGTAATTGTTCGTATTAAAGACAGATAAATTTGATATAGGGAAATGATGAAATTTCATAATAAATATGTTTTTGTTAATTGTCCATTTGAAGATGGGGATTACTCAGAACTTTTTAATTCAATTATATTTACCATTATTGATTGTGGTTTTAAACCGCGTTGTGCAAAAGAAAAAGTAGACAGTGGAGAAGATAGAATTTCAAAAATTCAAAATATTATTGAGCATTGTCAGTTTGGTATTCATGATATTTCAATGACAACTTTGGATCCATCGACTAAACTACCTCGATTTAATATGCCTTTAGAGTTAGGATTATTTTTAGGTGCTAAAAGATATTCTACGCTTAAGTCCCAAAAAGCTAAGCAGTGTTTAATTATGGATAAAGCTTATCATAATTACGATAAATCAATATCTGATTTATCGGGTAATGATATTGTTGTTCACTATATGAAAGTATCAAATGTAATTTACGAAGTGCGAAATTGGTTGGCGCATTTTTCCAAAAATTTGATTCCAGGAGGAGAAGACATCTACAAAAGATATCAAGACTTTCAAATTGAAATCCCAACAATCTGTCAAAAAAAATGCTTAAATCCAAGTAAACTTAGTTATAATGATTTTCTTATTATTACTGAACGATGGTTAAAACAATCGTACGGCTAAATGAGTCTTTTAGCGTTTTTGTAAAATAGAGGAGAGTGATAATGGCGTTGATTTCATTGCGGCAACTTTTAGATCATGCAGCGGAGCACAGCTATGGTGTTCCAGCGTTTAACGTGAATAACCTTGAACAAATGCGTGCGATTATGGAAGCTGCGCAAGCGACAAATAGTCCTGTTATTGTTCAAGCATCCGCCGGTGCTAGAAAATATGCAGGCGCGCCTTTTTTGCGTCATTTAATTCTTGCTGCTATTGAAGAGTTTCCTGATATTCCAGTGTGTATGCATCAAGATCATGGTGCGGCTCCCGATGTTTGTCAGCGCTCAATCCAGCTTGGATTTTCTTCTGTTATGATGGACGGCTCGTTAAAAGAAGATGCCAAAACGCCTTCGGACTTTGACTATAATGTTCGTGTGACTAAACAAGTGGTAGAAATGGCTCATGCGTGTGGTGTGTCTGTGGAAGGTGAATTAGGTTGTTTAGGATCATTGGAAACAGGTATTGCAGGGGAGGAAGATGGATCAGGTGCTGAAGGACAATTATCACATGATCAATTATTAACAGATCCCGAAGAAGCCGCAAAATTTGTTAAGCTCACCAAAGTTGATGCATTGGCTATTGCTATTGGAACAAGCCATGGAGCATACAAGTTTACACGTCCACCCACAGGCGATATTCTTGCGATTGAAAGAATTAAACAAATCAATGCCAGAATTCCCGATACACATCTTGTCATGCATGGTTCTTCGTCTGTTCCCCAAGATTGGTTAAAAATAATCAATGATTTTGGCGGAGACATGGGTCAAACGTATGGTGTGCCTGTAGAAGAAATTCAAGAAGGCATTAAGCACGGTGTAAGAAAAGTGAATATCGATACTGATTTAAGAATGGCATCAACAGGTGCAATTAGAAAATATATGGCAGAACATCGTAAAGAATTTGATCCCAGGAAATATTTGGGTGAAACCGTCAAAGCTATGCGTGAGATTTGTAAAGCTCGCTATGAAGCTTTTGGTACAGCAGGACAAGCCTCGAAAATTAAAATATTATCGCTGGATACAATGTATCAACGTTATAAATCTGGAGAGTTAGAAGTAAGAGTGAAATGATGTCCTTTAATGTTTGCAAGCGAGTATTACTCAAGAAAGTTTAGGCTTTCATTCATTATTTTTTCAGGAGAAATATCAGTCATCAGTTGAGAATCAGATTTGATATGAATTTGATTCTCACCGATTGTTCCAATTAACCTTGGGTCAGTGGGGCCATATAAGGAAATTGTGGGTTGATTTAACGCAGCTGATAAATGTCCTAAGCCAGTATCTACCGCAATATTTAATTTAGATGTTGCAAGAATTTTTGCAAGCTCTCCAATGCTCGATTTAGGTAATACTTGGATAAAATTATTATTAGATTCCGCTGCAATATTTACTGCATCGCGTTTTTCTGATTCATTGCCCCAAGGAAGTAAAATTTTATATTTATTTTTGTTTAAGAATAATTCCTTTAGTTTTATCCAATTTTTTATCGGCCATCGTTTGTCATCTCGAGTGGTACCATGCAAGAATACAACAACATTTGAATTTGTTTGTGGCGAGTTGATCTTACACATACTTAAGACATGATTATTAATATTGTAATTTGGGGTTCTTGTATCTGAGGGATCAGGATATTGTAATGAATATGCAAACAATTTTCTGATTCTGGTAATGGCATGAAGCAATGGATTAACATTAAATGATTTATTATAAGCTAAACAGGCAAGAGGTTCCCAGGCAGATCGTCTGTCATAGCCGCACTTAACTTTTCCATCTGCAAGCATGGTGAGTAATCCGCTCTTAATTAAACCTTGCGCGTCAATGATAATATCGTAATTATTTTTGCGTAGATTCTGATAAAAATTTTTTAATTCATTATTTTTAAAAGATTGAAAAAAATTGCGTCGAAAATATCGCATGGGTGACAAAATAATGTTTTTAACGAGCGGGTGAAATGTTGGAATTTCAGAAAATGCAGGTTCTAAGACCCAATCAAATTGAATATCTGGAATTTGAAGGCCTGCATCGGTCAGAGCAGGAAGTGTGTGTATGACATCACCCAAAGAAGAGGTTTTAATAATCAGTATTCGCATTTTTCAATGGCCTTTAATACTATTTGAGGGGTTAAATCATTCATACATTTATGATGACCAAGCGGGCATTCTCGTTGGAAGCAAGGTCTGCAAGTCAAAAGCTTTGGGTCAATGTATAAACTTTGTGCTTTATCTGAAAGCGGCGGTGTAAACCCAGGGCTTGTGGAGCCAAATATGGCAATAATAGTTTTGTCTAATGCTGCAGCAATGTGCATCAAACCAGAATCATTGGTGATCACCAAATGAGTGAGTGATAAAATATCAATAGCTTCATCGAGTGTTGTAGATCCTGCGAAATCCTGACATTTATTTTGTGTAAATGCATTAATTTTGCTGGTGGTGGTTTTATCTTTTTGTGAACCCATCAACCATACGGGATAATTTATATCAATAAAATACTGTGCAATTTCTGCATAATATTTTTCAGGCCATCGTTTTGAACTTCCAAATTCAGCACCAGGGCATAAGGCGATAATTTTTTGCGAAGGTTTAATATTAAGACTAAATTTATCAGCAATCAGTTGAATATTTTTAGGGTCAATAGTTAATTTTGGAAGAAATAATTTTTTATCATTCATAGGGGTTGGTTTTAAATTTAATGCTAAAAATCTGTCTAGCATCAGGGGATATTTTTGTTTGTCTAATGCAATAACATGATTTAACAAACCATAGCGCATTTCACCTCTAAAACCTATGCGGTGGGGAATTTTCGCAAAAAATGGAATAAGTGCAGACTTCCATGAATTAGGAAGAACATAAGCATGCGTATATTTATTTTTACGTAATGAAACACCAATTTGATAGCGTTGTCGTAAATGAAATTCTCCGTGTTTAAGCGGCAGTGAAATTGACTGATTAATTTCAGGCATTCTGTCAAGCAATGCGCGAGTCCAGTCGGGGGCAATTACATCGATGGACGACTCTGGAAAAGAGAGTTTGAGAGACTTAAATAAACTTTGTGCGATAACCATATCGCCAACCCATGCAGGGCCAATAATCAATATTTTCATATCGTTAAATTAGCAAATCTATGCGGGTTTGTCACGCATGAGTTTATAGGGTTTTGTCTCTTGGGTTTGTATAAATTCCTGTGAAAGATCATTTTATTGCAAAATTCTTTGACAGGAATTTTACGGGATTAGAATAATTAACTCACCTTACGCAGCAAAACTCAATACTCCATAAGGATGTATTTTACGATCACAGGGATGTAGGTTCGTTTTCACACTGTCGACTGACCTTGTATTTACATATCTTGTGTAAGGTGAGTAATTAAATACTTTTAATAATTAAAATTTATGCATGTAAGCCCAGTCTTTATTAGATACTTGTGGGTTTAAGATATGATTAATCACATGTCTCGTATCTGTCGTAATGAATGATTTAAAAAAGTCAGGTTTACTGCCTTTATTAAAGTCAATTAATTTAGTAGGATCAACAATAGAAACTACGTTAATGAGATCTTTATCGGATTTATATGCGTTTACAAGATCGATACAGGCATTTTTAAGATATTGTATATGAAGTTTTTGAGTATCAGTTAATCCAAATCCTACAGAGCTATGTGTATATCGAGTAGAATTACCGGTCTTATTAGTAAGAATAGTTGTAAGCAATACTTCAAGAATCGTTAATTTTTCTGTTGGAGTAAGAACATTGTCCTTAATTAATTGATCTAAATTAGCGGGTGTTAATTTATTCTGTATGTCTTTATTGGAATGAGGGTTACCGTTTCTACCGTCGCTTAATAGATTTTCAAGTGTTGTCAAATATTGTTGCTGAACTGAAACAGCGCTAATTTGTGTTGTGGTTGTAGCCGTAGTCGTAGTTGAGCTTGATGATGATCCGCCACCAGAAGATCCATTTGACGAAGAAGAAGTGCTTTGTCGTAAGCCGCTTTTTTTCATGAAATCATCAAAATCAGTATAATTACTTACAACATGATAAGGGAGTTTATTAAATACTACTTGTGCAAGATCAAAATTTCCAGGATATTTATTTAATGTTGCTACTACTAAATCTGTATTAACCTTTTCATCAGGGTAATCAAGCAGCAATAAGAATATTTCTTGTTGAGATTTTCCTTGGGGGAATCCCATGGTGGATATTATCGTTTCTTGTGAAACTTTTATCTTTGCATTAAAGAAATAACCGACAATATATTCTATACTATCGACTTGCTTCAAATTAATGGCGCAATCTAAAAACTCTATCAGATCATTTGGTCTATATTTGCTTGCAATGTCAGTTAATTTTTTTCGTCCTTCGTCTGTGATCTCTTTAAAAGCGTGATACAGAAAATGGTCTTGAATTGTAACTTGAGGCTTTTGGAGTGCCAGATTATTATAGATGGTTATAATTAAATATTCGTTTTTATTTTGTATAGCGGCCAGTAATGATTTTTCAGTAAATTTTGAATGAGTACCAATAGCCTCCGCTAGCCTGTTTGCCATATCAGAAACAGGATTGTAATGATTTCTGATTACAGTATATATTGTTGTATCTGGATCTTGATTACTAACATGAAGGGTGGTTTCAGTGTTTTCAAATTTACCATCAAGCGCATTTCCAAACGCCTCAACATTTGTATCTATTTTTTTTATTTTTGCGAAATCATCTTTTACGTGCAATTGAAGTTTATTCTGAGTTCTCCATCCATATTCTTTAGATTTGAAAAGAATGGGAGAGTTTGATTTCGGATGACTGTCGATTTGAGAGCTAACAACTAAAGGGACCAAGTGCAAATCAAAGCCCTGATAGTTTTTGTTCCCATTTTCTAAATATTTAAGTAACACATCTTCTGAGATTGATGATTCAGTTTGAATAGCTGTTTCTAAAAGTAGACGAGTTGTTTTTTCTCCTGGATGGTTTGTTAAAGCGTTTAGTAATAGGGTGCTATCAAATTTACATTTTAATTTAACAAGTTTTTCACAGATTTGAGGAATATAGAAACCTCTTGATGTTGAATCTTTTTGAATGACCGAATGATTAAGAATTGCAGAAGTAATTGTATGCTTTGTAGTGAGTGCTGCATCGAATAATTTTTTGACGTAATCAAAACCAGAATTAGCTTGTTTTTCAATAGCGTAGTTGATAAGCTCATTTGTGATAGTAAACTGTTTTTTGATTAATTCATCGATAAGTTTATCAAATGCTAAAACGCAGCGGCGATCGATAGATTTTTTAATTAAATTATTAATAGATTCTTGTGTAAAAATATTTTCTGATCTGGCATTTTTAAATAGAATGTCAAATATATTTTTGGAATTAGATCCTGATTCAGATGAACCAATTTTTTCAATCGCATGTTGGATAATGTCGAACGTAATTTTAATATTCTGCTTCGCCAGGGCATCACTTATCTGCTGAACAGTTGCAGATGAGTTTTTATCTATGGCTGCTTTAAGTGAATCCAAAGAAAGAGGTTCGGAAGTCTTTTGCATTATGTTCAACATTTTATTCAACTGGTCTTCTTGAACACTTGAAGATGAACTATTTTGATTTTTAATAAATAGATTGAGCGTTGTTTCAGAAACTTTGTTGCTTTTTTCTGCGAGTTCAATGATTGGATTATTAATGCTGTTTTTAAATTCTTCGATAGCAAGAATGAGCAATGATTCATCGATGCTGTCTAATTTTGCGCATATATTTATAGCTTCACGAGAGTTTTTTGCTTGAATGGCACTTTTTAGTTGTTCAACTGACATAACCGTTCCCCCAGAGTATTTGATTTTATTATAAACCACAATTATTAAGCGAAGATTAAGGATTATTATTGGCAAATATGGGGGGTGATGATTGTTGTGATCCTTATAAAGCTTGCAAAAATGCCATTCTTATTTACTCAGCTTACGCAGGAGATGTAAATACGAGGTCAGTCGACAGCGCGAAAACGAACCTATATCCTTGTATTTTACGGTTCGCCTCTGTCGACTGTCCTCGCTTATAGAGCAGGAGTGTTGAATGTAGGGTGAAGACTGTAAAATAGCGGGATATATTTTATAATCATGGGGATATGTGTTCGTCTGAACCCGCATTCAAGGCTCCTTTGGGCGGGTTTTTAAGATTTAAGTTTATATTCCGCGCCACAATAAGGGCAAACGACGTGGCCTGTTTGTTCAATGGGTAAAAAAACTCTGGGATGTGCATTCCATATTGTCATTTTAGGCATCGGACAAGAAAGGGGTAAATCATTGTTGGTAATATGATAAAGTTTTTGTTCACATGCTGGTTCAGTCTTTTTTTGTGTTTTTCGCATAAGCCACCACCAATAATAGGAGTCCAAATAATATCATTGGGATACACAACAGTTGGCCTTCTGTCATCCATCCAAATGCCACATATCCAATCGGTTCATCAGGTTGTCTAAAATATTCACAAATAAATCTGAATAAGCCATAGAGTAAAATAAACATTGCAGAAACTGCCATTCTTGGCCGTTGTTTTTTTGAAAATACCCACAAAATAGTAAAAAGTAGAATGCCTTCCAATAAAAACTCATATATTTCAGATGGGTGGCGGGGTTGATTATCTACATGTGGATAAATCATCGCCCAGGGAATGGGGTGTTGGACGACTCGACCCCATAATTCACCATTAATAAAATTTCCGATTCTTCCTGCCGCAAGCCCCAAGGGTACAAGAGGTGCCAAAAAATCACCTAACGCAAAGAAGGGTTGTTTTATTCGTTTTCCGTAAAATATTAATGCTAACATTACGCCTAAAAACCCTCCATGAAAAGACATACCTCCTTGCCAGACTTTAAAAAGCGATAATGGGTCTGAAATTAAATTTGAAAACCCATAAAACAACATGTATCCAATTCTGCCTCCTAAAACAACACCTATCGCAGAGAAAAAAATTAAATCAGAAAGTTGATCAGTATTTACGGGTGAATGAAACGAAGGGTTGCGTGCGCGAATTTGCCCTAATCCCCATGCCATGAGAAATCCAAGGACATACATTAAACCATACCAATGTATGGCAATTGGGCCTAGCTTTAATGCTACTGGATTGATGTGTGGATAAATTAACATGTTGGCATCATAACTTAAATTTTAAAATTAATAAAATGTTAATAATTAACGCGTATGATCAAACTGACGAGAGATAAAAGTTAGATGCAAGGAGATGGGCGTGCGAGAACTAAATATTTTTACAGTCAATCTTAAAAAAAGACAAGCTTGGGAAAATAAAATGAATGAATTAATTGAGAATGCAGAAATAAGCAGAGAGGCTTTTGTTCAAGCAATTGATATGCTAAAAGAGGCCTATCACAACGATAGGAACGATCCTATAGTGAAAAAATATTTTACCTTGATTCGAAAATATATTTGGCCAAAAGATCTCATTAATAATCATGACTCCATATTGGAAGAAAATTTAAACCACGTTCCTCAAAACATTAAAGACGGCGACGAAATGTTAGAAGGTTTAAAAGCAAATTATGATAAATTTCAACAAGCTTTTGCAACCATGATTAATCAAAATCAACTGAATTTGAGAAAATAAAAAATAATCGTATTATCGCAATTTCAATGTAGCCAACCCGCATAGTACTAATATCACCGTTATAATCCAAAATCTAACGACTACTCTAGGTTCAGGCCAGCCTTTTAATTCAAAATGGTGATGAATCGGTGCCATACGAAAAATTCTTTTTCCTTTTGTTAATTTGAAATATCCAACTTGTAAAATTACTGATAAAGTTTCAATGACGAAAATTCCGCCCATTAAAAACAATACTAATTCTTGTCTGACTATTACAGCAAGAACACCTAGCGCTCCGCCCAATGCTAATGCACCTACATCTCCCATGAAAATTTTAGCGGGATAGGTATTAAACCAAAGAAAACCCAAGCCTGCACCCACTAATGCACCGCAAAACACAACACATTCTCCAACGCCTGGTATATAGGGAATCGCAAGATATTTTGAAAAACCAGCATTACCAGTAAGATAAGCAAATATACCTAAAGCGCCTCCTACTAATACAGTGGGTAAAGTAGCAAGTCCGTCTAATCCATCGGTAAGATTGACTGCATTACTTGATCCCACTATGACAAAATACACTATAGCTATGTAGAATATTCCGAGGTCAATATATATATTTTTAAAAAAAGGTAATAATAATTGCGTTTCTATGGGTTGTTTTGCAATTTTATATAAGAATATCGCACATCCAAGACCAATAATGGATTGCCATAAATATTTTGTTTTTGCGCGTAGGCCTTTAGAGTTTTTTAAGATTAATTTTTTATAATCATCCATCCAGCCTATCATTCCAAAACCTAACATGACGATGAGAATAGTCCAGATATAGACATTGGTTAAATCACTCCACAGCAATGTGCTGACTGAAATTGCAATAAGGATCAACACTCCACCCATGGTGGGCGTGCCTTTTTTGTTGAAGTGACTTTGTGGGCCATCATCGCGAACATACTGCCCGATTTGATAATAACTTAATTTTTTAATAACAATTGGGCCCGTTAATAACGCAATACACAAAGCTGTTAACGAGCTTAAAATCGTTCTAAATGTTAAATATTGAAACACATGGAAAAATCTAAAATGATTCGCTAAGAAATGCGCAAGCCAAAGCAGCATGATTCTGTCCTCTATTCTAATAACAATCTTTTGACCGTTAATATATCACTATAGGGAATTTTTTCACCATTAATTTCTTGAGTATTTTCGTGTCCCTTGCCTGCAACTAAAATGATATCATCGGGTTTGGCACAAGAGAGTGCGTGTGCAATCGCTTTTTCTCTTGATAGTTCAATGATAGTATTTTCGGTATGACTAATTCCGTTTTTTATTTGTGCAATAATATCAAGAGGATTTTCATAACGGGGGTTATCATTCGTTAATATGATTTGGTCCGCGTGTTCTTCAACAACTTTTCCCATTTGGGGTCGCTTGGAATTATCTCTGTCGCCTCCCGCACCAAAAACACACCAAATTCTTGATTTTTCATTACAATGTTCTCTAATGGTTGTTAATGTTTTTAATAAAGCATCAGGAGTATGCGCATAATCCACAATGACCAAAGGTTTATTATTCGATTTAAATAATTGCATTCTTCCTGCTACAGTGTTGAGTTGGCTTATGTATTTAAGTGCATGGTTTAATTGAATTTTATAAAGTAGTAATACAGTTAAAACGCAAAGTAAGTTGCTTAAATTAAACTTTCCCCATAATTGTGTGGTTAATTGCCCATTCCCCCATGGTGTAATAACATATGCGGATAAGCCGTCACGATGTAATTGAATATTTTCAGTATAAACAACAGGAAAATCTGTGGAGAGATAATTTGTACTGACGCCATAAACGTTGACGGATGAATGGGTATTTAAATGATGAGCAAGCGATAATCCGTAAGAATCATCAACATTGATGACCGCATACTTTGGGTTATGTTGTTGAAATAATCGGAATTTCGCTTTTGCGTAATTTTCCATATTTCCGTGATAATCTAAATGATCTTGCGTCAAATTGGTAAAAACACCTGTCTCAATTTGAGTGCCGTTCATTCTTCCTTGATCAAGCGCATGCGAAGAAGATTCCATGGCAACGAATTGAACGCGATTCTGCTTAAAATGAAAAAGTGTTTGTTGTAGTGTAACTGCATCAGGTGTTGTTAATTGTGTGTGAGTTAAATGATGTATTTCACCATTTCCTAAAGTTCCAATCACGGCGCTTTTAAAACCAGACCATTCAAATGATTGTGCTAAAAAATGAGTGCAAGATGTTTTTCCATTGGTGCCAGTGACACCAATGACATGCATGTCTTTAGAAGGAATGCTATAAAATTCGGATGCGAAAACTCCAATTTTTTCTGAGATATTAGGAATGGGGATCATTGGAACAGCGTATTTTTTGTGGGTGACATCAATGAATATTGAAGAATCATATAAAATTGCACATGCTCCTTTCTCAATGGCTTGCATGATGTATTTTTCTTTAAACGCAAAGAAAATTTCTCCTGGTTTAAGTTGTCTGCTGTCTTGCGATAACCCCGTAGGTTTAATGTTGAGTTTGGATATCATCTGGTGGAACATTTAAAATCCTTAACGCATCTCCCATCACCCTGGAAAAAATTGGTCCTGCAACGTCTCCACCCAGATAAGCTTTTTTAGCAGGTTTATGTAGAAAAACGGCAACGACTAACTCTGGGCGGGTGGCTGGTGCAACCCCTACGAAAAAGCTGTTGTGTGCTGTTTTATCATAACCGTGCGGGCCTAAAATACGGGTCGTGCCGGTTTTTCCTGTGACTCGATAATTGTATACTTTTGCAGCAGTAGCTGTCCCGCCGCCTTTTTTTAACACGGATTCTAACATGGATCGAATTTCTTCTGAAATTTTAGGAGGAATAATAGGTGTTGTTGAATGGATCGTTTGATTGCTTTGTACTTTTAATATCGTCAATGGAACAGGAACGCCATTATTTGCAAGCGTTGCATACGCGTGTGCAAGTTGAAGTAAATTAGCGGATATTGCATATCCAAATGAAACTGTTGCGTACACAAAATCAGAAGTTTGAGCATTTTTATTGATATATCCATCACTTTCACCGGGAAAATTAATACCTGTTGGCTGTCCAAACCCCAATTGATGAAGAAGGTTGAGAAAAACATGGTGTGGGATGGTGAGAATAACTTTTGACATGCCAACATTACTGGAAACTTGTAAAATTCGAGTCAGATCGATAACGCCTTCATCGTGACCATCATCTTCAATTTTTTTTCCTTCAACAAGCCAATATCCTGGATGGGTGTTGATCATAGAATTGACATGGTATTTTCCCGACATTAAGGCGCTGGTCATTGCAAATGTTTTAATGGATGATCCCGGTTCATATAAATCTGTTACCGCACGATTTTTATGATTTCCATTAATTTCATTGCCTCGAATATTTGGATTAAAAGAAGGTGCATTGGCCATTGCCAAAATTTCACCTGTATGAATGTTGAGTATGACGATCGACCCATATTTTGCGCCAAACTGTTGAATTCCTTTGACGAGTTCATTGTAAGCGAGATATTGCAATCTTGAATCAATACTGAGCACTATATTTTGGCCGGGAATAGGATCTTTTTTCATGCCAATATTAGCGACAACTTCTCCATATCTGTCTTTTAAAACTCTTCTTAATCCTGATTGGCCTTTTAACCATTGATTGTATAATAGCTCTAAACCTTCTTGACCTTCATCATCAATATTTGTAAACCCAATAACTGGAGCAATTGTTTCACCGTCGGGATAAAATCTACGATATTGTTTTTCTAAAAACAATCCTTTGATTTGTAAGTTTTTGATTTGTGTTGCAACTTGCGGTGATATATCTCGTTGCAAATATACAAATTGACGAGTTTTATTTTTTTGAATAAGAAAATTAATTTCTTTGACAGGAAGTAATATTAATTTTGATAATTGTGAGAGTTGTAGAGGGGAGGGTGTGAAATCAGATTTTTTAGGATCTATCCAAAGTGCATATACAGGAGTGCTAACTGCAAGCGGATCATTATTTCTATCTAAAATAATACCTCGAAAAGAAGGAATAACCATATCACGCATCGTTCTTTCGGTACATTGAGTAACCAAAAAATGTTGATTCACAATAGTTAAGTTGATTAACCTATAAAGAAGAGCTGAAACACTGATTCCTAAAATAATAACAATAACAATAACTCTAGGAAAATGTTGTGATAACAACTTTTTTAAATATATCATCGTTTACAAGTCTGGAATTAATAATTAATTAAAATGGTTTGTTTAGGGTCAGGTAAACTCATGCCTAGTTTATTTTTTGCAATCGCTTCAATTCTTGCGGGTGAATTCAAGGTATTTTTTTCCAATAGTAATTGATTAAATGTCGTGATTAAATTATTTTGGTTTTGCTCTAAAGTTGCTAACGTGCCTATCGCAATTCGGTTTTTGTCGGTTACTGTAATTGAAAAAAGTGCTGAGGCTAATACAGAAAAAAGCAGCATAATAATAATACACATTTGCTTTGAGAGGACAATTTTTCGCATTTCTTTTGTTCGAACGGCAACAATAAGACTTTCATTCAATATGCGTGCAGCAGCATTCATTTTATTTTCTCCACTATTCTCAAAACCGCACTTTTAGAGCGGGGGTTGTAAGTAATCTCGTGTGTTGATGGGCGTATTGCTCGTCCAGCACAGCGTAATTTAACTGATAATTCATTTTGTCTGAGAGGAATTTTGCGCAAATTTTTTCCTCCCCCGCCCTGAATTTCATGTTGTATAAATTTTTTCATTATTCTATCTTCAAGAGAATGAAAACTAATGACCAATAGTCTTCCACCTACTCTTAATACATCAAGACAAACGGGTAATGTCTGATGAATGTCTGAAAGTTCATCATTCATAAAAATCCTTAAAGCTTGAAAAGTTTGTGTGGCAGGGTGTTTATCTTTCTTCCAAGATGGATGAGCACTTGCTATTATGTTTGCAAGTTGAGTCGTCGTTTTGATTGTCTCGTTTTTTCTGGAAAATACAATCGCCTTAGCAATTCGTTTGGCAAATTTTTCCTCACCATACGACTTAATAATTTCCTCCAATTTTTTTTCTGTCATTTTTTCAAGGTATTCCCAAAGCGGTTTACCTTTTGTAGTGTCCATTCGCATGTCAAGCGGTCCTTCCTTCCTGAAACTGAATCCTCTTGAGGCATCATCTAATTGTGGAGACGATACGCCCAAATCCATTAGTATTCCGTCTACTTTTCCTGTGCAATTTTCAATATCGGTTATTTCTTTTATGTGAGTAAAAGATGCATGGTGTATGCTAAACCTTTTATCTTTAATTTTTTTGGCTTCTTTCACTGCTGTGTAATCTTTATCAAGCGCAATTAATTTGCCTTTTTTGCTTAATTTTTCGAGTATGGCGACGCTGTGACCTCCACGCCCGAATGTTGCATCTACATATATCCCATTTGGATTTATATTTAATCCTTGAATGACTTCCGATAACAAAACCGGTTGGTGTTTATACACAGTCATTTTGTTACAGAGCCAAATCTTTTAGTTCGTCAGGCATTTCCTTGGAATTTTTTGCTTCTTCAGCTAGCCATTCATCACGATGTTTTTGCCAGAATTTTTTATCCCAAATTTCAAATTTATTTCCCTGACCAATGAGGACAACTTCTTTTTCCAAGTGGGCATATTCACGCAACAAAGGTGCAATAAGAACACGGCCACTGCCGTCAACATCGACTTCAGTGGCGTGCCCGATCAACAAGCGCTGGATCCTGCGGGTTGCCTTGTTAAAACTAGATAATCCTTGAATTTTTTGTTCAATTTTTTGCCATTCGTAGATGGGGTAAAGAAGTAAGCAAGGTGAGTCTGTATCGATCGTCACCACGAGTTGTTGTGTTTCTTCACTCTGGAGCAGTGAATCTCTGCAGCGGGTGGGTAACATAATGCGGCCTTTGCTATCAAGATTGATAGAATGAATGCCTCTGTAACCCTTTATGACTGTGAATGATGTCATGTTCTCTTGCCCTAAAAAGCTTCCTAGCTCGCTCCACTTATTCCCACTAATAAACACTTTATGACACAATATTACACTTATTGTGGAATTACGCAAGCTTTTTAGAGAGAAAGAGTTAAAGAGGACAAAGGAATCCATCGTGAAGACCGTAAAATATAGGGATATATTTTACGATCATAGGGATATGGGTTCGTCTGAACGATGATTCCTTTGTCCT
>Ga0207667_10001333_pt1 | contig 30965 bp, 36 predicted proteins | sample KBSCornC52_FD_184301 | JGI IMG/M metagenome (GOLD analysis project Ga0207667, IMG submission 184301) | Corn rhizosphere microbial communities from Kellogg Biological Station, Michigan, USA - KBS Corn C5-2 (SPAdes) (version 2) | ecosystem: Host-associated > Plants > Roots > Rhizosphere > Soil ...
ACAACCCCGCAGATGCCCCGACCTCGAGCAGGGCGACCGGCCCCTCGATCCCGGCGAGCGCGGTGATCAGGGCGGAGCAGCGCGCGGCCTCGTTGGTCTGGGTCGAGCGGGCGAGAATCGTCGCCTCGATCTCGGGCCAGTGGGCGAGCATCCAGTCCCGGAACGCCTCGAACGGCCCGGCCGGGCATCCGGTCCAGCGCGCCGCCGCGAACACCAGGTTCGGCTGCTGCTTGATCCGGGGCAGCGGGGCGAGCAAGCCGAGCAGGGAGTCATCTCCCGCGAGGCCGGTTGCCCAGCTTTCGAAGACCGCCGAGACGCCACGCGCCTCGATCTCGGCGAAGTGCAGGTACCGGTCGGCGATCTCCGTGAGTTCTGGAGCCATGGCGTCGACGCTACGCCGGCCTCCAGAGCCCCGCGTCGTCAACTCGCATCCGCACCAGACAGAATGAACGGGTGAGTCGTCGAGAGCTGCGCCAGGTCGCGTCCGAAGGCGACGACGATGACGAGGCGCTGCGCTGGGCCGGCGACGAGCTGCGCGGCGGGGTCGACCCGCTGACGCGCAACCGGGTCTCAGAGGCAGCGGCGGCCTCCATCGACGACACGATGGATGCGGCACCCGCCGCCCCCACGAACCTGGCCCGCACGACGGCCACCGTCGGGTTCGCGGTGCTGTACCTGGCGACCGTGGTGGGGTGGATCCTCTCGGTGCAGATCACCGGCTCGGCTGCGACGGACCTGTTCTCGCAGGTCGCCTGGCAGTTCGGGGAGTTCGTCGCGATCATCTCGGGCGCGCTCTGGTACCTGACCGTCCTCACCCTCACGCCTGACAGCCGCACGGCGATCCGCGTCGGATGGTTCGCGCTCGGCGTCGGGGTGCTGCTGCCCTGGCCGATCCTGCTGGTGCTGGCGTCATGAGCGCGGGTGCAGAGGGCCAGGACCTGGCGGTGAGCAAGGGCGTCGTGAGCAAGGTCGTCGTCTGGGTGGTGTTCGCGCTGCTCTACGCCTATCCGCTGTTCGAGGGCATCTCGAACCTGATCGCGCTGCCGCCGTACTACGCGGCGAACCGGATCGGCGCCGCAGTTCCCTGGTGGCTGCTGATCATCGGGGTCGTGGCCCCCGTGCTGCTGTACCTGACCGCGCTCTGGATCGGCCGCGGTCGCGAGCTGTTCCCGCGCACCCTCCTCCTCGCGGTCGGCCTTGCCACGGCGAACGCCCTCGTGCTGAGCGCGGTTTCGTGGGCGAGCGCGGTGCAGCCGGCCCTCAGCTGATCGCGAGCAGGATCAGCGCGATCAACGCCAGTTGCCCCAGGTACCGCGGCCAGAACGGGATCGCGGCGCGCCCGAACCTCTCGCGGTGCTGCGCTGCATAGGCGTTGGCCGGGAACACCAGCACGAGGAACACGACCAGCGCGATCCCGGTGAGTTCGCGCAGCGGCGGCCACGGGGCCAGCAGCCCCACCGCCCCGGCCAGTTCTACGACACCGGTGAACGCCACCAGGAACGCGGGGGAGGGCATCCCGGGCCGTCGCAGCGCGGGCGGGATCATCGCGCGCATCCCGCGGGCCACCCGCGGCACGAAATGCGTCACCCCCATGAACGCGAAGACCGCGGCCAGCAGGATGCGCAGCACCAGCCGCACCAACTCGGGCGTGGTCACGGGGAGTCTTCCGGCGTCATGCCCCCATCGTCGCACCCACTAAACTCGGAGCCCCGAGCCCGCAACGCGCAGAGGCCGGATCTCCGACCCCGAAGGAACTCTCTCGTGGCCAAGCCGATCGTCGTGATCGCCGAAGAACTCTCGCCCGCCACCGTCGAGGCCCTCGGCCCCGACTTCGACGTCCGCAACGTCGACGGCACCGACCGGCCGGCGCTGCTCTCCGCGCTCGCCGAGGCCAACGCCATCCTGATCCGCTCCGCCACCCAGGTGGATGCCGAGGCCATCGCAGCCGCACCCCGGTTGAAGGTCGTCGCCCGGGCCGGGGTCGGGCTCGACAACGTGGACATCAAGGCCGCCACCGAGGCCGGTGTCATGGTCGTGAACGCCCCCACCTCCAACATCATCAGCGCCGCGGAGCTCACCATCGGCCACCTGCTGAGCATCGCGCGCCACATCCCGGCCGCCAACGCGAGCCTGGCCGCGGGGGAGTGGAAGCGCTCCAAGTACACCGGCGCCGAGCTCTACGAGAAGACCGTCGGGATCATCGGCCTGGGCCGGATCGGCGCGCTCATCACCACGCGGCTTCAGGCATTCGGCATGAACGTGGTCGCCTACGATCCCTATGTCACGGCCGCGCGCGCGCAGCAGATGGGCGTGCAGTTGCTGTCGCTCGACGAGCTGCTCGCGCAGTCGGACTTCGTCACCATCCACATGCCGAAGACCCCCGAGACCACGGGGATGATCGGCGCGGCTCAGCTGAAGAAGATGAAGAAGACCGCCTACATCGTCAATGTCGCCCGCGGCGGACTGATCGATGAGGATGCCCTGGCCGACGCCCTGAGCAAGAACGTCATCGCCGGCGCCGGCCTCGACGTCTTCGTGACCGAGCCGCCGACCGGCTCGAAGCTGCTCGGGCTGCCGAACATCGTGGTCACCCCGCACCTGGGCGCGTCGACCGACGAAGCGCAAGAGAAGGCGGGCGTCTCGGTGGCGCGCTCGGTCCGGCTCGCGCTGGATGGCGAGCTCGTGCCCGACGCCGTCAACGTCGCCGGCGGGGTGATCGACCCGACCGTGCGCCCCGGCATCCCGCTCATGGAGAAGCTCGGCCAGGTGCTCGCCGGGCTCGCCGAGGGGCCGCTGGCCAGCGTCGACATCGAGGTGCGCGGCGAGATCGTCGAGTTCGACGTGAGCGTGCTGCGCCTGGCCGCGCTCAAGGGCATCTTCTCGAACACCGTCAGCGAGCAGGTCAGCTACGTGAACGCGCCGCTGATGGCCGAGCAGCGCGGCATCGCGGTGCGGCTGAGCACCGATCCGGCCAGCGACGAGTACCGCAACGTGCTGACCATCCGCGGCGCGACCGGCGACGGCGCTCAGCTCTCGGTCAGCGGCACGCTCACCGGGCCCAAGCAGCTGCAGAAGCTGGTCGAGATCAACGGCTACGACGTCGAGGTGCCGTTCGCCGAGCACCTGATCGTGATGCAGTACACGGATCGTCCGGGCATCATCGCGATCTTCGGCAAGGAGTTCGGCGACGCCGGCATCAACATCGCCGGCATGCAGGTCGCGCGCCAGCGGGCAGGAGGGCAGGCGCTCAGCGTGCTGACCGTCGACTCGCCGGTGCCCGAGGGGCTGCTCGAGAAGGTCCGGAAGGCGATCGAGGCCGACTCGTTGCGCGAGATCGACATCGTCGAGGAGTAGGTGACGGATTTCGACAGCGATGTCGAAATCCGGGAGTAGCGTTCGTCGCGTTCCATCGGAACAGTTCGCGACCCGCCCCGCGGCGTCGCACGACGAAGGGTCTCACCGTGGCAGAGGAATACATCGTCTTCATCGTCGAGCCGGACTGGGATCCGTCCCAGGTCAGCGAGTCGGAGTGGACAGCGGTCATGCACGCCCACCAGGCCTTCGCGAAGGCCGTCGAAGAGGCCGGCGCCCAGCTGCTCGGCGGTGACGCTCTCCAGCCGCCGCAGCGGGCGGTGCGCATCCAGCCGGGTCGCGACGGATCGCCCGCGGTCTTCACCGACGGCCCGTTCGGCGAGGTCAAAGAGGTCGTCACCGGGTACTACAAGATCGGGGTGAAAGATGCCGCGCAGGCGCGCGAACTCGCGGCCAAGGTTCCCACCTCCGGTCATCTCGAGCTCTACCCGGTGATGGACACCGGCTCGATGCCGTGAGCAGGTGACTGGCGCGCCCGACGAGCTGTCGGAGGCGTTCCGGACCGAGTGGCCGAAGATCCTCGCCACTCTGATCCGCTTCACCGGCAGCGTCGAACTGGCTGAGGACTGCGTGCAAGAGGCCTTCGCCCGTGCGGTGGAGTCCCGCGATCGCGCGCTGCTGATCAACCCGGCCGCCTGGATGACGACCGTCGCCAAACGGATTGCCATCGATTCGGTGCGCCGCGACGCCGCATTGCGGCGACGGTTGCCGCTGCTTGCCGATGACGAGGCGTCGCCCGGTCCGTCGTCGGTGGATTCACCCGCAGACGACGACCGACTCGGACTGCTGTTCTTGGCGTGCTCCCCGGAGTTGGCGCCCGAGACCCGGCTGGCGCTGGCCCTGCGCTTCGTCTGCGGTGTCTCGACCGAGGCGATCGCGGATGCCCTGCTTGTCGAACACGCCACGATGAGCGCCCGGTTGACGCGCGCCAAGAAGCGGATCGAGAGCGACGGCATCCGGTTCTCGACGCCGGATGCGACCGAGCGCGCCGCGCGGCTCGACGACGTGCTGAGCACGGTGTACGTGCTGTACACCACCGGGCATGCCGCGCCGGCAGGATCGTTGCTCGGCGGGTCGACGCCCGGCAACGCCGGGGTGGCGGGCGGCTTCTCGGCAACGGCCACCGCAATCGAGCTGGCCCGGGCGCTGCGCCGCCTCCTGCCCGACGACCGCGAGGTGGCGGGGCTGCTGGCGCTGCTGCTGCTCACCGAAGCCCGGGCCAGCACCCGACTGACGGAGGCGGGCGAGTTGGTCACCCTCGAGGACGCCGATCGGCGTCGCTGGGACGTGGCGCGCATCCATGAGGGGCTCGACCTCGCCGTCGTGGCGCTTCCCGGCGGAGGCCGCTTCGCGCTGCAGGCCGGGATCGCCGGCCTGCACGCCGAGGCCCCCAGTTGGAGCGGTACCGACTGGACGGCGATCGGCGCGCTCTATGACCGCCTGCTGACCATCTGGCCCTCGCCCGCGGCCGCGCTGGCCCGCATCGTCGCGCGCAGCTACGGCTCGACCGGCCCTCAGGCGGCCCTCGCCGAACTCGACGGCCTCGCGCCCGATCTGCATGGCGCGGTCGGTCGACAGGCCGTCGTCGTGCGCGCGGATCTGCTGCGCCGCATCGGCAGAACGGCCGAGTCGCGAGCCGCCTACGAGAAAGCCGCGGCCGAGGAGCGTCACCCGCCGACGCGGGACTTCTTCGGCAGACGGATCGCCGAGCTCGATGAGCAGTGATGATCGCCGAGCCCGGCGAGCACGGACGCTCGCCGAGCCCGGCGACGGCTCGATCGCACGTGGCGACCGCTACATCGCGGTCGTCTCGTGGATCTCGATGCGACCGCCCGCGGCGAGGTGCGGGTGGTCGTTGAGCAGCGCGGTGACCCCGGCCAGGTCGGCTGCCTCGACGGTCGAGTAGCCGTTGGTTCCGCTGTCGGGCAACGCGGCGCCGACTGCGGTCGCGGGGCCGAAGGCGTTGCCCATGTCGAGGACGGCCGATCCGGCCTTGCCGAACCACGCCATCCAGGCGGCCATCGTCTTCTCGCCCTCTTCGGGGGTCTGCGGCATGGCGCCGCCCTGGTAGAGCAGGACGTACTTGGTCATTGGTTTCTCCTTGCGTCGAGGCGACGGGCGTGTGCCCGCCCATCACCTCGACGCTCGGAGCTAGGGCAATTCGACAGCTGCGTCAGATTGCTTACTCGGCCGGCGGGGTGACGCGGGTCTCGCGAGAGGCGACGCTGTCTCCACTTGCCGGGTCGACGGCGGTGCGCACCGTCGTCACACTGCTGCGCTTGCGCACCAGGAGAACGATGCCGATGATCGCGACCACCACGCCGGCGCCCATCAGGAAGTCCCCGACCAACTGCAGGTTGATCCAGGTCACCTGCACGTTGACCGCGAAGCGCAGGATGGCGCCCACCACAAACAGGAAGATTCCGAGTCCGATATTCATGCTCACGACCCTAGTCCGCGGCTGTCCCCCAATCGGGGGACACGGGGACGGCCACGGTCGGCACGGTAGGCTCGTGAGCACCGGGAATGCCCGGAATCCCGGCCCTCATCGCGCGCGACTGGGAGCCCGCTGGCAGTTCCATGGATGGCGTTCAGGCGTCCCTCAGCCCCAGGAGTAACTGTGACCCGCAGCATCGATCTCGCCACGATCCCGGGAGACGGAATCGGCCCCGAGGTGATCGCCGAGGCTGTCGACACCCTGCAGGCGGCCGTGGCGGGCGAGGCCGACTTGCGGGTCACCGAGTACCCGTTCGGCGCTCGCCACTACCTGGAGACCGGCGAGATCCTGAGCGATGCCGACCTGGCGGCGCTGGCCGCGCACGAGGTGATCCTGCTCGGTGCCGTGGGCGGCGACCCGCGCGACCCGAAGCTGGCCGGCGGGATCATCGAACGCGGGCTGCTGCTGCGGCTGCGGTTCGCCTTCGACCACTACGTCAACCTGCGTCCGACGGTTCTGCTGCCTGGGGTGGTCAGCCCGTTGTCCGATCCCGGCGACGTCGACTTCGTCGTCGTGCGCGAGGGAACGGAAGGCCCGTACGTCGGCAACGGCGGCAGCATCCGCGTCGGAACGCCGCACGAGATCGCCAACGAGGTCAGTGTGAACACCGCGTTCGGCGTGCAGCGCCTGGTGAAGTACGCGTTCGAGTTGGCCGAGAAGCGCCGCAAGAAACTGACCCTGGTGCACAAGACCAACGTGCTGACGAACGCCGGGTCGCTGTGGTCGCGCAGCGTCCAGGCCGAGGCGGCCAATCATCCAGACGTGGCATGGGACTACCTGCACGTGGATGCCGCGACCATCTTCCTGGTGACCGATCCTGCTAGATTCGACGTGATCGTCACGGACAACCTCTTCGGCGACATCCTCACCGACTTGGCCGGCGCAATCAGCGGCGGCATCGGACTGGCGGCCTCGGGCAACATCAACCCGGACGGCACGTATCCCAGCATGTTCGAGCCGGTGCACGGTTCGGCTCCCGACATCGCTGGGCAGCAGAAGGCCGACCCCACCGCGGCGATCCTGTCCACTGCGCTGCTGCTCGATCATCTCCGGCTCGCGACCGCGGCGGCACGGGTGACGGCGGCGGTGACGGCGGACCTGGCCGCCCGAGGATCGGCACCGCGCTCGACCGCCGAGGTCGGCGCAGCGATCAGAGCCCAGCTGGGCACACCGAAATAGGCGCACACTAGACATCACACGACGGACGGATAGCAGATGGCGATCAACCTCCTTCCCATGGCCACGCAGAGCCTGCTCTGGCAGGTCACCCGCAACGAGAACGCGAAGACGGATGCGGAGCGCGACGCTCTGCTGAACTCGCCCGAGCTCGGCTTCGGCAAGACCTTCACCGACCACATGGTCGACATCTGCTGGTCGGAGCAGGGCGGCTGGCACCGCCCGCGGGTGCGTCCGTACGGTGCCATCGAGCTCGACCCGGCCGCCGCCGTGCTGCACTACGCGCAGGAGGTGTTCGAAGGGCTCAAGGCCTACCGCCACGCCGACGGCTCCATCTGGACCTTCCGTCCCGAGCAGAACGCGGCGCGGATGCAGCGCTCGGCCCGCCGCCTCGCCCTGCCCGAACTGCCCACCGAGTACTTTGTCGAGTCGATCAAGCAGCTCGTGGCCGTCGACGGAGCGTGGGTGCCCAGTGCCCCCGAGACCAGCCTGTACCTGCGGCCGTTCATGTTCGCCAAGGAGGCGTTCCTCGGGGTGCGGCCGGCCGCCAAGGTCAACTACTACGTGATCGGCAGCCCGGCCGGCGCGTACTTCAGCAGTGGCATCGCGCCGGTGTCCATCTGGCTGTCGACCCAGTACACCCGCGCCGGCCACGGTGGCATGGGCTCTGCCAAGACCGGCGGCAACTACGCTGCGTCGCTCATCGCGCAGCAGGAGGCCTACGAGCAGGGTTGCGCGCAGGTGCTGTTCCTCGACGCGCAAGAGGGCAAGTACCTCGAAGAGCTCGGCGGCATGAACGTGGTGCTCGTCACGAAGGACAAGCGGCTCATCACCCCCGACAGCGACTCGATCCTCGAGGGCATCACGCTCGACTCGGTGCTGCGACTGGCACGGGATCGCGGCTACACGGTGGAGCAGCGGCCGGTGACCATCGACGAGTGGCGCTCGGGCGTCGACTCGGGCGAGATCATCGAGGCCTTCGCCTGCGGCACCGCCGCGGTCGTGACCCAGATCTCCGAGATCAAGTCCGAGAAGTTCGGCATCTGGATGCCGGAGCTGGCCGACGAAGACAGCGTCGCGCTCTCGCTGCGCAAGGAGCTCACCGACATCCAGTACGGCCGCGGCGACGACCGCCACGGCTGGATGATGCGGCTCGACGCCGTCTGAATCGAATCCGCGAAAGTACGCAGTTTGCGTACTTTCAGCGCTCAGGGACCGGGCCGGTCGTACTTTCAGCGTCGTGCCGTCACGCGACGCGCGCCGCGAACGCGGCCACCGCATCCGCCGCCTCGGCGAGGTTCTCGGCGTAGCTGCGGCCGCTGATGGCCTTGCGCGGCCGGAGGTCGTGGTCGCCGTCCTCGAGCCAGTGCACCTCGATCGCCGGCGAGAGTCCGTAGCCCGGAACCTCGTCGCGGGTGCCGAACGGGTCGCGGGTGCCCTGGCAGATCAGCGTCGGGGTCCGCAGCGCGTGCAGATGCGCCGTGCGCAACTGCTCCGGCTTCTCGGGCGGGTGGAACGGGTATCCGAGGCAGACCAGACCGCGGATGTATCCCAGGTCGACCAGCTCGTCGGCCACCATGCTCGCCACCCGCCCGCCCATCGACTTGCCGCCGATCAGGAGCGACTCCATCGGTCCGGCCGCGCGGACCGCAGCGACCGCATCGCGGTACTCGGGCGCGAGGGTGTCGGCACGCGGAGGCGGCCGGCGCACACCCTCGCGCCGGGCCGCCATGTACCCGAACTCGAAGCGCACCACGCGGATACCGCGGCTCGTCAACGGCCCGACCAGCGCGGTCATCCCGGCCGAGTCCATGGCCGCGCCGGCCCCGTGCGCCATGAGGAATGTGGTGGATGCCGCGGGGTCGCCGTCGATGAGCAGCTGCATCCAGCAAGGCTAGGCTCGAACCGTGAAGGTAGCCCGGTTCAGCACGCCCGGAGACGACCCCCGCTTCGCCATCGTCGACGACAACGATCCCGACGCTCCCGAGCTCGTGGTGCTCGCGGGCGATCCGATGTTCGCCGGCTATCACCCGACCGGCGAGCGCGTGCCGCTCGCCGACGCGAAGCTGCTGGCTCCCGTCATCCCGCGCTCCAAGGTGGTCTGCGTCGGCCTGAACTACGCCGAGCACGCCAAAGACATGGCGGCCAACGTCGACGCGCCCGACAACCCGCTGATCTTCTTGAAGCCGAACACGGCCGTGATCGGGCCGGGGGATGCGATCCAGATCCCGCCGGTCGAGGGGCGCATCACCCACGAGTCCGAACTGGTCGTGGTGATCGGACGGATCGCCAAGCAGGTGAAGGCCGCGAACTGGGCCGACTACGTGTTCGGCTACACCTGCGGCAACGACGTCTCGGCCCGCGACCAGATGTTCGCCGACGGGCAGTGGGCCCGTGCGAAGGGCTACGACACCTTCGCGCCGCTCGGACCCTGGATCGAGACTGAGCTCGACCCGAGCAACCTCGAGATCAGCAGCACGGTCGACGGTGAGGCGCGGCGGCACGGCAACACCAAGGACCTGCTGCACCCGATCCCCGAGCTGATCGAGTACATCAGCGACGTCTGGACCCTGCTGCCCGGCGATGTGATCATGACCGGCACGCCGTCTGGCCTGGGCGGATTCGTGCACGGGCAGACGATCGACATCACGATCGAGGGCATCGGCACCCTGAGCAACCCGGCGCGCAACCGCGACGGCGTGGCGTGACCCGCCGGTCGTGAGCCGCCCGCCCTCGCGATCTGCGCGGCCGCTGACCGCGGCCTGGCTGCCGGGGCTGGGGCTCGCGGCCGTCGGCGCGGCAGCTGGGTTCGGCGTTCACCTGCTGGTGCCGATCATCCCGTGGTTGACCGCGTCGATCGTGCTGGGCGTGATCGTCGGGTGCGTCGGTCCGCTGCGCCCGGTTCTCGACGGCATCCTGAAGCCGGGACTGACCCAGGCTTCGCGCCGTGCGCTGCGGATCGGGATCGTGCTGCTGGGCCTGCAACTCAGCCTGTTCGACATCGCGAAGCTGGGCTGGCTCGCGATCGTGGCGATCGTCGCGTTGGTCGGCGCGAGCTTCATCATCACCTGGACGATCGCGCGGGCGCTCAAGCTGCCCGGCGATGAGCCGGTGCTGCTGGCGGCGGGCTTCTCGATCTGCGGCGTGAGCGCCATCGGGGCGATGAGCGCGGCCCGCGGCAGCGATCCGGACGACGCCGGGACACCGATCGCCCTCGTGACTCTGTACGGCACGGCCGCGATCGCCGTGCTGCCCGCGCTGGCGATTCCGCTCGGGCTCTCGGCCGGCACCTTCGGGCACTGGGCCGGCGCGAGTGTGCACGACGTCGGCCAGGTGGTGGCCACCGCAGGCACGGCGGGCGCCGCGGCCCTCGCCATCGCGATCGTCGTCAAGCTGACCCGGGTGCTGATGCTCGCGCCGATGGTGGCGATCACGTCGCTCGGCACCCGGCGGATCGCGGCCGCCGAAGCTGCGGCAGGTGCGGGTGCTTCTCCGGCGGGTCGCTCTGCGCGACCCGCCATCGTCCCGCTCTTCATCGTCGGGTTCGTCGCGTTGGTGCTGGTGCGCACCTTCCTGCCGATTCCGGATGCCGTGCTCCCGATCGCCGCGACGGTCCAGTCCGCGCTGCTGGCGGCTGCCCTGTTCGCGATTGGGGCGTCGCTCCGGCTCGAGCGCCTCCTCCGCTCGGGACCGCGCGCGCTGCTCGCCGGCGCTCTGAGTTGGACCGCCATCCTGGCCATGGCGCTCGCCGCCGCGCTGCTCACCTGATCCGTCAGAAGTCCGATTTCCGTGCGCTGCCAGTGCTCATGATGCGCTACAGTTCACGGGAATCGAATCTGTTCGCGGTGAACAGGGTTCGCGCAGACCGACAGACAGCCGTGCCGAGTGAAAGAGCTGTGATATGAGCAAGCCTTCCCCCCAGATCGACCCGCTGGACGGCGTCGATAACGACCGTCGTGCGTTCCTCAAGACCGCACTCGCCGGCACCGCTGTCGCGGTGCCCGTCATCCTGAGTGTCGCGCTCACCGGCCCCGCCGCGTTCGCGGCCACGCCGAACGTGTCGGGGGCAACGACCACCACGACCACGACCACGACCACTATTCCTCCGGTTCCCTGAGCGTCGACTCGGTGGGTTCTGACTAGCCGTCAGGCCCATCAGTCGATCGTCGTCATTTCGTCGCGAACAGGTCATCACGGGCGTGGATCCTCTCCTTGCAGACGTTCTGGCGTTCGCCGACCGGCTCATGGAAGGCCCGGTTCCCTCGGAGACCGCCGTCGACGAGTCCAAGCCGGCCTCGGTGACGATCGGAATCGCCACCTACGATGACTTCGACGGCGCCTGGTTCACGATCAATTCGCTGTATCTGCATCACCCTGAGGTGATGAGGAGCGCCGAAGTGGTTCTCATCGACAACCGGGGCAACGGCCCCGAGTCTCCAGAACTCAAGCGCCTCGACACCCAACTGCCGAATGTCCGGTACGTGCCGGCGGGGGCGTACTCGTCGACGGCGATCCGAGATCGGCTGTTCTCCCACTCGCGCGGTGACGTCGTGATCGTGCTCGATTCCCACGTGCTGCTTCCGGCCGGAGCATTGCAGGCCGTGATCGAGTGGTTCGACGCCCACCCAGGCAGCAGAGACCTCATCCAGGGCCCAATGCTCGCAGCCGACAATCAGAAGAACAGCGCCAGCCATATGGAGCCGGTCTGGAGCGCGGGAATGTACGGCGTGTGGGGATACGACGAGCGGGCCGACGACCTGGACGGCGAGGCCTTCGAGATCCCGCAGCACGGCTTGGCTGCGTTCGCCTGCCGACGCGACGCGTGGCCCGGTCTGAGCACCAAGTTCGTCGGATTCGGGGGCGAGGAGGGCTACGTCCACGAGAAGATCCGCCTCGCGGGTGGCCGGGTGCTCTGTCTTCCGGCATTCCGCTGGCAACATCGCTTTCCCCGCCCTCGTGGCGTGAGCTACCGGCTGAACTGGGCGGACCGAGTCCGCAACTACGCCATTGGATGGTCGGAGGTCGGGCTCGATCCCGATGTCATGGCCGAGCATTTCGTCGAGGCGACCGGGCTGGAGTCCGCACCGGAGATCGTGGCGCGCGTGCGACGAGGCATCCAGACGGCGTTCTGGGAAGCGGACGGCGTGATCTGCGTCAACGACGACCTGCGACCAGGCCGCTGGGCGGCAACACTCGCCGCATTCGCAAACTTCGGCATCGTCCCGATCCGGCTCTCCCAATCGGGCGGCGACGTGACCGATGATCTGGAGACGGCACGCCACGCCCTTCCCGGGTTGGGGTGGCGCACCGCGATCGTCGTGGGAGATCTGGTGGCGTCGGACGAGGACGACGTCCTGGCCGCCGATGCTGTGCTGCGAGCAGGCGGATCCACCGACGACCGCAGCCACCTCGTGGCTCGAGTCGAGGTGGACGCGGGATGATCAACCCAACCAGGGTGGACGGGCTGCCGACACGGCGGGTGAGCGATGGCGAGATCGTGACGACGCCAGATGGCACGACTCACTACCTCAACGGGATGGCCGCGCTCATCTACGAGCTGGCGGATGGGCGCGGCGTGGAGTCCATCGCAGCCTCGGTCGCCACGATCTTCGACCTCGACGAGCAGGAAGGGGTGCGACTCACGATGGCGGGTCTCGACGAGATGCGCGCCAAGGGCCTCGTTGGCTAGCGGCTGGTCATGGCCGTGATTCTCGACTACCTCTGGCTCGAGGTGGAACTCGACGATGACCCGCGATTGGTCTCGCTTCTGCAGAACTCGAGCACGTCGTCGCTGCCGGTTCGAGAGCGCCTGAGGATCACCGTCGGGAAAGCGCCCGACGGTGAGACCGTCGACATCGACGGTGACTCGCAGCCGGTGTCCGGGACGATCCAGCTCAGCGAGATCGCGTACGGGGCCGTGCACGATCGCGTCGCACGGTGGGCACGCGACGAGGGTTGGATCCGCATCCACGCCGGTTTGGCCGATGTCGACGGGCGCCGCGTCATGATCGCTGGGCCCTCGGGGGTCGGGAAGACCACGACCATCGTCGCCCTCGCGGATCAAGGGGCGACCGTACTGGGCGACGAGGCCGTGCTCGTCCGCAACGGCCAGGCGATCGCTTTGCCACGACCTCTGCACGCGAAACACGGGGGTCGCGGGATCGAGGGACTCCGCCAGGCGGCCGTCTTGACAACGTTGCCGTACGACGACCCGATCGCCATCTTGGATCCCGCAGCGATCAATCGGATCCCGCAGTTGGAACATCGTCCGGCTCCACTCGACCTCATCGTGCTGCTCGAGCGCAGCGACGGTGAACGCCCTCGGGTGATCCCGGCCAGCACCGCGGAGGCCATCATCGCGCTGGCGCCGGACGCTGGTCCGTTCACGTCCGATCGCGTCGAGCTCGTTCGCACTGTGATCGACCTCGTCGAGTCGGCCCCGGTCGTCCGGCTCCTGATGACGACGCCGGCCGAGACGGCTCGCGCCCTGCGGGCGATCCCATGAGCCGTTCGCCGACCCGGGTGCTGCTCGCCGCGCTCCGGCGCGAGCCGCCGGACTGGGCGCTGAGTGGACTGGTCGATCTCCCGGTGATCGAGCTCGCCGAAGTCTCTGGCGTCCTCCCCGTGGTCGCCGATGTCGCGGTGCGCCACGGGCTGATCCCCGATGTCGATGCGCCGTCGGTACTGGGGGACCGTCGCACCGTGCTGAGCCCCGCGGCGGTGCTTCTCGCCGCGCGCCAGCAGAACCGCGCCCGCCACGCCGACCTGGATGCCATCCGCGATATCGCACGTGCCGAACTCGACAAGGCGGGCATCGGATTCCGCCATCTCAAGGGCGGTGCGCTGCGCTCCGCAGCGGTGTGGCACGACTTCGGAGCACGTCCGACTCGCGATGTCGACATCCTGGTGGCGGATGCCTTCGAGATCCCGCGCATCGAGTCAGCTCTGCTGGAGCGGGGATTCGTGCACTCCGACGACGTCGAGAAGAACCGTGCCTGGGAGGACGACCATCATGACCGTCCACTGGTCTGGCCGGGCCGCGCAGGGTCGCTCGAACTTCATGCGGCTTCTCTGGTCCGCCAGCACCGGGGGAGGGTGGCGCTTGATATCCCCGCGGCGGGCGAGAGCGGTGACCTGGTCACCACGCTGAGGCACATCATCGTCCACGCCCAACTGCAAGACGACGCCCTGTTGCAGGGTCGCCTCCCGCTGGTCGCTCTGCTGGACGTTGCCTTCGCGATCGAGAACGGGCTCGTCACCGCGGCGGACATCCTCCACGGATGGGACGATCGACTTGCGCGCAAGGCCGCACGGGTGCACCTCGGCCAGATCGGCAGGCTGCGGGACGAGAGGATTCCAGGCGGTAAGGTCTCGGCCCTGCGCTGGGCCTTCAGCAGCATCCTCTTCGGCCGCCCGCGGCTGGCGCACGTCGTTCGCGAGGCCGTGTTCGCGCCGCGGGCCCTGTCTCGTCCGGTAATGTCCGCACGAGAAGGACGCGAGTTGGGACCGATCGCCCTCGCCATGGCCCGCTGGCGCTTCCTGCTCGATCGAGTGCCCCGCGGTGTTCGATCGATGTCCGATACATCGATCGGGTCGAGCTCGGCATCGAGGACCGAACAGACGACCGAGGAGAGGACCGCGATGGCTCCGACGGACGCCGACGAGGACGCCGGCGGCACCGAACTCGGCCCGGCTCGGCGGAACGGGTTCGAAGCCGTGTGGTCGTCGAGCGGCCTCGTGCTGGTGGATCTGGGGACCGACATCCTTCATCATCTGAACGGACCCGCCGCGGTGGTCTACGAGTTGGTAGGTGGTCGCTCCCTCGACGAGTTGATCGACGCCTTCGCCGCACTGGCCGACGAAGATCGTCCGGTCGCATCCTCGGCGGTGACGGCCGCGTTGGACGCCTTGGCCGACATCGACGCCATCGCCGGCTGGCCGCCCGCGTGATGCCCAGAACCCGCCAGGTGGTGCGGATACGCTTCTGAGGTGATCGCCCTCCTCGGACTCTCGAGCGCGCTCGTCTACGGGGCATCCGACTTTCTGGGCGGGCTCGCCTCGCGCCGGATCACCCCGCTGCTGGTCAGCTTCATCAGCCAGCTCGCGGCGCTGCTGATCGCCGCCGTCGCGACCTTCGTCAGCACTCCGCACTGGTCGGCCTCAGCGGTCGTGCTCGGCGTCGTGGCGGGCATCGCCGGCGGCATCGGCACCTGGGCGTTCTACGCGAGCCTGGCGATCGGCCCGATGAGCGTCGTCTCACCGGGGGTCGCCATGATCTACGCGGTCGTTCCGGCCATCGTGGGCTTCGCGATCGGCGAGCGCATCGCGGTGCTCGGCTACCTCGCGCTGGCAGCGGTGATCGTCGCGGCGGTGCTGCTGGCGGTCCCCCGGCAGCGCGATCCGGTGCGCGTCACACCGCGCGCCGTGCTGCTCGGCTCGATCGCCGGGCTCGGATTCGCCGGCTACATCATCGCGATCGACCGCACCCCGACGAACTCGGGACTGGCGCCGCTGTTCGTCGACCTGATCGTCGCGACCCTGCTCTACGGCGTCGTGCTGGTGGTGAACCGGGTGCGGCGCGGTGCGGTCGAGGGGCCGAAGGAGTGGGCGGGCATCCGGAACCGGACCGGGGTGGTGCAGGCGGTGTTCGCCGGCGTCCTGCTCGCGGCAGGAAACATCCTGCTGGTGGTCGGCCTGCACCTGGGCGAGCTGGCCGTGATGGGCGTGCTCAACGCGCTGTACCCGCTGGGCACGGTCATCCTGGCCTTCTTCGTGCTCCGAGAACGCCTGAGTGTGCTCCAGACCATCGGCATCGTGCTCGCGCTGGCGGCGTCGGCCGTGCTCGCTCTGGTCTGAACGCACCCACTCGGCCTCGGTAGGCTCGATGCCGATGTCAACCCTCCCCTTCTCCACGGCCACCGGCGCCGATATCCGCGTGCGATTCTGCCCGTCGCCGACCGGCACCCCGCACGTCGGACTGGTGCGCACCGCGATGTTCAACTGGGCGTACGCGCGTCACACCGGCGGCACGATGGTGTTCCGCATCGAAGACACCGACGCCGAGCGCGACAGCGAAGAGAGCTATCTGCAGATCCTCGACGCCCTGGACTGGATGGGCATCGACTGGGACGAGGGCGTCGAGAAGGGCGGCCCCCAGGCGCCGTATCGGCAGTCGCAGCGCACGCCGATCTACCAGGACCTGATCACCCGCATGGTGGATGCCGGCCTGCTCTACGAGAGCTACGTCACCCCCGACGAGATGGAGGCCCGCAACCTCGCGGCCGGGCGCGATCCGAAGCAGGGCTACGACAACTTCGAGCGCGACCTCACGCAGGAGCAGCGCGACGCCTACCGCGCCGAGGGCCGCTCGCCGGCCCTGCGACTGCGTGTGCCCGACACCGACCTGAGCTTCGACGACCTGGTGCGCGGACCGATCACCTTTCCCGAGGGCAGTTTCACCGACTTCATCGTGGTGCGCCCGAACGGGGTACCGCTGTACACCTTCGTCAATCCGGTCGACGACGCGCTGATGGGCATCACGCATGTACTGCGGGGGGAAGACATCCTGTCGAGCACCCCCCGGCAGATCGCGCTCTACCTCGCGCTGATCGAGCTCGGCGTCACCGACTTCGTGCCGCGCTTCGGGCACCTGCCACTGGTCCGCGGTGAGGGCACCCGCAAGCTCAGCAAGCGCGATCCCGAGTCGAGCCTGTTCCACCACCGGGATCGGGGATTCATCCCCGAGGGGCTGATGAACTACCTGGCTCTGTTGGGTTGGTCGATCGCCCCCGATCGCGACGTCTTCACCCGTGAGGAGTTCATCGCGGCGTTCGACATCGCCGATGTGAACCCGAACCCGGCCAGCTTCGACCAGAAGAAGGCCGACTCGATCAACGGCGACCACATCCGGATGCTGGCGGCCGACGACTTCGGGGCCCGTCTGCTTCCCTATCTGGCCGGCATCGTGAGCGCCCCGCCCACTCCTGCCGAGCAGGCGATCCTGCGCGAGGCCGCACCGCTCGTGCAGGAGCGCATCACCGTGCTGAGCGAGGCCCGCCCGATGCTCGAGTTCTTCTTCCAGCCGGATGACACGATCGTCTACGAGGCCGACGCCCTGCCGAAGGACGCGGACCAGGCGAAGCTGGTGCTCGACGCCTCCTACGCGGCGCTCGAGCAGCTCGACGACTTCGCGACGGCCGTGATCGAGCAGACCCTGCGGCACGCGCTGACCGACCCGCCAGAGGAAGGCGGCGCCGGCCTCAAGCCGCGCGACGCCTTCGGCCCGCTGCGCACCGCGCTGAGCGGCAAGCGGATCAGCCCGCCGCTGTTCGAGTCGATGCAGATCCTCGACAAGGAGTCGACGCTGGCTCGGATCGACCGCTTCCGCGCGTCCCTGTAGCGGGCCGCATGTCGTCACCGAGCGAGCCGGGGCCGGATCCCGCCGCGGAGTCCGCGCCGGTAGCGCCCGTCCCGCCGCGCACCCCGCGCGAGGTGCTGCTGCTGATCATCATCGGCGCGATCGGCGGCGTGCTCTCGGGTGCGTTCGGGGTCGGCGGGGGCATCATCATGATCCCCCTGCTGACGACGATGGCGAAACTGGATCAGCGCCGGGCATCGGCGACCTCGCTGGTCGCCATCATCCCGGCCGCCATCGTCGGCACGGTCACCTACGGCCTCGCCGGCCACCTCGATGTCGTGGCGGCGGTCCTGATCGCGGCCGGCGGGGTGACCGGCTCGTTCGTCGGCACGCGGCTGCTGCATCGGCTCTCGATCGGCTGGCTGCGCTGGCTGTTCATCGGGCTGCTGCTGCTGGTGGCGGCACGCCTGTTGTTCGAGATCCCGGCCCGCTCCGGAGACATCGCGCTGACGCCCGTGTCGATTCCCGGCCTGATCGTGCTCGGCGTGGTCATCGGGATCGCCTCCGGACTGTTCGGAATCGGGGGAGGGGTGATCATCGTCCCGATCCTGGTCGCGCTGTTCGGCGCAGGCGACCTGCTGGCTAAGGGCACCTCGCTGCTGGCGATCATCCCCGGCGCCGTGACCGGAACCGTGCGGAACGCGCGCGTCGGGCTCGTGGATGTGATCGACGGCACGATCGTCGGCGTGACCGCGGCCGTCGCGACCTTCGGCGGCGTGGCGATCGCGGCCGCCCTCTCGCCGCAGCTGGCCACCATCCTGTTCGCCGTGCTGCTGCTCGCCGCCACCGTGCAGCTGGTCGTGAAGGCCGTCCGCGAGGCGCGTCGGTAGCCGGACCGCGGCATCCAAGGGCCGGGCGCCACTGCCCCTTTCGTTCGAGTCGGGACGGCCGTGCGGCATGTCGTATGCTTGACGACGGCGCTCCCGGCGGTCTGTTCGGATCCTGCGGTTCGCGCCGACTTCGAAAAGCCCCTCTGATCAGGACTTTTCGATGGGGTATGGTGTAATTGGCAACACGGCTGATTCTGGTTCAGTTGTTCTTGGTTCGAGTCCAGGTACCCCAGCTCTGATCTCTCAGAGTTCGCGACGCACCACGGCACGACCGTCGACCGGCCGCCCGGTGACCTCGAATCCCGCCGCCTCGAACGACGAGAGCGGCCCGTGGTACAGGTCGGCCGAGCTGACCTTTGCCCCGCCCGTGTCGACCGGGTAGCCCTCGACCACGCGGGCTCCGCCGCGCCGCGCCTCGTCGACCGCGCCCTCGAGCAAGGCGGCCGCGACTCCGCGGCGCCGGAAGCCCACCCGCACCACGAAGCAGGTGATCGCCCAGACGCCCGCGTCATCGGGATCGGGGTCGGCCGTGCCCGGCATCATCCGCCCGGTCAGGATGCGCGGGTACACCGGGCGCGCTTCGACCGCGGCCCAGCCGACCGGCTCCCAGCCCTCGGCGTCGGAGCCGAGGTAGGCGAGCACGCCCGGTCCGGCGGAGCGGGAAGCCCGCGCCGCGTCGACCTGCTCGCACAGGGCGCGCTCGAAGGCGGCCGCGTGGTTCGGGGCCTTCCAGGCCGCGGCATCCACCTTGAAGAACTGGCACCAGCAGGTCGAGGGGTCGCCGCGCGTGCCGAAGACGGTGCGCACGTCATCCCAGGGCGCCTCGGTGACCGGAACCACCCGCAACTCCGCGGTGACCGAACTGCTCATGCCGCGAGGCTAATCCCGGGCACCGACGATGTCACGGCGCAGCTCGGTGCCACAGCTCCTGCGGGTGGGTGAGCCGCCACCGCGCCGACGGCGGGGCGATGCTGCCCTGGAGCACCACCGGGACCGTCACCGTGCTGGTGCCGGCCTTCCAGGTGACGCTGCCGACCTTCTCGCCGTCTTTTCCGGTCTTCAGGGTCGAGGTGGTCATCGTCGACGTGATCTTCGTGTCGGAGTAGGTGAAGACCGAGGCGCTGGATCCGAGAACCATCGTCGCCGACGCGCCCCACGGGGTGGTGTACCTGCCCACCTTCTCGTCGTCCTCGGCGACGCTGACCTCGTGGAACCCCGCCTTCAGACTGTCGATCAGGCGTGTGACGTCGTCGTTAACCGACTCGCGCGTGCCGCCTCCCAATACGACACCGATGACTGTCAGGGGCTGCTCGAGCCCGGTCACCGGCACCGTCGCCGAGAACAGGAGATCCGAGCCGTAGTCCTCGAGCGTGCCCGTCTTGATCCCCGTGACGCCGTCAGTGCCGAGCAGCGTGTTGGTGCTCGGCATCCCGGTGAGGAAGGGGATGTCGAGGCCCTGCTTGGCGACGATCTCGGCGATCACCGGATTCGCCATCGCCAGCTTGCCGAGAGCGATCAGATCGCTGGGAGTGCTGGTGTTGCGAGCATCGATCCCGGTCGACTCGACCATCGTGGTGTGGGTCATGCCGTTGGCGGCGAGCCACTTCTTGGCGGCGGTCACGAACCCGCCCGTCGAGCCGAATGCCCAGTCGACCATGGCTTCTGAGTAGTTGCACGCCGAGACGACGAGCATCGTCTCGATCGCGTCGTGCTCCGACATCGAACTGCCGGTGGGCATCGCCGCGATGGTCGCATTCAGCAGGTAGTACTTGTCATACAGCGCGTGATCCGCCTTGCTGAACGTGATCGACGGCCCCGGCGAGGATGTCGTCAGCGGCTTCTTGCTCAGGATCACCAGGGCGGTGATCAGCTTGCTGATGCTGGCCATCGGCACGGCGTTGTCGCCGCCGCTCGAGGCCAGGATTCCGCTCGCGTTCGGCCCGAGATAGGCATCGGCTCCCGAGACGCTGATCGCCGACTCCTCGCCCTCCGGAAAGACGAGCTTCGCCGCGCTGCCGGGGGCGACCGGCGGAAGGTGCACGGTGGAGGCGGCGGCTCCGATCGGTGCGTTGAGGGCGAGCGGCACGTAGACGGCGATGGCCGCCACGATGGTGCCCACAACCGCCAGAGCGACGATCCGAGCAAGTCGGCGTCGCCGGGCGCGGGTCGCAGGATCCAACGGGTCGCGCCGCTGGCGCGCACGCCGCTCCTCGCCCGAGGCGTTCTCGAACATCTGCGCGAATTGCGCGAAGTCGTCCGGATCCCGATCCGTCACCGCGTGAATCCCCCCGATGCCGCTCGACTACAGGTCGATGGAGTCGCCGACCTCGAGCGGCTTGTACACGCCGCCGTTCTGCTCGGTCGCCCACTTCAGCCGGTCGCTCGCCATGCTCTTGCCTGCGGCCGAGAGGGTCATGTCGTGGATGTAGAAGGCGCGCTTCGGTTTGACCTCGAGCACGTAGTCCATCGAGTCGCCGATCTTGAGCCAGGGTGCCCCGATCGGAGCCGCGAGCGTGCCCACCGGCTTGCCGGGCACGGTGTACGAATCGCCGCCGTAGTACAGCTCGTCATTGACCAGCACGCCCACGTTGTCAGCGACCGGCACGCTCTGGTGGATCACGGCGTGCTTGTCTCCGAAGAACTCGAGGGTGAAGGGCTCGACCGTGACGACATCGCCGGCCTTGACGACGTTCACCTCGAATCCGGATGCGGCCGCCGCGACCCCGGCCGGACCGTAGATCTTGGCTTCCGGCGCCTTCTCGAGGATCCCGGTGAGGTTCTGCTCGTTCCAGTGATCGCCGTGCTCGTGGGTGATGACCACGGCGACGGTGCCGGTGAAATCCGGGGGAGTGAGGAACATCCCCGGGTCGATGACGAGCAGGGCGTCGTCCGATGACACGACCAGGGTGGAGTGTTCGTATTTGGTGACCTTCACCCGATCGACTGTACCTGCGCGATATACCCCTAGGGGGTATACTCCTCGGCATGATCGCGGATATCAAGAAGCGCGCGCTGCACCGGGCGCGCATCCTCGAGGGCCAGCTGCGCGGCGTCGAGAAGATGATCGACGACGAGGCCTACTGCGTCGACATCATCACCCAGACGCTCGCCATCCAGAAGTCGCTGCGCAGCCTGAACAAGCTGCTCGTCGAGAACCACCTGCGCACGCACGTGACCGAGATGTTCGACGAGGGCGGGTCGCGGCGCGACGACGCGGTCGACGAGCTGCTGACCGTGTTCGAGCTGCAGAACAACCGGGGGAGCTGACCATGAGCGAGCAGACGCACGAGATGCACGAGCACCACGACATGCATGAGCACGAAATGCACTCCATGCACCACGGCAACTTCCAGCGCCTGTTCTGGATCAACCTGGTGCTCACCGTGCCGACGCTGGTGTTCTCGATCGGGCTGCAAGACATCCTCGGCCTGGGCGGCCCCCGATTCTCGGGGAGCCAATGGATCCCCGCCGCCTTCGGCACCGCCATCTTCCTGCTGGGCGGCCGCGTGTTCCTCAGCGGTGCGTGGAGCGAGCTGCGGGCCAGGCAGCCCGGCATGATGACCCTGATCTCGCTGGCGATCCTGGTGGCGTTCGGCTACTCGCTCGCGGTGACGTTCGGTCTGCACGGGATGGACTTCTGGTGGGAGCTCGCCACCCTGATCACGATCATGCTGCTGGGTCACTGGATCGAGATGGCGGCCGTGATGGGTGCCTCCGACGCTCTGGGCGAGCTGGCCAAGCTGCTGCCCGATGAGGCCGAGATGGTGCACGGCGACCACACCATGACCATGCCGGTGTCGGCGCTGTCGATCGGCGATCTGGTGATCGTGCGACCGGGCGGATCGATCCCGGTCGACGGCGAGGTGGTCGACGGCGAATCGCAGGTGGATGAATCCCTGCTCACCGGCGAGTCCGCCCCCGTCCCGAAGGCGCTCGGCGCCGCCGTCGTGGCCGGAAGCGTCAACTCCGGAGGCGACGGCGAGACCGGCGCGCTCACGATCAAGGTCACCAAGCTGGGTGACGACACCGCCCTGGCCGGTGTGATGAAGCTGGTCGCCGAGGCGCAGGCCAGCAAGTCCGGCACGCAACTGCTCGCCGATCGGGCAGCCGGCTGGCTGTTCTACCTGGCCATCGCCGCGGCCGCCATCACGCTCGTGGTGTGGCTGCTGCTGCGGCCGGGCGATCCGGCGTTCGTGCTCGAGCGAGTCGTCACGGTGCTGGTCATCGCGTGCCCGCACGCGCTCGGTCTGGCGATCCCGCTGGTCGCGCAACTCGTCACGGCGATCGGCGCACGCCGCGGGATCCTGGTGCGCAGCCGGGCTGCTTTGGAGCAGGCGCGGCAGGTCGACGTGGTGCTGTTCGACAAGACCGGCACGCTCACGACCGGCAAGCAGGGGCTGCTCCGGGTGATCCCGGCCGGCGACCAGGACGGCGACGACGACCTCGTGCTGGGGCTCGCGGCGTCGGTCGAGTCGCGCTCGGAGCATCCGATCGCCCGGGCCATCGTCACCGCGGCGAAGGAGCGGAAGGCAAGCGGCGGGCGGGCGACCGGCTTCACGGCGCTGGCCGGCAAGGGCGCGAGCGCCACCGTCGCGGGCAGGCGGCTGACGGTGGCGAGCGGACGTCTCGTGACGGAACGCGGCATCCAACTCGCCCCGGTCTTCGTGCACGCCGCGCGCGACCTCGCGGCCGACGGCGCGACCCTGGTCTACCTGATCGATGAGACGGACGAGTCGCCACATGTGCTGGCGATGTTCGCGCTCGCCGACACGGTGCGCCCGGAGTCGGTCGAGGCGGTCGCGCTGCTGAAGAAGCGCGGCATCCGGGTGGCGATGCTGACCGGCGACGCGCACCAGGTCGCGAACTGGGTGGCCGCGAAGCTGGGCATCAGCGAGGTGTTCGCCGAGGTGCTGCCGGGGCAGAAATCCGAGATCGTGGCGCAGCTGCAGGCCGACGGCGCGGCGGGATCCACGAACAAGGTCGCCATGGTCGGCGATGGCGTGAACGACGCTCCCGCGCTCGCGCGGGCCGATGTGGGCATCGCGATCGGAGCCGGAACGGATGTCGCGATCGAATCGGCCGGCATCGTGCTGGCCTCGAGCGACCCTCGTGGGGTCGTCGATGCCATCACGCTCAGTCGCGCGGGATACCGCAAGATGCTGCAGAACCTGGCCTGGGCGACCGGCTACAACGTGCTCGGCCTGCCGCTCGCAGCCGGGGTGCTGGCGGGCGTCGGTTTCGTGATGCCGCCCGCGGTGGGTGCCGCGGTGATGTCGGTGTCGACCATCGTGGTCGCCCTGAACGCGCAGCTTCTGCGGCGGGTCAAGTTCCCGCGCTAGCGCTCTCCTTCCGCCACCGCTCGGCATCCATCGCGAACACCCAGCGCTTGCCCGGGTACTCGCTGAGCGACCACAGTCGGCGGCCGTCGTGCGAAGCCGACAGGTCCTCCGGCCCGGGCGGGAGGACGGCAGGATGGCGCGCCCACGTTCCGCCTGAGCCGACCCACAGGTCGCCCGGCCTCGACCCGTGGCTGGCGGAGACGAACCAGGTGCCGCCGACGACGGTGGCGCCCTGCATCCTGGCGATGCCGGGTTCGTGCAGGTCGATCACCTCGACCCGCTCGTCGGCGCCGGCCAGCGGGATGCGGCCAAGTCGTCTGCCGTGGTGCTCGGGCCCGAACTCGCCGACCACGAGATGCTCGCCGCCACTCTGGCCGCCGCCCCCGCCGTCACTCGACGCGCGTTCGACCGAGACGAATGAGAAGCGCATCCGGGCATCGCCCTCGTCCGTGTTCTCGCCGCCCACCAGACGCTCATGGCCCGACTGCGGCAGCACGTACCGGTACCCGAAGGGGCCGCGCCCTCGCACCCGGAGGATGTCGCCGAGGTCGAAGCGGCGCAGTCCGCCGTAGGTCGCCGCGGCGTAGAGCCGGCTGCCGACCACGGCCAGCCCGCCGGCATGGATGACGACCGGCCGCATCCCGACTCCGGCCCCGTCTCGAAAGGGCTCGACCAGCAGCACGTGGTGATAGCGCGGACGCCGCGGGTCGCGCCGGTCCACCACGCTGACGCGCGCCCCCTGCGAGGCGCCGCGGCGCAGCTGCGCGAACCAGCTGACCAGCAGCACGTCGTCGCGGGCCGGATCGGCGCCCTCGAGCACCTCGATGCCCTGCGGCCACCAGCGCCGGCTCCAGCCGTCGAGGGGCGCCCAGCGCACACCCTCGGTCGCTGCCGCCGCCGGCACCCGCCCGACGCGTGCTCGGCGCCCGCGCGCGCCCAGCACGCCGGCGACGCCGACCCGTGGATGGCGGGCGGCGAGCTCGTCGATCAGGCCACTGTCGTGATTCTCACGGTGCACCTGGTACCGGACGCTCGCCACGGGCCGAGCCTAGACGCGGAGCGCTCCGAACCATGTGCATGCCGTCTGCGCCCGATAGAGTCCAAGCACGCTCGACGACGAGCGGTCAGACACGCGAGACGAGCATCCCGGAGGCCCGTGTGCCCAGCAGTTTCAAGCCGAAACGGGTGGTCGTCGCGATCAACCCCTCCGCGTCGTTCGGGGCGACCCGGGCCGTCGGACCGGCGGTCGTGCAGACGCTGCGCGCCATGGGGCACGACGTCACCTCGTTGCAGGAGCCGGACTACGAGTCGCTTCTGAGCACCGCTCGCGCCGCCGTGAAGACCAAGCCCGACGCCTTCGTCGTGGTGGGCGGCGACGGCATGGTGAACCTGGGTACGAACCTGGTCGCCGGCACCAAGGTGCCGTTGGGCATCGTCCCCTCGGGCACCGGCAACGACATGGCCCGCTCGCTCGGGCTGCCGTTCGACAACACCGAAGGGGCCGTCGTGGCGCTGGGGGCGGCGCTGCAGCATCCGGCCCGGATCATCGACGCGGCTCGCATCTCGTACACCGACGACGAGGGCGCGCCGGCCGAGCGCTGGTTCGCCTGCGCGCTGAGCGCCGGATTCGATGCCACCGTCAACGAGCGCGCCAACCTGATGCACCACCCCAAGGGACCGAGCCGCTACATCATCGCGCTCGGCATCGAACTGGCGAAGCTCAAGCCGTACCACTACACGCTCACGCTCGACGGTGTCGAGCAGACGGTGGATGCCAACATGGTCTCGATCGGCAACGGCGTCTCGCTCGGCGGCGGCATGAAGATCACGCCCGACGCGCTGCTCGACGACGGGTTGCTCGACGTGATGATCGTGCGCCCGCTCAGCCGGATCAACTTCGTGCGCATCTTTCCGAGCGTGTTCAAGGGCGAGCATGTGAAGCATCCCAAGGTCAGCATCGTGCGGGCGAAGGACGTCCGGATCGCCGGGGAGGGCGTGGTCGTCTACGGTGACGGCGAGCGGGTCGGCCGTGCTCCGGTCGACGTGAAACTCGTGCCCGGTGCGCTGCGCGTGCTGGCTCCGCACCCCGCCTGATCGCACCCCGCGACGGCAGCCGTCGGTTGGCGAGCGCCCAGCCGGATATGGCATACTCAACAGGTTGTCGTGACGGCCCCATCGTATAGAGGCCTAGTACGCCGCCCTCTCACGGCGGTAACGCGGGTTCGAATCCCGCTGGGGTCACCATAACCAGAGCCGTCGATCGAACCGGTGTCTTCGGATCGGGCTCTAACATGGAGCGCTGGGACGTTCCAGCGAGCCGCGACAAAGGAGCGAAGTGGGCACGTTCACCTATGGGATCCCCTCCGTCGAGGTCGAGCTGGACGACCGGGTGCTGGCGCACGTGAAGGCCGTCATCACGGCGAAGCTCCGCAGGAACGAGAGCTTCACGTTCACCTGGGAAGACCCGGAGGGCGACGAACTGACGCACCACTCGGTCTGGCTCGACTCCAGCATCCCGCTGCAGTTCGAGCTGTCGGGCAAAGAGGATCCGCCCCTCAACCGGGAGTGGCTCGAACTGCTGACGCGGACCGCGGCCGGGCCTGGTGGGTTGCGCATCGTTCCGGAGCCGACCGCGGACTGAATCCGGGTTCTACGCGCCTCCGTGTCTCCTGTCTATGGGTTGGATCCCCAGCCGCTCTGGCATTGACTGGAGTCGGAAGGGAGGCTTCCGATGAACGACGAGAAGCACCTGGACTCGATCCGGTCCCTTCACGGGGTCATCGCGCGATCCTCTGACAACACCTCGTGGGGCACCGACGCCGACCGGATGAGCGACTGGCAGCGTGCCGTGCTCACCAGGCTCCACGCGTTGACGATGACGGACACGATCCTCTACCTCTCGTCGGCCAAGGCGGGCGAGACCGAGTGGGACTTCGTCGCGTTCACGCCCCGGCGAGTCGTTCGCGTGCTCGTGTGGAACGCCGGAAGCCCCGCCGTGCGTTTCGAGACCGTCACCTTCGCGCGCTCGTCGCTCGAAAGCCTCGAGCTGCTCGACGTCGATGTCGTCGATGCTGGGGCGAGCTGGCCGGGCGAGGTCAATCTGATCGGGCACTACCGGGCCGGCAGCGTTCCGCTGCCGCTTGACCGGTTCGCGAGCCGGTCCAACAAGCTCGACCTGGTCCGCCTGTTGAGCTCGCTCCAGAAGGACCTCACCCGCTGACCCCGCCTAGTCGGGGGTTGTGTTGTCAACCCGGCACGCTCGCTCTCACGTCGTACCTCTGAACCGCCACCCTGGCGCACAAGAGGAGAACGTCCGTGAACATCCGCCGCACCATCGCCGCGACCGCAGCGGCCATTCTTGTTGCCGGCTCGCTGACCCTCGGCGTCGTAGGCCCCGCCTCCGCCGAGCCGCCGATCGTCATCCCCGACTGCGGGCACATGATGACCGGTGCGGACTGGGCCGCGGCATTCTCCGCGATCAACGGGCACGCGGCCGTCGCATTCACGCCCGCGCGTCCGCTCTACGGGTCCGACAAGCCGGTTCTCAAGGCGTTCCTGCGCTCATGGGGTGCGACCAACTGCTCGTGGCACCTCGCCGACAGCGGTGTGAACCGTAATTTCACGGTCTCGATGGTGCACATGAATTCCTATTCGGATCGACTGCTGCGTCGCTGGATGGCGAACCACGGCATCACCGGGGATGACAACGACGCCGTCATCGGGGGCACGGGGTATCAAGTGAACGAACATGAGCGCTGCGTTCTGATTCACGGCCGCGTCTGGGTCACGATCGTCGAACGCGACACGAGTGTCTTCGGGTACACCCTGCAATCCGCGGTTGCGGACGTCGCGGTGCTCAACCCGTGGATCTACAGCGGAACGGAGTAGGCGCGCGATCCCAGCAGGATCGGAGAAGTGCCGCCGCGGCATCCCTCCCTAACATGGACCGCATGGCAGAGACGAAGAACAGCACAGCCCGATTCAGCGCAGAAGAGCGCGCGGCGATGAAGCAGCGGAACGCCGAGCTCAAGGCTTCGCAGACCCGCGAGGCGGGCGAGAAGCAACTGGCTGACGCGATCGCGGGGATGACCGGGCTCGACAAGCAGCTCGCGCAGCAGGTGCACGAGATCATCACGGCTGCCGGTCCGCAGTTGGCTCAGAAGACCTGGTACGGCTTTCCGGCGTACACCCTCAACGACAAGGTGGTGGCCTTCTTCAAGCCCGCCGCAAAGTTCAAGGACCGCTACGCGACGCTCGGCTTCGACCCGAGTGCGATGATCGATGACGGCACCATGTTCCCGGCCGCGTACGCCTTGCTCGCCCCGCTGACGGCCGAGCAAGCCGCACTGCTCGCCACGCTGATCAAGCGCGCGACCAGCTAGCCGCGCACCACCTCGAGGTCCATCCACGCGGCGAACGCCTCCAACTCGGCATCGACGGCGGCTCGGGTCGCGCGATCGAAGGGCTGGTCTTCATGGATGCGGTGCAGCAGAAAGCGCCCGGCGTCGCGATCCGATCGCCCGTCGACCTTGCCGATCAGGCGCTCGCCGCTCAGGATCGGCAACGTGAACTGGCCCCAGATGCGCTGCTCGACCGGCTTGAACATCTCGAGCAGGTAGTCGAAGTCGAAGAGCCGGGCGACCCGCATCGGATCCGTCATGAGCCGGTCGAACGGCGACAGGATCGCGACCCGGGGTGAGAAGTCGGGGCCGGAGCGTTCGCGCTCGAGAGCCGCGGCATCCACCACCCACTTGCCCGGCACGCCCTCGATCGTGGCCGGCTCGCCGACCCGGGTCAGGCCGTCGAGTTCGAGTCGGCTGATCGAGCGGCTGTCGCGCATCACGCCGCAGGCGCGGAGGATCTGGTCGCTGCGGATGCGCTCGGCCTCAGCGGCCGGCACCTCGGGCACGTCCGGAAAGACGCGGGAGGCGAGCTCCCAGATCCGCAGCTTGCCGACCCGGCCGATCACCGCCAGCTCACCGCGCATGTGCAGGCTCTCGAGCATCTTGACGACGTTGCGTTCGTTGCTCCACCCGGACGACGGCCACGGCACGCTCGCGTCGTCGGGGATGTCGCGCGAGGTCAAGGGACCCTCTTCGTCGATCTGATTCAGGATGCGGCGGGCGAACGCCGCGTTCTGGTCGAACCATCCGCCCGCCCGGTCTGAGCCCCAGGCGCGCATCTCGGCCAGGTAGAGCCCGAGGTGCGACATCGGCCGCAGCATCCAGGCCCGTTCGAACAGCTCGCCGTCGGCCAGCGCGGTCTCGAGCTGCTCCGGCTGGTAGTCGTCGCCGAGCCGCGTCCAGGCGATGTGGTCGGCGGCCGGGCACACGGTGGTGGTGAGCTCGACCCGCAGCATCGCGAGCCGATCGATCATCGCTACCAGGTCGGTCGGCCGCTCGGCGGCGGTCGCCCCCTCGAGCAGCGCGGCGCGGACCGCGATCCGGCGCGCCTCGTCAAGCCCGAGTGCGTGCGCCGTCATGCAAGGGACTCTAGGGGGTGCCGCCGCTGTTGTTGCGTGTGGCGCGGACGCCAGGCATCCTGGCCACACGATGCCCAGCTTCACCCGCGCTCAACTCGACGCATTCCGCGACGGAACCCTTCCCGACCTGATCGGGCCGGGCACGCGACTGCTGTTCGTCGGGTTCAACCCGGGCCTGGCCTCCATCGCGGTGCAGGCGCCGTTCTCGCGACGCAGCAACCGGTTCTGGGGGACGCTGTATCGAGCCGGCATCCTCGACCATGTCGTCGACGCCTCCCAGGGGATGGATGCCGCCGACCGCGCCCACATCATCGCCCGCGGCGTCGGCCTCACCAGCCTGGTGCGGCGCGCCACTGCCCGGGCCGATGAGCTGTCGCCCGCCGAACTCGTCGCCGGTGCGCACGACCTGGAGCGCCGGGTCGCGGCCGCTCCGCCGAACGTCGTCGCGATCCTCGGGATCACCGCGTACCGCATCGCATTCGGCGTCAGGCAGGCGCTGCCGGGGGAGCAGCCCGCGACCATCGCGGGCGTGCCGATCTGGGTCGTCCCGAACCCGAGCGGGCTCAACGCGCACGCGACTCCCGCCGCTCTGGCAACGGCTTACCGGGCCGCGGCGATCGCCGCCGGCATCGAGGTGTACGCCGAGCCGAGCTGACGCCTTACTCGGTGCGGGTCCAGTGCTCGCGCCCGAACAGCTTGCGCAGGTGCGCGGTGAGCGACGGCCCGATGCCCTGAAGCGCGTCGACCTCGTAGATCGGCTCGCCTTCGGGTTTGGGCAGCGCGGCCACGTCGGCGTCGGCGATGGTCGTGGTCACGGCGGCGGTGGTGATCTGGGCGATCGAGTCGCGGTCGACGAATCGGATGCCCTCGTGGGTCGTCACCACGATCCCGACATCCTCGCACCGCGAACTGTCACCCGCCTGCGAGAGACTGTGCGCATGTGCGGCCGATTCGCAATGGATGAGAAGACCAACGACCTGATCGAGCAGTTCGTGCTCGAGGGCAACGACTACCGCGACTGGGTGCCGTCGTTCTCGATCGCTCCCACCGACTGGGCGCCGATCATCCGCGAGAAGCGCGACTCGGCCACCGGCGAGGTGATCCGTCGGGTCGAGCCGGCGGTCTGGGACTTCCATCCGGCGTTCATCAAGGATTCCAAGCGCCCGCAGTTCAATGCCCGCATCGAGACCGTCGCCACGAACGGCATGTGGAAGAACGCCTTCGCCGCGAACCGCTGCATCGTGCCGATGCGGGGCTACTACGAGTGGACCGGCGAGGCCGGCGCCAAGCAGGCCCACTTCCTGCACGGCCAGGCCCGCATGCTCGCGGCGGCGGGCATCTTCACGGCGCGCAAAGTCCCGGGCGACGACGGCGACGAGGTGTGGCAGGTGTCGACGGCGATCATCACCCGCGAGGCCCGCGACGCCTCCGGAGAGGTGCACGACCGCATGCCGGTCTTTCTCGACTCCGCCGTCTACGACCGCTGGCTCGACACCGAACGGCTCGCCGACGACGCGCAGAAAGACGACATGCTCGCCCTGCTGCACGAGGTGTCCACGGTGCAGGCCGGTCACATCACCAGCTACGAAGTGGATCGCCGGGTCAACAACACCCGCACCGTCGACCCCGCAGACCCCACTCTGATCGAACCGATGGCGTGACCGTTCCGGCGGCGCTGCGCGACCGATAAGCTGGCAGGGCGAAGGGGAGTATCCCACCTCGTCACGGCCGTCATCACGGGTTTCAGCGCTGCAGCCCCGGTCGCGATCGCGAGCCGCCGTTCTCAGCAACGGGGCTCGCGCGGGAGAGACGTTCGGACATCCACTGCGCCCGCTCCGGGCCCGTCCGAGAG
>Ga0207667_10001335_pt1 | contig 30935 bp, 25 predicted proteins | sample KBSCornC52_FD_184301 | JGI IMG/M metagenome (GOLD analysis project Ga0207667, IMG submission 184301) | Corn rhizosphere microbial communities from Kellogg Biological Station, Michigan, USA - KBS Corn C5-2 (SPAdes) (version 2) | ecosystem: Host-associated > Plants > Roots > Rhizosphere > Soil ...
GGCGATATCCACCACCCAGGCATGGATCACCACGCTTAGCGTCTTCTCCGTCGCCGTGGCCAGCAACACTTTCGGCGGACTCTCCTTTGAAAGACCATGATGCCCTTTCAGCGCCTCTACGATAATACCATTGATCTCCTCGAAGCTATGTCCGGCCTCGATATTGACAGGCATCTCGACCCTTACCTGGTTATTGCGTACGGTCCAGTTGATCACCTCCCCCGACAGCAGGTCCGCATTCGGCATAATGATCTCCGTGCCCTCTTCCGTCACCAGCCTGCTGCTGCGAATGCCCATATTTCGCACAATCCCCTTTTTGCCGTTGAGCTCGATAAAATCCCCGATCTGAAAAGGACGCTCGAAAATAAGTATGACGCCCGAGACAAGGTTGTTGACGATGTTCTGTAAACCCAGCCCGATGCCTACACCCAGCGCCCCCAGCACGATGGTGATCTTGTCCAGCGGTAGCCCGGATGCGACCACTGCCAGCAGGAATCCCGAGATGATCAGTATCAGCCGAATCATTACCAGACGTGACCCCTTTCTGCCGGCCGCGGGCACGGCATGCTCGTCCTCCGGTCCGAAAAGGTACCCAATATACTTCTGAAGGACATTGGAAAGATATATCACCAGGCAGAACACGAGTATATTGCCCAGCCGGAAGGAAATAGTTCCCACCTTATGCGCCGTCGTCAGCAATACACTGAGCCTTGCATATAATGGATCATACAGATCCATGTTGATCGTAAACACGACAATCCAGGAGCAGACGGAAAAAAAGCTCAGCGCTCTCGACATGCCTCCCTCCAGCTTCCCATACACGAATACCTCCCTCCCGGGCTTTTCAGCCTCCCGGCTCACGGCCACCTGCAGTTCCAGGCTTTCATGCACGATCTTTATAAAAACGTACAGCCCGATGGCCTGCACCATCCCGAATATGGCGCTTACACCAAAAATATTTGCCAGGCTCAGCCGCCCAAAAACATTGGCCAGCACGGCCAGGATATTCAGGATCCGGAAAATGATGGCCACGGCTTTCATGGGCAAAGAATAAGGCAGGAAATGAAGTATCTTCCTTATCGCCCTTGCTCCCAGCGTCAGCGAAAGTATATTCAGCAGCAGCAGCCAGAACCGGACCCCGATGAAAGGCACCAGGACGACACCCGTAGCGGAAAAGAACATGTACAGCACCACCACAACAAACCATTGGAGTAAATATCGCCTGGGCCACCGGCGCAGGAACAAAATGCTCAACGCTATCATCATGACCAGCTGTACGATCTGCGTATAGACAGCCGGCGCATCCACATCGAAAAAAGGAATGATGTTCAGCATGATCACTACGGTGGAAAGATAGGGCGTCGCCTGTTTCAGATAACGCAGCTCTAAGGGATTTTTCTTACGCCGGTAATTGTATCGCACCCAAAAAAAGAATAGCAGTCCTATCAGCAGGATATAAATATAATTGTCCCAATTCTGACTGATATAGTACCTGATAATGCCCTTCTGCCCCCTGTAGCTGTTCAATGCCTGCCTCATGGCCCGGTCGACGCTGGCGGCAGTGTCCCTGCCTTCCCATAAGAACCCGTTGTCCTTGCTGAACAGCCGCCGCCCCGACACCTTCTTCAATCCATCCACCCGGCTTTGCAGCTCCACTGCCTGAAAATAAATGGCCGATACTTCCGACTGCACGCTGTCTATCCGGTCCATATCCCGCCGCGTAGTCCGCTCCGCCAGCTTCCACTTCCTGTACAGTTCCGCCACAATGTCCAGGTACATCTTTCGATACATGCTGTCCTTGACCAGCTGATGAATGACAGAGTCCTTTGTAAAGGCGGCGATGCCGGCATTGAGACTGATCAGGTCGTTGTTGTATTTGAACAACGCGTTGCGTGCATTCTCCAGCTGCTGCTGTATATCTTTCAACAGCACGCCGTACAGCTGCAGGTCCCGGGTCTCCGGTACCGCCGTCTGCAGGGAAAGGTTGTCCGCAATGATCTTCAGATTGTACCGTATGTCCGGCAATTGCGCTTCGATCTTCCGTGTGTCATAGGAACGGCCCGTGCTGTCACTGACCTGGTTGAGGATCACGTGCATATTGTCCAGCCGCCGGGTCACGGTATCCAGCGAAAGCTCGATGCCCGTCTTGCCCTTCGTATCATCATGCCGCCGCTGGCCATAAGACATTCCTGCCAGCAGGATACCTGCCATGGTCAACAATAATTTTATACGCATAGGCATTTTTTTGCAACACGCCGGTAGCCGCAGAAATAAACATGCCAGCCATATGGGCACGCTTTTTTATGTTATCCCACGCATGGAACATTATTCCCAAATAAGGCAAATGGCCGCCTTCGCATTGAATACCCAGTACACTTCGCTCCCCGAAAGCACGCTGGATCAGCTCAAGCGCCACTTACTGGACTCACTGGGATCCTTTATACACGCTCTTCACCGTCCCACTGTCCAAAAGCTTGTCCGGGCCATCCGGTCACTTTCTACGGCAGGTCCCTGTGAAGCCCCCATCCTGGGGCCGGCCTCCATCGATAGGGCAGCCCAGCTGTATACGGCCCTTATCCGATACCCCGACTTCATGGATAATTTTCTGGGCAAGGAAGCCACCTGTCACCCCAGCGACAACATCGGCGCCTTGCTGGCCCTGTCCCAGGCAGGCTACGGCGACAGCACAGACTTCCTTATCGCCCTGGCAGTAAGCTATGAGATGGAATGCCGGCTCGTGGAAGAGCTGCCGGTGATGATAAAAGGATTCGACCATACTGTCCTGCTGGCTTTTTCGCTTACAGCTGGCATTTGCCGCATGCTGCGGCTCGATGAGACCCAAACCGCCCATGCGCTTGCCATGGCTGGAGTCTCTCTCGTCCCCCTGGTCACCAGCCGCGCTTCCTATACCAGCGAATGGAAAGGACTGGCATCCTCTTTCGTCGCGCTGAATTGCATCCAGCTCGGCCTGATGGCCAAAGAAGGCATCACGGGTCCGCTGACGCTTTTCGAAGGTCCCAAAGGCTATAAAGACATCTTTGGAATGACCCTTCAGTATGACTGGGACATCGAAGATTTCAGCCTCATCCAAAAATGTGCGTTGAAAACGTACAACGCGGAGATCCATACACAGCCGGCCCTGGAAGCCATCCAGGACATCCTGCGTCAGCATCCCATTCACCCGGACGACATACAGAACATCGATATCACGACCTTCCTCACCTGCTATCACATCGTCGGAGGCGGGGAATACGGCCCCCGGGATATGGTTCACTCCAAGGAACAGGCGGATCACAGCCTTCCTTATGTAGCAGCCGTGCTCCTGCTGGATGGACAGGTTTATCCCAGCCAGCTGCTGGAAGAACGCATCCTGCGCCCCGACGTGCAGAGCCTGCTAAAAAAAGTTAAGGTCCATACACGCAGTCCGCTGCATACGCCCGTGATCCTGGCAGGCCTGCTGGACCCTTATACCCAGGCCTACCCTGAAAAATTGTCCTGCAAAGTGACCTTAACCATGTCCGATGGAAAAGAATGGACAGCCGAAAAAGAAGACTATCATGGATATTATACACGCCCACTGGGATGGGAGGAAGTAGAAGATAAATTTAGGAGATTGACAACCTCATCCATCGACGGCGCCACTCAAACGGAGATCATTCACCTTTGTCGCCACTTGGAAAACAGTACCCCGGGCAACCTCATGAAACTAACTTTATGCAACAAGATCTGACGAATATTTTTCCCATCGACGACATCGAGGCAATCAGGGCCACCCTGCTTGCCCATAAGCAAACCCTTGCGCTGGCAGAAAGTGTGACATCGGGCCTCCTGCAGGCAGCCATTTCCCAGGCCACGGACGCCAGACAGTTCTTTCAGGGAGGCATCACTACGTATAACATCGGACAAAAATGCCGCCAGCTGAGGGTCGAGCCGGTGCATGCCCTGGAATTCAATGCTGTATCCAGCCAGGTAGCGAAAGAAATGGCCATGCACTGCTCGGAGCTTTTTTGCAGTCACTATGCCGTAGGCATCACGGGATATGCTGCACCCGTACCCGAAAAAGGTATCGATACCCCATTCGCGTATTTCGCCATCTATGGCAACGACGCCCTGCTGACATCCGATAAGCTGGACGGCTGGAAAGCACCGGCATTGGAAATCCAGCTGCATTACGTCCGGCAGGTGATAAAAACTTTCCGGAAGATCCTAACCTGACGGCTTTTTTTCACGACACACCAGCGCCTGGTAAGGTTGCAGCCACCAGTGGCTATCCCTTTCCTTTATCCCGGAATAATTATTCACGACTATCTCCCCGCCTACAGGTAGCGAGCAATCCGCAGGACATGACACTTCATGCGATGTAAAATTCAACATCACCAGGCAACAGTCTCCATCCATCCGCCTGTAATAAGCATAAATATGCGGATGTTCCGGCAACAGCAGCTCATACTCCCCATATACCAGTGCGGGAATGCTTTTCCGCAGGCTTATAAGATACCGTACAAAGTGGAGCACGGAAGAAGGATCATTCTCCTGCGCAGCCGCATTGACCTGAGAATAGTTGGGATGTACTTTCAACCATGGCTCCCCGCGTGTAAATCCCCCATGGGCGCGGCTGTTCCATTGAAAAGGCGTCCGGCCATTGTCCCTCCCCGCCAGCTGCTGGTCCTTTATAAAGGCGTCCACATCCCCGCCATTGTCCTTTATACGCTGATACATCTGCCTGGTCTCTATATCCTGGTAGTCTTCGACGCGCTCGAATTTAATATTGACCATGCCTATCTCATCTCCGTTGTAAATAAAGGGGGTGGCCCGCATGGTGAGTAAAAAAGTAAACAGCATCTTGGCGGACAGGTCCCTGTATCCGGCATCGTCCCGGCCCCAGTGTGAGACCATCCGGGGCTGGTCATGGTTGCCCAGGTAGATCGTTGCCCATCCCCTGCCATTCAAAGCATTGTCCCAGTCCGTGTATATCTTCTTCAAAGCCGGCAGGCTGTATCCGCCCGGCTGCATCTTCTTGAATTCGCCAGGCACATAGCCGCACATGATGCCCTCGAAATGACACATCATGTTCAGCTCCTTCCGCGCGGGATCAACAAAGCAGTATGCTTCATCCGCCTGTACGCCCGGCGCTTCGGCAATGGTCAGGGCATCGTAATGACGCCATACTTTCTCGTGCATCTCCCGCAGGTATTCATGAAGCCGCGGCCCTTTCGCATAATAATGTCCCCAGTCGCCGTGATACTCGTCTTTCAGGATGGTAGGAGTTACATACGGCCACCGGATATCCTTCGAAATAAAAGTGATGGCGTCCAGCCGGAACCCGTCGATGCCTTTATCCAGCCAGTACCTCAATATATCATACAGCTGCTCCCGGACCACGGGATTCTCCCAGTTGAGGTCGGGCTGATGCCGGGAAAAATAATGCAGATACCAGCTGCGGGTGGCCTCATTGTATTGCCATCCCTTGCCCTCAGGGTCAAAAAATCCACAACGATGCGGAGGTTCCCCCTTTTCTTCCGGCCACCAGTGATAATAGTTATAAAAAGGATTGTCCCGGCCGCTGCAGGCTTCCCTGAACCAGGCATGTTCATCGCTGGTGTGATTGATCACCATATCCATAATGATCCTCATGCCTTTCCTATGCACGCGGCGGATCAGCAGCTGCAGGTCCTCCATAGTGCCCATCTTCGGCTGGATAGCACGATAGTCGCTGATATCATATCCGTTGTCCCTATCCGGCGATGCATATACGGGATTGATCCAGACGACATCCACTCCCAGGGACGAGATATGGTCCAATTTGGAAATAACACCCTTCAGGTCCCCAACGCCATCTCCGTTACTATCTTTAAAGCTCCGGGGATATACCTGGTAGATCACTGCCTTCTTCCACCATGCTGGTCGCTCTTTCATGTTCATGTCCTTAAAAAACCCATGCCATGGCATCTTCCTTGCATCATTCAAAAACATGGCAAACGATCAACAATACCTCTGGTGGCAGGACGGGATCATCTACCAGATATATCCGCGTTCCTTCCAGGACAGCAATGGGGACGGCATTGGCGATCTCAGAGGCGTCATGCGGCGATTGGATTACCTGAAAGGGTTGGGAATAAAGGCAATATGGATATCTCCGATCTATCCTTCCCCCATGGCCGACTTTGGATACGACATCTCCGATTACAGAGGCATATGGCCCACCTTCGGCACCATGGCGGATTTCGACGAGCTCCTCCAACGCATCCATGAGGCCGGTATGAAGCTGATACTGGATCTCGTTCCCAACCATAGCTCGGATGAGCATCCCTGGTTCCAGGAATCACGATCCTCACGCGACAATCCAAAAAGGAACTGGTATATCTGGCAGGATCCCAAACCCGATGGCAGCCCGCCCAATAACTGGCTAAGCGTTTTCGGAGGCAGCGCCTGGGAATGGGATGAAAAAACAAAACAATATTATTATCACGCCTTCCTTGTCAAACAGCCTGATCTCAACTGGCGCAATCCCGAAGTGGAAAAAGCCATGCTGGACATCATGCGCTTCTGGCTGGACAAAGGCGTGGATGGCTTTCGCGTGGACGCCATGTGGCACCTGATAAAAGACAAACAGCTTCGCGACAATCCCCATAATCCCGACTACGAGCCCACAATGGCCACCTATAACCAGCTTCTGCCTGTGTATTCCACAGACCAGCCGGAAATGCATGATATCATCGCCCGCATGCGCAAATTGCTGGATCAATACCAGCAGCGGTTGATGATTGCCGAGATCTACCTGCCGGTCAACAGGCTGGTGACCTATTACGGTACCAATGCAAGGGAAGAAGCCCATCTGCCTTTCAACTTCATGCTTATTTCCCTTCCCTGGGACCCCAAGATGCTGGCCGCCAACATCGACGAGTACGAAGGCGCGCTGCCTGCAGAAGCCTGGCCCAACTGGGTCATGGGCAATCATGATCAGCCGCGGATCACCAGCCGTATAGGGCCCCAGCAGGCAAGGGTCGCCGCCATCCTCCTGCTTACCCTCCGGGGAACGCCAACGCTTTACTATGGCGATGAGATTGGCATGCGTGATGTTCCCATCCCCAAAGACGAGATACAGGACCCGCAGGGCCTCAACATGCCGGATAAAAACCTCAGCCGCGATCCGGAACGCACGCCCATGCTATGGGACAACAGCGAGCAGGCCGGCTTCACTGCCGGCAAGCCATGGCTGAGGCTGGACAAGACCTGGATGCGTGACAATGTCCAGGTCCAGCGCCAGGATAAATACTCCATGCTCAACCTGTACCAGCGGCTGATCCAGCTGCGGCAATGCGAGCACTCCCTCATGACGGGCAATTACAAGCCGGTGTTCTCCGACCATCAGATGCTGGCCTATATCCGACAGAAAGAGGGAAGCGCCGCTTTTCTCGTCGTGCTGAACCTGACGCATCGTCCCTGCTATTTTGCCCCTGGCACCCTTCATTTCAAAGGCCAGATCATTATCGATACATTTCCTGAACAGGAACAAGCCATTGTCAACGACAGGATCGATCTGGGGGGCGACGAAGGCCTGATCGTCCGCCTGGACGAGTGGCAATTCATCTCTTCGAATCCAAATGCAACCGACCATCATACATAACGACAGCTGCACTTTCACCGTATGGGCGCCGGAAAAGAACAGCATGATCCTCCATCTGCCTGATGAGCGCAGAAGCATCGGCATGGATAAATGCTCTGACGGGTATTTCCGCATAAAAGTGCCGGGCGTAGGAGCAGGCCAGCGTTATTTCTACCGTCCGGAGGATCAGGCGGACAGACCCGATCCGGCCTCCCATTACCAGCCCGGCGGCATCCACGGTCCCTCCGAGGTAGTAGATCATTCCCGGTACAGCTGGCAGGACGATAAATGGCGGGGCCTTCCCCTGGAAGAGCTTATTTTTTATGAGCTGCACGTCGGCACATTTACAAAGGAAGGGACCTGCTCCGCCATCATTCCTTTTCTTGACGACCTCGTCTCTACTGGCATCAATGCCATCGAGCTTATGCCCGTGGCCCAATTCCCCGGAACCCGCAACTGGGGCTATGACGGGACATTTCTTTATGCCGTCCAAAATACTTACGGCGGCCCCCATGCGCTCAAGCAATTGGTGGACGCCTGTCATCAACGCGGCCTGGCGGTGTTTTTGGACGTAGTGTATAACCATGTGGGGGCCGAAGGCGATTGTCTTCCCTTTTTTGGCCCCTATTTCTCGGACAAGTATCAGACGCCCTGGGGAAAGGCATTCAACTATGACGGCCCCTGGTCGGATGGAGTAAAGGACTTCATCATCGGCAATGTGCTGCACTGGGCGGATCATTATCACATCGACGGACTTCGGCTCGACGCCGTCCACGAGATCTTCGACAGGAATGCCGTCCGCATATGGGATCTCCTGCATACCACCCTTCGCAAATGGCAACAGCGGTCGGGCCGCCCCTTCTATCTCATCGCGGAGTCCGATCTCAACAGCCCCCGCATCGTCGCCCCGCCGGACAGGGGCGGCTATGGCTTCGACACCCAGTGGATGGATGATTTTCATCATGCGCTCTATGTTCTCCTCGACAAGGATGGGATCAAGCATTACAAGGACTTCGGACGGCTGGAACAATTTGCCAAAGCCTATACGGAAGGATTCGTCCACAGCGGCGAATACGTGACCTTCCGCTATCGCCGTCACGGCGCTGCCGCTGCAGGTCTGCCGGGATATCAATTCGTCGTCTTTAACCAGAATCATGACCTCCCTGGCAATCGTCCCCAGGGACAACGTCTTTCCGTCCTGGTCGACCATCAGCGTCTGAAGCTGGCGGCAGCCGCCGTGCTCCTCTCTCCCTACCTCCCCCTGCTATTCATGGGCGAAGAATATGGGGAAGACGCCCCCTTCTATTTTTTCTCCGACCACCAGGACCAGCGTTTGAGAGACGAATTGAGAGAGGGACGGAAAAAAGAATTCGAGGCCTTTGAATGGAGCAGAGAACCACCGGACCCGCAGGATGAAGGTCTTTTCATCCAGTCCAAACTACAGTGGAGCAAAAGGGAGCAGGGAGAATACCGTCTGCTGCTGAACTGGCACCGGCAATTGATCACCCTGCGAAAAACACATCCTCTTCTGAAAGATCTCTCCCGCAATAATATCCGGACCGACCTGGGCCGCTCCATATTGGCCGTTCACCGTCACAACTCCGACAACAGCAGACAGCTCGTTGTCGTATTCAATTTCTCCGATCAGCCAGCCAGCTACCGGCTGGCCTATGATGGCGCCAATCGCTGGGTCCGGATACTGACCTCCCATACCCAGTTGCCGGAACTGGTATATACGGGGGAAGAGATCAGCCTGCCGGCATGGGGCATCGGGGCTTACGACCTGGATGACACCAGTATCAATACGCTCCGGCCCTCCGCCCTGACCATGCCCTCCGCGGAATAGGTCTGTCCTTTCTCGCCCGTACAGGCGTCCGGGTCCGCCGTATCCCAGATCTTGCTCCATTGCCTGCCGAACTTTTCCGCCGGCAGCTTGTAGTCGATGGCATTGGCATCCGCATTGAATATGATGTAAAAGCTGTCGTCCATCAGGGGACGGTTCTCTTGATCCACGGTATTCAGCCCGCCACCAAAAAGAAAGATGGCCAGCGACTTGGCAAAGCCCGCCTGCCAGTCCTCCTCCTCCATTTCACTGCCGTCCGGCCGGAACCAGGCAATATCCGTCAACCCCTTTTTACGGAAAGGCCTGCCTATAAACCAGTTCTTTCGGGAAAATACAGGATGCTTTTTCCGGAAATGGATCAGCCGGCTGGTAAATTCAATCAGCTGCCTGTCCGCATTTTTCCAGTCGAGCCACGACAGCTCGTTGTCCTGGCAATAGGTATTGTTATTCCCTTTTTTCGAATGCCCCATCTCATCGCCGCCGAGCACCATGGGCACCCCCTGTGAAAGCAGCAAAGTGGTAAGGAAATTCCTTTTCTGCCGCTGACGCAAGGCAAGGATGCTCTTGTCATCCGTGGGCCCCTCGGCCCCACAGTTCCAGGAAAGGTTATCCGCATGTCCATCCTGGTTGTTTTCCCCATTGGCCTCGTTATGCCGCTGCTCATAGCTGACAAGATCGGTGAGATCGTATCCATCATGCGCGGTAATAAAGTTGATGCTGGCCGTAGGATTGCGGTTGCCGTTCTTATAAAGGTCGCTACTGCCCGTAAACCTTTCCGCAAATTCGGCCAGCACGCTATCCGCCCCCCTCCAGTAGTTCCGCATGCAGTCCCTGTACTTGCCGTTCCACTCCGCCCATCCGGGGGGGAACTGACCGATCTGATACCCTCCCTCTCCCACATCCCAGGGCTCGGCTATCAGCTTTACGTCGGAAAGAACAGGGTCCTGGTAGATAATGCTGAAAAATGCGCTCAGCCGGTTGACATCATGCAGCTCCCGCGCCAGTGCGGCCGCCAGGTCAAACCGGAACCCGTCCACATGCATTTCCTCGACCCAGTACCGGAGACTGTCCATGATCAGCTTCAGCACGTTCGGCAGCCGGGCATTCAGCGTGTTCCCCGTACCCGTATAGTCGAAATAATATCGCTTATCGTCCGCCAGCCGGTAGTATTCCGTATTGTCGATACCTTTGAAGGACAAGGTCGGACCCATCTCATTACCTTCGCCCGTGTGGTTGTATACCACGTCCAGGATCACCTCTATGCCGGCTTTGTGCAGCTCCTTGACAGCCGTCTTGAAATCTTTCACCTGTCCGGCGATATCCGCCCCATGATAGAATCGTATGTCGGGCGCAAAAAAACCGATCGTATGATATCCCCAGTAATTCGTCAATCCCATCTCTTCCAGGTGGCGCTCCGATATGGATTGCTGTACCGGCATCAGCTCGATGGCCGTTATGCCCAGGTTCCTGAGATAGCTTATCAGCGCAGGATGCGCCAGCGCTGCATAAGTGCCTCTTATCTTCTCCGGGATCTCCGGCATCAGCCAGGTCAGCCCCTTTACATGCGCTTCATAGATGATGCTGTTGTGATAAGCTGTCTTGGGACGCTTCTCATCTCCCCAGTCGTAACGGTGATCGATGACGGCCGCCTTGGGCGCCACGGTGGCATTGTCCTCCTCGCTAAAGCTTAGATCGTCCTCGCCTATCTTATATCCATAAAGACTATCGGTCCATTCCACAACACTGCAGATGGCCTTCGCATACGGATCCAGCACTACCTTATTGGGGTTGAACCGATGCCCCTCCGACGGCCCGTAGGGCCCATGAACCCGGTAACCATACAACTGACCGGGACCGATGTCCGTGAGATAGATATGCCATACGTCGTGTGATCTTTCCGTAAGCTGTATACGCTTATATTCTTTCTCACCCTTTGCCTGATGAAAAAGACATAGTTCCACCTTCTCCGCGTGCCGGGCATAAAGGGCAAAATTGACGCCCTTCCCGTTCCAGGTGCTGCCTAGAGGGAATGGATCGCCGGGATAAGTATTCATATACCAATATTTGATGTGTGATCATGGCTGAAAAAATCATTCCATGGCCTTTCTATTGCTATACGATAGGAATACCCATCAATACAATACACCATATTATGCGTAAGAACACAGACCCACGTCCCGCCGGCTTTTTTGAAAAGCTTGCCGCCTACATTACCAGAGCCACCGGCAGCACGCCCGCCTTTATTATCGCACTGCTATTGGTCCTGGCCTGGGGAGCGACGGGCCCTATATTCCACTATTCCCAGACCTGGCAGCTGGTCATCAATACAGGAACGACGATCATCACCTTCCTCATGGTATTTTTGATACAAAAAACGCAGAATAAGGATTCGCTGGCTATACAGCTGAAGCTTAACGAGCTCATCGCCGCCCATGAATTCGCCAGCAATCGGCTGGTGAATGTAGAAGGTATGACGGAGGAGGAGCTGAAAGTGATCCAGAAATACTATGCCCACCTCAGCCAGTTTGCGAAAACAGAAGAAACACTCCAAAAATCACATTCTATTGACGAGGCAGAACGTTTACATGCCCGTAAAAAACATGCAAAAGGCCCGGGGTCCGGGCAGCTGCCGTCAATGCCGGAATAAAAGCCTGCATTGAGTAAAAACTTCTACAGCAGCGGCTTTCGGGCCGGTGGAACACAAAATATATTGCGTGGCACGCTTTTACTATATACTATACCAATCACAAAAATATAGTAAACCATTTCTTAATTATAAATTCTGTTGTATGCCTAAAACAAATACCGCATCCAAACGTGCCGGCTCCAGCACCCCATCAAAACGCGCCAGTTCAGGTAATGGACGTACGTCCGCCAAAACTCAGGGTTCCAGGACCTCCTCTAATTCCAGGACTTCGGCTGGCTCCAGGACCTCCGCTGGTTCCAAAGCTTCCGCCCGCTCCAATAGCCAGTCCAATTCCAGGACCCCGGCCCAGGCCGGCTCCGCCTCCCGGTCTAACGCCCCCGTGGAAGACTCGAAATTAAAAGAGTTCTTTATCGACGAGCTTAAAGACATCTACTGGGCAGAACAAAAGCTCGTAAAAGTACTTCCCAAACTGGCAAAAGCAGCCACTTCCGAGGAATTGCAATCCGCCTTTACCAACCACCTGGAAGAAACAAAAAACCACGTACAACGTCTCGAGCAGGCATTCAAAATGCTGGGCGAAAAGGCCTCGGCCAAGAAATGCGAGGCCATGGAAGGCATCACGGAAGAAGGCAGCTCGGTCATCGAAGACACGGATGAAGGAACAGCCACCCGGGACGTCGCGCTCGTAATGGCGGGACAAAAAGCCGAGCATTATGAGATCGCTACCTACGGCGGGCTGATCCAGATTGCCCGCACAATGGGACACGACGACGTGGCGGAGCTCCTGGAACAGACACTGGAAGAAGAAAAGAATGCCGATCAGACATTGACAGAGATTGCCGAAGGAGGCATCAACTACCAGGCATCTGAAGACAAGTAACTATAGGGGCTGTGCAAGCAGCCCTTATTAACATTATTCAAACCACTCCACGATCTGTTCGCCGATGGCGTCCACCAGCTTCTGATCGCTGACCAGGTCCATCTTCCACCCGCTCTTGCCATAGCGGATAATACCCAGGCTGTCATTGTTCAGCCAGACATCCAGCTCATAACAAATGTCCTTCTCACAGGTCTGGGAAATGGGAATGGCTTCCCCTTTTATCGCCTTATCCTTGTAAACGAACTCCAGCGGAATAGGCTTCTTTTCCAGCTGGTCGATAAACTCCTTCAGGAACTTGATCAGATGCTTGCGCTGTGTAGGGCCTGTGGCCGACCATTTCTCCTTATCCGCCCGCTTGTGCGCCAGTTTGAATTTCAAACCCGTCATCTTTGTATCGTAGTCATTCGCGTTCAGCTTGACGGCCGTCTGATGCGCCAATATGTACCAATGGTATTGCGTACCCACGGGAACACCCGAAGACTCCGGAGCATGCCCCACCCTCCGCTTGGTTACGGCATAAGAGATCTCCCACAGGTCGGGAGTGATCTTGGTCTCCTTCCAGTCGCCCTTGTCATAATACCAGTGGTGCCCCCGTCCGATCTGCACGCCGGTGTAAAGCTTTCCATTGAAGTTCTTGAATTTATTGAAGCTGGCCGAGAGGTCCTTCGAACCTGGTTTGGAAGAGTGACTAACCTTTGCGGTCTTTTTTTTAACGGAAGAGTTTGCCCTTTTAGTAAGCGTTGCCGTAGCCATATTGAGTTTATGGTCATCGACATAAATTTTATGCCAGCCATGCCTCGGGGAAGAAAAGGGGCAGGATATTCTTCCGGCTGACCGCGAAAGCTTTAAAATGGCTGGCATAGTTTTTTTGCCTTAGGTCAGCGAAGCTTCACAAACGCACATTTACTAATCACAAAATTTTAATGTATGGCTACGAGAAATTCAGGAAGACGTGGTTTTGCGTCGATGGATCCCGAGGAGCGTAGAGAGATGGGCCGCCGGGGCGGTCAGGCTTCTCATGGAGGTCGCGGTTATCAGGAAGAGGATTATAACCGGGGTTATGAAGAGGAAGAGGACGAGGACGAATATGACGAGGATCGCCCATCCTCCCGTTATCAGAACTATGGAGAAGAAGAAGGCTACGACGAGGACTATGACGAAGATTACGACGAGGACGAAGAGGACTATGGCCATCGCCCCTATTCCCGCTATGAGGAAGAAGAAGAGGACGAAGGTGAATATGGCGGCCGGGGCCGTGGCTATGGTCGCGGCAGGGAAGAAGATTATGGCTATGACCGGGGCCGTTCCAGGAGCTCCTCGGGAGAACGTGGCACTTCGGGAGGACGTGGCTCTTCGGGCCGCGGTGGTTCCTCCGGTCGCAGCAGCTCATCCGGCCGCAGCGGTTCTTCCAGGAGAGGATTCGCCGCTATGGATCGTGGCACGCAACGCCGTATCGCCAGCGAGGGAGGACGCGCCTATCATGAAAAAAGAGGCGCCCATGGACATGATGAAGGAGGCCGCCGCGGCAGCAGCAGCCGTTCCGGTGCCTCATCCAGGGGCCACCAGGGTTCAAGCTCCTCCAGCCGCAGCCACTCAGGTTCTTCCGGAAGAGGGGGCGGCCAGTCACGCAATTCGAGAGGACAGTTCACCAGCCGCAGCGGACGCTCTGGCTATGGCAGCCGGTCACGCGGCAGCAGCAGCAGCTCCCGCGGAAGATAAAATTATAACTTATTAAAAAGCATATCATGACCCGAGCTTGCGAGAGCCATGATACCATTAAAAAAAATCGACTCGTCATGAAACAAACAGCAACGGCACGCCGCAGCAGCGGACAAAAGTCAAAAAGCAATGCCGCCAAAAAACAGTCTTCCTCCGGCAGCAGGTCCACCGGCAACAAGTCCTCATCCTCCAGCCGGTCCTCGGGCAACAGCCGGTCCGCCAATAGCAGCTCCCGCTCCGGCAGCGGATCAGCCAGAGGACAGGACAGCGGTCGCTCGTCCATGATGCGGCCCTCCTCCGGTACTATGGAGAGAGGCGTGTCCTCCTCCTCTTCGGGACTCTCCTCTCCAAGAAGCTTCCAGCCGGACAGTGGTCAGTACCTGGAAAAATTCTTCCTCGACCAGCTGCAGGATATCTATTACGCCGAACAAAAGATCGCTCAATCCCTTCCCAAAATGCAGGAAGCAGCTACCACGGATGAGCTGAGGGACGCATTCGAAGATCACCTCTATCAGACACAACGGCATTGCCGCCGCCTGGAAAAGGTATTCAATATGCTGGGGCAAAGAGCGGAAGGCAAGAAATGCGAAGCCATCGAAGGCATTGTCAGAGAGGCCGAATCCATCATTAACGAGACGGAGGAGGACACCATGACCCGTGACGCCGCACTCATCATGGCCGCACAAAAAGTAGAGCATTACGAAATAGCCACATACGGCGGCCTGGTCCAGATGGCCATCACCATGGGTCAGTACGAAGTAGCCGAGCTCCTGGACAGGACCCTGATGGAAGAGGAAGATACGGACCTCCTTCTCACCGAGATCGCCGAATGCGAAATCAACGTCATGGCTGAATTCGAAGGCATCAACGAAGAACAGGGTGAAATGGGTGAAGAAGGCGAGGAAGAAGAAGAGGGGGAAGAAGGCGCCGGCATAGAGAGTGAAAATGCTGAAGAAAATGAAACAAGATAAGAAGAATCACCATCGCCGTAAAAAGGCGACTGGCAAAAAAAACGCTAAGTCCTCCGGGGGGCGTAAATGGTCCGCCGGAGTGACAAAGCATAGCAACGCGCTGGACCTGGAAAAAGGGGTCTTTACTTCAGGCAGCCCGGAAAAAATAGCCAGCTCGCTGGAACGTTCCACCAAAAAAAGCAAACGTAAAAAAGGTACAGCCTACCAATCCGCCATGTCCATGCTGAACTTCTACATCAACAGGGCCGGTAAAAATCTCGGCCCATCGAAGAAAAAAGTCCTGGCCAGGGCCAAGGATAAATTGAAGGAAAAACATCAACAGGAGGATAAATCATGAGCTCGATAACAAAGCCCCGGGCGCAGCATACCAATAAGGAGGAGAATATGAATCCCAGGCCGGTGTATGAAAGGGACTACGACCGGCAGGGAAAAAAGCTCCAGAATAAGGTTGCCCTGATCACCGGCGGGGACAGCGGCATTGGACGGGCGGTGGCCGTACATTTTGCCCGCGAAGGGGCGGACATCGCCATCATTTATTACAAAGAGGAGGACGACGCCCAGATCACACGCCAGCTGGTAGAAGAAAAAGGTAAAAAGGCCATCCTCATACAGGCAGATATAAAGGATGAGAGCGACTGCCGGTCGGCCGTCGAGCAGGTGCTGAAAGAGCTGGGACATATCGATATCATCGTAAACAACGCCGGTACCCAGCATCCCCAGGACAGCATCGAAAAGATCACGGACCAGCAATTGGAAAACACCTTCCGGACAAATATCTTCTCTCAGTTCTATATCGTAAAGGCCGCCCTGCCCCATCTCAAAAAAGGCGCCGCCATCATCAATACGGCTTCCATCACCGCCTATCGGGGCAGCCAGCAGCTGCTGGACTATTCCTCCACCAAAGGCGCCATCGTCTCCTTTACCCGCAGCCTGGCCCAATCCCTGGCTGAAAAAGGTATCAGGGTCAATGCCGTGGCGCCCGGCCCGATCTGGACGCCGCTGATCACCTCTACTTTCCCCGATGAAAAGATCGAAACGTTCGGAAAAGACACCCTGCTGAAACGAGCCGGCCAGCCCGCGGAAGTGGCGCCCTGTTTTGTTTTCCTGGCCTCCGAGGATGGCAGCTATGTCACAGGCCAGGTATTGCATCCCAACGGCGGAACAATTGTCAACACTTAAAATATACTATTATGCCTTACACAAAGTTCCAAACCTGTATCGACGCCTGTATTTACTGCGCCTCCATGTGCCATCAATGCGCCTCAGCCTGTCTGGAAGAAAAAGAAGTGGATAAGCTGAAAGCATGCATCCGGCTGGACCTGGAATGCGCTGCGGCCTGCCGCTCCACGGCAGAGATGATGATGATGGACAGCTCTTATGCAGACGCTTTTTGTCAGCTATGCGCAGATGTCTGCACCGCCTGCGCGGAAGAATGTGAAAAACATGCCCAAATGGGAATGGAACATTGCCGCGTCTGCGCCGAAGCCTGCCGCCAGTGCGCGGAGGAATGCATTCATATGTCGGCCCTTGCCTAAGAGGCAGCCTGAACCGTCAAATAGGCTGCGGGAATCGCATTCCCGACAACAGTGGTTTCCGCAGCCCTTTATACTGGATCAGCACATTGAACCTGCTTCCCATATCGATCAGCAGCGTCCGGATAAGAGAAAGCTTCTCATTCGCGCTCAATTGCTGCATTTCTCCCTTCTCCTCCATCTCCTTTAAGTGCGCGGACAGCCCAAGCCCCTGTAAAAAATAAGCCTGGTTCGTATATCCCCCCAACTCCAACCCATGATTCGCCCCCCAGTGACAAAGGGCCGAAAAGTTCACGTGGGTGGTTATATCCTGTTCGCCAATATGGTTGTAGGGGCTGTAATCGACGGCATGCCGGTGATAGCATACCAGCGTTCCCTGGCTCCGACGCCGGTCATACAACAGCCGGGAAGGAAATCCATAGTCAATGGTCAGCACAAATCCCTTTTCCAGTATTTCCGCCACCCGGCCGATCCAGTCGATGGCCTGAAGATTGATCTCTGTACGAAAACCCCATGGCAGCTCCACCCCCAGCTCCCGGAAATAATCCTTGAGAGCCTCCGATGCCGGCCGCAGACACTCCGTAAACCCGTTGTCATAATCCACAAACACTTCCATCAGCTCTTCTTGCATCACCACCTGATGCACAGAGAAATTATCGATCAGCTCATTCGATAGCACACACCCTACGATGTGCGGGACCCCGGTAATGTCTTCGTGCCACTGCACTTTTTCCGGCAGCGACGCCCGTTCATAGGAACGCATCGCTCCGGCTTTTTCTATGATATGATATTGAACATCGATGTATAGATCTTTATTCTTTTTGAGACTATGAAGAATATCCTGGCAGAGAAGCCCCGTACCGGCGCCATACTCCACAATGGAGAAGGGTTGTTTGCCCAGCCAGTGCCACATCTCTTCCAGCTGCCGGGCGATCATCTCCCCAAACAGAGAAGACACACAGGGGCTCGTATAAAAGTCTCCGTCCTTCCCGATCCGGGTGCCCGATGTGGAATAATATCCATACCCCGGATAGTACAGGGACATTTCCATAAAATCATGAAAGGGAATAGGGCCTTCTTTCCGGATCCTGTCAATGATTATCTGTGATAACGACATGTCGATGGTTTAAACCCCTCTCTCAACGGACATGCCAGGGCAGACCTACGATGGCATGATTTTTTTGTGGATGGCAACTATGCCAACCGTTACTACAGACATCGAACAATTGTGCATCGATACAGTCCGGGTGCTGTCTGCCGACGCCGTTCAAAAAGCCAATTCCGGACATCCGGGTATGCCCATGGGCGCCGCACCCATGGGCCATGTCCTATGGTCAAAACACATGCGTTACAATCCGAAAGATCCACACTGGCCCAACAGAGACCGTTTCGTGCTGTCCGCCGGACATGGCTGCATGCTGCAATACAGTCTGCTCTATCTCACAGGATATAATATCACCCTGGATGATATAAAGAATTTCCGGCAGCTGCACAGCAAGACGCCGGGACACCCCGAATACGGCCTCCTGGATGGTATAGAAGTGACCACAGGCCCTCTGGGACAGGGATTTGCCAACGGCATCGGATTCGCCATCGCCCAGCGGCATCTGGCGGCGCGCTTCAACAAGCCGGGCTTCGATGTCTTCAATTACAGGATCTTCGCCATCTGCAGCGACGGCGACATGATGGAAGGCATCAGCTCGGAGGCAGCCAGCCTTGCCGGACACCTGGGTCTTGGGAATGTGATCTACCTGTATGATGACAACCATATCTCCATCGAAGGAGACACCGCCCTTACCTTCAACGAGGACGTAGCGCTGCGTTTCGAAGCCTATGGCTGGCATGTGCAGACAATAGAGGACGGCAATGATATAGAAGCCATCTCCGGGGCGGTCGCCAATGCCATCGCTGAAAAACAACGACCCTCCCTGATAAAGGTACGCACCCACATCGCCTATGGCAGCCCTAACAAAGTAGACAAGGCCAGCGCTCACGGCTCTCCCCTGGGAGAGGACGAGGTCCGCCTGGTAAAAGAGTTCTTCGGCTTCGACCCCAACGAATCCTTTGTCGTTCCGGGTAAAGTGCTGGAATATTATCGTGCGGCAGGCGAAAAAGGGATGCAGCTGGAGAATGAATGGAGCATTATCTTCGAAGCGTACAAAAAGAAACACCCAGATCTCGCCCTCGAATACGAGAGGGCCGTCCGGGAAGAGCTGCCCTCCGGATGGGAAAAAAAGATCCCCGTCTTCAAGCCCGGCGATGGCAAGGAAGGCAAAATGGCTACCCGCCAGGCCTCTGGAAAAGTCATCAACAGCATTGCCGGCACAGTCACGACACTCATCGGAGGCGCCGCCGACCTGGCCCCTTCCACGGATACGAATATGAAGGAATACGCCTCCTTCACAGCCGACAATCCGGGTGGACGGAATTTTCATTTCGGCATACGCGAGCATGCCATGGGCGGTGTGCTGAATGGAATGGCGCTGACGAAAGGCATTACTCCCTTCGGAGCCACCTTCCTCATCTTTTCGGAATACATGCGCCCTCCCATCCGCCTGGCAGCCATCATGAAAATAAGACCTATTTATATCTATACTCACGACAGCATCGGACTCGGTGAAGACGGCACCACACACCAGCCCGTCGAGCAGCTTGTCTCGCTCAGATCCATTCCCAATCTCACCGTCATCCGTCCTGCCGATGCTAATGAAACGGCACAGGCATGGAAGGTCACGCTGCAGCATACAGACGGCCCCGTGGCGCTGATCCTGACCCGCCAGGGCATTCCCATTCTCGATCCTGCCCGGTATGGCGCCGGTACGGAGCTGGAAAAAGGAGCGTATATCCTCTCCGAGGCAAAGGGCGACCCGCAGCTGATCCTCATTGCCACCGGCTCGGAAGTGGAGCTGGTGCTGAAAGCACAGACCATTCTGCAGGAAGAAGGGATCCACGCGCGGGTGGTCAGCATGCCGTCATGGGAATTGTTCGAAAAACAAGACGATGCGTACAAAGAGAAAATATTCCCGCGCCATCTGAAAAGGAGGCTGGCCGTAGAGGCAGGATCTCCCCTGGGATGGCACAAATACGTGACGGATGAAGGCGATGTTCTTGGACTCGCTCATTTTGGCGCATCGGCCCCTGGCGGCGCACTCTTTAAGGAGTTCGGCTTTACTCCCGAAAATGTAGTGAAAAGAGCAAAGGCGCTGCTGTAGCTAATCTCATACCACCCTTATGAAGGGGCTGGCATAAGAATTTTGCAAATAGCTGGGTAATCCATTGTCAAAAATTAAAATACAGTTAATATGGCAACTACGCAACCACAGACGGGTTCAGCCCGAAATTCCAAATTACAGGAGTTCTTTGTCGAACAGCTCCAGGATATCTATTGGGCTGAGCAGAAGCTGGTAAAAACACTTCCCAAGCTGGAAGAAGCAGCCAGCTCCAGCGAATTGAAACAGGCTTTCAACAGCCACCTGCAGGAGACAAAGAATCATGTCAGCAGACTGGAAAAAGTCTTTGAAATAGTAGGCGAACCCGCCGAAGGGAAAAAATGCCACGCCATTGCAGGCATCGCAGACGAAGGAGAAGAGATCATCGACGATACGGAGGAAAATACGGCACAACGGGATGTGGGTCTGATCTTCGCAGGACAAAAGGCCGAGCACTATGAGATCGCGACCTATGGCGGTCTGGTGACGCTTGCCAAAACGCTGGGCTATGGAGATGCCGCGGAATTATTGAGCGTGACGTTGAGCGAAGAAAAAAATGCGGATAGTAAACTGACAAGCATCGCTGAAGGCGGAGTCAACGTCAAGGCGAAGGAAGAAGTGCAGGAAGCGTAAGCTTCATTGCCGTAACGAGGGCCGTCTCATGGGGAGGCGGCCTTTTAAATTTATTTATATGCGACAGCTAATGATGATCTCCCTTGTACTCTGTCTGCTGACGCCGGCCTGTACGAGTCGCAGCCGGGTGGGAACACAGGGCAATACAGGGGATGGTGGCGTAGAATCCACCGATGAAAAATATGGCGACACCGTTAAAGCCGCACAGGCGGCCCGTGACAGGGCCATGAGGGACAGCGCCCGCCATCCGGATACATCATCCTCACATAAGAGCCCTATACCTCATTGAACGGTATCTTCCTTACCCAACGGCACGGTCTGAGAGATATGATCCTTCCCCTCCTTGCTGTATTCGTAGGGCCAACGGTATACTTCAGGGATCTCACCCGGCCAGTTGCCATGCCCGGGCAGAATGGGAGTAGTCCACTCCAGCGTATTGGCCTTCCAGGGGTTGGGCTCCTTGACTTTTCTGCCTTTCCAGATAGAGTAAAAGAAATTGATAAGAAAGAGGAATTGTGCAGCAAAAACGATCATCGCTATGATGGTGATAAACCTGTTCAGCCCATCGAACTGGTTAAAGCTTAGCCACGAAGAAAAATCATAATACCTTCTGGGCACACCCGCCAGCCCCATATAATGCATGGGCCAGAAAATAAGATAGGCGCCTATAAAAGTGATCCAAAAATGAAGATAGCCCAGCGTATTGTTCACAAACCTGCCGAACATCTTGGGGTACCAGTGATACACGCCGGCAAACATCCCAAACATGGCGGCCACCCCCATCACCAGGTGAAAATGCGCAATGATAAAATAGGTATCGTGCACCTGTATGTCGATGGTGGAATTGCCCAGGAATATCCCTGTCAGCCCGCCGGAAATAAAGATGCTGACAAATCCGATGGAAAAGAGCATGCCGGGTGTAAAACGTATGTTTCCCCTCCACAGCGTGGTCAGCCAGTTGAATACCTTGATGGCCGAAGGAATGGCGATCAGCAGCGTCAGCAGCACGAACACAGAACCCAGAAAAGGGTTCATACCCGTCACGAACATATGATGCGCCCACACGGTGAAGGACAGCACCATAATGGCAAACAGCGATCCTACCATGGCCATGTATCCGAATATGGGCTTGCGCGCATTCACGCTTATCACTTCCGATACGATACCCATGGCGGGCAATATGACTATATAAACCTCCGGATGCCCCAGGAACCAGAAAAGATGCTGATAAAGAATAGCGCTGCCCCCTTCCACGTTCAGCGTGGTGCCGGAGGAAAGTACGATATCGCTGAGGAAAAAGCTCGTCCCGGCATGTCTGTCAAAGGTCAGGAGCACAAACGCAGAAAAGAGCACAGGGAAAGATAATGTTCCCAATATGGCCGTGAACAGCAGTGACCACACGGTCAAAGGCAGCCGGACCATCGACAGCCCCTTCGTACGCATGTTCAATATGGTGGAGATATAGTTCAAATTGCCCAGCAGGGAGGAGACAACGAAAAGCCCAAGGCCCAGCAGCCAGTAATCCATACCCGCTCCCGATCCTTCATCCGCACCCTTCAACGCGCTCAATGGAGGATATGCAGTCCAGCCCCCCGCCGCCGGCCCCGTCTGAAGGAACAGTGAAGCCAGCATGACTACGCTGGCCGAAAAAAAGAACCAGTAGCTCAGCATATTCACCAGCGGCGAAGCCATATCCCTGGCGCCTACCTGCAAAGGGATCAGCAAATTGGCAAAGGTGCCGCTGAGCCCCGCCGTCAGCACAAAAAATATAAGCACCGTCCCGTGCATGGTCACCAGCGCATAATACGCATCGGAGCTGAGATGACCTCCGGGGGCCCAATGGCCCAATATATCTTCCAGCCAGGCATAGTGATGCTGCGGGAACCCCAGCTGCAGACGGAACAGCACGGACATCAATCCGCCCAGCAGCGCCCAGAACATGCCCGTGATCAGGAATTGCTTGCTGATCATCTTGTGATCCTGGCTGAATACATATTTTGTAATGAAGCGCTCCCGGTGATGAGCATGACCATCTGTCTCTATTTCTTCTTCTCTTAGGACGGCTGGAATATCGTGTGGAATATCTTGTTGCGGCATAATGCTGTACACGCAGCAATTTCAATACCGTAGGGCTTAGCCCGGAAGGAAGATATGGAATGTAGAACCTTTGCCCGGCTCGCTTTGGGCCCTGATCGTCCCTCCGTGATTTTCGACGATCTTTTTGCATAACGCAAGTCCTATGCCCGATCCGTTATAGACATCCTGGCTGTTGAGACGCTGAAAGATGTCGAATATTTTGCCGGCAAATTCCTGTGGGAACCCGATGCCGTTGTCTTTTACGATGATATGATGACCGTCCGCCAGGACCTGGATCCTGGGATCTTGCCGGCTAAACTTCAGCGCATTGCCGATAAGATTACGGAACAATTGATGGAACTGCGGGCTGATGCCTCTCACCACCGGCAAAATACCTACATCGATGACGGCCTTCTTCTCTACTACCGCCAGCTCGAATTCATGCAGCACATCCTTCACCGCCATGTTGAGATCTACATTGGTAACGGACTGATCGACACGTGACAGTCTCGAGTAATCCAGTACATCTTTTATAAGCTTGGACATGCGATTGGAAGCGCTCTTTATCTTATCCAGGTAGCCGTTGAGCTTGGAGATATCCGGCTCCTGGGCCAGCCCTTCCTCCAGCAGCTCGGAAAATATATGGATCTTCCGTAATGGTTCCTGCAGATCGTGACTCGCGATGTAGGCGAATTGCTCCAGCTCATGGTTCGACCGGGCCAGACGTTCATTCAGCTCGGCCATCTCGCGTGCCTTTTTCTGGTCCGTGATATTACGCGCGATCTTGCTGGCCCCGATGATACAGCCCTGCTGGTCCCGAATGGGCGATATGGAAAGGGAAACATCCAGCACCCGGCCATCCTTCGCTACACGCCTGGTATCGAAGTGATCCACCCGCTCGCCCCGCTTCAACCGCTCCAGTATCGCCGGCTCCTCGTCCTGTCTGTCTTCCGGTATCAGCCGTAAGATAGGTGTTCCGATCATCTCTTCCGCCGTGTAGCCGAAGATACGTTGAGCCCCTTCATTCCAGCTGTTGATGATCCCATCCAGGGTCTTGCTGATGATGGCGTCATCCGAAGAATGAATAATGGCAGCCAGCCAGCTCTGACTGGCTTTCTCTATTTCGTTCAGGCCGGGATGCTCATAAATATTATTTTCTGTACTCATGCTCGGATAAGGGCGGGCGGTATCTTTCCAATGCCTGTAACAGATCCCGCCTCACGGTGGCCATTTCGGTGCCTTTTACTATGTAGTCGGTGGCCCCTGTTTCCCGGCTTCGGGCAATATCCCGGGGATTCGAAGATGTTGAATATACAATGACGGGTAGCTCTCTCCATTTGTCCCGGCGGCGTATGTGCTGCAGGAAGTCAAATCCGTTCATCCTCGGCATATTGAGGTCGAGGAAAATGATATCCGGGATATAGTCCCATTGTTCCAGCCTCTCCAAAGCATCCTCCCCATCTGTCGCCGTGGCGATGACGGCGGAAGGATAAATATTATTCAGCGTCCAGGTAAATATCTCCCGGTCGTCCGCATCATCATCTACCAATAAGACGTGCAATGGCTGATCCATCAATAAGGTTGCCTGTTTAGTGAAGTATTACAAACTAAAGATAATGACTGTACAAACAGTAGACCAAATACCGGACAACGCATGGCATGAGATTTTGACCCCGCGTCCCATATGGCCGACGGCAGCTTATATATCGGAACATCGGGCTGGAATTATAAACATTGGCGGGGAATTTTTTACCCATCGGGATTAAAAATAGCTGATGAGCTCCCCTATTATGCCGGCCAGTTCAACACCACAGAGATCAACAACAGCTTCTACCGCCTGCCCCGGCAGGCGACGGTGGGCGACTGGATCGGCAAAGTCCCCGGCAATTTTTACTTCTGTCCCAAGATCAGCCGGTATATCACCCATGCAAAAAAATTAAATGACCCCATGGAGGGCCTTACCCGGTTTTTCGACGTATTCGACCCCTACCGGCGGCGGCTGGGGCCCATACTGATCCAGCTACCCTCCATGCTGGGATTCCATCGGGAAAAGGTCGAGACATTTTTCAAAGCGCTAAAAACCTTTAAAGGCCACCGGTTTGCGCTGGAACCCCGCCATGCCAGCTGGATGGAAGAGGACGCTGTCCGCCTGCTGCGGAAATACCGCATCGGCTTTGTCCTGGCCCTGTCCGGCGGAAGATGGCCCTCGGGAGAATTTATCACCGCACCCCATATTTATATTCGATTGCACGGCCCCAACGGCTATTACGACACCGGCTATTCCAGTCAAAAGCTCGCGGCCCTGGCAAAAAAGTGCCGCCAGTGGCGGTCGGCGGGACATGATATCTGGGCATTTTTCAATAACGACGGTCATGCATACGCCGTGAAAAATGCGATGTCGCTGAAACGCATGCTCCTAGATGACCAGTAAATGCTGACATACGATAAAGCTGAACACGGTACGCTTTTTCCCATTCAGCAGCACCTCCATGCTCCGGTCGAAACCATGCACCTCCACCACCTCGATGCAAGATCCCAGCATCAACCCCAATGTATTGAGATAGGTAAGAAAACCACCATCGTGATCCAATACCCCCGTCAGCTTATACTTCTTCCCTGCCTCACAGCCCGATAAGGGAAAAGCCTTGAAGAATGGCAGCTTCCCATTGATGTCCGGTATCGGCTCCCCATGCGGATCGAACTTCGGATGCCCCAGCATCTCATCTATCCGGTTGAAAAATCTGTCCGACTGTATATGCTCTATCTGCTCGGCAATATCATGCACCTCCTCCCAGCCCAACCCCATGACATCCTTGAGGAACAGCTCCGTCAGCCGGTGTTTTCTCAATATCAGCAATGCCTGACGACGCCCTTTGTCCGTCATCTCGATGGCCTTGTATTTCTCATACCGGATCAGCTTCTTGGCCGCCAGATTCCTCACCATGCTGGTGACGGTGGGCATTTTTATCCCCAATTGCATGGCTATCCGCTTCACGGTGATGGGCTCCTCGCTCTGGGAGAGCCGGTGCAGGGTCTTCAGATAATTTTCCTCCGTCAATGTCATCATGAATTAAAGGTACGAATATGTGCGTAAAATAAATTTGTTAGATTATGCTAACTTTTTAATTTTGGTCATGAAATATCTGCTCGTCTCTTTTCTGCTTGTGGCCCCCCTTCTCTCGCCCGCCCAGTCCGATTCAACCCGCCTGCCCGGCATAGACTCCCTCTCCGAAGTGGTCGTCACCGGCGCCTCCCGCCCCATCCGCATCCGCGAGAACCCCATCTCCATCGTAGCCATCCCCTCCGCAGCCATCGACAGGACAGTATCTTCCAATATCATCGATGTGCTGGTAAAGAATACCCCGGGACTCAATGCTGTAAAGACAGGCCCCAATATCTCCAAACCCTTTATACGGGGGCTTGGCTACAACCGGGTACTGACCCTTTACGACGGCCTGCGGCAGGAAGGCCAGCAATGGGGAGACGAGCACGGCATCGAAGCGGACGCTTATAACATCGACAGGGCCGAGGTGATAAAAGGTCCCGCCAGCCTCCTCTACGGCTCCGACGCATTGGCGGGCGTAGTCAGCCTCTTTCCCTTTCTGCCCTCCCAAAAGGACAGCCGGCTGCACGGGAAGGTGCTCAGCGAATACCATCACAACAACGGGCTCATTGGCAGCGGTCTCCGCCTTTATTACGCCGGCCCGCAATGGCTATGGGTAGCCCGCGGCTCCTGGCGCGTGGCACGCAACTATACCAACCACATCGACGGACCGGTCTACAACACAGGCTTCTCGGAAAAAAATCTCTCTTTCACAGCAGGCCGCACATTCAGCAACGGTTATATACGCCTCAACGCCACGCTCTATGATGATCTCCAGGGCATACCCGACGGCAGCAGGGACTCCGCTACCCGCCAATTTACCATGCAGGTCCGGGAAGGCGCCGGCGACGATCTCAAACACCGCCCCATTGTCCCGGACGACAGGCTGTACAGCTATACCCTCAGCCCCCTCCATCAACATATACAGCACTATAGATTGTATACGGATCAGCATTATGAACTTGGCGGCTCTTCCCTCGACGCTTTTGCAGGATTCCAGCAGAACATCCGCCGGGAATACAGTCACCCTGCCATGCCCGCCCAGCCAGGCCTGTACCTCCGCCTGAATACGCTGAACTACGGAATAAAATGGACATCCCCGCCGGACCCTGCCATAACTTTTGGCGCCAACGGCATGCTGCAAAACAACAAAAGCCTGAACGCCACCGACCGCCCCATACCCGACTACAATCTCGCCGACCTGGGCGTATACATTTTTGGCAAATGGAAATATCAGCGGCTGACCATCACCGGTGGTCTCCGGTACGACATCCGGGGGCTCCGTGGCGATACCCTTCACCGGAACTTCACGGGCCTGTCGGCCAGCGCAGGCATCACCTGGCCGGTGACGGAAACGATCCACCTGAAGGCAAATATTGCCCGGGGCTACAGAAGCCCCAACCTCACCGAGCTGGCCTCCAACGGCCTCGACCCAGGCGCCCATATCATCTACCTGGGCAATCCCGACTTTCTTCCCGAATTCAGCTTCCAGCAGGACCTGGGCATCCTGGGCTACTTTAACTGGCTCACTGCATCGGTCAGCTTCTTTAATAATTCCATCCAACATTATATTTATCTCCAGCAGCTGACGGGCGACAACGGCGTCCCTCTCGCGGATGCACAAGGCAACAGGACATTTAAATATCAGCAGTCATCCGCCCGGCTATATGGCGGAGAAGCCTCCCTCGACGTCCACCCAAAAGGGATCTTTCAATGGAACAATATGCTGTCGTTCGTACGCGGCTTCAACTCGCAGGGCGACCTTCCCCTTGTCCCTCCCTTCCAATGGCTCAGCACCCTGGGTCATGAATGGAAGATCAGGAAAGGCCTCCTCGCTACCCTTTGTCCAAAGGTGGAGCTGGAATACATTGCAGCACAGAACAGGTTTTTTTCCCTTTATCGGACGGAGACCTATACCACGTCTTATAACCTGATCAACTTCTCCCTGGAAACCTCCTTCCGCTGCCGTCACCCGCTCATATTCCAGCTCTCCGTAAACAACCTCTTCGACCAGGCCTACCAAAGCAACCTCAGCCGCTTAAAATATTTTGAATATTACGCCAGCAGCCCCAACGGCCACCTGGGCATCTACAACATGGGGCGAAACATCTGTATAAAGGTGTGGCTCACGTTTTGATAATATCTTTACATAAAGAGAAAGACTATGTCCCTGGCGAAATACAAGCAAAAGCGCAGCTTTACAAAAACGCCCGAACCACAGGGCGGCAGCTCCTCCTCAAAAACGCTCCTGTTCGTCGTACAGAAACATGACGCCTCCCATCTGCATTATGACTTCCGGCTGGAAATGGAGGGCGTGCTAAAAAGCTGGGCCATCCCAAAAGGTCCTTCTCTTAACCCTGCGGACAAACGGCTGGCCATGATGGTAGAAGACCATCCCTTTGACTATAAGGATTTCGAAGGCATTATTCCCGAAGGCAACTACGGCGCCGGTACGGTCATCGTATGGGACACAGGTACCTACGAGCCACTGGAACCCAACGAAGGCACTAAAAAAGCCCAAAACAGCATCCTTCTGAAAGAATTGAAAGCAGGCTCCCTCAAATTCAGGATGCATGGAAAAAAGCTCAAAGGGGAATTTGCGCTGGTCCGCACAAAAGGCAGGGGAGAAAATTCCTGGCTGCTGATCAAGCACCGGGACAAATACGCCTCCGAGACTCCTGTAATAGAAAAGGATAAGTCCGTATTGTCCCGCAAGACCATCGAACAGGTGGCAGCCAACCCCCGATCGCTACAATGGATCAGCAACAGAGCACAGAAGCCAAAAAAATCAGCACCGACCCGCGCGCAATCGGCTCCCTCCGTCCGGTCACCCAGAACGTCTCCCGTAAAAAAAAAATCCTAGCCCCCCGCAAGCCCCACACCACCGCCGGCCGTCAGGCCGCTTTCCCTAAAAAAAGTTCTCCCATGCTCGCCACCCTGGTCGATAAACCCTTCGACGAACCCGGATGGCTATACGAAGTCAAATGGGACGGCTACCGTGCCCTCTCCTTCCTCCATCACGGCGAAGTAGAAATACGCTCCCGCAACAATAAATCCTTCGACGAAAAATTCTATCCCGTATTCAACGTCTTAAAAGAATGGAACATCGATGCCGTCGTCGATGGTGAGATCGTAGTCCTGGACGAACAAGGCCAATCCAACTTCAGCCACCTGCAGGAATGGCGTAGCGAGGCTGATGGTCAGCTTTATTACTACCTGTTCGACATCCTTTGGCTGGATGGCCGCGACCTTACACAGCTGCCCCTCACCGAAAGAAGAGACATCCTGCGTTCCGTCATGCCCGATAACGACATCCTGCGAATGAGCGACAACTTCGAAGCCACGGGTACGGAATTCTTCGCCGCCGCCAAAAAAATGGGCCTGGAAGGCATCATTGCCAAACGGGCCGACAGCACTTACTCCCCCGGTCTGCGGACCCGCGACTGGCTAAAGATCAAAACAGCTCTGCGCCAGGAAGTGGTCATCGGTGGCTACACCATCAACGAGGGCAGCGACAAACCCTTTAGCTCTCTGTTGGTAGGCGTCTTCGAAAAAGGGAGGCTCCAGTACACAGGCAAAATAGGCACAGGTTTCTCTCAACAGCTGCAAAAAGAGATGCTGAAAAAATTCAAACCCCTCATCCGCAAGACAAGTCCCTTCGCCATCACACCCGACGTCAACAAACCCTCCCGCTTCCGCCCCGATCCACCCCAGGCCAAGGCGGTCTGGCTTGAGCCAAAGCTGCTTTGCGAGGTATCTTTCCGGGAAATGACCAGCGACGGCGTCATGCGCCATCCCTCCTTCGAAGGCCTGCGGGAAGACAAAGATCCTAAAGAAGTGGTGCTGGAAGAACCAGTGCCCGCCAAAGCAGCCGTCAGATCAGCCGACAAGGTCTCCACCAAAAAGCCCTCCGCCATCCTGACCCCCACCAGGACCCGCGGCCGTTTAACCCTCCTCAACCCCAAGGACGAGTCTCAAGTCCGCGCCGTCAACGGTCATGAGCTGCGCTTCTCCAACCTCGGTAAAATCTTCTGGCCAAAAGAAGGCTACACCAAACGCGACCTCCTCAACTACTATTACCAGGTGGCGCCCTATATACTCCCTTACCTGAAGGACAGACCACAGTCGCTCAATCGATTCCCCAACGGCATCACGGGCAAAAGCTTCTACCAGAAGGACGTCACCGCCACCGCCCCCGATTGGGTAAAACAGTTCCCCTATCATACCTCCACCGGAGAAGATAAGAACTTCCTCGTCGTGGAGGATGAAGCCAGCCTCCTCTGGATGGCCAACCTGGGCGCCATCGAAATGAATCCCTGGAACAGCACCATCTACAAACCCGACCACCCCGACTGGTGTATCATCGACCTGGACCCGACAGAAAAAAATACCTTCGAGCAGGTGATACAAACAGCAAAGGTCACAAAGGAGGTCATCGACGACCTCAAGGTCCCGGGCTACTGCAAGACCTCCGGCTCCACCGGCATCCATATCTATATTCCCATGGGCGCCAAATACACCTATGACGAATGCCAGCTCTTCGGCAAGCTCATCGCCACCCGTGTACACAACGAGCTCCCGGAATTTACCAGCATCGAAAGACTGACCAACAAAAGAAAAGGCAAAATATACGTGGACTATCTGCAGAACAGACCCAAAGCTACTCTGGCAGCCCCCTATGCGGTAAGACCCAAGCCGGGCGCCACGGTCAGCATG
>Ga0207667_10001338_pt1 | contig 30924 bp, 29 predicted proteins | sample KBSCornC52_FD_184301 | JGI IMG/M metagenome (GOLD analysis project Ga0207667, IMG submission 184301) | Corn rhizosphere microbial communities from Kellogg Biological Station, Michigan, USA - KBS Corn C5-2 (SPAdes) (version 2) | ecosystem: Host-associated > Plants > Roots > Rhizosphere > Soil ...
TCGCCGCTGATACCCGTATACAAAACCCGGTGTTAGATGGACACTCATTTACACAGGGTAAAAACGAGCTGTACCCAATACCTCTGGGCCAGATTGACATTGAAGCAGGTAAATTGAAACAAAATCCAAAATACTAGTAACCGGCCAAAAATGAGCCGCTCCCCGGAGCGGCTTATTTTTTTCATCCGTCCCTATCCTAACTCAATTTTTTGATGCCGGAAGGGTATCTCGACGGAAGCGAAGCCCTTAGCCAATATTTTTTCGCGGAAGTTTTGCTGTACTTTGTACTCGCCGTGTACAAGAAAAATATTTTTTATTTTTTGGGTATCCTGTGCCGAAATAAAGTGCAGCAGGTCGTCATAATCGCCATGTGCGCTCATTGACCGTATCGATTGCACCCGCGCCTTCACGTCAAATTTTTCTCCATATATAAATACCTGCTCGTCGCCTCTTAACAGCCGGCCGCCCAATGAGTTTGGCTCGCAATATCCTACAATTAAAATAGTACAATTTTCATTGGCAATATTATTTTTGATATGATGTTTAACGCGCCCTGCCTCGGCCATTCCGGATGTGGAAATTATTACACAGGGCTCCGAGTGGTCATTTAATGCTTTAGATTCTTCCGTCGATTCAATAAAACGCAGGCCCTTAAAGCCAAAAGGGTTTTCATCAAGCTTCAATACATCGCTCACGTTTTTATTATACACTTCCGGGTGGTTCATCAACACCTTTGTGGCTTTTTCTGAAAGCGGGCTGTCTACATAATAATTCACGCTCGGTAATACTCCTTTCAGCTCCAGGCTATTTAATGCGTACAATAATTCCTGGGTGCGGCCCACGCTAAAAGCCGGTATAATTACTTTTCCCTTATCTACCAGGCAGGTTTGCCGTATTATTTCCAGCAATGTATCTTCTATCGGCCCCGCCTCCTTGTGTAATGAATCCCCATAAGTGGATTCCAGCAAGATATAGTCAGCCTGCGGAAATTTTTGAGGGCTTTTCAACAAAATATCGCCATAACGGCCAACATCGCCGCTAAATGTGATATGCGTGTACTTACCGTCTTCCAAAACCGATAAATGCACCGCTGCGCTGCCAACAAGGTGCCCGGCATCAGTGAAATGAAATTTTACCGACGGGTTTATCACATATTCCTGGTGATAGTCAACGGTTTTAAACAGCTTTAACGACTCGGTCACCTGCTGCTCTGTATACAAAGTACTCAATAGTGGTAAATTATTTTTCCGCCGGTGCTTATTGCTGTAAGCCGTGTCCAGCATCTGTATATGGGCCGAATCCAGTAAGAGTATCTCCACAAGGTCAAAGGTGGGCGGTGTGCAAAAAATTTGCCCCTTAAACCCTTCGGCAACAAGCCGCGGTATTAAGCCGCAGTGATCGATATGGGCATGAGACAAGATGAGGTAATCCACTTTTTGAGGGTTAAAGCCAAAATGCTCGTTCATATCTTCGGTATGTTCGCCCATACCCTGGAACATGCCGCAATCGAGCAGCACCTGCGTCCCATCTTTTAGCTCAAGCAAATGCTTGCTGCCGGTTACTGTGCGGGCTGCGCCATGAAAGGTTATCGTCATGTTTAAATATAGGCTATTAAACTACTAAAGCGCTCCGAAAAATATAAATTAAATAAAACTAAGAATTTAGTTGTTTATTTGGATCTTATAAATTAATTTTGATTGATGATGTAAAAAAGGCAAGCCGGATGAAAAATTTATAACGATAAACGGCGGCTCGTTGAGTTTTAAATGCTTCTGATATTTAAATTATTAATGCTATGGAAATAAAGGAATTAACCCGTGCCGAAGAGCAGATAATGCAGGTTTTATGGCAACTGGAAAAAGGATACGTAAAGGACGTGATCGAGGTGCTGCCAGAGCCAAAGCCCGCTTATAATACGGTATCCACTATTATCAGGATATTGGAAACTAAAGGTTTTGTAGGCCACACCGCCTATGGCAAAAGCCACGAATATCACCCCGTGATCAGCAAGGAGCAGTATCAAAACTTTGCTACTGATAAACTGATGAGCGGCTACTTTGACAATTCGGTAAAGCGCATGTTCTCGTACTTTGTGAAAAAAGAGAAGATCGACCTTAAAGAGGCCGACGAGATTATGAAATTAATTGAAAAACTTAAAGGGAAATAGCTATGACGTGGTGGCAATATTTAATGCTGGTGAACATTTACCTGCTGTTATTTTATGGTTTTTATATTTTGCTGCTTAGCCGGGAAACGTTTTTCCAGCTTAACCGCGTTTACCTGGTTGCGGCGGCATTACTGTCATTTTTCATCCCGCTGATACAGTCGGATTGGGTGAAGAATTTATTTATTACTCAAAAAGTACAATATACTATATACAGCAGCCCCGTGATGCTCTACAACTTTAAGCCGGCCGGGCATACCAGTATAACGATTGGCGAAGTGCTCGTAGTTATTTATTTAACGGGCATTGTTTTTTTGCTGGCAAAACTTTGCTGGCAATTGATCATACTGAACAGGGTAATAAACCAGCCGCAGTCATCGGCCGCATATTCATTTTTTAAAAAGATAAAGCTGGGAAATGACCTGGAAAATAACGAGGTGATAGCGGCCCATGAACACGCCCATGCCCGTCAATGGCACTCTGCTGATATATTGATCATCGAAGCGGTTACTATCGTAAATTGGTTTAATCCCATCGTTTACTTTTACCGCTTTGCAATAAAGCATATTCACGAATTTATTGCAGACAGGCAGGTACTTAAGTCAGGCACTGATAAGGCAGACTACGCCCTATTATTATTGAGCCAAACATTTAATGCCCCGGCCCACCAGCTGGTGAACCCGTTTTTCAACAAGAGTTTATTAAAACAACGTATTATCATGCTTCAAAAAAACAAGTCGCACCGCGTGGCGCTTATTAAGTACTGCCTTTCGGCCCCGCTGTTTGTATTAATGCTCATATTGTCTTCGGCAACAGTAAATAACAGTAAAACATTTCGTGTGCTGAATAAAAAAGCCGAATGGATATTTTTAACCCCGGCCGGAAAGTTGACATATGCCGCGGACAACCGGCGTCAAGACGACAAGGCAGTTGATCCCCGGCTATACACGGGAAAAATTGCAAAGGTACAGCAGCCCAGGATTGTTTTTTTAACACCGGCCAGGGACACTACGCCAAAAACAGACGACAAAATTTTTACCGCAGTTGAACAAGTGCCGGAATTTCCCGGGGGTGTTACCGCGTTTGGCAACTTCCTGGCAAAAAACATGCGCTATCCGGCCGAGATGCGCCGGAACAATGTACAGGGACGGGTAATTATAAGCTTTGTTGTTGAAACCGACGGTTCATTGTCCGGTTTCAAAGTTGCCAGGGGTATTGGTTATGGTGCCGATGAAGAAGCAATTCGTGTATTGGCCCAGTCCCCCAAATGGACGCCAGGGATCCAAAACGGCAAAAAGGTAAGAGTCGCTTACTCGGTGCCCATTTCTTTTTCGTTAGATAATGGCAGCGGCGGCAAATCCGGGGACAACAATATACCAGGGGCAAAAGGTAGCGTTAAAGGATTAACATTGCGACAGGATAACCGCAATCCAGCCGATTCAAATAAAAAACCGGTCGAGCTTCATCTTAATGGCACGGGCGCCAATCCGCTGGTTGTGATTGACGGAAAGCAATCGGATGGCTTTGCCGGGTTAAACAGCCTTAATCCGAACGATATAGAAAGCATATCCGTGCTCAAAGATAAATCGGCAACCGCCCTTTATGGTGCAAAGGGAGCCAACGGCGTAATTCTGGTAACTACCAAAAAGTACAAGTTAAATCAACTGCGCTTAGCGCCACAGCGCGACAGCAGCCGCAAGCAATAGCGCCGGTTGCCAGAATGTTATTGGTTTATGTTATGAAATATTTACATTTATGTAAAAATCAAATCACATGAACTGGAAACTCATTTTTCAATTATCCGCTTTCGGGCTGATAATGGCCTTTGGAACGATATCCCTGATACCTGAAAAGATTGAATGGGTGTTTTGGCTGGTGATTTTTGTCTTTTGCGCTTTGGTTATAGCCAAAGCTTGTTCCGTTAATTATTTTTTACACGGTTTTTTGGTAAGCCTGGTTAACAGCATATGGATAACAACTGTCCATATCGCATTCAGGCAAACTTATGCTGCAAACCACCCGGATATGGCTGCAATGGGAGCTAATATGCCGCTTGCAAATCACCCAAGGATGGCGATGGCTATTATGGGGCCGGTTTTCGGGGCGGTGTCCGGGCTTGTACTCGGGCTGTTTTCTTTTATCGCATCGCGGCTTGTCAAAAGGAAATCTTAACAAGATCCCGGTAACCCGGGGGGTTACCGGTGCAATTTTGGATTAAAAGCGATCAGGCAAGTCGCATCCCTATGCCTCGGCGAATTTGAGTCAGTCCCACCTTCTGAAATGCTTAAGGGCTGCACTAATTTGGACTTTACCAGCCGAAATAGTTCGAATAAAGCTTCCTGCGCGGGGCGGGCCGCCACGGTTGGGTAATAATTTTTTTCTATTTTAGTTTTCTCAGCGTCGTTAACCAAACTAAACTCCCACCCTTCCAGGCTGCTTTGGCCGTATTCGCTGGCGCAATTCTTTACATCGTATACGTACTCTCTTGCCTGCGATTCTATCGATTTATTTATCATCATTTTTTCTTTTTGCCTGCTTCAGCAATTGGTTTTACAATATTGCCTTTTCCCGACTGGTATTCGGACGGCGCTTTTTTTGCAAGCGGATTAGGCGCTTTTTTTTTCTCTTTAACGTTTTGTCTGTCTTTGCTCATTTTTATTGTTTATTAAATCAGATATGGGCTTTTGTATCTTTGTTTCGATCAACCCGCTTGTCGTGCCGCAAAAGGAATTTGTTTTTGGCGGCAAAGATTGGATTTAACAGGGTTACAAGGGAATTTACTAAAGGTACATATTAATAACCCGTTTAACGAATATTTATTGCATAAGGCGTTTACAGATAAATGCAAAATTTATACCTTTGCTAAAGAATGCCTGGAAGGGCATTTACATAACAAAAGGGAAAAAATCATTAACTCGATAAAATGAAACCATTCGTTCCAACAGTATTTTACGGAGTCTTAAATTATATCATCAGCCTTACCCTGATACTTTCGCCATGGTTATTCGGCTTGATCAATATTTCTAGCGCGGCTTTCCTTATCCCGTTGTACATCGGATGGCTGCAGCTTATTATGGCCATTTTTGTGGATAATGAAACCGGGTTTGTAAAGCAATTCCCGATGCAGATACACCTCGCGCTTGATGTCGCGATGGGCTTTATATTAATGGTATCGCCCTGGATATATTCATTTTCATCAAAAATATTCTGGCCTGAATTGACGTTCGGAGGCCTTTTATTCCTGCTTGGCATTTTCACAAAGAACTCGCCGTTTTTAACAAGAGCACACCGTGCAGCACGCGAAGGCCAACTAACCTCAACTGATTCGTTCGAAGGACGGTTAAACGTGTAAGCTTTTAGGTATCAGATTTACGAAGTTTACGAAACTTCGTAAATCTTAACTTTTTTTGTTTTCCGCCCCCCAGTTTACCTTTCTATTTTCTGCTTTCCGCTTTCACCTTTTTTCCTCGTATATTCGGATAAATTTTTTCACGATGAGCATATATCACATTTTTCGCGATCTCCATTCCTGGTTCAGGTATGTTGTATTTGTACTGGTGCTGCTGGCAATTATTCAGTCGCTGCTGGGTTGGCTTGGTAAAAAGGCTTATACCGAGCTTAACCGCAAGATCAATTTGTTCGCCTTAATATCGGTGCATACCCAATTGCTGATAGGCGCGGTTTTATACGTTCTAAGTCCCCTGGTGAAGTTTGACCACTATACCATGAAAGACCCTACCGAGCGCTATTTCACCGTTGAGCATTGGGTGGGGATGCTTATAGCTATCGCGCTGATAACGATAGGCCATAGTAAGGCTAAAAGGTTCGAAACCTCCGGGGGGAAGCATAAAACCATCGCAATCTTCTATATTATTGCGTTTTTGGTAATCATTGGTACCATAATGGCAGGTCATTTACCGGTTTTAGGCGCTTAGTGACAAAAAAGTACAGAAAAAATTTGCTAATTCAATTTTCTTTATAAATTTGTGACCGCAATGATCAAAATCAATCATACTAACAGCTGGTGGCATCAATTAATTTTGGCAGCCGGATGAAGTTTTGATCTGAAAGATTAATCAATTGTAAACCTAAATAGAACCCGGCGAACCTCATTCGCCGGGTTTTTTATTTTAACCCCAGCAAGAAAAAACATGAACAAATACAAAATTATAACCACTCACAAGAAGCTGCTTGCCGATACAACCACACCCGTGAGCATCTATCTGCGCCTAAGGGACGTTTTCCCGAATTCGCTTTTGCTGGAGAGTTCGGACTATCATAGCCGCGAAAACAGTACGAGCTATGTTTGCTGTGAACCCATGGCCGGCCTTGTGCTGGACGAAGGGACGTTAAAGCTGAATTATCCTGATGCAACAGAAGTACGCTACCATCCAGGCGAATTTGACCTCATCGACAAGATAAACGAATTTTTAAGTTGTTTTGAAACTGATGCAAATCCCGGGAAGATTATTTCAAACGGCTTGTTTGGATATTTTACACACGAGGCAGTTGAGCATTTCGAGACTATCCGGCTTAAACAAAGCAACGACCATACCCGCGAGATCCCGGTTATGCAATATCATATTTACCGGTATATCATCGCCATCGACCATTTTAAAAATGAGCTTTATATTTTTCATAACCAACCCGAACGCGAGACCGATAATCACGGCCTTGAAAAATTAGCCGACCTGATCAGGAACAAGAACTTCCCCGAATACAGTTTCGAGAGCAGCGACGAGGAGCGATCCAACCTGACCAATGAAGAATTTATTGCCGTAGTTGAAAAAATGAAACAGCATATTTTCCGGGGGGATGTTTTCCAGATCGTGCCGTCAAGGGGCTTTTCGAGAAAATTTTTGGGTGATGAATTTAACGTTTACCGGGCGCTGCGGTCTATCAACCCATCGCCTTACCTGTTTTATTTTGATTACGGCGGCTTCAGAATATTTGGCTCATCGCCCGAAGCACAAATCACTATAAAAAACCAGGTAGCAAGCATATTCCCGATAGCCGGAACTTTTAAACGCAGCGGCGATGACGAAAAAGATGCCGAAATAGCACGAAACCTTGAAAACGACCCGAAGGAGTCGGCCGAGCACGTAATGCTCGTCGACCTGGCCCGCAACGATCTGAGCCGGCATTGCGGTAACGTGGAGGTTAAAGCCTTCAAAGAAGTACAGTACTATTCGCACCTCATTCACCTGGTTTCGCACGTCAGCGGGAAATTACTGCCGGGCGCATCATCATTTAAAGTAGTGGCCGATACGTACCCTGCCGGCACATTAAGCGGTGCGCCTAAATACCGCGCTATGGAGATCATCGATGAAAACGAAAAAACAAAACGTAGCTTTTACAGCGGCGCCATCGGCTTTTTTGGCTTTAACGGCGATTTTAATCATGCCATCATGATCAGGTCGTTTTTAAGTAAAAATAATACGCTGCACTACCAGGCAGGAGCCGGGATCGTAGCTGGTTCTATACCGGAAAGTGAATTAAAGGAAGTAGATAACAAAATAGCTGCCCTGCGAAAGGCGATAGAACTGGCAGAGGAGCTGTAGCCGCCAAGCCCCCTAACCTCCCCCAATAGGCGGAGAAACGATAGTTAATAAGATAAACATGAACGACACTAAAAATATAAATATACCCAACTCCTCCTCCGCCAATAGGCGCAGGCCTGGGGACCTCGGCCGCGATATCCTAATCATCGATAATTACGATTCATTTACTTATAACCTGGTGCACCTGGTAAATGAAATAGGCTTGCAGTGCCAGGTATGGCGCAATGACAAGTTTGCCATAGGCGACGTGGATGCTTTCGACCGCATCATCCTTTCACCGGGGCCGGGGATTCCTTCGGAAGCGGGACTGCTGCTCGAAGTAATTGAAAAATATTCAGCCACAAAAAGTATTTTTGGCGTTTGCCTGGGCCAGCAGGCTATTGCCGAAGTTTTTGGCGGCAGGCTATATAACCTTGGTCAGCCAATGCATGGGATAGCTACCCCGGTAAAAATAACTGACCGGCAGGAGAAGCTTTTTAAAGGATTACCGGAAAGTTTTAAGGTGGGCAGGTACCACTCGTGGGTGGTTGATGAAAAAGCCATACCTGATGTTCTTGAAGTAACAGCTATTGATGAGGCGGATAACTCGGTAATGGCATTAAGGCATAAGCATTTTGACGTGCGAGGGGTTCAGTTTCATCCTGAATCGGTACTGACGGAATATGGGAAGGGACTGATGCAAAACTGGCTCGGCCCGCTGGCCCCCTGAAGAGGCCGTAAGCCATACGTTAAGAAAGAGGGAGAAAGGAATTAACATCGAATAATGAATTTCGAATATCGAACGCCGAAGGTAAAAGGTTAATGGTGAAGGACAACGGTTTTGAATGTCGGGTGCGAAGTAGGTTTTTAGTTTCCTAAACTTCGAAGTTCTACATTCGGGGTTCGATATTCGATATTAACTAATGAGCTTTTAATGAACATTCTAGATAAAATAGTCGTCAATAAAAAGAGAGAGGTGCAGTTTGCCAAGGACCGCACTTCGTACACCCAACTGGAAGAATCTGAGTTTTTTCACCTGGATTGCTATTCGTTCAGGGAGTTTCTGCTTGATCCGGCGCGGATTGGCATTATTGCTGAGTTTAAGCGAAAGTCGCCTTCAAAAGGGATCATTAATGATAAGGCAAGCGTTAAGGAGGTCACCAACGGCTACGCCGATGCCGGCGCCTCGGCCTTGTCTGTTTTAACCGACCGCGATTTTTTTATGGGCAGGAAGGCAGACCTGGTTGCAGCGCGCAAGGCAAATACCATCCCTGTTTTACGCAAGGATTTTATGATTGACGAGTATCAAATCATCGAATCAAAATCATTGGGGGCTGATATTATTTTATTGATCGCCGCTATCCTTACGCCGGGAGAAATACAAAAGCTGGCATCGCTTGCAAAAAGCCTTGGCCTGAATGTTTTGCTCGAAGTGCACAACCTGGGGGAGTTGCAAAGAAGCATCGATCCAAACGTTGATGCCATTGGGGTAAATAACCGCAACCTGGCCGACTTTACCGTTTCTGTAGAAACCTCCTATCAATTAGCACCGCATATTCCTGCAGAGTTTTTAAAAATATCGGAAAGCGCAATAAGCAATCCCGAAACCATCAAACAGCTCAAACTTGCCGGCTTTAACGGCTTTTTAATCGGTGAGAACTTTATGAAGGAGGAAGACCCCGGCAAAGCCATGAAAAATTTTGTAAGCGGGTTATTGTAATTAGCGTGAACGCTCAACAGGAGCTATTTCGCAAACCGCTGCAGTAAATCCGGCGACGACCCAAGCATTTTTATCTTATACCTGTAACCGCCGTTAAATGCATCTTCTTCTTTTAAAAACTCATGGCCTTTTTTACTGATCCAATAGGTTTCGGAATAATGGCTGCCGTTGCTGTCGCCTTCGGTAAACAACTTCCAGCAATCAATTTTTTCATTGTTTAAGGTGGTTATTACCTCGCTGCCGGTCACTTTATAATTTACATAGGCCGGCGGATCAAGACCGGCATCATAAAAATTAATGACGAAAGTTTTTCCTTCGGCCAGGGGCAGCATCTCAAAGGTTTCTATATCAAGGTTCCAGTTAAAATTGGGCAGGCTGAAATTCAGCTTAAAGTTTTTTTGGGCATTGTTTGCAACACTATCGGCGCCGGTTATCTCATTGGCATGCCAGTTATAGGCTTTGGTAATATTTTTTATGGTTTCGGAATGATAAAGCGGCGCAAAATCAGCAACCCTGTTGATGGAGTAAACCAAACGGTAGCTGTTTGTATCATTGCCATACCAATGCTGCGTAATGGCGAATACCTTTTCGCCGTTGCGGTTTTCAATTTTAATGTCCCTGAGCCAAAACCAAAAACCGAGCGACTTTCGTTTGGCCGGCGATTGAAAGTAAACCAGGTATTGCCGCAAACCGGGTTTTAATACCGAAGTTAACAGGCGCTTTTCCTGCAGGCGTATGGTGTCGGTTTGTGCATGCACCGGCCTGTTGATCAGCATAAATACAGTCAGTACAAATAAGTAATATTTTTTCATCGGAGATTATTTATGGTGTTAATCTATTCAGGTGATAAGCTGTAGTTTGATGAATGTGGTTTGCTTGCCTGCTCAAAATAATAGAGCGCCTGCATTAAGCCAAGGGTAATAAATTCTCCTATTGCAGCATAGGAATCGGAGAGGGGGTCTTTATTGTGCGAATGGGTATAAAGGGCGCCTATCATGATGAGCATGAGGCCGGCGGCGGCAACCGGACCTGTTTTTAATTTAAAATGCAGCAGGATACCCAGGCCGCCGAGCGCTTCGGCAATCATAATTAAATAAAGGAACCATAAGGGGTATCCGGAAACATTAAAAAAGCAGGCCATTTTTCCGAAGTGCAGCGCTTTCCAAAAGCTCTCTATAATAAATGAGAGGCCTGCCAGGATGGTAGCCCCCCTTAAGGTTAAGCGCAGTATTCTTTTCACATGTTGTTCGTCAGCATGCGGAGATGCCAGGCCGGTAAATACAGTTACGATCAAATAACCGAGCACTAATCGTGATAAATATCCGGCCAGGCCTGAAACGAAAGTCAGGCCCTTCAGTACAAATGCTGTTTTGATCCCGGCAAGGAAAAACAGTCCCGAACTTGTCGCGATGACAAAGGCAATGATGATATAGCCCATCGCCATACGGTAGTTAAACTTAAAACCCGCTTTTAATTTGAGGCTTAAAACGCCGCCGACAATTACAAGAGCTATTACAAGTATAACTTCCATGGTTCTAATTCGCAAGGTTTGTCATATTTACAGGGATCATCAAAATGTTCCCGCTGCTGTTGAAAATACTTTTCATTTCCGTTTCAAGCTCATCATAATTCAGCGCGTGGCCCCTGGGGTCACGCTTATAAAAGCCCTGCACACGGTTCGTGGAATAATACAGCATTTTGCCGTCCGGCGAAACGTAAGGCGATGAAATGGCGTCGCCGTTATTAACCTGCCGGCCTAATTTTTGCCCTGCCGACCAGCCATCCCCCTCGCGAAAGCTGACATAAAGTTCATTGGCGCTTGCAAAAATTATGTAGCTTTCATCGGGGGCAATAAACGGGTCTTGGGTATCCGCGTTTTCATTTAGTAAAAGCAGCTTAGGCTTATCGTAATGATCGCCGAGCCATGCTGCGCAATAGCTGCCCATCCCGGCATGTCCCTCGCGGCCGCGTGAGCAGAAGAAAAGCGAACCCGATCGGCTAACCGAAGGAGCATAATTATTAACACCGGCTAAGTTTACAGGCGCATCAATATGATGCGGCGCCGACCACTCATCATCCGAAATACGGTCGGCATACCAGAGATGGAAGTTCTTTTGCGCCTTATCCTGCGGTTCGCCGTGTAAAGGCCGGTTTGAAACAAAAAATATCCGCTTGCCATCGGGGCTCACAAAGGGATCGGTGTCCTTCCACTTGCCTGAAATGTTTGATACGCGGGGCCTGGTCCATTTACCATCGACTTTTTTTGAAAAGCATATTGTCCAGTAAATTGCGCCCTGGGAAAAGTAGACGGTATTACCGTCGGGGGTGAATGACGTGGCCCACTCGTCATACGGTGTTGAAACTACCCCCGCGGCAAATACCATCGGTTTTGAATTGGTGTCGATAATGTTTTGCCTGGCCGCCGGCCGACCACCCTGGGCAAATACCGAACTAACAGCAGCCCAGGTAATGATGATGCCAAAGATCAGATCTCTCAGAACTGCGATTATAAATTGTAAATTGTTCATCGTGTTGGTCATTGGTCATTAGTCATTGGTCATTGTCATTAGTCATTGAATCATTGAGTCACCGGTGCTTAATTCTCAACCTTCCACTTCTTCTTCTTCTTTCAGACTTTACTGACTTTCCGGACTTTCGGACTAATTAATATCCTTGCCATCCTGCAAGTCCCTGATCATTTTTTCTGTGGTATTTATGTTGAATGTACCGGTTGCCTGTGCTCTTGCTTTTTGGGCATAAGGGAGGGCGCTTTTGTAGTCGCCAATGGCTGAATATCCCCTGGCCATGCCTGCATTGGTCAAAAACTCGTTGGGATGCTTATCATAATTTACTTTGAATACCTCGAAAGCTTCCTTGCCTTTTTTGGCGCGGGTGAGTCCCCTTGCATAGAAATATAATTCATTTAAGCTGCCATAGGGCAATGCCTTTTTCATTACGTCTGCAGCTTCGGCGCCGCGGCCTAAGCTGTCGAGCACCATGGCCCTTGTGCTCCAGGCCTGGAAGCTTTGGCTGCCGCCGAAATTGGGGCCTACTGCCTGGTCTGTCCATAATAAAGCCTCATCAAGGTTAGTTTTGTGTTGTGCGCAAAATGCTGCCGCCTGGTCCCAGGCTTCCCAGGTGAATCCCCTTTCGCTGCGGAGTTCCCTTCTGAACGAAGCAAGCTGCGTATTTACTACATCAACGCTGACTTTAAAAGGGATCACCAACTTTTCCCACTCCAGTTGCACCACGGCGCTGGAAGGTGTTTGATCGGCAAATTCATATTTCAGCCATTCCACACTTTTATCGGCAGCTATAGGTTTTACTTTTACACGAAGGGCGTCTTCTTCAGGGTTATAAAAAAAACTTCCCCACGAGGTGGAATTTTTAGAAAATATCAAGGTGCATTCATTCGGGTCATAAGCCACAAAAAAACCATATTTGCCGGCGGCCAGGGGTTGGCCTTCTATCATTACATCAGTCGAAAATTCGATCCAGGTGTTTTCATTGGCCCCTGCGCGCCATGGGGCGGCCTTTGACGTGCCAAAGCCCTGGTCTACATAGCCCACGGGGACCAACTGGCCCCAAATTTTTCCTTCCCTGCCTCTTACGTGCGGGCGGTTGTAATGAATTACCACATCGGTTATACCCACCTGCTCGCTGACTGTAGCTCTTTTATTGCCGGCATCGGGCAGGGATGTCAATTGCGCATAGCTTGTACCGACAAAAGCTAATGGAAGTAATGCCATGATCGTAATGGCGGTGAAAAACTTTTTCATAAAAGGAATTTAAGGTTTATTGATATTTATTTAATAATTAGTTTGTGTTTAGCGCCGGCAATCAAGGGCCAGGAGAAGAACCTGCTTCCCTTCGTCAGTTGATGTCGTTTATTAATTAATTTAATTTCAAGTTTCAATATTTTTAAAGCTGCATTTCCTGGTTCCTGTTTCGTGGCTCTTGGTTCTTGGTTCTTGGCTCTTTTCCCTTCCTTAAGATACCGGCATAGCGTTTAATAAAATGTATTCGCGCTCAAAGGCGTCAACCTTTACGTTATCGGCCGTTAGTTTTATCGAGCGCGTTACCAGCAGCTCGTCGCTGATCACAAAGCCATTTTTAAACGTTGTGTAGCCTACCCAATGCGAATTCCCGGGTATTACATCCATGCGGGTTGCTTTTCCATCTTTATTAACACTTACCTGCTTTGCATCGTTATCGTAGAAGCCATCGCTGCTTCCTTCGCGCATCAGGTACACCGTGTTGTTGCTTTCGTCAATCCCCAGCACGGTAATTTTTTGCTGTCCTGCTCCGCCCAGCTCCCAGGCCTGCGGGATATTTACCGTCCAGGTGTCGCCAACACCGATCTTATCGGGCGGCGTGCCCCAAATTAATGCATTGAACAATACGCCGCTCGCATCTGTATTTGCCGACGATTTTCCATTATAACTTATGGTTTTTCCATCGTCGCTTACTTCAACCCTATAATTACTTTCGGGCCGGCCATCATACCGAAATACCCCCTCAAAAACCGGCCTGGCTGGGTTATTGTCAACAACAGTGTAAACACCCGTGCCGCCCGCCCTGAAAACCAGCTCGGTAAAGCCGTCGCCTTTATAGGATATTGTTCTTGAAAAGATATTACCCAGCTTATCACCTTGCTTCACATTTAACGAGAAGAACTTTTTACTGCTTACGCGATGGCCGCTTATATCGCTTCCGCTTTTATAAGCCATCCGCGAATGGGGTTTAGCGGGACTATTGTGACCGCCATGGGCTACCACAGCAACCGCTGGCTTGCCAATACCAGCGGAGCATAGCTGCATCATTGAAATGATTGTGCCGGCAATAAGCAGTTTTTTCATGGCAGCGGTTTTATTGGTTTAAAGCTTGCGCTTATTAGTTAGCCCGGCAAATCATTTAAACCTATACCGCATTATTTTTAACCGTTGGGCTAATAAAATCAACAGCCGAAATGCCGGCCGGGCACGCATCCGTTAAATAAATAGCCCTTGTTATTGAAAACAGTCAGCAGAAATCAAAAAGCTTTGTACATTTAAAAATGAAATTAATAAGCGGGATGACAACTATCACCCGGCTTCAATGGCTGGTTTGGATCGCTGTTTTTTTTATTATCTTTTTTTCCACGCTGCCCGAACGCGGCTTTTATCATGCCTGCTGCTACACGCTGATCAATATTTTATTTTATGCCGTGGTTATTTATGGAAATATAAGTTTCCTGTTTCCGCGCCTGTACCAAAGGGGCCATAAAGTGCAATATGTTTTTTGTGTTATCGTGCTTTTAGTTGCCGCCGGCTTGTCGAGGGGATATTTGATCACTTACCTGTGGAACTTTTATTTCCCGGCAATGAAGGACAAGATGACCACAGAGGCGATTATTAATTTTATTGTGGCCGGCTTCCTAACGTATATCCTCAGTTTTATATTCCGCATTGCCATGGCTTATTTCGAGCTGAAACAGCAATCGGAAAAAATGCTTGTTCAAAAAAGCCAGGCCGAACTAAACCTCTTAAAATCGCAGGTGCAGCCGCATTTTCTGTTTAATACGCTTAATAATATCTATTACGAAGCTTACCGCGAGGCCCCTCGCACCGCCCGGCTGATTGAGCGCCTGTCAGACATTATGCGGTATTTTGTTGATGAGAGCCCTAAAGACGAGGTATCATTAAGCACCGAAATACAATTCCTGGAAAATTATATCGTGCTGGAAAAGATCCGGATAAGGCACGAAATTGAAATAGAGTTTATAAAAGAGTGCAATACCGAATTGCGCATCCCGCCTATGCTGCTGATGACCTTTGTTGAAAATATTTTTAAACATGGCATAGATAAGTCGAGCAGCAAAAACAAAATTGAGATTTCGCTTGTGCAGCAGGATGGTTACCTGCTATTTCAAACACAGAACCGCCTGCACGATAAACCCGGGGCCAATGAACCTTATGGATTTGGCATAAAAAACCTGCGAAAGCGCCTGACCCTATTGTACGGCGAAAGGTTTGAATTGAATGTGCTTACCGTGAACAATTGTTTTACCGCCTTTTTAAAAGTTCCGCTGACATGAGTTTAAGCTGTATTATTGTTGACGATGAACCGAATGCCGTAAAATTGCTGGAAATACTGATCCAGCAAAATACCAGGTGGCAGCTTTTAGGCAAATGCTATGATGCTTTGGAGGCGATAACATTTTTGAAGGATAACAAACCCGATTTTATATTTTTAGATATCAACATGCCGCAGCTTACCGGGATGGAGTTGGCTGGTTTGCTGTCAAAAGATACAAAAATAGTGTTTACAACAGCCTACTCCGAATATGCCGCCGAAAGCTATACTTTCCAAACTATCGATTATTTATTAAAACCGATAACGCTGAAACGCTTTCTTGCAGCGATGCAAAAAATAGAATCGTATTTCAGCAGCCACGATGCGGGCGAGAAAAATCCCGCAACGGGCAATGAGTACTTTTTTGTGAAATCGGGTAAGGTGATCAGGAAAATTTTGATGGGAGATATCCAATACTTCGAGGGCGAAAAAGAATATGTGCGTTTGGTTACTACGGCCGAACAAATACTGATCTACCGGCGGTTAAAGGACATCGAGGAGCAATTGTCGCCACCGTTTGTAAGGGTGCATAACTCGTATATCGTAAACACAAAACAGCTTAACAAAATACAGGACAACCACATTTACATTGCAAACAAACAGATACCTATCAGCGAAAAATTTAAAGATGGATTTATGACGGTGATACAAAGAAGAATATTTTAAAAGAGGCTTGTAACGTATCTGCTGTTAATATGATCAAACAGGTTTTATAACATGCACGTATTTGGCAATTTGACTTTATCGGTTAAGGTTATCCTGGTAATCCTTGCCGTGCTATGTGCCATTGCCGTATTCCAGGCATTGCTTATCGCGTTCTATCTCATTTTTCAAAAGAAAGGCATTGCCAAAAGCCGCATCATCCTGGCCCTGCTGATGATTGATTTTTCGGTCTTTTTGACTAGCACCTTCATTTTGCTTTTTTTCTCGCGATGGCATTATATCTATTACGCCCACCTGGCCAACCTGGGCGTTTTTTTGGCGCCGCCCCTGCTCTATTTTTATTACCAGTCATTAATAGATGAGCATTTCAGGCTCGACTATCGCTCATTATTGCATGCTGTACCCTTCGGCGCGATATTTTCCTTGATGTTCTATGTCATCGTTTTTCGCCTCAGCCGCGACTTTGTATTCAGGCCGTTCGGGTTGGTGTTGATCTCGGCGCTTTTTGTTCAAAGCATATTTTATTTGCACCGCATGGTTATTGAGCGAAATGAGTTCGTCGCCAAAGGGCATGTAAAAGCGAAACTAAAATGGTTCAGGTATTTATTAGTGGGGATATTCCTGATCTTTGCATTTAAGCTGTTGATATTTATCGTTTGGAACGTCCTCGGCTTCGTCGACATCTGTATATTTTTGACCGGCGCGTTCTTTATTTTTTCATTTATTATAATCAACATGCTTGTACTGTATGGCATGTTCAACCCCGATTTACTGATCAATTATTTTAAGTACCAATCTTCATCATTAAACAATAGCGTAAAAAGCAAGCACTACAATGAGTTGCTTAACCTGCTCCACCAAAAAAAACTATACCTCGATCCCTTACTAACCCTTGAAAAACTAGCCCGGCAGCTCAATATTACCGACAAGCAATTATCGCAGCTGATAAATGAAAGCGCCGGTATTAATTTCAATGATTTTATAAACAAATACCGCATCGAGGAAGCGCAAATGCTGATTAAAAGCAATAATGAACGGCAGCCGAATATTCTCACCATCGCTTACGAAGTAGGGTTTAACTCAAAATCAACATTCAATACCGCTTTCAAAAAATTCACAAATAGTACACCTTCAGAATATCGCAGGTTGATATCATAAACCCGCCAGAAATCAGTTAAACAGCAGCCAGGTATCACTAACTCGATGACCTTGACTGAAGGTGTTTGTTCAATGTCGCGCTTTTTTGGTTCGGAATCTTCTTTCCGGTCGACCAGCCATTGGCTGAGGATTAATATTGTACAAACAAATTTTAATTAACAGCAATAAAAGCATGAAAAGAATAACCTTCATCTTCGCCTTAAGTGTACTTTTTGCGACAGCCTCAAGAGCCCAGGACCGCGCGCAGGACTCGCTGGCCATCATCAAAACATCATTGGATTATATCGATGGCTATTATACCAACGATGTTGAACGGATGCAAAGCGCGTTGCACCCCGAACTGTCAAAAAAGATAATCACCAAAAATGCAAATGGGTTTGAACAGCTTGGCCAGATGAGCGCCCTCACACTTATCCTTGCCACTAAAAACCATCCGCCTACCCCCGCCGACAAACGCCGCCAGGATGTTTTTGTAACAGATATCTTTCGCGATGCCGCTACTGCTAAAGTCATTGCCTCGGGCTGGGTCGATTTCCTCCAGCTGCACAAATGGCATGGGCATTGGGTTATCGTAAATGTTTTGTGGGAACTTGAAAAATGATGCCATCGGCGCAGAAGCCATGCTTTATGCATCCGGATAGTGATGATAAAATGATCGTGAAGAAGAGTTGTGCCTGCATGAAGCCGCTTGCACGTTACTGGATTTTATTTATAAAATAGGACTACATTTATAACAACAACTGATTTATTATATGAAGACTGACGAAATTGAGCAGAAAAAAATTGATATAAGTTTATTACTGCTCAGGGCAGCAGGACTGATCCTGCTGTTCACTTTTGGCCTGCAAAAATTAGGGGGCTCAATTCGTTACATCGCATCGGGAAAGCCGTGGGAAGCAATGCCCCTGGTAGGGCTCGTCAGGAAGGTAGGCTTTCCATTGCCGCAAATACTTACCGCCTTTGCAGTACTTTGCGAATCGGTCTTCCCGCTTTTAGTTGCCCTCGGTATTTACGCCCGCACTTGCTCATGCTTAATAATCCTGAGTATGCTTGGGGCGCTGTACACAAGTATCTATATCAGCGACCCGGTTTTGGCTGATGGCAGCGCTTTGCAATACTGCGTTATTTTTGGTGCAATAGCCATTATGGGGCCGGGTAAATATGCTGTCGGCCGTTATTTAAAAATTCCTGCCTCAAAACGGAAAAAGCAACCAAATACTGTAAGTGTTTAAATAAAAAAACTCGTCAATGGAAAATCAAACAAAACAAGCTCCGGGGTACCTGTTAACCATACTCCGTATTTATCTTGGTGTGATATTGCTGTACACGGTGCTGGGCAAGTTAACCGCCGCCACCCCGTTTTCGGATGAAATGCTGGGTTTTATAAATTTTGAGATCAAAGCCGGGAGGCCCGCCGGATTTTATACCAGCTTTCTGCAATCGCTCGTGATCCCCAACGCAACGCTGTTTAGCTATTTGATCATGACGGCAGAAGTAATAGCGGGGCTGTGTTTGCTGCTGGGGGCATTTGCCCGCATAGCGGCGTTGATTGCCCTTGTGCTTTTCCTGAACTATATGCTTGCAAAAGGCCGGTGGTTCTGGTCGCCCGACAGTGAGGATGCCGCGGTATTTTTCATAGCGCTTGTTTTGTTTTTGGGCAGGGCGGGCAGGTATTTTGGCTTAGATAGTTTTTTAGAAAAACGATGGCCAAAGGCATTTTTGATCTGATCTATCAGCAAACATTTGAATACCCGTTCTTAACATTGATCGGAGATAATTATCGCCCCAAACAGGACGATGCCCGATAACAATTATGCCGCAATATTTTTTTATGTTTACGCTCGATATCAAATTTAATCGGCATCAAAAAATCGGTCACTATATTTTTAATTGTTCTGCTTGGGCTAAACTCGTTTGGCTTATCTTTTTTGTATTGGGCGCAAATTCAGTTGTGCAAAATAGAAGCTGAAAGCTATTCGGGCGATGGAGATGCTCCCCGCGGTAAAAAGCTCATCGTATTTTCGTCGGCCAATAAACGCATTCGCCTGGTGGGCGACGACGAACTGCTTGCCGACGGCAAAATGTACGACATCGTAAAAAAACAAACACACGATGGCCAGGTATTATATTATGCGTTTAACGATGAAGACGAAGATGAATACAATGCAAAGCTCATAAGCCTCGAAAAAAACGATCCTTCCAAAAACTCCTTGCCGGGCAAAACAATTAAGCTTAATGAGGAAAAATATTTTGCCAGGGATAATGATAATATTTTCCGGCTGCACGTTGCGGATGTACTCCAAAAAGGGAAAATAAATAGCGGCTTTTTGTTTTACTCATCGCCTCTCCGCGATGTCCTGTCGCCGCCGCCCGACTGTTTAATGTCCTGATAACTCCGCTCTATTTAATTCAACCATTTAAACACCAGGCCTCCTAACTGCCGGATGAGTTTTGCGCTGCATTCCCGTTCGGCCGGTGGGCTGTCACATTAAAATCAATAACATGAAGCAAATACATGTTAACTCAAAATATATCCTGTTATTTTCCATTTTCATAACAACCCATTTTTTTGCCCGCGCCCAGGTTTCCCTGACGGGCAAAATCACGGGCGGCAAAAATCATTCGCATCTTGCCGGTGCGGTAGTCAGCATAGCCGATTTGAACGTGTCGGCCGGCTCGGACTCGCTCGGAAATTACTATTTAAAAAATATTCCGCGCGGCACTTACCTGGTGCAGGTTAGCCTTACCGGGTACGCATCAAAGGTTGAAACCATGACGCTCAGCCGTGACATTAAAAAAGATTTTGAGCTCGAACCTTCGCCGCTGGAGTTGAAAGAAGTGATCGTTACGGGTGTTTCCATGGCTACCGACAAGCAAAAGAGCCCGGTGCCCGTTGTTACGATGAACTTTGATGAGCTGCTGCAAAATTCGTCCACCAATGTGATCGAGGCTATCGCAAAAGCCCCCGGCGTTTCGGCGATGACGAACGGGCAAAGCATTTCGAAACCTGTAATAAGGGGCCTCGGCTACAACCGTGTGCTGACCATAAACGATGGCGTGGAGCAGGTTGACCAGGTATGGTTTGATGAATTTGGCATTGAGGCCGACCCTGATGCCGTAAACCGTTATGAAGTTTTGAAGGGCCCGGCTTCGCTTGCTTACGGTTCTGATGCGATAGCGGGCGTAATAAACCTGGTCCCTTTCCAGCCGCTTCCGGAAGGGCAGATAAAGGGCGACATTCTTTTTAATTATCAAACCAATAATGGACTGATAAATAATATGTTCCACCTGGCGGGCACAAAAAATGGCATTGCCTGGAGCGCAAGGATTGACAATACCATGGCGCATGCTTACCAGAACCCGTTTGACGGCTATGTTTTGAACTCGCAATTCAGCAACTTTAATGCCGACGCCACCATCGGCCTGCATAAGAAATGGGGATATACGCAATTGCACGCCAGCTATTTTGAAATGCACACCGGGATTGTGGACGGGACAAGGGACTCGTTAAGCGGTGTAATGGAAAGACAGGTTTCCTACCCCGACCTTAACGGCGGCGACCCCACCTATGTAGTTCCCACCCACCAGGAACAGACCTCCTATACGCCTTTTGTGATCAACCAGCGGATAAGGCATACCAAAGTTGTATGGGATAACAGTATTGCCGTGGGAAACGGCAGGATAAAGGGGATATTTTCGTGGCAGAAAAACCAGCGCCAGGAAAATAACGACCCCACCATTCCCAATACATCGGATATTTATTACTCATCGAATGCCGCGACTTATGATATGCGTTATGTGTCGGCGCAAACGGGCGGCTTCAATTTTTCAGGCGGCGCAAACGGCGTTTATCAATCTTCGCAAAGCCTCGGTACGCTGATGCTGATACCAAATTATAATTTTTTTGAGATCGGCGCTTTTGCCATAGCAAACCAGAAAATAGGCAAGCTCAATTTGAGCGGCGGTATCAGGTACGACGAAAGAACATTTAGCGGCATCGACCATTGGGTTGATTCAACCACGCAGGCGCCTGTAGCCCCAAATGCAGTAAACGGCTTTCACGAATTCCGGGGTTTTACTTCCCATTTCAGCGGCATGTCTTTCAGTGCCGGCGGCACGTATGATCTTACCAAAAACATGTATATCAAGGCCAATATAGCCCGGGGATGGCGCGCGCCCAACGTAGCGGAAGCCGCGGCCAACGGCGTGCATGATGGTACCGTTGTATACGAAATAGGCGACCATTCGCTTAAACCCGAAACCAGCCTTGAAGAAGACATTGCTTTCGGTGTGAACTCAAATGAGCTCGATTTCGAGGTCGATCTGTTCAACAACAGCATCAGCGATTTTATTTACGCGAGGGGCTTAAAAAACGCGATGGGGCAGGATTCTATCAATAACTCGCTCAACGCGGCAGGCCTCGGCGCCGCCCCGGTTTACAAATATGCCCAAAGCAAGGCGGAGCTTTACGGAGGCGAATTTGTGCTGAATATCCACCCATCGGCAATACCCTGGGTGCAGCTGAATTCGACCTTTAGCTATACATACGGCAGCTTGCACAATGTGCCCGACTCAACCAAATACCTGCCATTTGTACCGCCGGCCCGTGTTAACGCCGACCTAAAGTTCCCTGTTGCCGCGATAGGCAAAACGATAAAGAACGCTTACCTGAAAGCAGGCGTGCTGAGCTGCTTTCAACAAAATGATGTCTATCAGCAATATGCCATATATAGCGGCTTAAATACCGCCATGACACCTTTTGAATATGCGGCAAGCAAAGCTGCCACAAAAGGCTACACCCTGTTTAATGCCGGTGCGGGCGGCGATATTGTCTCAAAAGGGAAAACGGTTTGCAAAGTTTACATTATATGCAGCAACCTGTTCAATACCGGTTATATAGATTATATGAGCCGCTTTAAGTATTATCCGGTAAATTATACCAGCGGGAGGGTCGGTGTATTTAATATGGGAAGAAATGTAAGCTTAAAACTGCTGATCCCGCTCGATTTTACGCCGGGGCATGGATAGATTGATTATGAATATTGAAAAAACGTAATAAACATTCCGATAGCTACATATCTATCGGATGAGGGCGGACACATTAAAATTATTTTATATAAGATTGCCTGATGGGTTAACGGAACTAATGCGCTTTGGCGCTAATTAATGTCAAGTCAGCAGTCATAAACGCGACCCGGTTGACTCACCCTGGTCATCGCTTCGCTTGACCACCCCTCTCTACTGCGTAGAGAAGGGAAAAAGAAAAAAGGGAAAATACTGCAGCTCCCCTCTTTGCGCAGCAGAGAGGGGTGACGATCCGCCGCGAGGCGGAGCAGTCGGGGTGAGTTAACTATGCGAGCGAGGTTAGCGGGTTATGAAGGCGACCCGGTTGACTCACCCCCGGTCATCGCTCCGCTTGACTACCCCTCTCTACTGCGTAGAGAAGGGGAAAAAAAGAAAGAAAAAAGGAAAAAATAAAAAAATACCGCAGTTCCCCTCTTTGCGCAGCAGAGAGGGGTGCCGGCGAAGCCAGGCGGGGTGAGTTAACTATGCGCCATGCGTTGGCGATAATATCCGCACAGTCGACCCACCGCCCTTTTACTTCGTAATAAAACACATTCCCGGTCCTGCCAATCCCAAAACCGCAAACCATTGATCCCCTAAAACTGTTAATATAAAAAACGCAAACAGCCATGGACGATAAGGGTAAAGTGGGCAGCCCCGACAGGGACCGGATAAACATCTATGAAGATTACGAAGTGCGGTACTGGACAAAAGCATTAGGGGTAAGCCGTGAAAAATTAGAAGAAGCGGTGCAGCAGGTCGGCACCTCGGCCGATGCGGTTAGGAAACACCTGAAGAAATAAATGATATGAGCCTGGAGAAATATGTTGCCAAGCGCGATTTTACAAAAACCGCCGAGCCAAAGACCGGAAAAAGCCGCGACAAGGGACAACTGATATTTGTTGTTCAGAAGCATGATGCATCCCGCCTTCATTATGATTTCCGCCTGGAGATGGATGGCGTGCTGAAAAGCTGGGCGGTCCCCAAAGGGCCGGCCATGGATCCGGCGGTGAAAAGGCTGGCCATGATGGTGGAAGACCACCCTTATGATTACCGTAACTTCGAAGGTATAATTCCACAAGGGCAATACGGCGGCGGGACGGTAATAGTTTGGGACGAGGGTACTTACGAACCGATAGAGGACTTAGAAGGCAAACCCGCCCGGGAAAAATACTTGCTGAAACAGCTGAAAGCCGGATCGTTGAAATTTAAGCTGCACGGAAAAAAGCTGAAAGGCGAATTTGCGCTGGTAAAAACCCACGGCATGGGCGAAAACGCCTGGCTGCTGATAAAGCATGATGACGCTTACGCTTCGGAAAGCGATATCACAAAAAAAGATAAATCCGTATTTTCGGGGAAAACCATTGAAACAATGGAAAAAACCAGTGAAAAGGTTTGGCAAAGCGGTCGTGAGCAGGATATAAAAAAAGTTAAGTCAGCAGGCAAAAAAAAAAGCCCGGCGCAGCCGGTTGAGGCGCTGGTGGGTGAAGACGACACTGAGGAACTGGTGGATAAGGCTCGGCCCGATGCTGCGGCGCTTATAAGATCGGCGCCAAAGGGGACCTTACCGAAGAATATAAAGCCCATGAAGGCTACCCTCGTCGATGAACCCTTTGATGACCCCGACTGGTTTTACGAAGTTAAATGGGACGGCTACCGCGCTGTCGCCACTACGGGTAAATCCGGCGTTCAGCTTATTTCACGTAATAATTTGCCTTTCGATAAATATTATTCCATTGTTAACCGTCTGAAGGAATGGGATATCAATGCCGTTATTGACGGGGAGCTTGTGGTGCTGAATGACAAGGGTACCTCTGATTTCGGCGCCCTGCAAAACTGGCGAAGCGAAGCCGACGGCAACCTGGTTTACTACGTATTTGACATTTTATGGTACGAAGGTAAAAACCTGATGGGTTTGCCTTTGGAAGACCGGCTAACTATTTTGACAGATGTGCTGCCGGCAAATGACGATAGCATACGTCAAAGCAAAGTCTTTTCCGCGAACGGAATTGAGTTTTTTGAAGCTGCCCGAAGAATTGGCCTGGAGGGCATCATCGCTAAAAAGAAAGATAGCGGCTATACGCCCGACCTGCGTTCGCGCGAATGGCTGAAAATCAAAGTACATAAGCGGCAGGAAGTGATCATTGGGGGCTTTACGCGTAACGAAGGCACGAGCAAGCCTTTCAGCGCACTTGCCCTGGGAGTATATGACCATGGCGTATTGCGTTATGCAGGCAAAGTGGGCACCGGCTTTAACGATAAAATGCAAAAGGAAATGATGGAGCAATTTAAGCCCCTGATCACCGATAAAAGCCCTTTTGATGTTGAGCCCGACGTAGACAAACCCTCGCGTTTCAGGCCAAAACGGTTAGGCGCCAAACCAACCTGGCTAAAACCCGAACTGGTTTGCGAAGTAGAATTTGCCGAGGTAACGGGCGACGGCATATTCAGGCAACCGTCGTTTAAAGGTTTACGAATGGATAAAAAAGCGACCGACGTAATACTTGAGGTGCCGAAGGAAACAGAAGCGGTGGTTGAAGAAACAGATAAAGAAGCCGCAGGCGCGGATGACCGCTTTGTTGAGCCGCCAAAGGAAAAGGGCCGAAAAACCCTCCTGAACCCTACCGAAGAAACCCAGGTGCGCAAAATTTGCGGGCACGATATTAAGTTTACCAATTTGAGCAAGGTTTACTGGCCGGAAGATAATGTAACCAAGCGCGATATGTTCAACTACTATTACCAGGTGGCTGAATATATTTTGCCGTATTTAAAGGACCGGCCAATGTCGCTGAACCGTTTTCCGGGCGGCATACATGGACCGAGCTTTTACCAGAAGGACATAAAAGGCAAGGCGCCCGACTGGATCACCAAAACATTCCCGTACACCACCAGCGATGGCGAGCATAAAGAATATTTGGTCGGATCGGACGAGGCTGTGCTGTTGTGGATGGTGTCCCTGGGATGTATTGAGATCAACCCATGGTTCAGCCGGATCCAATCGCCGGATAATCCTGATTATTGCGTAATAGATCTTGATCCCGACAAAAACACATTCGACCAGGTTATTGAGGCCGCACTGGAAGTAAAAAAGGTATTGGATGCGATTGATGTGCCATCGTTTTGCAAAACATCAGGCAGCACCGGCATGCATATTTACATACCACTGGGTGCAAAGTATACTTATGACCAGTCGCAGATGTTTGCGAGGATCATTGTCAACATCGTCCATAAGCAAATTCCGGATTATACCAGCCTTGAGAGGATGGTAGCTAACCGGCATGGAAAAATGTACCTCGATTTTTTACAAAACCGCCCGGGGGCAACTATTGCCGGCCCGTACTCGCTCAGGCCAAAGGTAGGCGCAACAGTATCGATGCCCCTCCATTGGGACGAGGTAAAACCCGGGCTTACTATGAAACATTTCACCATTTTCAATTCAATTGCCCGGCTCCGCTCCGTCGACGACCTGTTTAAAGGCGTATTAGGCGAAGGTATTGACCTTGAAAAAACTATCAAAAAAGCCCAAAGCATTTTTTAAAAGCTGCAATGGCCACGGCCAAACCACTAAATGACTAATGACCAATGACTAATGACCAACGAACCAATTAAAATTTTAACAATTCATCAAACATTTATATTTTTGCCACGAACAACATAAACAACAGCAAAATGAACGCAACCGAGGAAGCAAATTCAGAAAAACATTATTTATTGATAGTAGTCGCCACTATTATAGGCATTGTCGGTATATACCTGCGGTTTGCGGATTTTCGATATAACAACATTGTCGCCAACGTCATTTTAATTATCGGCGTTGCTATTGCTTTGAAAGCAGTGTTTGCGATACTGAAATAGTTCATAGTTCATGGTTCATAGTTCATAGCCGCTACAGGTTCTTACTATGAACCATGAACTATGAACCATGAACTCCCCCCTACTTCGGCCGGTACTTCGATTCATTTAAAATCTTTTGGGCGTCGTTATCAGCCATTAGTTGCTGCAGGGTAACTTCGGGATGTTTATCCATATATTGCCTGACGATTTGCCAGCCTGTCCATATTGCAAGTTTCGGAGCGGATTCGTTTTTCTCTCCAAGGCCCGGCGTAAACGGTGCTTCGCCGATGTATTTTTGAATTTTTGGATAATCGCTCTCGTATAAAAGGTTTTGATCCAAAAACCAGCCCCATATTTTCGATTGAAATTGATCACACCATTTTAACTGCGCATCGGTATAGCCTATTTTGGTGGTATCGGGCAGATCGGGCATTATTTGGTCCATAAAGTACATGATCTTCCCGTTGTAGACCATTTTGGAAAGCAATGTTTTGCTGCTGTCGCTTTCGGGGAACATATCTTCGCGGGCTATTCCTTCTATCACCCGCGGGCATATATTCTGTGCATTAAAATACCTGGATAAATAACGCGGATAGGCTGCTGTAAGTGAAGGATAGAACCTTGAATTGCCGCCCAAAAAAAGATCAAGCCCTATACCAACATAGCCGTCGCCCACCATCGTTTGCAACTCGAAGCCCGAAATATAGGTATAAATTACCGGCAGCTTTTTTTGAGGATAGTAATATTTAATATGCTTAAAAGCGTCGGTCAAATCGCCTTGCACTTTATCCATACTGGGATAAACGGAATCCACATCATGTTTTAATGCCTTATAATCTTTGGTTGCAAAAACCCGGCGCAGCAATTTAAAGTATGCGGTATCGGTAGTATTGATATCATTGTCCTGTAAAAGCACGCCAATAAAATAATGATAAAAAGGGCCGTATTTTTTTTGAAGGTAAGACGCTTGCTGTGCCATGGGTTTTGTTTTCATGGCGTCAAATTCTTTATCAAAACGCTCAATTTTTACATCAACAGCTATATTGCTAACGTCGACCCCTTTATGGCGCCCGCAGGCGCTTAATAGCAGGCTGATCAAAAAAAATAAATAAATTTGCTTTGTTTTGTTTCGGGAGGCCATTTTTTATCCTTTGGGCAAAATTAATTTTTTATTTGTATTAAGATGCAAGTATGGGTATTTCAAACGTTAGTTTGAGGTCGGTTAGTACGTTTGATAATTTTTACCGCAAAGAACACAAGGGGGGCACTAAGAACACAAAGATTAAAATTGAGTAGTGTGTTAAATTATGTTTCTCCGTGCCCTTTGTGAATCCTTCGTGATCTCTGTGGTTAACTTTTAATTTTTATATTCACGAATAACATTTATAATGAAAATCGCCTTAGCCCAGCTTAATTACCATATCGGAAACTTTGAATCGAACACGGCTAAAATTATTGAACATATTCATGAGGCCCGTACAAATGGAGCCGACCTGGTAGTTTTTGCCGAGTTATGTGTGTGCGGCTATCCTTCGCGGGATTTTTTGGAGTTTGATGAGTTTATTGACCTGTGCGAAACGTCGGCCCAAAAAATAGCCGCCGAATGCACTGATATTGCCTGCATTATTGGCTTGCCGACGCCGAATAACCGCGACGAAGGGAAAGAACTGAGCAATTCGGCCTACTTTATTGAAAACGGTAAGGTAAAAGGCATTGCCAACAAAGCGCTGCTGCCTAACTACGATATTTTTGATGAGTACCGCTATTTTGAACCGTCTACAGAGTTCCATTGTATTGAATTTAAGGGCCACCGAATAGCGCTTACCATTTGCGAGGATTTGTGGAACACCATCGAAAATCCATTGTACATCACCCGTCCGATGGATATATTGATACAACAAAAGCCCGATGTAATGATCAATATAGCCGCATCGCCTTTTGCCTATAACCACGACGAGGAGCGTATTGAGATTTTGAGCGATAATGCCAAACGGTACAAGCTGCCCTTATTATATGTAAACAACGTGGGCGCGCAAACCGAGCTAATTTTTGATGGGGGATCGCTGGTTTTTGATAATACCGGCAAGCTGATAGATGAGATGCCTTATTTTGAAGAGTGCATGGCCTATTACGATCTTAACGAAGGCGGCGAGGTAACTTTCGATCACCCCTCAACACTGATGGCAAAAAGGCAAAGTGATATAGAGCAAATTCATCATGCAATTATTTTAGGCATACGCGATTATTTTTATAAATCGGGTTTTAAACAGGCGGTATTGGGTTTATCAGGCGGGATAGACTCCGCCGTAGTTTGCGCGCTTGCTGCCGAAGCCCTGGGGCCGCAAAATGTAATGGCCGTATTGCTGCCTTCGCGTTTCTCCAGCGACCATTCGATAACCGATGCCGAGGACCTGGTAAAAAACCTGGGCTGCATGCACCAAACCGTCAACATAAAAAATATTACCGAAGCTTTTGAAAAGGCGTTGCACCCGCAGTTTAAGGACCTTCCCTTTAATATCGCCGAAGAAAACATCCAATCGCGCAGCAGGGCGGTATTATTAATGGCCATGTGCAATAAATTTGGCTATATTTTGCTGAATACCTCCAACAAAAGCGAAGCGGCGGTAGGTTACGGAACTTTATACGGTGATATGTGCGGCGGCATTTCAGTGATCGGCGATGTTTACAAAACGCAGGTTTTTGAACTGGCGAGGTATATTAACCGCGACCGTGAAATTATCCCCGAAAATTCAATCACAAAACCGCCATCGGCAGAGTTAAGGCCAAATCAGAAAGACACCGATTCGCTGCCGGAATATGATATACTTGATAAAATAATTGCTGAATATGTGGAAGGAAGATGTTCGTCGGCGGCAATCATCAAAATGGGCTACGATGAAAAAACCGTTCGCCGCGTGATCCGGCTCATCAACCTGGCTGAACACAAAAGATATCAGACCCCGCCTATCCTAAGGGTATCGCCCAAAGCCTTTGGTATGGGCCGGCGTATGCCGATTGTTGGGAAATATTTATCTTAGTTTTGGATTACACCGATTATTACTTTTGATTACACCGATATTACTTTTGATTTCACCGATTATTATTTTTGATTTCACCGATTTTGGTAAGATTGCTTTGATCATAAACCCAATGCAATCACGTTCAAATCGGTGCAATCTTATCAAAATCGGTGCAATCATTTTATAATCAGTGTAATCCTCCTCAAATCGGTGAAATCAATAAAAATACCTTACAAAAGCCTCCATTGCCTCGTATTCAGCCATGCCAAGCTTGTCGTAACACCTTGCGGTTTCCCTCGTTCGGTCTTCGGCCCTTACCCAAAACTCCCTGGCATCATCACCCGGGAAAACCGGCCTGTCTTTTTGGCTCTGGTGCTTGAATATGGCGTTTCGTTTTCTTAGTACCTCCTGCGGCGACAGCGGCACGGCCATTTCTATCTCCCAGGTCTCAAATTCCAGCCAGGCGCCGCGGTACATCCACAGCCAGCAGTCTTTTACCCAGTCTTCGGTTTCTTTTAGCCTGTTTAGTGCTGCTGCTATAATGTTGAAGCAGACCAGGTGGGTGCCGTTCGGGTCGGCAAAGTCGCCGGCGGCAAATACCTGGTGGGGTTTTATCTTGTTGAGCAGCTTCATTGTTAGCTGTATGTCTTCCTCGCCGGCGGTATTCTTTTTTATTTTGCCGGTCTCATAAAAGGGTAAGGCCATAAAATGGATGTGGTCATCCTGCAAGCCGGCGTACCTGGCGCCTGATATGGCCTCTGTTTTCCTGATAAAACCCTTTACATCCCTGATCTCTTTCGTATCAACCTGGTTTGGTTTTTTGGTAGGAATAAAGGCCCGCATCTCGTCGTATATCTGCTTTAGCCTTTTATTATCCTCGCCAATGCTTTCGTTAAAGTCAATAGCGAACTCAACGAAGCGCAGCACATCATCATCCCAGACAGCCGTGTTGCCAGAGGTTTGATATGCGACATGCACATCGTGCCCCTGGTCAACTAATCGTATAAAGGTACCGCCCATCGAGATCACATCATCGTCCGGGTGAGGCGAAAAGATGATGGAGCGCTTGCGGGCCGGCTGTGCCCTTTCGGGCCTTTGCGAGTCGTCGGCATCGGGTTTTCCTCCCGGCCAGCCGGTGATCGTATGCTGCAGCTGATTGAATATGTCGATATTGATATTGTAAACCGGCCCCTGTTCTACTGCCAGCTGGGCCATGCCATGGTTATTGTAATCTTCTTCGGTGAGCTTTAGTATGGGCTTGTTTACTGTTTCGGCAAGCCAGATCACCGCTTTCTTTTTCAGGCCGTTTTCCCAGGTGCAATCTTTTACCAGCCAGGGGGTATCGAATCTTGTCAATGAGCTTGCTGCCGCTTCGTCGAGCACGAACTCCACATGGTCCGACAATTGCAAATAAGTGGCCGGCACCTCGCCCGACATTTCGCCTTCCACCGCCTTTTTAATGATCGGCGCTTTTTTCAAGCTCCAGGCCATCAGGATGATCTCCCTGGCTTTGAATATCGTGCCGATACCCATGGTAATGGCTTTGGTGGGCACGTTTTGCTTGCCGCCGAAATCACGGCTTGCATCGTTTCGGGTCAGGTCATCCAATGTCACCAGCCTTGTGCCTGAGTTTGGCGCCGAACCGGG
>Ga0207667_10001340_pt1 | contig 30899 bp, 38 predicted proteins | sample KBSCornC52_FD_184301 | JGI IMG/M metagenome (GOLD analysis project Ga0207667, IMG submission 184301) | Corn rhizosphere microbial communities from Kellogg Biological Station, Michigan, USA - KBS Corn C5-2 (SPAdes) (version 2) | ecosystem: Host-associated > Plants > Roots > Rhizosphere > Soil ...
TGCAGCCCGGGGCGCCAGGCGCGCCACCCTCACCCTCACAGTCGGGAGGGCCGCATGATCCGGAACCAATTCGTGTTCGATCTCCATGAGGAGATGATCGTGGACAACTTCGCCGGCGGCGGAGGTGCGAGTACCGGCATCGAGCTCGCGCTGAGGCGCTGCGTCGACATTGCGATCAACCACGATCCGGAAGCGATCGCCATGCACCAGGCGAATCACCCGCAGACTCGGCATCTCGTGGAAGATGTGTTCGAGGTGAACCCGCTGGAAGTATGTGGATGGCACCAGAATGACGCAGGAATGTGGGTCGGTGGCCGCCGGGTGGGCTTCGGCTGGTTTTCGCCCGACTGCAAACACTTCTCGAAGGCGAAGGGAGGAAAGCCGCGCTCAAAGAAAATCCGCGGTCTGGCGTGGGTGGTCGTGAAATGGGCGATGGCTTTCATCAAAGCCGGCCTGCGTCCGCCGCGGGTGATGGGCATGGAAAATGTGGAAGAGTTTCGGACATGGGGGCCGCTGCTGCGTGACGGTAAGCCGTGCCCGGACGAGGAGTCACGGACCTACGATTGCTTCGAGGCGATCCTGACTACCGGCGTTTCGCTCGATCATCCCGATCTGCCGGACGTGCGTGAGGCATTAGGCGACGTCTGGGATGAAGAACTGGCGCGCCGCGGTCTCGGCTACCTGATGGAATCGCGCGAGATTCGGGCCAGCACTACGCGGGCCCCCACCATTCGCAAGCGGCTCTATATCATCCTGCGGTGTGATGGGCAGCCTATCGTGTGGCCGGAACCGACACACGGGGATCCGAATAGCCCGGCGGTGAAGGCGAAGAAACTGCGGCCATGGCGGACGGCGGCCGATTGCATCGACTGGAGCATTCCCTGCCGTTCGATCTTCGAGCGCAACCGGCCGCTCGCACCCGCGACCCTGCGCCGAATCGCGCGAGGCATCGAGAAATTCGTCCTCAACTCACCAGACCCGTTCATCGTGAAGGTGAACCACAGCGGTGACGGCTTGAACGCGCAGACGACGGAAAACCACGCGGCCATTGCTGCGGTTAATTTGGTGCGCCACTTCGGGAAAAGCATCGGCGGCGAAGTTTCCGAGCCAGTGGGAACGATCTGCGCGGGCGGCGGCGGGAAGACGGAGTTGGCTGTATCTCACCTCTCGAAGCTTTACGGCACGACCACCGGGCAGGATGCGCGCGAGCCCATGCACACTGTCACCGGCGGCGGCAACCATATCGCCGAGGTGCGCGCCTTTCTCGTCAAATACTACGGCAACGAGAAGGAGGCGGTGTCGATCGAGGATCCGATGCACACGATCACGGCGAAAGATCGCATCGGCCTGGTGACGATCCATGGCGAGGAATACGTCATCACCGATATCGGGATGAGGATGCTCGAGCCTCACGAGCTTTATCGCGCGCAGGGGTTCCCGCCGGATTACATCATCGCGCCCGTGGTCCCTCGCAAACGCGGCAAGAAGGTCGTCCACGCCCCGCTGCCCAAACACGCGCAGGTGCGGATGTGTGGCAACAGCGTTTGCCCGCCAGTCGCTGAGGCTTTGGTACGGGCCAATTGTCCCGAATTGATCGTTCAGGAGAAAGGGTTCCGCGCCGCATGAAAACGAAATTCCAAAAGCGATGCGGTCGCAAACTGGTCGATAACATTGGCAGCGCGCGAAGTCTTAACGACGCACTGAAGGCTGCTCTCAAACGTCGAGATGCCTCCATGCCGACGATGCGGGAAGGGATCACAGCGGAGTTCCGCCGCAGTAAGCATTTTCAAGGGAAGGCGGTGCAGGGGTGAGCGGAGAACTTGATGCCGCCTTTCTCGAAAAGGGTGCGCAGAAGCTGAAGGAACTTGGTGCCGGTAGGCCAATCGAACGCGCTGGCGTCAAGCGTATGCCGTTGTCCTGCGCTCACAATTTCCCGGGGCCGATGTGCTCGCAGTGCGCAAATCAGATCATTGGAAACACGGTAGAAGAAAACGCAGAACGCTAATCTTATGGGACTTACTAACATTCAATGGTGCTGCTATTCTTTTAACCCCTGGCTTGGATGCCGGAAAGTCGCGGACGAATGCAAGAACTGCTATATCATCACGACTCCCGCGTTTAAGTTTCGCGGGCTGAAGCATGGAGCGGAACGCATTCGCACGGCGGAGAGCACGTGGAAGAATCCTCTCGCGTGGAACCGAAAGGCTGCGCGTGAAGGCGTTCGTGAGCGCGTGTTCGGGAATTCGCTCTGCGACTGGCTGGATGATGAGAACGTGCCGATTGAGTGGCTGTCCGATTACATGCGCCTGATATTTTCCACTCCGGAATTGGACTGGCTCCTGCTGACGAAGCGCCCGCAGAACTGGCAACAGCGAATCGAAGGCGCATTCCACAGTCTATTCGACCGCGGTTTTCAAGAGGATGCGGGCAGGCTCGAGTCTTGGCTGGCCTGCGCCGGCACTGGTCCGTTGGCCGGTGTTCCGCCACGCAACATTTGGATCGGCGTAAGTGCAGGTGCTGACCAAAAGGCAGCACTTAGCATCCCGGCCCGCATTCACTTCCTGAGTTGCGAGCCGATGCTGCGACCGCTCGACACGACGCACGCTGATCGGTTCGACTGGATCATCTTCGGCGGCGAAAGCGACGGCAAGAGCGGCAAGAATGCGCGCAGGTGCGACGTAGATTGGATTCTGAATGGCGTCACCTTCTGCAATGAGCGCGGGATTGCCTGTTTCGTTAAGCAACTCGGAGCGAAGCCGTTCCAAAACGTCGATAGTCCGATGGAAGACCTGCATACGCTGAAAGACTCGCACGGCGGCGACATCAGCGAGTGGCCGGAAGATTTGCGTGTGCGTGAATTTCCAACCGTGGAGGGCAACCGGTGAGCAATACCGTTGAATATAGCGAGTTCCTGAGTCGCAAGACGCATCTAACCGATCAGGCGGGATTCAAGCCGCTATTCCTCCCTGATTACCTGTTCCCATTCCAGCGGGCCCTGGTCGAATGGGCTGTTCGCAAGGGCCGTGCCGCGATCTTCGCCGACTGCGGCCTCGGAAAGACGCCGATGCAACTCGTGTGGGCTCAGAACGTCGTGGAGAAGACCTGCAAGCCGGTGCTTGTCCTGACGCCGCTGTCCGTCGGTGCGCAGACCGTTCGCGAGGGTCACAAATTCGGCATCGAGTGCGCGCAATCGCGTGACGGCTCGATCGCTGCGCCGATCACAGTCACCAACTACCAGCAGCTTCACAAATTCGACTGGCAGAAGTTTGGTGGAGTCGTTTGCGACGAATCGAGCATCCTGAAGAATTTCGATGGCCAGATAAAGCAGCAGGTCACCGACTTCATGCGCAAGCTGCCCTATCGGTTGCTGTGCACGGCGACCGCGGCGCCGAATGATTACATCGAGCTCGGCACGTCCAGTGAGGCCCTTGGGCATCTCGGTTTCATGGACATGCTCAGTCGGTTTTTCAAGCAGGACAACTCGATCAGCTTCGCGGCCACGGAGCGACTGGATCGCGATGGCAGAGCGGCAGTGGGTGGATTCGGGAAATACCGATTTCGTGGCCACTCGCAACAGGATTTCTGGCGCTGGGTGTGTTCCTGGGCGCGGGCGTGCCGCAAACCGAGCGATATCGGTTTCTCGGATGACGGCTACTCGCTGCCGGCGCTGATCACGAAAGAACACATCGTTGCAGCAAAAACGAGCAATCCTGACTTCCTGTTCGACCTACCGGCCGTCGGGCTGGCCGAGCAGCGCAGCGAACGCCGGCGCACAATCCGGGAGCGGTGCGAGTTGGCAGCCTCACTAATTGTCGATACAGGGAAACCCGCAGTCGCATGGTGTCATCTCAACGAAGAAGGGAAGCTCCTCAAGAAACTCATCCCTGCCGCGGTCGAGGTGGACGGCTCTAACTCGGACGACTTTAAAGAAGAGGCGTTCGAAGCCTTCCAACGCGGCGAGATCCGCGTGCTCGTATCGAAAGCGGTCATCGCTGGCTACGGCCTGAATTGGCAGCATTGCGCGCACCAAACCTCCTTTCCGTCGCACTCGTTTGAGCAGTGGTATCAGGCGATTCGTCGGTTCTGGCGATTCGGCCAGACTCAGCCCGTTCGCGCCGATGTCATCGCCTCCGAAGGCGAGGCTGGCGTGTTGGCCAACCTCAACAGGAAGGCGCGGCAGGCGGAAGCGATGTTTGCTCGTCTGGTGGAACTCATCGGCAACGAGCTGAGCATCGAAGCCTCCAACGCTCACACCAAAAAAGAAGAAGTCCCCGCATGGCTATAATCGATCAACTCATCACGGAAAAATACGCTGTCTACAATGGCGATTGCATCGAGGTGATGCGCTCACTGCCTGACGAAAAAGTAGACCTTAGCATCTACTCTCCGCCTTTCTGCGGACTCTTCAATTATTCATCGAGTCCACGCGATCTTTCAAATTGCCGAAGCTACTCGGAGTTTTTTGAGCACTACCGATTCGTTGTCTCCCAGATTGCCCGGCTGACGAAGCCAGGTCGCGTAACCGCGGTGCATTGCATGGACATTCCCGGCACCGGCACCGGCAAAAATGCTCGCCTCGGGTGTGGGGCCAACGCCGGCACCGGATTGATAGATTTCCCCGGCGACATCATCCGTCTTCACGAAGAGCTCGGATTCGATTTGTCGGCCCGCTACGGCATCTGGAAGGAGCCGCTGGGCGTGCGACTGCGCACGATGGCCAAGGGCCTCGCTCACGCGCAAATTGTGGCTGACTCCACGCTCTGCGATGTCGCCTGCGCTGACTATCTCCTGAAGTTTCGCAAGAAAGGCGAGAACCTCGTTCCCGTGGCGCATCCCACAGGATTGGAGCGATACGCCGGCGAACGGGTAATGCCGGCGGAGCTTCGTCAATTCAAAGGGTACACTGGGAAGCAGACAGAGAACCGCTACTCCCATTGGATCTGGCGCCAGTACGCGTCCTCCTACTGGGACGACATTCGCATCGATCGGGTGTTACCATACCGCGAGAGCAAAGATGTTGACGACGAGCGGCATGTGCATCCCCTCCAACTTGATGTTATCGAGCGTGGTTGCGTCCTTTGGTCGAATCCGGGCGAGGTGGTCCTATCTCCGTTCATGGGCGTGGGGAGCGAGGTATTTGGAGCTGTGCTAAATCAGCGCCGTGCAATCGGGATTGAACTGAAACCATCCTACTATAAGCAGGCCGTTCGAAATCTTGCAGAAGTTGAGCACCACGAAGAGCAGGACCTTATCACCGAGACCGAGGAGGTGCGCGTATGAGCTACCGGCCTATCACCGACATGTGGTTCCTGGCGCGCGCGAAGCTGCGCGGCGGGGTGAAGTACTACGGGGCGTATCTGGGAGGATTTCCAGAGCGGGCCCGGGCGCTGTTGGGGGTTCCGTTGGATGATCCTGTTTTGCATGTCTGCGGGGGAATGGCGAAGCTGTATCCCTACAAGCGTGCCATCGGGCCGCTGGATATGACGCTGGATTTGGATCCGAGCACGAATCCGGATTTTCTGCAGGACGCGCGCGAGCCGTTGCCGAAGAACCCGCATGGGTGTGACGAATGGGGTGCGATTCTCATCGACCCGCCCTACAGCGAGGCTGACGCGGTGCACTACGCGCCGGGAGCGGAGAAATATCCTTCGCCGAACCTTCTGCTAAAAAACGCTCTGGCAGCGGTTCTCCCTGGCGGTCGCGTCGGCATCATCCACTACCTACTTCCGAGTCCGCCTAAGGGAACGATCTTCGTGGCTGCGGTTGGCGTCATCTGCGGCTTCAATAACCGCATTCGGATCTACTCGGTTTTCGAAAGGGGGATGGAATGAGCAGCGTAAAAGTCCTTCCAGAGCACTGCCTGAAGCTGATCGCGAAGAGGGATCGCGAGCCGCTTGGCAAGGCTGGCCGAACCATGGGAGAGATTTACGAGGCCGCCGATAAAAAGGCTGAGCTCGACCTCCAGGGCGAAATCGCCGGATACCTTCGGCTGCACGAGATAGAGTACATCAAGCCCGACGGGCGAAAGAAATCGCCACTCCCCGCGGGTTGGCCAGATTTCACGTTTGCGTATCGAGGCGTTCCGGTAGGTATGGAAGTGAAGACCGAGAAAGGCGCGCTATCTTCCGACCAGACCTCGCGCCACATGGCCATGCGCGCGAACGGCTGGCGTATGGTGATCGTTCGCAGCATACCGGACGTGCAGGCGCTGCTGCGGGCGATTGATGCAGAGATTCAACCGAGGGTAAAGCTATGAGCCAAATCACAGCGAAGGATATCACGCGCATTTTGCATGGTCACTTCTACCGTGCGTCGCAAATCATCATCCCGCGGTTCACGCCGCTTCACTGGTGGGAATGTGACCTATGGCGATTGAGTAAGACCGGGATGGTTGACGAGTACGAAATCAAGCTTTCGGTGGCAGATTTCAAGGCCGACGCGGGCAAGGAAAGGACTGACTGGGAGATTGGTGAGTTGGGCCATTTCGTAAAGAGCGGACCGAAAAATAAACACGCTCTCCTTGCAGGAAGTGAAAGCGGCCCGAACCGCTTCTGGTTCGTCATGCCAGCAACGATCGCCGATAAGGTGAATGTGCCGTGGTTTGCTGGTCTGATCGCGGTCGAATCGTGGAGCGGCATAACTGTTCGCCGGCGCGCACCCAAGCGGCATTCGCAGAAATGGGCCGGTGATATCAGTAAACTTCTGATGACTTTCTATCACCGCTATTGGCATCACGAGGCCGTGAAAGTCGAAACATCGGAACCCATCGCAGAAATATGACCATCGAACAACGCATCAAACTCCAAATTATCCGCGACGCACTTAAGTTCGGAGAATTTCCGATGTTGTTACCTGCCGAAATCAATGAGGAGAACGTTGATTCGCTATACGAGAAATTCGAAGAATTCAGCAACCTTCAAGACGCCAAAGAAGAGTTTAGGTCCTCTGGCGAGAATACCGGAATACCGTGCAACTTCTCGCGCCATTACGAGGGCGATTCAGTCGGAAAGCAACTCGACGAAGGAACTTGGGTAGGTTGGACATACTGGCACGGCGGCGGAAAGCACGGTGAGCCGGAAGCTATCGACTGGATGGATTCGGCGTATGAGCTCGCGGTCACAGAGGAGCAAAAACTCGTCACCGTTCGGACTTTCAAAAAGTCCGAATAGCCGTGCGATTAAGCAACCTATGAACACAACTTTCATTGTAACTCTTACTCCGATCCACTGCCCATCATGCGGAGGGGTCTTCGCGATTTCGAAGGAATATAAAGAAGAAGCCCATCGGCTAGGTAACTTCGCCAAATGCTGGACGTGTCCTTACTGCAAAATTGAGCGCGGGTATGGGCAGAGCCAAGAACAAAAGGAAAAGCGCGAGCTACACGCAAAACTGATCGCGGCAGAGCAGGAAGCGGCCTGGCAACGCCAGCGCCGGCAGGCTGCCGAGGATCGCGCGACTCATCTCCGCAAGAGCCGGGACGGATTGCGCGGCGTGCTGACGAAGGAGCGCAAGCGCGTCGGTAACGGTGTCTGCCCGTGCTGCAGCCGGACCTTTCAGAACCTTCAGCGTCACATGGCCAGTCAGCATCCAACGCATGCGGACTACCCCATTACACATACGTCAGAGGCGAAGTGATGAGTCAACGCGCTGCCAGACCAGGAGGCTACTCGACGAAGGTCGGACGCAAGTTCGTACGCTCCGACGACGCGTTGCCTACCGCCAAGGAACTCCGGGAGCTTTCCCAGCGATTCAACGCGAGCAGCCGGCGATCCCGATGTGGACGCCCAGGCCGCAACGCCGATCAGGAGTATCGCCAACGGATTATTGCGAAGCTCAACGCGGCCTCCAAGGGCGGCCGCGGGCTGCAGTTTCTATCTCGCGACGAGCTCGATGCTGTGATTCAGCTCTGCGCAGAGAAGAGGGCCAAAAAGCGCAGGCCCAAGCACCGGAAACACCGGGTCACCTGGGGGACGATGCCTTGATAGATCAACCTTTCCTTACGCTTTCCAGGGGGTTCTTTGAACATCCCTTCTGGTCGGAGCCTCGTGTGTTTTCGCGCGCCGAGGCATGGCTGGATTGCGTGCGCTCTGCAGCGTGGCGCAACCATCGCCGCGTTGTCGGCGGTGTCATGGTCGAGATTCCAAGAGGGGGGATTGTCGCCTCAGAGCGCTTCCTCTCGGACCGCTGGATGTGGTCCCGGACGAAGGTCCGTCTATTTCTGGACCTGTTAGTGTCGGAGAAGATGGTCGAACGCAAAAAAGACCACGAAGTTACGATGATTTTACTCTGTAACTTCGAAAAATATAACGTTCAAAAAGACCACAGAAAGACCAGCGAAGAACCACCGAAAGACCAGGGAAAGACCAAAGAGAAAGAAGATATAGAAGATATAGGCCCCCATACAGGCGGCGCGCCGCGACTGGTCGTCCTGCCGACGCTGGATCAGGCAAAGGCCTTCGCGCCATCCGCCGGCGTATCGCCGGAAGCCGCAGAGTCATGGTGGCTCGAGTGCGATGCGCGTCCACTGACGCCGACCGGGCACTTCACCGATCGCAATGGGCAGCCAATCGCGCGCTGGCAGAGCCATCTCACATCCTACGGGCGCAAGTGGCAGGCAAATGAAGCCCAGCGACGAGTGGGTAAGACACCGCCACCCCGCACCGATCCACCCAAGCACGACCCGAACAACACCGAATTCTGATTATGACCGAGCAAACTCAAGACGACCGAGAATCAGCTGCCGGGCGGTCCCGCAGGGCGATCTGCGTGGGCGAATTCATGGCTGAGATGCTGCCCGAGATGGTCGCCAGCCTCCAGCGGGCCCAGGCGAAGCATGCGGCCTTCTGCGAGTCCATTCGCCCGCAGTTTGACGCGGCGCCGAGCGAGAAGGCCTGTAGAAATCACCCGTGCACGATGCGCCCCAAGCTGTTCGACGAGACGTGCGAGAAAAGCCACAGTGCGCGCGAATTTCGAATTGTTTACGCCCCTTGCCCAGATTGCAAGGGAGGCGAGGCCAAAGAGCGGCAGCGCGACTTCTGGCGCAAGCGCGGGGTGCCAGAGCGCGTGATCGACGCGACATTTGACTCGTTCGTGATCGACACGAAGGAGCGCGCGGCCGCGCGGGCCTCAGCAATGCAGTGGATCAAGGATAATGGCGTTTTCCTGATGCTGCGCGGGACGACTGGCACGGGGAAGGGTCACCTTGCGGCCGCGAGCCTCAAGGCGCATACCAACGGCCTGTGGATCACTCACGCCAAGATGCTGGCGGATCTGCGTGAATCCTATTCCCTTCACACGACCAAATCGCTCATCGCGTCGTGGCAGGACGCTGAATGCCTTGTCATCGACGAACTGGGCGTCTCAGCCGGCGGCAAGGACGAAGAGACGATGTTTTACGAGGTGATCGCCGACCGCCACGACAAACGGCGCCCGACGATCTTCACCACCAACAAGACCAGCGAGGAATACAAGGCCCTGCTCGGATACCGTCTGGTCGATCGCATCGCCGAGGAATGCACGACGATCGTATGTGCGTGGAAATCTTGGAGGACTGGAAAATGAACAGAAAGAAAACCTATGAATAACGACCAGCAGACAATGAGCCCGGAGGCGCAGCGCGTTGCGATTGCACGCGCATGTGGATGGACTGCCAATCCTTGTTCGGCTGGAGGACAACCTGCGTTCGTTGCGAAAACACCAGATGGAGACACCCTATGGAGGGGAGACAGTTCAACTCAGGAGGATGAGGCAATTTTTAGAAATTGTCCGAACTACACCGAAGACCTGAACGCGATGCACGAAGCGGAGAAGGTGCTGACCAAGGACCAACAAAGCCAATACTGGAATCACTTGAGAAAGATCACCGACCTAAGCAACTCAAAGCTGACCGACGAAGAGTTCTACGGAGTGTATTCTCACTTCTTGCTTCTTCACTCCACCGCGGTCCAGCGCTGCAAGGCATTCTTGCTCACAATAGGACTCTGGCAGCCCGACACCCAGCCGAAAGGAGAGGAATGAGCGAGCCAATCCCACAGTGGTATCTCGACTGCAAAGAGCGCAGAATGACCGACGCTGAATTGTCAGCATTGCCTGAGTATTCCACCACGCTGCCCGACTCATACAAGCGCCCAATCTCTAAGGGGGGAAGGCCGTGGAAGCGAGATTTGAACTTCTTCGGCAAGTTCGCTTCCTCCGGAGAGAAGATATGGGTCTACTGCGAATACATTCCAGACCCGGACCCGAAGTTTCTCGCTATCCTAAACGAACGAGTCGTTCTGGTATGAAAATCCTCTTCCTCGACTTTGACGGGGTGATCCTGCATTACCGCACGCTGATCGCCAGCGAGCATCTTGGACATTCGAATGCCGACCCTGACCCGATGCTTTGCGCCCTCCTACGTCGAGCCTGCGCGCTGGGAATGCGCATCGTCGTATCGTCAACGTGGCGAAGCTCGGAGAAACAGTGTAAGGCGAAGCTGCTGGCCGGTGGTCTGCTGGAATTTCTACACCCTGACTGGCGCACCGCGGACTATGGCGAAAGCCGGTCGAAGGAGATCGCCGATTGGCTCGCCGCTCATCCCGAGATTGTCGACTATCGCATCGCCGATGACGACGATTTCCACTGGACGCCAGAGCAGCGCGCGAAGTGGCTGGAGTGCAGTCCGTACGACGGCATGCGCGCCATGGATATGAAAGAACTCGCCGAATGGGCGGGTGTCGTCAGGACCAAGAAACGGCCTGCCACCGAACAGGATTGAGCCTCAATAGGCGCCGCTGCAGGAACGTTCCTCCGGTGAAACTCTACTCCGACCGCCACCGCTCTCCCACCTGCCGCGCGCGGTTTTTGTGTCAATCATAAAAGTTCTTGACCCAGTGGCGGCTGTTGGCATGGCGCCGCAGCACTATGCCAACTCCAAAACCGGGCCGTCGGACGACGCCTGGTAGCAATTCATCGCAACAAGGCAACGCACGCGGGCCAAAGGCCATCGATTGGACGCCCGCATATTTGGCGGCACTCGCGGAGTGTGGGCAGTGCACAAATGCAGCGGCAGCAGCCGGCGTGAATCACTCGACCGTTTGGCGCCGTCGAAAGGAGGACCCGGAGTTCGCCGACGCCTACGAGAGCGCTTTGGCGATCGCTGCTGATGCTTTGGAAGCCGAGGCCGTGCGGCGGGCACGCGAAGGACTGCGACAATACAAGTTTCATCCCAAAACGGGTGAGGCGCTGATCCATCCCGAGACAGGAGAGGCCTACTACGAGCACACCTACAGCGACACGCTGATGACGCTCCTTCTGAAGCGGTTCTTCCCGAAGGAATATCGCGAGCGCCAAGAGGTGGAACACACCGGCCGCGTGGCGATGACCCTCGATGAGTTCCGCAAACGAGTGGAGGAGGCGCAGGCGTGATCTATCGCGAAGACGAGTGGAAGCATGCGGACGACAAGCCGCGCGGTGTCATCCTCGGTGCACCCCGCACCCGCGCCGAACAGCAGGCCTGGCTCGATGAGCAGTATCTCAGCGGCAAGCTCTCACTGAGGGATTGGCGCTTTCAATTCGACATCCTGAGCCTCGAAAACGCGGACGGGAGCTTTCCGCCAATCTCATGACGACATCACACATCGACTTTTCATCCTGGGCGGCCATTGGAATGCTCACCGCAGCAGTGGCAGCTGGCTGGCGGCAATTCCTGAACATTTGGCGATTCCTCCGCGGCCTGCTGATCGTCGACGTAAAGCTCGACGCCGAGGCGAATATAGCTGTCACCCACTATATCCGGACGACCTACCGAAACAGGTCCTACCGCGGAAATCGTAAGATTTACAGCCGCACAAGCTATGTTCGTCCGCGGTCACGGTCCCAGAACGTGGCCTGCGAATATCTGAGCATGATGGTATTCTGGGTCGGTCGGGTACCCTGCCTGGTCTATTTCGGAGGTGATTCTCAACGGAATGAAAGCCAGCCTTCTGGCGGAACTTCCGGCGCTCTTCATCTAATGTTCTTTCGCGGGATGGTCGACATAGACGACTTTATCGCGAAGGCGATGGATGCCTACGCCGATGTGCGCAGCGGTGAGAGTGGAAATGCTCCTCAACGATTCCGCATCGAATACATGGCTGGGTCGCGCGAGAGGGAGCCAGAAGAGTCTAGTAAAGCCGAGCCAAGAGAGGCACGTAATATCGGCTCTCCGCATCCAACCGACAGCCTCTCGGACCTTCAGTCCGCTTTCATTTATGGCTACGAGTGGAACGATCTTTTGCCACCCGTGGTAAAGACCGCCGTTGATGATCTTGCTCTTAGTGATGATGCGCAGGATCTCGTGAATCACTGTGAGCGATGGCTTGGCGCTGAGGCGTGGTTTACCAGGCGCCGCGTGCCGTGGAAGTATGGATTCTGCGTCTACGGCGAACCCGGATGCGGGAAGACGTCGCTGGTTCGCGCGATCGCTCAACGGCTCGACTTGCCAATCTACGTCTTCGACTTGGCGACGATGACGAATCGGGATCTGAAAAACGCGTGGCGCGAGATGCTTTGCTGCGTTCCCTGTATGCCGCTCTTCGAGGACGTCGATGCGGTATTTAACGGCCGCGAGAATGTGACCGGCTACAAGAACGGTGTGACATTCGACTGCCTGCTGAATTGCATCGATGGTGTTCAGAAGTCGGATGGCATCCTGCTGGCGGTTACTACGAACCATATCGACAAGATTGATCCGGCGCTGGGTGTTCCGCAGCGGGGTGATTCAACAATGAGCACGAGACCGGGCCGGGTTGATCGCGTGATTAAGGTCGGAAAACCTGATGCAGATGGGCGACGCAAGATTGCCCAGCGCATCCTTTCGGACTGGCCGGAATTGGTAGAGGAGTCTGTGCAGGATGGCGCTCAATTCCAGGCTCGATGTGTGATCATCGCGGAACGCATGTGGCGCGAGGGCAAAGTGTCTCTTGAAAACGTGCCTAAGATCGTTCGTTTCAATGCCCCCGTGTCGGAAAACTATGACAAGCCTGTCATGCTTGCGGGTACGGAATCCACCAGGGGTTTTCGATGACAACCGCCTGCGGAAAATTCAGATACGAGGACAAGAAGTCCGCTCTCACCGCGGCCAATTACCGACAGCATCGGCATCACCGGCGGCGGCGCGGCAAGGTGAAGCGTCTGAGGGCCTATGCGTGCCCAGACTGCGACGGCTGGCATCTCACATCACGGCCATGAGCACATCCCACATGAACGTTCTACTCAGCACAGAGATATGACCGCGGCCCAATCTGCAGCGCTCGACAAAATCACTGAGATCATGCGTGAGCATTTCGACTCAGCTGTATTTGTCTTCGAGACGGATGCCAACGTTCCCGAAGATCCAAAGCTGTCGGATCTGAGTTATCGGATAAACGGCACGTTTTGTCAGTCACTTGGCCTGCTGAAGTATGCGGAGCATCGGATGTTGAGCGAATTTGAAAACCAACAGTAAGGAGCCGAACACCATGGCCATCAAAATCAACCCACGCGAAAAAGGCACGTTGCGTGCATTCCTCGGCGCTAAAGCCGGGAAGGATATTCCGACTGCAGCGCTCAACCGGGCGGCGAACAGCAGCGATCCAGCGATCAAAAAGAAAGCGGTCTTCGCCAAGAACGCCCGCAAGTGGAAGCACTGACCCTTTCATTGATGTCGCCGCAATGGTCCCGGTAACAGAACTGCTTCGCATCCGCGAAGACCCGCGCCTTTGGTTCCAGGGCTTCGGTCGATATTGCGACGAGCAGACCCGCCAGCCGATCCGCGGCCGGGCGAACGTGCTGCAGCGCCGGATGTTCGAGCATTACCGGCGGTGCCGGATGGCGAATAAGCCGTGCCGGATGGCAGTGCTAAAATACCGGCGGGCCGGAAGTTCGACGGGCAGTGAGGCGCTGATTTACACCCACGCTCACAACTACAACGCGCGCCTCGGTGTGGTCGGCACGGATTACAAGGCGTCGTCGAACATGCTCGAAATGCTTAAGTTCTTCGGCGAGCACGACGATTTCCCGGGATGGGGCGCAAGCGTGTCGGAGGGCGAAAAGAAGAAGGTGACCTGGCAGGAATGGTTCGGCGGCGATAACCTGGAGGGCATCCCTTTTAATGAGCGGGTGGATAAACTGATCGCGACGAAGATCCATTGGTCGCACGGCTCGAGCGTCGAGCTCTATACCGCGAGCAATCCGGAATCCGCACGATCGGCCGGCCTGAACGGATATCATGCGACCGAATGCGGACGCTGGCAGACCGGCGGCCAGTTGGACGCGGCCGAGACATTGACCTCCATGCGCAACACTCTGCCAAAGGCCGGGTTTCACGTGGCGATCGAGGAAAGTACAGCCAACGGTGCGCAGGGAGCGTTCTACGATACCTGTCGGCGGGCGCGCTGGCCCGAATATGCGCCATGGGTTGAGCAATTCAAATCCTCGTGGCCACTGGATGAGACCGAGTTCGGAAAAGACCTGCAGTTCGTGTTCATCTTCGCCGCGTGGTTCGAGGACGATCGACACGTTGAGCGGGACACCGCAGAGAGCGTGATGCTCGCAGACCCGACGCTGACACAGGAAGCCGCGGCGGAAATCGCCGATAGCCGCAATGCTGCCCGCGCAAAACGCGTGCAGGAGACACTGGATGCTGACCCGCGTTACTTTGGTGAAAAGGAGCTGATCGCACTCTACGGCCAGGACGGTCCGCGCGGGCAACGCCTGGGGGGCGAGGTTGACGCCACGGTATGGGAACAACTGGCATGGAGGCGCGGCATCATCGCCAACGTCTGCACGCGCCGCGGGCTCGATGAATTTAAGCAGGAATATCCGGCAACCCCGCTGGAGGCTTTCCGCGCCTCAGGCTCGCCCGTTTTCGACGTCGAGGGGTTAATCGCGCTCGATGAGATGCTGCGCGCGGCGCCAAAGCCGGAGTATGGCAACGTCGACCCGCAGCGAGACGGATCGGTCGCATGGCGGAGAACCACCCAGCAGAACGGAATGATCCTACGCTGGGAGCAACCGATTGAAGGATGCCGGTATCTCGTCTCGGTGGACACGAAAGAGAACTCCGAGATCATCAAGGGGACGGGTGAACTGGATCGCAACTCAGTGCAGGTGATTCGCGACGCCTACCGGGACATCCATGACGTGTGGCATGGCGTGAAGGTGGTCGCTCGCGTGGTCGCCCCGAACCAGTGGGACGATGCGCCGCTCGCCCGACTGATCGCACCGCTGGCCAAGTATTACGGCGACTGCATGATCGTCGTGGAGAATAACCGCGGCCTCGCGCTGATCACACGGCTTCGTGACGACCACAATTGCCGCATCTACTGCTCCGAGCACTGGGACGCTGTGAAACAGAAGGCGCTGAGCACCTACGGTTGGAGAACCGATGAGGGTTCCCGCCGGCAGATGGTAAGCACCGGCCAGGAATACATTCGTGAGCAGAAAATAGAGGTCCTGGACCCGCACATAATTGCCGAACTGAAGACCTTCATTTTCGATACTAAGGGCAAGGCTACCGCAGCCGCCGGCGCGCACGACGATGATGTGATGGCGCTCCTCATGGGGCTATGCTGCCTCCATGCGGCCACGAATTATCCGAAGCGCGCCGCGGTGAATTCCCGGCCGCCCGACGAGCACGCTTGGAAATAGGATTGACACACTGACTCCCTCCGGCATGGGCAACCGCATGGCCACTCCTTTTCGCCGCCGTGGGTATCCGTATGTGAACGACAATCCGAATCCGCCGCCGCGCTTTGGGACTGCGCGCCGGGATGCGTACGGCAATCTACTCCCGGGCGAATACAACGGGTTCGGAAGGCCTGTCGGGCAGGAATCGGGCGGCGAAGATATCCAGAACCGTCCGATGGGTTTCACTCCTATGGCGAAATGGCAGGAGCTGTTTCCGCCCGTCGCGCTCGGGAGTGGCGGCACTACAGCGGCTCCCAGCGTTCAAGCGAGCAGTATGCCGAAGGCTTTTCGAACGGCATCGCCGGGGACCGGTGCAGCCCCTGACGTGATCAGTCGCATCGCGGGGAACGCCGTGTCCGCCGCGCAGGCCGCAACCGCCGCGCGTTCCGCCGGCGGCGCTCCACAAGGCCCGACCCCATCCGGCGCCACGGTTGATGCGGCGCCGAGCGGGCCGCAGATTGGCGATACTCGGCGCACGCCATTCGGCGGCACTGAGACGCTGATGGATTCGCGTACCGGCCCAAGGTGGGTAGGATCGACGTCGAGCGCGCCGGCGGCGACCAACTTCATGCCTGGTGATGCAGGAACCAACTCGCTGGCCGATGTGGTAACCCATTCGGGCAAAGCCGCGCCAGCGCCGAAGATTCGACCGGATGGAACGAAGATCGCGCCGAACATCGCGGACAATGCTGCATACTACCGGCCCGGCGGTGCATTTGGTTCCGTCGTATCCGTCGACAAGCCGGGCGGCTATGGTTCTTCGCGCGTGCTTGGGCAGGATGAACCTGCGGTTGCCCCTACCCAGGATCAAGCGACGGCCATCGCGAAGAAGTATGGTGATCCCACTGGGGGGACCAACGCTTCGCTCAAGGACTTGGCGGCTTCCGGATTTTACCCGACAAAGGCGAAAACAAGTGGAGTCGGAATGGGCGACCTGAAGACAGCGGAAAGAACCCCGCTCGACACCTTCAATGAGTCGATTCCGGGCATCGGACCGGCTGCAGGGGCGGGTTCGGTTCCACCCACTACTTCTGCTGCACCCGTGAGCGTGACTCAGCCTACCGCATCCACTCCGTCGCGACCCGCGCGATTGAGTTGGGAGACGGATGCTGATGTCGCAGCCAGGCAGGCCGCGAGTCGTCCGATAGTTTATTCCTCCGATCCCGCTCATGGAACCACCGGTCTCATGGATTCTCTAGGCAAAGGCAATCTATCTGCTGCGGGAGTGTGGACTGGGAAGGATATCGGCAACGCATGGGGCGACATCACGCGCGCCGCCGGGAGCGCCATGGGAAGCGCGTCCGATGCGATGCGGGGCACCGCTGGCGAAGGCAGTCCCATCGACAACCTTCTGAAGAAGGGGCGGACGGCATTCGGAAGTGCAGTCACGCCGCTGAAGGGCGCGGTGGCCACGATGCAGCAGGTCAGTGATGATCAGCCAAAGCGGCAGGATCTGCTGCAGAGCGCCGGTTATAGTGGCAGCGACGAATAGGCTTGCCATAGTGGGGCTAGTCGGCATGGCGCGCCGGCGATGAAAACCGCGTTGCGCACGTCACTGACAGATGACCAATACGACCGACTGAAGCGGGCGGCGCTTACGCGTTACCAGCAAATATCAGAGGAGGGTGAGCGATCGAAGATGGAGGATAATCTTCGGCGTTACGAACTGCGCGCGGAGGGCGATTACAGCGATCGCCAGTTGCCGGGAATCATGAACCGGCCGCTGCAGAAGATCTTCGGCCTGAAGAACGAGACCCTCGGAATTGTGCGGAGCGTGAAGCGGTTCCTGCTCGCCCGGGTCTGCAAGGATCTGTTCGGCGGTGAACCATTCTTCTACGTCCGGCCAGAGGGGAAGGTGGACAAGGAACTCGCGGAAGCGATGCAGAAGCACGCCGGCTGGAAGTTGCGACTCGCTCAATACAAAGCAAAGATCAAACGGGCGATCGATACCTTGCTCGACGTCGGATACGTGCCGATCAAGACGACCTGGGATGTGCAGGAGGATGTTAGTGAAAGCCTGGAGATGATCTTGGTCCACAAGAGTGACGGGGTGCCGGTGGTGACGGATGACGGCGATTACATCTACGAGGATGACGAGACGACAGAGGTTCAGTCGCCGGTGGCGAATCAAGGCCCCGGCGAGGATTCCCAATCGGAAGCCCCTGAGCAGAACGAGCAGCAGGTGCAAGCCGCCGGTGGTGAGCAGGCTGAAATGGAATCGGTTGACCCTGAAGATTTGGACCAAGGGCAGGACCAATCAAATGCCCAGGCACCGCAGCCGCCCATGCTGGCGTTTGTGAAGGCTCCAGAGGTCGTGATGGACGCCGAGAAATACACGTGGCGTGAGCATCTCGTGGAGCAGCGCGTGCGGCTATACAACGGCCTGCGCATTGACCCATGCGAGCGGAAGGACGTCTTCTGGCCGATGAACGTGCCGGATATTGAAGAGGCGGACATGACGGCGCATCGGTTCGATTGCAAGTTATCGGAGCTCCGTGCGAAATACGCGCCCAAGAGTTTCGAAGACCAGGACGAGGACGAAGACGGCTCGGAGACGGAGAGCGACGGCGACGAAGATGATCAGATTGATTCGGAGGTGGCCGACATCCTTGACGGACTGAAACACGAATCGCAGTCCCCAAAGAGCGAGGCGGACAAGCCCTATAAGAACGAGGCCGAGGTGAGCGGGCAGGAAGAAGACCCAACCATTCAAGTTGCGGAATGTTCGTTCGATTTCGATTGCTTCGAAGACGGCCGGCCGCGCCGCCTGCATCTCGTGCTCCTTCCGCAGCAGCAGGAATGCATCTACGCAGAATACCGTGCCGCCCTCGCGCCGCGGGCGGCGAAGAACATCCACATGCTGGCGATCAACCGCCGAAAGAACCGGGCATACGGCCGGGGACTCTACGAGGTCTATGAGAACCTGGCGGATGCGGCCGACCAGTTGCTCAACGCCATCCTTTACCGGAACCAGTATGTCTCGGACCCGACGAAGATCTGGAACCCCCAGAACACCGTCGAGGGCAAGGCGAATCCGGACCTGAAGTTCGAGCCCGGCTCGACTTACTCGACGTCCGGCCCGCAGATTGACCCAAAGAACATTCTGACGGCCATCGAACTGCCGGACCTTGATGAGCGGACGTGGAAGCTGATGGAACTGTTCATGCAGCTGATCCAGTTGGACAGTGGCGTGACCAACGCGAACCAGGGCGATGTTTCCAACCTGCCGAGCAACTCGACGGCCACGGGCATCAACTCCATGCTGGAGAGCAGCTCTGTTCTCCATCAATACGTCCTCGAGGAGATTCGTGATTGCCTTACTCCTCAGCTGGCGTTCGCGGTCGGGTTGATCTACCTGCGGCAGGATCAGGACGAGACCTACGAGTATCTCACCAATGATGACGATCCCGCGGCGCAGCAGGTCATGCTATTGAAGGATGCGCGGAAGTTGCGGCATCTTCCGATGAACGTCGACATCCTGCTCACCCGGACGAAACGCCAGGAATGGCGCGAGGCCAGCACGGCCGCGATCCCGATTGGCGTGCAATATGGGCAGTTGGCTCCGCCGGACCAGGCGCGGATGCGCGAGGCTTTCGTGCAGCTATTCCGCGCACTGGACTTTGAGAACCCAGAGGATTTCTTTCCGAAGCCGAATCTCGATGCGGCGCCGCCCTCGCCTCCTCCCCCGAAGGCAACCGAGGCGATTACGATGAAGGGCGAGGACCTGTCGCCTACGCAGAGGGATGCACTCGCACAACAGTTCGGTTTGCCGGCGACCACGCCCGGGGAACTACAGGGCGCGCACCAAGCTATCAGCCCGCCAGCATCAGGAGCGCCCGTGCAGCCGGCGCCGTCCATCGCTGCAGCGTCGAGCGGTCCCCTTCCGTCAAACGTAATTGACGACAACGACACCAAGCTCCCGGACAACCGCAGCTTTGACGAGGACGCGCCAACTGCGGAGACCAACCTGTGACAGCCCAAGATTACCAGCGAAAGGTAGCTCTTCTTCGGGCCTACGAGGCGATGCTGCGAAACCCTGCCTATCTCGAGTTTCATGCGAAGATCGAGGAGGAGTTCGCCAACTGCATTGCCGGCCTCCGAAACCGGAAAATACCGGTCTCCGAACGGCAAGAGTTTCAGGAGGGTGCGGACCTTGCCGAGCGCCTCAAGACCTTCGCGGCCGATAGGATCGTCGCCTTGAAAAAAGAGACGGCGCTCTCGCAAGTTGAACTCGACACGCTGAAGGACGGGTTTGAACCGGAGAACGAAGGATGAGCTTTTTCGCTTGCCATACCGCGGACTGTCGGCATGGCCGCCAGTAGACCTGAATACCCATGAGCCTATCCATCGCACTTCCCAACGGGTTCACGAATGTGACGACAGCCGGCACGGCAGTTCCGCTGTTCAGCGGGAGTGATCCGGCTCGATACCTCCTCGGGCGCGCCACATTGCTGCTCACCGCGCGGAAGAACAAGACCACCGCGAACACTGGCGATGTCTATGTGGGGAACCGTGAGGTGCAAAGCCAAGTGCTATCACCTGGTCAGTCGCTGTCGTTCGAGGTTCATCCCGGAGAAAAACTCGACCTTTCGCAAATCTATATCGATGCCGCCACCAACGGCGACGGCGTTAGCTGGCTGATCAAGAGCGTATGAGTTCACTTTCCCTCTCTCCAGCGCCATCTTCGGGCGGCAGCGCAGCGACCAAGGACACCGGCGTTGCATGGTTCACATCCGACGGAAATACATCCACTGGCGACGGCACGCCGGGAAATCCATACGGTCCGGGAAATGGGCAGAAGGCCTACGACGCGGGTTTCAGGTCATTTTACGTAGGTCCTGACTGCGATTTCGGTAATATTCTTTTGGCTGACGCCCCTGCAAACTTCTCCATCCGTGGGAATGGGAATACATCAGGAACTATTAGCGGAAACCTTGTGCTGAACGCATGGGGGCAAGTGTATTATATTTATTTGGACAACTGCATCATTGGCAACATCGCCGGAAATGCGTCATTTGGCGATTCGCCAGTTTTAGTAAACTTGTTTATCAACCCTACGGCATCTGTTGGATATCTTAGCCTGCAAGGAGCAAATGGAGTGGATGATGGAAATGGCACACCAGCAGATGGTTCTCCGGGCGGTAGTGCGAATATCTATGGCGGGGGGAGTATCCAATCCTACAGCGTAACCGGTGGCGCCAATGTCAATGGCGGAACGGACGGAACGAATGGTTCTACATCGGTCAAAGGAGCACTGATCGGCGGCACGTTTTTAGATAATTCCTATCCATGATCTATGAACTACTCTGAAGCTAAATCTAACTTGGCCACCATCCAAGCCGCTATGGCGGCGGCGCAGCAAACTGTGTCCGACGCCCAAGCAACTATCGCCGCCCTTGAGCCCGTGGCCGGATCGGCGCAAGCCGCACTCGACCAATTTCACACGTTCCAGTGCAATAGTAACATCGGAGCGGGGGACAGGACTGTTTCCCAGGTGCAATTTCCCGACGACGCCAGCGTTAACGACACGATCGCCACCGTTGTGCGAACGGCAATGCCCGACCCCGTTCCGTGCATGGTTTCTAACTATGATGGTGTCGATGGGACGTGGAGCGATCCGGAACCCGGAACCATCGGATGGAATGATATGGGTCCGGTGACGCAGTAACCTCTGATAGCGATGGCCGCCCTCCCCGCCGCAAAGGCATTCTTTCAAAGTTGGGAAGGATTATGCACTGCAATTGCGGGGGCGATCGCTTCGACATTGGGCGTGTTTCATCTCCTTCCTCGCATCTACAAGGTGCTGAGGAACTTTTATGATGGGGCACTCTTTACGATCGAGATTCGCGACAAGCTGGCGGAGATAAAATCCGAGATGGTGCAGCGGCTTGATAGTCTCGATGACGGGCAGCTCAACATGATCGTGGTTCGTCGACAGATGCTCGATAACGATTATGAGGTTGCCTATTTCGAAACCAGCCCAACAGGCAAGACTCTGTGGGTAAGCAAGACGTGGTCGCAGTGGACTGGTCTAAGTGAGAACGAGGCCCGCGGCAATGGATGGGAGAATGGCATCGCGCCCGAGGATTTGTCCCGCGTTCTCCACAACTGGCAACTGGCCATCGATCATCAGCGCGATTACGTCGATCGATACTCCTACGTCGACCGCGCAGGCTGGCGGCGATCGGTGGAGACCGTAGCGCGGCCCATCCGGAGGAAGGATGGCACGATCCTCAATTTCTTCGGCAGCGCCCGAATTGTTTCCGACACCGCAGCCAAAGCTCACACCGCATGAAATACCCCATCCTCATCCATTCCCTGGCCTTCATCGCCGCGGTGGCCCTCCTTTCGTTCGCGCTCGTCGGGTGCAAGACAACGGAACCGACCGACGCGCCCGTCACTGCTCGCGCGCGAAGCCTGGCCGGCGATGCGTCTGCGGCAACGTCTGAAGCAACGAAAGCTTCGCAGCGGTCCAGCACGCACATCCACGAGTTCCGCTCTGACGCTGAGCGGATCGATTACAAGGCTTCCCGTGCCCTTGAGATCCTCAACCACCCATGAAAACATTCCTCCTCGCCTTCCTCTGCCTGACGCTTCCCCTCTCGGCCGCTACTCCGCGCCATGCAGCGTCGGTTGCCCCCACTCCCGCCGCTGCCGAGGCCGCTGCGGAGCCGCTGCCGGAATCAATTCCGATGGCACGTCAGCGCACCGTGCAGGAAGATCTGGAGTTGCGGGATTGGATCGTGGGAATTCAAACGACGGCGCAGGACGCCGAGAAGCGAGCCGATGATGCCGAGAAGGAAGCAAAGGCCTCCCGTGACCAGACAGCGATCGCAGGCGTGAAACTTGAGGGATTACAAACCAGCCTTGATGCCGTGCAGAAGGCATTCGATGCCGAGCGTACGGCAAAGGAAGCCGCGCAGTCCGAGGCCGCGAAACAAAAGGCGATGGCGGACGAAGAACACAAGGCGCGCGTGGCTGCTGATACCCATCTGAGCAAGATCAAAACTTACCTCGGCTTTGCCCTCGGGGCCCTGCTCGCTCTGGTAGCCGAATATGTTCTCGCCCAAATCACCCTACCGCCACCGCTGAGCGGGTATCTGTTTTTCATTCGCATCGGCGCTCCGATCGCGGCCTTTGGGATCGGATGGATGATCGTAGCACGCTTTGTCTAACCCCTACGGCCATGTTCCTTTTTCTCCTCCTCCTGCAAGACGGCAGCGTGATTGCACCGTTGTTTGATCCATCCCTTTTTCAGATCATCGTATGAGCCTGCGACAACGAAGCACGTGGCATAAACTTTTCGTCTGCCTGCTCGGCATCGCGATAGTCGTTGGAATTTGGCAGTGGGCGACCTGGCATCTTTATTCGTTGCCGCCTGAGTCTATCAGCGCCTTCACCAGTATCACGACGAGCTGCCTCTACGTCATCAGCTCCATCGTCATGTTCTTCATCACCGGTAAGGTTCTCTACGACTGGAAGAACACGACCGAGAGCGCGGTTTCTCTGGTCTCGCAGCATATCGATGAGCAGCGCAAGGAAGAGATTGACGAAACGATCCGCGAATTCAACACCCCGGAATTGCAGGACCGCTACTCGGACCGATGAAAAGCTCACAGAACGCCATCGAGTTGATCCACCGTTTCGAAGGGTGGGACATTGCCTCGCAATGGCCTGGAGAAAAGTCAGGCATCACTATCCCCTACGGCTACGACTTGGGCTACGAGCAGAATTTCGAGAGCGATTGGAAACCCTTTCTCCAGGCGGCGACAATCGAACGGCTGAAGCCGGCGATCGGAATGAGGGGGCAGTCGGCGCGACACCTGGCGCCGTCGATGCGCGGCATCCAAATCCCAAAGGAAGGGGCGGAGTCGGTTTTCGAGAATCGAGTCCTTCCGCGAACTGAGGCGGCGGTCGAGAAGGTATTTCCCGGCAGCGGCACACTCCCGGGGGATGCCTTCGGAGCGCTGGTCTCGTTGATCTTCAACCGGGGCGAACTGATCGATCACTCGGACCGGCGCCGCGAGATGCTGCAGCTTCGGCAGTTGTTCCTGAAGGGGCAACCGTACGACCTGCGCAAGATCGCAGATTTGGTGGAGTCGCAAAAACGCCTGTGGCCACACCGCGGGGATTCTGACGGAGACCTTTGGACCCGGCGCATCGAGGAGGCGAAACTCATCCGGTCAGCGGCATAAACTTTTCGCTTGCCATAGGCGAATCGCACGGCATGGCGCGCAGTAGTCACCTGCCCAACCATCAACCAACCTAACATCCTATGAGCACTCTTTCCGCCAAACTGGCCGCCGCTGCGAAAAGCTATCTTCTGCGCTATGCGCTGAAACATTTCGTCGGCGAGCCCGAGATTTCCACCCTCGCCCGCGGCCTGGTCGACAAGAATGGGAATGTCGTGATGGAGGCGGACGGCGCGACGCCGGCGGTAACTCTGGGAGGAAGTCAGACCTTGACGAACAAGTTGCTGACGGCCGCGAGCAACTTTTTTGCGGATGGGTCAACGCCCACGAAGAAGATCGGCTTCGACGCTTCCGGCGCGAGCAGCTCGACCACGACCACCATCGCCGCGGCGCAAACCGCCAACCGGACACTGACGCTGCCCGACGCGACGGACACGCTCGTGGGCAAGGCGACAACCGATACGCTCACGAACAAGACGTGGGGCGGCGCCTACATCACTTCGATTCAGGCTTTGAGCGGTGCGGGTGCGGTGGATATCGTTACTGAAATTACGCGCCTGACTACCACGGGCGCTGCGCAGGCCTTGACCTTGGCCAACGGAACGGCTGGGCAGCGCAAGACGATCATTCACGAGGTCGACGGCGGCAGCGCGGTGCTGACCCCGACCACGAAGACCGGGTTCACGACCATCACTTTCACGAACGTCGGAGACTCGGCAACGCTGGTTTATTTGACTACTCGCGGCTGGATGATCCAGGCGCTCAACGGCGCGGTCGCCGCGTAATCGTTTTCGTCGGGGAGAATGGGATTCCAGTCAGTTTCATAAGCTGACCTTCGTTGGTTCGACTCCAACCCTAGCCACCACCTCAACGCGTCGGTAGCTCAACGGCAGAGCAGCAATCTTCCAAATTGCTCGTTGCGAGTTCGAATCTCGCTCGGCGCTCCAACTTCGAACCCACATGAAACGCGCTATCATCGTGGCCATCCGCCAGGTTGTAGCGCGTCTTTCTTTGAGTAAGTCGAGCCTCCGCAAGAAGCTTCGAAAAGCCTGGCGCAAGAGCCTTCGAAAATAGATTCCGATTTTTCTTGTCATAGCGAGGTCTGTTGGCAGCGCACGCTGACGATGAATACAGCCACCGAGGAAGCGCCGACGGAAGTCGCGAGTCCAGAGCAGAAGCCGGCCGTCGAGACGACGCCGAAACAACGCACCGAAGCTGATTCGCAGGACGCACGCCAACGGTCCCGCGATCCCGATCGCGCCCGAGCGATTCTGCGGGGAGAAAAGCCCCCGGAGGAAAAGCCCGAGCATGAAGCGGAGAGTGAGACCGGAGACGAGACGGACGCTGAAGTGATCGCACGGATGTTCGACCCGGAAACCGGGGAGTTCATCGAAGAGGAAGACGCCAACGAAAAACCCGCTGCCGGAAAGGCGACGGAGAAACCGAAGGCAAAGGCCGAACCGGCGAAAACGGAGGCGGCAGAAGAAACCGGTGAGGATGAGAATCCAGATCCGGAGGAAGAAACGGAGAAAAAGCCCGAGCCTAAAAAGCGCATCTCGGTAACTCGCGGTCGCCTTGGCGATCGTGATTTTGCCATCGTGCAATTGGCGGACCGGGAAAACATCTCGCTCGAAGACGCACGGCAACGGTTGTTCGGCGATACGCCGGCGCCGAAGTCTGCGAAGGCTGAAGAGGAAACTCCGAAGGCCGCGCGGGAAACGCCGGAAGCCATTCAGGCGAAGATCACCGACCTCGTGGAACAACGCAAGGCCGCCAACAAAGCCCTGGACGTCGATAAAGCCACCGAGCTTACCGACCAAATCGCCGAGTTGAAGCTCCAGCAGCGTGAAGCACAGGCGACGTTGCAACAGGAGGCGCAGAGCCGCGCGACCAGCCATCAGGAAGCTGTGATAGCTTCCGCGAGCAAGGCCGTGGAACTGTATCCTGGCGCGGCTGAGGAAGGGAACGACCTGTTCGAAGCGATCGAGTCCGCGAGGCTGGATCGCGAGAAGTCGGATCCCAGTTTCTTCCAGAACAAGAATTGGCCAATGGTGCTCGCCGTCGAGGTTGCGACCGAGATGGGTGTTGCACCCACGGCCAAGAAATCTGCCGCCGAAGCTACGCCGGACAAAAAGGCTGTCTCCGAGAAGCCCGCGCCGACACCGAAGAAGGTCGCCCGTCCTGCACCACCCAACCCCGCACCCGGGACTGCCACCGGAGCGGCCAAACCTAATCCAGAGGAAGCTCTGCGCACCAAACTGAAGGAAGCGAAGTCGCGTAAAGACGTTGATGGGATCAAGGCGGTTACCCGCGAGATCGAGGCGCTTTACGCCAAACGCTGACCAGAAGGACGGGACAAAGAGCCGACTTACTAACTCCAAACCTTTTTAAATCTTATGGCTCTCGGATCTACGATCGGCTTAGCCCAAGCGCTAAGCGAATACCGGGCAATGGCCTCCGGCAAACTCATCGGCGAAGCGTTCGATGACTTGCTCGAGGTCACCATGTCCAACTCCAACATCCTGGACGAACTCCAGGGCGGCGAAGACGACGGAAAACCGTTCGTCGTCAAGCAGGACCTCACCAAGGGCGCGAAGGATCGCATCAATTACCCCGTGGCCACCACTCTCGGCCAGGCGCCGCGCATGGGCACGGATCAACTGGTGGGCTACGAAGAGCCGCTCTACCAGGGAAACTGGCAGGTCCGTATCGACAACAAGCGCATCGCGGTCGGCTGGAACGAAATCGTCGCTGCGATGGGCACCACCGGCAAAAGCTGGCGCGAGACCTACGCCGAACTCGTCGGCATCCGGTTCGCCCAGATCGAGCAGGAAGACATGCTGCACCGGCTGCTCCAGCGGGCGACGCCGAACATCACGATCCTTCCCGGCAGCTGCCGTACGGTCAACGATCTGCGCACCGCCAACAACCTCGATGTCGACACGATCAAGCGCGGCGCCGCCCGGCTGCGCTCGCTCGGAACGCCCGGCGCGAAGGTCGGCAAGACCCGCAGCGGCCGGCCGATCCAGAAATACATCGTCTTCGGCGCGGACGCGGCTGTCCGTCAAGTGAAGGACGAAACTGCGTATCTCACCCCGGCCGTGGCGCAAGTCACCGCTGATGGGGATGCCGCCGCGATCTTCGAAGGCGATTACCTGCCGGTCGATGGTCACCTGCTCAAGCCGTGGGATATCGTGGATCACGATAACCCGGGCCCGATCGGGTCGGCCATTCTGCCGAAGGCGTTGCTCGGTGATCCCATCACCACGGCCACGACCACGTTCACCATGTACGGTGGTGCGCGCACGCAAGCTTCGCTCGGTGACCAGGCCGGTCTCTACCTGCCGTTCATCGACTTCCCGGGATACCTCTACAAGTTCTTCTCGGAAGATGCGCCTGGCGCCGACGGCAACACCTATTACTGCGTCGTCTACGATCCGGCCGACGGAATGTGGTGCGTCTACAGCTACACCGGTTCCACCGGCAACACCGGTGCTTCGATCACGATTGTGAACCGCCTCGCGGGATCCGCGACCGGTGCCGCGGTCACGACGCTCGCCGGCTGGTCCTGGGATGGAACCGTCAACAAGACGGCGTTCCCGACGGGGAGCATCATCATCCCGGTCAACAGCTCGCTCGTGCCCTACGCCTATTCCCTGATGTGGGGTCGCAGTGCTGGCGGCAAGGCCTACGGGTCGATCAAGAACAAGCGGATCACCAACGTCGCTGATTACGGCGCGCACGTGGGCTTCGGCCTCCAGTCGATCTACGGCGTCGATGTCCGCCTCGACACGCTCGGCAATCCCCGTGGCTACATCGTCATGCCCTGCGCGGTGCAGCACGAAGGCGTGAACCTGCCGGTCATCAGTTAGGCGACCTGCGTCATCAAACTCATCACCCCGGTCCCGGCGAAAGCTGGGCCGGGGTTTTGGGGTGAAAAGACTTCCACTATGAAACTCCTCTCCGATCTCGTCGCACACATCAAATCACTCGAGGCCTACAGCCTCCAACTCGCCGGCGAACTCGGCAAAACCCTCGATCACTATGAAGGTTCAGCCTCAGCCGATGGGGCGGCCAAGGCAAAGGCCGTGAAGGACAAGCTGACGAAGGCGGTCACCGACCTGCACGCGCAGGCGGACAAAACGGTGAATGAAGCGGAGGTGCACTTGGCCAATATCGCCGCCGGCGGAAGCGCCGCGCCAGCCACGGCGGACCCCGCGGTTCCTGTCACGATGCGGGCGAAGATGCTCGTCACCGACATCCGATCGTTTGAAAGTTCGAGCGGGGAGGCTGTGTGCGACGTGCTTTCGCTCGTAGCGGTCGGTGGAGACAAGGTGCAGCACGGCTACCCTGGCGATGGGAGTGACGAGGACAACACTTTCGCGAAGTTCAGCCCGAGCGGGAATCTTGAGCTCACTGTCGCTAACCCGGCACTGCTGGGGAAGATCATTACCGGCGAAAAATACTATCTCGATTTCACGCTCGCGAATCCCGCGCCCGCGGCTGCAATTCCAGCGAGCCCGGCCGAGCCCGCTCAATCTGCTTCGAGCCAACCGCCGGTTGCGGAACAAGCGCCCCCTGCTGTTCCGGCGGTGGCGACGCCTGCGGCGATACCCACCACCCCGGCCGCTACCGCGGCGCCGGCCCAAACGACCCAGCCCGTGCAACCTGTTTCGGGTGCGAACTGATTTTATGAGTTCTCCATCCTCCAATGCGTCCGAGCCGATCCTGCCAGTGATCGCCACGCTCATCCTCCTTAATGGAGGCTCGAGCACGATCAAGAAGGTTCCGGGCCGGAAGGCGCGCTACGACTTTAAACTCGTGCAGCGCGCGGGTCCAAACGGTCGGGCGGCCCACGTTCGCGAATACACGTCGCTCGAAGTGTTCCACGTGGAGCAGGCCGACATCTCGCAATCGCATGTGCGGATGCAGGTGTTAGTCCGGCTGCATGAAATCGATCCTGTCCAGGGTGCGAAGTCGGCAGTTGCGGCCCTCATTCGTCACCTGATGGCGCCACAGGCAAAGTCCGTGGTGGCCATGGAGTTGCGCAACGCGCTCCAGCTCGAGATCGAACGCCTGAAAGAGGTATCGGCGCCCGATGAACCTTCGGGATCGACTTGCGCCGACGATGCGGAAGCGCCTGGCGATCAACCGGGGCCGCGGACGGAGCGCGAGATCCGCGGTATGGAACTTCGGCGATGCGGCGAAGAGTTCGTGCGTCACCTTCTCCGGGAGGAATACCAGATTGAAGACGTGCCGGTTCTGAACAACCTCGACGGTATGGTCGAGGCGATTCTGAATTTTGAGGGTGAACGTGGCTATTTCGGAGCCAGCGAGCCCGCGCAACCCGCTCCAGCTGCGGTGAATCAATCGGCAGCCCCGCAACCAGTATCAGCGGGTGTCGGCAGCGGCGGCGCCGCAGGAACGGATTCGTTCACCGCGGAAAGTCTGGGCACCATGCCTATCGACGAACTGAAGGCGTTGTCCATCAAGCTGGGCTGCAGGACCGGTAACCGGCGCACGATGGTCCGAGACATCCTTGACCGACAGCCGAAGTAACCGATGAGCCTTGCCGCCAAGAACCTGGCAGACCTGATGTTTGCCTACATCGACCAAAGCGGAACGAGCGGACCGTCCGGCGATGTGAACAACGCAACTGCGGCGGAGAAGGCAGCGATTGCACTCGCGATGACGCAGGCCGTGCAGGAAGCGCGAAAGATCAATCCAAGCATCTTTGCGCGCCGCGTCGGGACAGTCTTAAGGGCCGCGGCTTCTGGCACGATCACCGTTACTCAATTCAGCACCGCGGCGACTCTCGGCACACTCGTGGTACCCAACGACGGATGCACTGTGCGAATCTCAAGCGGACTCGACAACGAGTTGAACCAGAACCCGGGAGACTCAAGCTATGTGCTGCGCCGGCCACATGAAGGCACGAGCGGATCCCAGACCGCTCAGATTTGGAATGATTGCTGGGTCGTCGATGATGGCACTACCTACGAGGGAATCCTGGGAACGGTTACAGCGAATGGACGACCGATCGAGGAAGTTCGATCCGCGAACCAGCTCGATAGATACCGCCTGATCAACGACTACGGCCAGCCGACGTATGCGCGCCTGCGGACGACCGGGATCATCGCGGCCGTGATGTGCGAACAGTGGGCGTCTCCATTCGTATCGAAGATTCAGATGCGTCTCCGGTTTGCACCGATGCCGGCAAGCTTGACGACGATCGAAGCTGATCTAGTGATCGCCGCGCCGAAGTTTTCCGCGACCGACATACTCAGCACGACCACCACGTTCCAGATTCCGGAACAGATCGACGAACTGGTTCTATTCCCGATCGCCATGAAGAAGATGATGGCACAATCGATTTTCCGCGCGCCGAAGGAAACGCGGGATGAACTCAACGAGCAATATAAGTCGGCGGTCGAGACGTTGAAGAGTCTGCGCGGCCACTACGGTGGCGGGAACCGGATCGACGTCCGCCCCTGATCGACCATGGCCACTCCGTTCCAAGCACTGGTTGACGAGATCAGGGGGTTAAACGGCGCCCCCAAGGTAACCTATCCAGAGGGTAGTGCCGATCATCCGACGGTCGAACGCGTGCTGAGGTTGAAACGCGGACAGGATACACCGAACTTCGGAGAGGCAGACCCCGATAGTGTGCGTTTTCCGGACAACACGCTGGTCGACCAGGTCGAGTTGAAGAGCGACCCGCAATGGGTGGAGGTCTATCGAAAATACATTGTCCTTCCCGGGCCGATCCTGACGGGCTCGCAGACGGACAAAACGACCGGCATCGTCTTCCCATACCAGAAGCAGCGCGTAGCCGCCGGCAGCGTGCAAAGTGGTGTCACTGGCGCCGGCATCCTTAGACTGGCCCTGATAAGTGGAGGCGAAGACTTCACCGGAAATGGGACGCTGGTGTTCAGTGGTGGTGGCGGTTCGGGCGCAACAGGGACCTTCACCCACACGTCTCCGTTTCCCGCCGGCCAGATTGACGTGGTGACGCTGACA
>Ga0207667_10001345_pt1 | contig 30846 bp, 27 predicted proteins | sample KBSCornC52_FD_184301 | JGI IMG/M metagenome (GOLD analysis project Ga0207667, IMG submission 184301) | Corn rhizosphere microbial communities from Kellogg Biological Station, Michigan, USA - KBS Corn C5-2 (SPAdes) (version 2) | ecosystem: Host-associated > Plants > Roots > Rhizosphere > Soil ...
GATCGATATCAGCAGGAGCAGAGGGATCGATTGCAGCGTCCGCCGCACGACGTAAGTGAACAGAGACTAGGCCTCCACAGGACCGCGGCTAGTTAGCCGAAGCACTTGGGACTCCTTGCGGCGGATGTCGCATCGGTCCCAACCCCAGTATCGCGCGAGCCTGGTCCGGCGTAGCCACCGGCCTGCCCGCTTCTTCCGCTATCCGCCTGACGCGGGCGACCAGCTCCTCATTGGTAGCAAGCCGGCCCTTGCTGTAATACAGGTTATCTTCGAGGCCGACCCGGACGTGGCCGCCCATCGCGATCGCCACCATGGCCAGCGGCAACTGCTGGCGCCCGACCCCGGCCACCGACCAGGTGCAGCCCTCGGGCAGGGCATCGACCAGATCGCACAGGTTCTGGGCGGTCGCGTCCAGGCCGCCCGGCACGCCGAGCACCAGGTCGACGTGCTGGGGCAGATCGATGGCCCCCTCGGCGGCCAGCCGGCGGGCGTTGCTGAGATGGCCCTTATCGAAGATCTCCAGCTCCGGGCGCACGTCGAAGGCGCGCAGTTTGGCCGCGATGCCGCGCATGATCGGGAACGAGTTCTCGAAGATGTCGTCCCCGAAGTTCACCGATCCGCAGGTCAGGGTCGCCATCTCCGGGCGCAGCTCCAGGACCGAGGCCCGCTCCTCGGGGGTCATGCCGATCGCGCCGCCGGTGGAGAACTGCACGATCAAGTCGCTCGCGTCGCGCACGGCGGCGTAGGCCTCGCGAAAGCGCGCGACGTCGTGGGTGTTGCGCCCGTCGTCGTCGCGGCAATGGACGTGGACGATCGACGCGCCCGCCTCCCGGATCTTCCGGGCCGTCTCGCCCAGCTTGGACGGCGTGTACGGCAGATGGGGCGTCTCGTCGGGGGCGATCTCGGCGCCGACCGGCGCGCAGGTGATGATCAGCGGGTCCATGGCCCGGCCTGCATTCGCCTCCAGGGTGGGCGTTTACCCCAACGCCTCGTAGGCGGCCGCCACGAGCGCATCGTCGAGGCCGAGGAGACGGGCCAGCGCGAGCGCGTCGGCTTGGGGCGGCGAATCGGCGGTCACCTCGGCCAGGGTATAGTCCATCGCGCCGGCCAGGGCCGCGAGCGCCTCCGCCAGGTCGCCGCCGGCCGGACGGGCCGGAACGCCGCGCAGCCCGCGGATGGCGTAGTGCGTCGCGCCGCTGGCGTGCGCGATGCCGGCCAGATGGGTCGCGATCAAGGCGGTCGCGTCGCGCTCGCGCAGACGCGCGACCAGCGCGATCAGCAGCGCGCGACCCTCTTGCGGCGTGGTCGTGCGCGCGAACTCGTCGACCAGCACGATCGTGCGCTCGTGCGGGCGCTCGAGGATCTCGCGCAGGCGCACGACCTCGCGCGCGAACGACGAGAGCAGACCGCCGCTCTCGCTTTCGGGCGCGATGCCGAGCCACGAGATGCGTTCGAAGCGCTCCATCCGCGCGCGCTTCGCCGGTACAGGCAGGCCGAGCGCGACGCACAGCGCCAGGAAGCCGCAGGTGCGCAGCGCGATCGACTTGCCGCCCATGTTCGGGCCGGTCAGGATCGCGACGCCCGGCAGGTCGAGCGAGATCGGCGCGTAGGCGCGCCCCTCGCGCGCGAGTTCGTCGAGCAGGGGCAGATAGCGCGCGTCTTCGAACGAGATGCCGGCGTCCGCCGGTTCGGCCGCGACGCAGGCGTAGGTCTGGGCGAACCGGACCTTGGCGACGTGCGCGTCCAGCGCGCCGAAGGCGGCCGCCGCGTCGTCGAGCCCGGGCACGCGCTCCCGCACCCGCGCCGAGAGGGCTTCGCGCACGGCGCGTTCGGCCTGCGCCAGCGCGGCGTCCGCTTCGTCGCGCCGGGCGAGCGCCGCCAACGCGCGCTCGTCGAGATCGCATTCGCACAGCAGATAGGTCGGCGCCTCGCGGATCACGCGCAGGCCTTCGGGCAGCGGCGACGGCGCATCGGCCCGCATCAGGATGAACTCGTGCTCGCCGATCTCGTCGCGTCCGAGCGCCTCGGCGATGCTCCGGGTCGATCGCCCGCGCGCCGCGTCGAACTCCGCCTGGGCGCGCTGCGCGCGGCCGCGCGCAGCGCCGAGCGCCGGATCGAAGCGCTCGTCGAGGTAGAAGCCGTAGGTGCCGGCGCGCCCATGCGCGAGCAACGAGACCAGCGAGATGCAGGCCGCCGCGGCGGCGTCGCTGCCGAGGTCGCGATCGTGCCGCGCCAGGGTCGCGCGCGCCCGCAGCCACGCGTCGCAGAACCGCAGCAGCTCGAGAAAGGCGGCGTCGTCGAGCGCGTCGCCGACGCCCGCGCGCGCCAGCGCCGGCGCGACGTCGGGTGCGCGGCCCAGCGCGTCCTGCAGCGCGTCGAGCGTGCCCGCGTCCAATGCGGCCGCGTCGGCGACGATCGCGCGCGCGTCGGGAGCGCCGGCGGCCGTCGCGCGGCGTCCGTACTCACCGCAGGGCGCGATCGCGCGCAGGAGCCACGCCGCGTCGAGCGCGCCGGCCGTCGTCTCGTCGAGCAGCAGGTCGAGATTCACGCCGCGCGCGCTCCGGCATAGACGTCGAAGGTCGGCAGACCGGTGGCCGCCGCGACCGCGCGCGCGAACGCCGCCGGTTCGAAGTAGCGGTCGCGCCCGATCGAGGCGACGGTCGCGGCCACGACGCGCAACGGGCGTTCGCAGCGCAGCGTCAGGCGCCGCATCGCACCGTCGAACGCCTTGCCGGAAAGCACGACCTGGGTCGGATCGGCGACCACGATTTGGCGCGTCTCGCCGCGCGCCGCCAACGCGGCGACCATGGTGGCGGTCAGTGCGCCGTCCAGGCGCAGCGCCGGTTCGCGTTCGTCGACCTTCGGCAGCGAGAGTCGCGCGACCAGCGCGCGCACGTCGTCGACGGCCTCCTCGACGGTCGCCGCGGTGGCCGCGCCGGTCGCGACCACGATCGCGTCGTCGCCGCCCGCGAGCGCCGCGACGCGATCGACCGCGCCGTCGAGCAGCGTGACCGCGGCGCCCAGCGCGCGCATCTGGGCGAGCGACGCGCGCACGCCCGACGCGGTCGGCGGCCCGAGCAGCTCGTACGGCGCCGCCATCTTGACGCGCGCGTAGAGCAGCGGTCCGGCCGCCGTCATCAGGTCGCTGGTCTCGAGGATCTCGCTCGCCGGCGAGACGGGCAGCACCGCCCGCGCGGTCGCGACGATCGTCCCGGGTTCGAGGCGCAGCCGCGGCTTGTCCATGGCGTCGCCGATATCGACCGCCTCGCCGTCGCGCCCGATCGAGGTCAGGCCGACGCACGTGCCGCGCAACGCTTCGAGCAGCGCCCGGGTCGTCACCGTCTTGCCGGCGTTCTTGCCGGTGCCGACCACGGCGATGGCTCCCGCGCCGTCGCGCAGGGCGAGATCGAGCAACGCGGCGCCGGCGTTCACGGCATCATCCGTGCCCGGTGGCTTTGAGTCCGATGAAGGCGATGCCGGTGAGCAGCAGCACGATGCCGGCCCACAGCTCCGCGCCCTCTTCGGCCCGCCGGCCGAGCGCCCGTCCGAGCGTCAGGCCGAGCACCGTCGCCGCCACCGAGACGATGCCGATGACGCTCAGCGACTCCACCACCGGAACGCCGATGTAGAGGATCGAGAAGCCGATGCCGAGCGAATCCAGGCTGATCGACATCGCCGCGATGAAAAGTCCCCAACCCTTGCTCATGTCGATCGGGGTCTTGGAGCCGGCCTCGCGCATGCTCTCGTAGATCATGTAACAGCCGAGCAGTACCAGCGCCCCGAAGCCGATGTAGCCGGCCACCTCGCCGAGATAATGTCCGACCACGGCGCCCAGACCCGCGCCGATCAGGTTCATCACGATCTCGGCGCTCGCGAACGCGATGCCGATGCGGATCTTGACCGCGCGCGGGACGCCCCGAATGCCGACGCCGACGCTGACGGCGAACACGTCGAGCGCGAGCGAGAGGGCGATGACGACGATCTTGATTGCCGGACCCATAGGGGTCGGCCATTCCTAACGGAGGTTAGGGGTGCCTTCCAGCGGGTTCGGCGCGGGCGCCGGCGACTTGGTCAGCAAGGCGTTGATCGCGGTCCGCAGTTGCGAGATGGTGAACGGCTTGTTGAGGAACAGGTTGGCGCCGGCGTTCTTCGCGCGGTTGTCCATCGCGTAGTTGGTGTGCCCGCTGATCATCAGGATCGGCACGTTGCGCGTGCGGCCGTCCGAACGCAGGCGCTCGACCAGATCGATGCCGGAGATCCCGGGGAGCATGAAATCGCAGACGATGATGTCGAACGGCCCATCACGGTTGATCGCGACCAGGGCGCTCTCGGCATCGTTGCACGTGACCATATCGTACGGACCCCTGCGCAGGACCGTATCGATAAGCGTGCAGATGGCGGGGTCGTCGTCCGCGATCAACACCCGCCAGTTGTTCCGGATCACAAGGGTCGCCTTTCCCCCCGGATGTTCCCATGGCCCGTCCACGTGAAAGACGTTTTTGGTAAAGTTTTCTTTATGAGCCGCCGGAGCCCGAGCGCGCTCTTCCCGCTCGCAGGCGGGCTGTTGCTCCTTGCGATCGCCGGTCCGACGGTCGCACTGCTCCTGGCCGTGCCCCCGAGCGCGGCCCTAGCCGCGTTCGCCGCCGAGAGCGCCCGCGACGCCCTGCGGGTCTCGCTCGCCGCCTCGACCTGCGCCACCATCGTAGCGAGCCTGCTCGGCATCCCGGCCGGCTACTGGCTGGCCCATCGCGCCCCGGCCTGGCGCGCGGCCGCCCTGTTCGTGCTGGCGCTGCCGCTGGCGTTCCCGCCGGTCGCTTCGGGCATCATCCTGCTCCACGTGGCCGGTACCCGCGCCCCGGTCGGCGGCTGGCTAGCGGTCCACGGATTCCCGCTGGTCGACTCGCTGGCGGGCGTCGCGCTGGCCGAGTTCTTCGTGGCCGGCTCGTTCGTGGCGATCGCGGCCTGCGCGGCCTTCGGCGCGCTCGACCCGTTGCCCGAAGAGGCGGCCCGGACCCTGGGCGCGAGCGAGTGGCGCATCTTCGCCCGGATCGCGCTGCCGGCGGCCGCAGGCAACGTGCTGGCCGGGGTGGCCTTCGCTTGGCTACGCGCCATCGGCGAGTATGGTGCGACCTCGATCCTGGCCTACCATCCGACCTCGATGCCGGTCGCCGTCTACGTCGCGCTCTCGGCCCAAGGCGTGGCTCCGGCCCTGGCCCTGTGCTACGGCTTCGTCGTCCTCGCCTCGCTGGTGCTGGCTTTGCAGTGGGTTTTGCGCAAGCGCGTCGTATAGGCTAACCCCGTGCCGTCCATCATCGATCGCCTGATCGCGCCGGAATCGTCGTTCCAGAAGCGCTTCTTCTTCCTCGCCAAGCGCTTCGTGCCGGGCGAGACCATCGACTCGGCGCTGGCCGCCGTCAAACAGCTCAACGACGCGGGCATGAGCGCGACCCTGGACTTCCTGGGCGAAGACGTCTTCGAACGCTCGGCCGCCGACCATCTGGTCGCCGTCTACCTCGAGATGCTCGACAAGATCCGCGCATCGGGCCTGGATACGAACGTCTCGGTCAAGCTGACCGCGATGGGCATGCACATCGACGACGACTACGCGCTCGCGAACCTCGTCCGCATCCTCGACCGCGCCGCCGCCAATCGCGATCCGTTCGTGCGCATCGATATGGAGGGCAGCGCCGTCACCCAGAAGACGCTCGACATCTTCGAGCGCGCCTTCGCGACCCACAAGAACGTCGGCGAAGTGCTCCAGGCCTATCTCAAGCGCACCGCCACCGATGTCGAGCGCGCGATCGCGATCGGCGCCCGCGTCCGCATCTGCAAGGGCGCCTACGAAGAGCCCGCCTCGATCGCGATCAAAGCCATGCCCGAGATCCGCGAGGCCTACAAGCGCGACGCCTTCGCCCTGCTCGCGCGGGGCAACTACCCCGGCATCGCCACCCACGACGTCGGTCTCATCGAGGAGATCAAGGCCTTCGTCGCCGCGAACGGCATCGCCAAGGACCGCTTCGAGTTCCAGATGCTCTACGGCTGTCGCCCGCAGGTGCAGCGCCAACTGGTCGCCGAAGGCTACCGGATGCGCGTCTACGTCCCGTTCGGAACGCATTGGGCCGGCTATTTCTACCGCCGCGTCCTCGAGCGCCGCGAGAACCTGTGGTTCGCACTCTCCTCGATGTTCCAGAAGTAGCGTGCGCGCGGTCGTCCAGCGCGTCACCCGCGCCAAGGTCACCGTCGGGGATCGCATTACGGGCGAGATCGCCGCGGGGCTGCTGGTCCTGATCGGCGTCGCCCGCGACGACAACGCCAGCGACGCGCGATGGCTCGCGGAAAAACTCGCAGGCTTGCGCATCTTCCACGACGACGCCGGGCAGATGAACCGCAGCATCGTCGATATCGCCGGCTCGGTGCTGCTCGTCTCGCAGTTCACCCTCCACGGCGACGTCCGCAAAGGCCGCCGCCCCAGCTTCATCACCGCCGCCGATCCCGCCATCGCAAAGCCGCTCTACGAAGCGGTGGGAACCGCCCTGGCAGCGCTCAGAATTCCCGTCGGCTACGGCGAGTTCGGAGCCGACATGGCGGTCGAGCTCGTCAACGACGGCCCGGTAACGATCTTACTGGATTCAAAACGACAGTTCTAGCCCGAGGTAGGGGAGCGGAGTGATCGGAGTCGCGTTGCGGGGACGGGGACGTTGGTGAAGCGGGCGCGTGCGACAGAGCGAAGCCCGGAGGGCGAAGCGACAGAGCGACGCGCATGGATGCGCTAGTGCCGACGGAGCCCAGGAGGGGCGAGAGTCGGCCACTTCACCATACGCGCGCAGGATGCGCGCCACGCCCGTCTGAGCCAATGTCCCTATCCCCGCAACGCGACTCCGGTCACGGAGCGGCGTCTTGTGTCCCATCGGCGTAGGTGATGCGCGAGATCGCGCAGCGTTGGGCGTTGCCGATCGCGTCCTTCGGGTTTGAGAGCGCGAGTTGGGCGCTGGCATCCTGGCCGGGTTCCACGCCGGGCAGGAAGAGCGCGACACCGCTGACTCGTGTGAACTTGAAGTCGTTGTAGAAGTCCATCGTGACGCCCACATTGCGGACCGGCTTGTCGGCGCCGTTGTGGATGCGTACCGTGACGCTCGAGGCCTGTTTGCCCGATACCGCGTCGCATTGTTTGACGGTGACGGGCAGGTCGTGCTTGGCGCAGGCGGTCAGGACGAGCGCCGCGAGCGTTGCGCTGACGATTCTAGAGCGTGACATCGGGGAGTCTTTCTACGCGGATCATGCGGTCGGATTCGATCAGCCGCGCGAGCACGTCTTGGCCGCCTTCGAGCTTGCCGAAGACGGTGAAGTCGCGGTTGAGATGGAGCTGCGGGCTGAGGTCGATGTAGAACTGGGTGCCGGCGGAGTCGCGGATGGCGTGGGCGTTCGGGGGATCGGTGTAGTTCATGCCCATCGAGATGATGCCGGTGGCTTGTTCGAGCGGATTCTCTTCGGCGCCGATGCTGTAGCCGGCGTCGCCGTCGCCGTTGTCGGTCGGGTCGCCGGTCTGGACGACGAAGTCGGGCACGATCCGGAACCAGCGGTTGTTGTCGAAGTAGCCGTGGTCGGCGACGTTGAGGAAGTTGGCGACCGTCAGCGGCGCCCACTCGGGATAGAGCGTCAGGTACAGGTTGCCTTTGGTGGTGACGATGCGGACCCGCGGATGCGGGCCGGGCGCGGGACCGGTCATGTCGGCGGCGGTCGTAGGCAGCAGCGGCAACTGGATCGCGCTTGCGATCGTGGGTGCGAGCGGTTTGCCGGCGGCGCCGGTACGCGGGACCGCGGCTAGCGACCCGAGCGGGTCGGGCCCGACCGGCGGGAGATGGAGGTTCGGGAGCAACGCCGTGAGATGGTCGCTCTGGGGTTTGCCGGAGAGGACCAGGATGGACTCGTGGGCTTGTTCTTGGACGCGCCACGACGGATCGTCGAGAAGCGGTTCGAGCGCCGCGATCATGTACTTGTCTTTGGTGCGTCCAAGCGCGCGGACGGCTTCGATGCGGACCAGTTCGTCTTTGTCGCGCAGACATGCCGTCAATAGTTCGCGCGGAACGCGCGTCGGAAAGGCGCGATAGATCGACCAGAGCGCGTGCCAGCGGACGGCGTCGTCCTTGTCGCTGCGAACCGCTTGGACCAGCTGCAGCGACGCGAAGAAGCTCATCGGGCCGGTGCCGAAAGCGCCCAGTTCCGTCGCGGCGCGCGCCCGCACGATCGGGTCGGCATCGTCGCGAAGGTCGAGGGCGAGGATATGCGAGGCCTCGAGTTGGAGGTCGCCGAGGTGTCCGGCCGCCTGATAGCGGCCGATCGCGTCCAGGGCGGCGACCTTGACGGCGCCGACCGGCGTGATGACCGACAATACCACGGTCCGCGCGTCCTCCGGCCGGTTGATCAGGCCAAGCCCATAGACGGCGAACGCCCGGACCGGCGCACGGCTGTCGCCGACGAACGCGAGCAAGAGCGGAGCGCCGGCCGCTAGGCGGGTGCGTCCGATCGCAAGCGCCGCACGCGACGCGAGGCGGGCGTCCGGCGATGCGAGGTAGCGGGCAAGCTCTCCGTCGCCCAGGCTGCGCGTCGATTCGAGCGTCAAGATGCGCGCGTAGGGGTCGGGCGCCGCGGTTTGCGCGAGGGCGGCGGCCGGCGCCAGCGTCATCGCCAAGCTAGCGGCCGCGAGTACGCCGAACCATTTCACGGGCATCCTCCAAAGGCGGTTCTCAGGGTCTATGCTCAGGATGAGGGGCGGGCGGTCACGATTCCTTCGGTAGGAGGCGTTTTACGGATACGCCCCTACGAGAAGGCTGGGCTTCGGGACGGCGAAGCGGGAGACGGACATGGGTTTGAAACGCGGACAACAGTTCTGGGGTGCGATCGTCGCGCTCACGATGGTCATGACGCTGCCGTTCGGCGCGCCCTCGAGCGCGGTGCCGATCCCGACGCCGCCGCCTCGGACGCGGGAGACGCCGGCCGACACGCCGCCGCCGGGATCGACCGCGGCCAACGTCTTGCCGTTCGACTCGAGCGTGATGGTCGTGCTCGACGACGCCATCGGATCGACGATCTCGCAGCGCAACCAGGTCGCGCGCGCGCACCTCAAAGACGCGCTTTCGATCGGCAGCACGGTGCTGGCTCCTGCGGGGACGCCGGTCTCGATCGACATCATCGGCGCGCAAGGCGCCAAGTCCGGAGACGTCTACGGCTACGTGGACATCTCGGTCGAACCGGTCGTCCTGACGGACGGGAGCCGCCTGCCGCTCCGCTCGCCGTACTCCCATCTGACCGTCACCACCACCGCCGGCCACCAAGCCACGGTCGGCGTCGAGGACACCATCGGCGACATCTTCATCCCGGGCCACATCATCTATCGGATGATCCGCAAGGGCCGCAACGTCACGCTCCCGGCCGGGTCGATCGTGCGCACCCGCACGCTCGGCACGGTCAGCATCAACGCCCGCGGCGAGGTCGCCATCGCGACCCCGGCGCCGGTCTCGATGCCGTCGTCGGCCCCGATCTCGGATTTCCGACCCCTCCCATTCGCCACCCAGGTCATCGCGCACCCGAACCAAAAGCCGACACCGTATCGCGCAACGCCCGAACCGACCGACTCTCCGTCGCCCGGTCCCTCGGCCGCTGCGTCATCGTCGCCTTCTTCTTCACCGTAAGGAGCAACCCGTGAAGCATCGTGTCGCCGCGTTCGCGGCCGTCGTCGCGTTCGCGACTCTCTGCATCGGCGCCAACGCCGCCACCCCGAAACTCTCGCCGCAGCCGCAAGCGTCGGAGAAGCCGTTCGTCAGCGCCATGCAGGCCGACCTGATGAAGCGCTTCCCGACCACCGCAGCCGCCGAAGCCGCCGGCTACTTCCGCTACACGAACGAAGACAACACCGGCGCCATCTCCTACGCGAACCTCCAGTGGACGAGCGATCCCACCCACCCGAGCCAGCTCTGGTACGACGTCAACGGCAGCCTGATCGGCGCCGATTTCTCTCGGCCCGACGCCCCCACCGCACCCAAGCTCTGGGGCATCCTCCCGGCGCGCTGGGACCACTTCGGTCATCCCCACGTACACGTCGTCTACACCGACAGCGGCGCGACCGTCTACAGCCACGCGACCAGCTACAAGAAGTTCATCGCGGCCGGCGGCAATCCGACCACCCCGTCGGGCGACACCTTTGTCAAGCTCGGCATGGTCAAAGACGCATCCCAAGTGACGCACGCCTTCGTCTTCCCCGCCATGTGGGACCTGATCGTCTGGGTCAAACCCAACCCCAACGGCGCCTTCGCCGAAAAGAACCCCAACGTCACCCCCTCCGCCAACGCCGCCAAAGACAGCGACTGACCCGCCAAAAGCAGAACGCCGCCTCCCTCTCACCTCAGGTGCGGGACACCTGTTCCGCGGGGCGTGTGAGGGAGGAGCGGAGCCAGGATGGCGGGAGCGACGACGAGGCGAGTAGATTTTTCACACGATGTGAAAAATCGGGCGTCCCCGCGGAACAGGTGTCCCGCACCTGAGGTGAGAGCGGGGAGCTAGTGACAGACCGTCGTGGCGATGTCGTAAGCGAGATCGCCCGCGTCGCTCTCGGCGCTGCGGATCACGTCCCGCTGCCCGTCGAACTTCAAGAACGACTTCATGTCTTTCATGTCCTCGGGCATCGCCTGCGTCTGTGCGTCCTGTCCGTTGAGCGGGTGATAGCCGCCCAGCTGGTTGAAGTCCATCATGCCCTGCGCGAGCGAGAGCAGGTCGTTCGCGAGCTGGAACTGCTTGTTGTACGCGAGCTGCATCTTCTCGGCGAGCGCGTGCATCTTCTTCGCCTCGGCCGGATCGCCGGTGAGCTTCTCGCCGTCGCGCAGGCTGTTGATCTCGGCTTGCAGCGGCGGCAGCCGCTTCTGCATCTCGCCGACCAGCTTGACCATCTTCACGCGGATGGTCGTATAGTGCTGCGCGTAGTCGAGCCCGTTGAAGACGCTCTTGAGGTCGATCAGCTGATCGTCGACGCGGTCGAGCGAGTAGTCGTTGGCGATCATCGGACGCATGGCGCCGTTGAAGTGGGTGACCAGCGAGGTGCAGTACGGATTCGACTTCACGGTCGCGATCGTGTGCAGCGGGGTGCCGCTCGGCGCGGGCGAGGGCGAGCCGCTCGGGCCCGAGGTCGCGGTGACCGGGGGCGGCAAGACGGCCAAGAGCAGAGCGAGGGCGGCGAGGTTCATACGGAGTTGCTAACGCGCGCGGCGCCGGTTTTGTGCCCGGCCCCGGCGGCTACTCGTTGGACCAGTAGTCCTTGAGGGCTTTGCCGCGCGAGGGGTGGCGGAGCTTTCGCAGCGCCTTGGCCTCGATCTGGCGGATGCGCTCGCGGGTGACGCCGAACTCTTGCCCGACCTCCTCGAGCGTGCGCTGGTGGCCGTCTTCGAGCCCGAAGCGGAGCACGAGCACCTTGCGCTCGCGTTCCGTCAGGTTCTGAAGGACGTCGGCCATCTTCTCTTTGAGCAGCATCACCGAGGCGGCCTCGGCCGGCGCGATCGCCTCCTGATCCTCGATGAAGTCGCCCAGATGCGAGTCTTCTTCTTCGCCGATCGGGGTCTCGAGCGAGATCGGCTCCTGCGAGATCTTCATGACCTCGCGGACCTTCTCGGGGGTGAGGCCCATGGCCGCGGCGATCTCGTCGACCGTCGGTTCGCGACCGAGCTCTTGCAAGAGCTGGCGCGAGACCTTGGTCTGGCGGTTGATCGTCTCGACCATGTGGACCGGGATGCGGATCGTGCGGGCCTGGTCTGCCAGCGCGCGGGTGATCGCCTGCCGGATCCACCAGGTCGCGTACGTGGAGAACTTGTAGCCTTTGCGGTAGTCGAATTTCTCGACCGCGCGGATCAGACCCTGATTGCCCTCTTGGATGAGGTCTAAGAAGAGCATGCCGCGGCCGACGTACTTCTTCGCGATCGAGACGACCAGGCGGAGGTTGGCCTCGGTAAGCTGACGCTTCGCGTCGAGACCGTGCGTGACGATGGTCGAATCGGCGGAGCCGTTCTTGCGCTTCTCTTCGTCGCCGGCCTCGATCGCCATCGCCAGGCGCTTCTCGTCATCCATCGAGAGGAGCGGCACGCGGCCGATCTCCTTGAGATACATGCGGACGGGATCGTCCAGCGACATATTGTCCGGGATCGGGTCGGGTTCGCTCTCGTCGGCCTTGATCTCGACGGGCTCGTCGACGACCTCGATGCCGAGGGCGACCAGCTCTTCGTCCAGGTCGTCGCGCATCTCGGGGACGAACTCTTCGAGCGTCTCGAAGGCCTGCGCGATCTCGTCTTCCGAGATCGAACCGCGCTTCTTGCCGGTCGCGATCAGCCGCTTCTTGATATCTTCGAACGTCGCGGGCGCCGCCTCGGCGACCGATGATGCAGAACTTTTCTTGCGTGCCATTTCTCTTCTCACCCCCTTTCCTAGGAGTCTTGACCTGGGTTATTAACGCCTCAGCGCTTTAATCTTCCTACGAGCGCGTCGAATTCGCCGCGCAACTCGTCAGGGACGGGCTGCCCGGCGGCGTAGAGCCGATCGATCTCGCGGGACAGTTCCTGATAACGCGTTTTCTCGTCGTCGAGTTGCAGTCGCTCGACCACGCGATCGAGGAGCGCCCGCCGCTCGTCGGCTCCGCCGTACTGCCTGGTCTTGCTGCGGTCTCGGCGTCCGAGATCCGAGAGCACGTCCAGGGCCGCCGCGTCCTCGGCGAACAGGACGTAGAGATCGCCCGTCTCCCGAAGACGGCCCGCTTGCTCCACGATCCGTTCGTAGACGCGCCGGTACACCTCGTTCCGGAATCGCCCCGCATCGATGCGGCCGCCGTACTCTGCGGCGAGCGCCGGTTCCTCGACCACCACGGAAAGGACCTCGCGTTCGAACGAGTGCGGCTGCGCGCCGGCCGCCACGTGGCGGCTTCCGGAGACGCCGGCCGAGCCGTACGCCGGTGCGAAATTGGCGCCGTTGGCGAAGAAGCGGCTATTCCGAAGGTCGTCGACGTTCACCTTTAGACGGCCGGCGACGTAGACGCGCCAGCGGTCCCACTCTTCGCGCGGCGTCATCTGCCGGATCAGCTCTTCGGCCTTGCGCGCGATGGTCGACGGGGAATCGAATCCGCCGCCCAGCCGGTCGATCTGCGGATCGAGCTTGAACTCGATCGAGGGCTTGGCCTCGTCGAGCAGGCGTTGGAAGCCGTCGCGGCCGTGGGCTCGCACGTACGAGTCCGGATCTTCCCCTTTGGGCAGACCCACGATACGGACCGAGCGCCCGGCGTGTTCGAGCACCTTGGTGGCGATATCGATCGCCTTGAAGGCGGCCGCCGTCCCCGCGCTGTCGCCGTCGTAGCACAGGTACACGTTGTCCGCGTACTTGCGCAATTCGGCCGCCTGCTCGTCGGTGAACGAGGTCCCGAGCGCCGCGACCGCGTTCTCGAAACCGGCCTGGTGGAGCGCGATGCAATCGAGGTAGCCCTCGACGACGATCAACGTGCGATCCTTCTGGGTCGCGCGCTTGGCGACGTTGAGCGCGAACAGGTGCCGTCCCTTGGTGTAGACCGGCGTGGTCGCGGTGTTGAGGTACTTCGGCTCTTCGTCGCCGAGGGCGCGCCCGCCGAACGCGATCACCTCGCCGGTGGTCGCGTAGGTCGGCACCATCAACCGGTCGCGATAGAAATCGTACCAGCCGCCGCGCTGGCTCGGTTTGAGCAGGCCGGCCCGCTCCCCGATCGCCGGGTCGACGCCGGCCTCGGCGAGGGCGTCGCGCAGCGCGTCCCAGCCCGGCGGAGCGAACCCCAAGCCGAACGTCTCGATGGTCGCGGCCGAGAATCCGCGCCGCTCGCAGTAGGCCCGGGCCCCCGCACCGGCCTCGCTCTGCAGCGCGCGCGCGAAGAAGTTCGCGGCGACCCGGTTGGCTTCGTAGATCGCTTCCTTCTCGCTGCGCGCGCGGGCCGCGCCGGGGTTCTCGGGCTGCAGTTCGACGCCCGCCTTGCCCGCCAGCATCCGTACGGCGTCGTTGAAATCGAGGTTCTCGATCTTGCGCGCGAAGCTGATCACGTCGCCGCCTTCGCCGCACCCGAAGCATTTGTAGAAGCCGCGGTCCGGATGGACGTGGAACGACGGCGTCTTCTCGCCGTGGAACGGGCACAGCCCGACCATGTCGTTCCCGCGTTTGCGCAACGGGACGTATTGCCCGATGTACTCCGCGATCGGAGTCCGGGCGTGGATCTCGCGAATGACCGATTCGTCGAACCGCACCGTACCAGAGTTCGGGTGCGCGCCCGTCGAACACTCTCCGCATGAAACGGATTTTTGACCCGGTTCATCATTTCATCGAGTTGACGCCCGCCGAGGCCCGGCTGCTGGACACGCCCGTGATGCAGCGGCTGCGGCGTCTGCGCCAGCTCGGCCTTGCCTACCTGGCCTTCCCCTCGGCCGAGCACTCGCGCTTCACCCACGCGCTCGGGGCGCTCGCGATGGGGACGCGCGCCTTCGACGGGCTGGTGGCGACCGGCCGTTCCTTCTTCCGCGACGATGCCGACGTCGCGTATCAGCGCCGCCTGGTCCGCGCCGCCCTGGTCCTCCACGACATCGGGCACGGCCCGTTCAGCCACGCCTGCGAGGCCGTCCTCGGCCGCCGGCACGAGGACCGCACGCGCGAGCTGCTCGCGCTGCCCGAGACCCGCGCCCAGCTCGACGCGCTCGAGGTCGAGACCGCCGACGTGCTCGACCTCATCTTGGGCGACGGCGAGGCGCGCTATCCGCACCTGCGCGAACTCGTGAGCGGTCCCAACCTCGACGCCGACCGGATGGATTACCTGCTGCGCGACGCCTACTTCACCGGCGTCCAGAGCGGCCGCTACGACGCCGGCCAGCTGGTCGCGTCGCTGCGCCTGATCGAGCGCGACGGCACGCCCGTCGTCGGCATCGACGCGCGCGGCGTGGTCGCCCTCGAATCGTTCGTGCTGGCGCGCTACATGATGTTCGCATCGGTCTACTTCCACCACACCACCCGGATGTTCGAGCGCATCTTGCAGGACGTGCTGCGCGAACTCTGGCCGGATCCGCACGCCCTCGACCCGATCGACGAGTTCCTGGCCTGGGACGACTTCCGCGTGCTCAACGAGCTGCGCGACCGGCGCAGTCCCTCGGCGATCGCGCTGCGCGAGCGCAAGCGGATCTACAAGCTCGCGGCCGAGTTCAACGCCGAGCACGACCTGAGCACGTTCGAAGCCCGCGACCGCGAGCTGCGCGCGATCTACGGCAGCGAGAACGTCTGGGCCGACGAGCAGTCGCAAGTGCTCCATCGGCTGCCGCTGGTCGCCGGCGATGGCCGGCCGACCATCTGGGTCCAAACCCCCGAGGGCGTGGTCGACGCGCGCCAGGCCTCCGACCTGATCGGCAAGATCACCGGCACGGCCTACTGGCGCAAACTGTTCGTGAAGCGAGGAGCGACGCCGCTTATCAAAAACTGACGCGAGTACGACGTCCTCTTCGGGTTTCGCGCGCACCGCAAGAAGCGCTGACCCCGTTGCGGGACTAGAGCTTCTCGCTCAGATAGCCGTCGAGCGCGTCGATGGCGACCCGCTCTTGCTGCATGGAGTCGCGCTCGCGGACGGTGACCTTGGCGTCCTCGAGCGATTCGAAGTCGAACACGATGCAGAACGGCGTGCCGATCTCGTCCTGACGGCGATAGAGCTGGCCGATGTTGCCCTCGTCGTACTGCGTGCGAACCCCGCGACGGCGCAGGCCGCTCTCGATCGCCCGGGCGCGCTCGACCAGTTCCGGCTTGTTGCGCGCGAGCGCGAAGACCGCCGCCTGGACGGGCGCGATCTTCGGGTGGAACCGCAGCACGACGCGCTCGGTGGCCTTGCCGTTCGGATCGGTCGACGTCTCCTTCTCGTAGGCGTCGATCAGCATCGTCAGCGTCGTGCGGTCCATCCCGGCCGAACTCTCGATCAGCAGCGGCGTGTAGTGCGCCTTGCCGGCCTCGTCGAAGAAGCGCAGGTCCTTGCCGGAGAGCGCCATGTGCGCGTCGAGATCGTACGTGCCGCGATGCGCGATCGACTCCAGCTCGCCCCAGCCCCACGGGAACAGGTACTCGACGTCGATGCCGGCCTTGGCGTAGTGCGGACGTTCCTTGTCGGTCAGTTCGTAGAAGCGCAGCCGGTCGGCGCGGACGCCGTAGTCCGAGTACCACCGCTTGCGCTTGTCGACCCACTCTTGGAAGGCCGCCATGTCCTTGCCGTCGTCCGGCACGAAGTACTCGAGTTCGGCCTGCTCGAACTCGCGCATCCGGAAGGTGAAGTTCCCGGGCGTGATCTCGTTGCGGAACGACTTGCCGATCTGCGCGATGCCGAATGGCGGACGCTTGCGCGCGCTCTGGTAGACGTTCTTGAAGTTGACGAAGATGCCCTGAGCGGTCTCGGGCCGCAGGTAGGCGACGGCGGCCGTATCTTCCATCGGGCCGACCCAGGTCTTGAGCATCAGGTTGAAGTCGCGCGGTTCGGTGAACGACCCCTTGCTGCCGCAGTCCGGGCACTTGCTCGCGTCCTTGAGGTGGTCGACGCGGAAGCGGTGCTTGCAGACGGTGCAGTCGATCATCCGGTCGCTGAACTGGTCGACGTGCCCGGACGCCTTCCACACCAGCGGATTCATCACGATCGACGAATCGAATGCGACCACGTCGTCGCGCAGCTCGACGTTCTCGCGCCACCAGGCGTCCTTGACGTTGCGCTTGAGGACCGCACCGAGCGGGCCGTAGTCGTAGAAGCCGCCGATGCCCCCGTAGATCTCGCTCGACGGGAAGATAAAGCCGCGGCGCTTCGCAAGCGCCGTGATCTCGTCCATCGTTACGCGTTTCTCGGTCGCGGGTTCCATCGGTGTCCTCTCGGTGCGGGGGTGGTGGTTATCTGCGGGGCGCGCCGCTCGGACCGTACGTCCGGCCGCGCCAGGTGACCCCGCCGCCGGCGCTGTGGCGGAAGAGCGAGTTGACGAACACGGCGATCGCGTAGCAGCCGCCGATCGGGGCCCACAGCGACGACCAGCGCGGGAAGCGCATGCGCATCATGGCCAGCTCCGTGATCGCGATCGTCAGCGCGATCGCGAGCAGACAGACGGCCATCGACCAGTAGTCTCCCGAGACCAATCCCCAGATCGCGACGATCTCGGGGAGCGGCGAGACGCACAGCATGAAGGCGATGCCGAGCGCCGAGAGCCACGGCTTGCCGCGCACGCCGAGCGCGAAGTTCTTGCTGAATCCTTCCCAGATCTCGCTCGAGGACTGGTACATGCGGGTGCGGACCAGGCCGTTGGCGCCGACCAGCGCGATCGGGAAGCGCCCGTCGCGCTTGAACGCCAGCGCCAGCTCGTAGTCCTCGGCGATCTCGTTCTTGACGGCTTCGTGCCCGCCGACGCCTTCGTAGGCGTCGCGCCGAATGGCGATGTACTGGCCGTTGAAGAGCGCGTTCTCGAGCTTGGTCGGGTCGTGGATGTCGTCGGTCGGGCCGAGCGCGAATGCGATCGACCAGATGATCCCGGGCATCAGCATCCGCTCCGGCAGCGTCACCAGCTTCTGGTCGGGCAGCAGGCTGACCGCGCCCAGACCGCGCTTGATCGCGTAGGCGATCGCCGACGTCGTCGCCGACGGACGGTGGACGGTGTCCGCGTCGGTGAAGACCAGCCACTCGCCGGTCGCGTGTTTGACGCCTTGGGTCACCGCCCACGGCTTGCCGACCCAGCCCTCGGGCAGGTCGACGCCGCTCACCAGTTTGACCCGCGGATCCTTGGCCGCGATGCGCTCGACGATGGCGTGGGTCGCGTCCTCGGAGCGATCGTCGATGACGATCACCTCGAAGTGCGGGTAATCCTGGGCCAGCAGCGAGTCCAGGCACTTCTCGATCTGGCGTTCCTCGTTGCGCGCGGGCACCACGATCGAGACGAACGGCGCGTCCGGCGAGGGCGGCACCGCGTGGACGCGCTCGCCCGAACCGGCCCAGATGATCAGCGCCCGGATGGCGTAGACGACGTTGAGCGCGAGCAGCGCGAGCGCGATGTAGAACAGCATCGCTACGCGCCGACCGCGTGATGGGCGCGCGGCTGCGTCTCGGCGCGGAGCTGGCCGCAGGCGGCCGCGATGTCGCGGCCCATGTTCTTGCGGACGGTCGTCGGCACGCCCGCCTCGTCGAGGATCTTGGCGAAGCGCCAGATGGCCGCGTCGTCGGTGCCCGCGAACGGACCGTCGGGCGTGGTGTTGTACGGGATCAGGTTGACGTGGTAGAGGCGGCCGCGCATCCGGTGGGCCAGTTCGTCGGCGTTCGGCTCGGAATCGTTGAACCCGGCCAGCATGACGTACTCGAAGAACACCTTGCGCTTGGTCTTCTCGATGTATCGCTCGCACGCGGCCAGCAGCTCGTCGGTCGAGAACTTGCGATTGACAGGCATGATGCGCGAGCGGATCTCGTCGTTGGGGGCGTGCAGCGAGATCGCCAGATTGACCTGCAGATGCTCGTCGGCGAACCGGTCGATCTTGTCGACCAGGCCGACGGTCGAGATGGTGATGTGGCGATGGCCCAGGCCGAAGCCGTTGGCGTCGTTGAGCAAGGCGACCGCGCCCATCACGGCGTCGTAATTGTGGAACGGCTCGCCCATGCCCATGAAGACGATGTTGGTGACGCGCTTGCCGCGCTCGGCCAGCTCGCGCGCGAAGTGGCGCGCCTGGTCGAAGATCTCGGTCGAGGTCAGGTTGCGGGTGAAGCCGGCCTGACCGGTCGAGCAGAACGCGCACGCGAACGCGCAGCCCGCCTGCGACGAGATGCAGACGGTGTTGCGATCGCCGTGGTGTTCCATCAGCACCGCTTCGACCTCGTTGCCGTCGTGCAGACGGAAGAGGCCCTTGCTGGTCTGCTTGTCGCCCGACCGGTTGATCACGACCGGAGTGACCGACGAGAACCGGACGCCCGCGTCGTAGAGCTGGTTGCGCAGCTCGACCGGGAGGGTGGTGACGTCGGCGACCGAGGCCAGCAGTTCTTTGGCGGCCGCCCGGTAGAGCTGACGCAGGCGGAACGGCTTCATCCCGAATTGCGCGGCCAGCGCCGCGCCATCGGCGAAGCCGGCTCGGCGTGCTACATCGTCGGTCCAGATGGTCAGGGCGTCGCGGGTCACGGCCGCCATTGTATCATGCCCCCTCGCCGAACAGTCCGACTTGTTCGGGGGCCGCGTCCGCCCCACCGGTCGGCGGCTCGGCCAGTCTGTCCCGGACGGCCTTGAGATCGGCCCAGACCATGCGCTTGACCCCTTCCAGCTCTCCGCCCGTCTGGCGCAGCACGTAGGCCGGGTGGAAGGTGGCCATCAGGGCGATGCCCAGCGGCCCCTCGAACCAGCGGCCCCGCTGCTTGGTGATCTGGAAGTCTTTCCCCAAAAACGACTTGGCCGCCGGTGCCCCCAGGGCCAGGATCACGGCCGGACGGATGATGTCGATCTGCTCGTCCAGGTACGGCCGGCAATTGGCCATCTCGGCCGGCTCCGGGGCGCGGTTCTTCGGCCCGCGCGGCCCCGGGTCGGTCGGCCGGCATTTGACGGTATTGCAGATGTAGACGTCCTCGCGCGCCAGCCCGATCGCACCCAGCATCTTCTCGAGCAGCTGCCCCGAGCGGCCGACGAACGGCCGGCCCGTCAGGTCCTCGGTCTCACCCGGCCCCTCGCCGACCAGCATCAGCCGGGCGCACGGGTCGCCCTCGCCATAGACGTTGTTCCGCCGCTCCGACCCCATCCGGCAGAGCCGGCAGGCGTTGGCCGAGGCCTTGGCCTTCTCCAGCAGCCGTTCGCGCGCGGCGCGCTCCGCCAAACTCATCGGCAGGCGCTTTTCAAGGCGACGCGGGAACGACGGACTCCAAGCATGCCGCAGAGTTCACCGTCGGTTCTTCTCATCCGCCTCGACGCCGTCGGCGACGCCCTGGCGCTGGCGCCGCTACTCGCCGCCCTGCGCGAGCGCGAGATCCCGGTCGACCTGGTGCTGACCGAACGCAACCGCGACGCGCTGGCCTCGGCGGCCGCGCGCCGGCGCTACGTCGCGCCGTTCGCACTGCGGGACGAGTCGAAGATCAATCGCGCCGTCATCTCGGCCTTCGGCAGCGAACTGCGGAGCGAAGACTACACACACGTGCTGGTCGCGACCGAGGACCCGGGCGGGTACCGCCTGGCGCGGGCGATCCGGGCCAAGCACCGGATCGGCTTCGAGAACGGTTGGGGCAAGCCGCTCAAGTCGCTCTGGATCCGGTCGCTGCTGACCAAGACGATCGTGCGCACCGCCGGCCTGGACGAGAACGCGCCGCACGAATGCGAGGTGCTCTTCGCGCTCGGCGCATCGCTGCTCGAACCCGGAGCCGTGCCGACGCACGAGCTGGCGCGGCTGCGGCCGATGGTGCTCGACCGCGATCCCGCGCCCGACGCGCGCGTCGCGTTCCAGGTGACGGATAAGTGGGAGCGCCTGGGCATCCCCTTCGACGATGTGGCCGCGTGTGCGCGCGCGATACCGGGCGCACGCTTTATCGCATCGTCCATCGAACGCGCATACGCCGAACGATTCGGCGCCGCGACGGACGCGAAGATCGAATCCTTCGATACGCTCGAGCCGTGGAAGGAGGCGATCGCATCCGCGCGCGCACTGGTCGCCCCGGATTCCGGCGCTCTCCACGTCGCCGGCATGACCGGCACGCCGACCGTCGCCGTGTTTCCGCCCCAACCTAACCTCGCGCTCCAAACCGCCCGCTGGCACCCGTGGGCCGCGTCCTACCGCATCGTCGAAGCGCAATCCGGTTGGCCGACGACGGTCTCGCGAGCCCTCGGCGATTTGACGCAGGGCAACCGCAAACACCTATAAGCGCCCTTATCGATCGCCGCTGGTGTTCTCCATCTCGGTGCGATAGAACACGATGCCCGATCCCGTCGTCCGCATTCCATGTCGTCGCAGCGCCGGTGCATACTCTTGCAGGCGCGGTGAGTCCGGGAAATCCAAGTCGACGAGAATATCGCCGTCGACGAGCCGCTCCGGTCGCTCTGGAAGAACGGTAGCCAACGGGTCGACCAGTGCGAGATGCGTGTATGCTTCTTCCTGCGTGTACACCGCCGCGAATGCATGCGAGGCGAGATACCGGTCGAGCGTGACGTCTCGGGCCTGTACCGCGCGAAGGTTCAGACCCGGATGCAGCGGATTAGCGGCGACGAAGACCGCGACGGTCAAGCCTAGCGCCCACCACAGCGCGCGGCGCGGTTTCGGGAGTGCGGCGATGCCGAAGGCGAAGGCGATCAGGACGTAGCCGGCCCACGCGCCGGCGTAGTGGGTGCCCATCGTGAACGTCGTGGACATCCGCGAGAGCAGTACTTCGGCCAGCGGGAGGGCGGTTAGCCACAACCACTTCGAGCGGAACGGCACGAACGCGAGCGGTGCGAACGCGAGCACGAAGAAGCCGAGGCGCTGGAGGACGCCGCCGAAAAACAGGCCGTGCACGTCGTCGCCGGTCCAGGCGTAGAAGCGGTTCGGCTGCCAGGTCGCCGAGGCGTTCGCGTGCGGCTGGATGAAGGCGAAGAAGACGGCGAGCACCGCGATGCCCGCGATGGCGACCCCGAGGGCGAATCGCGAGCGTCGCCGGTCCGCCCGGTAGAGCCACGCACCGAAGCCGCCCGCCACCGCCAGGAAGATCGCCTGGTCTTCTTTCACCGCAAGCGCGATCAGCGCGGCCATCGCCGCGATGCCGAGGTAGCCTGCGTCGAACGCCCAGAGCAGCCACGCGACGGCGACCGGTGCGAACGCGTTCTCGTGGAAGTCGACGAACGCCAAGCCCGCAAGCGGCGGATAGAGCAGGGCGACCAGCCCCGCCAACCGCGCGGTCGCGAGATCGGTCCGCGCCCGCACGATCGCGTAGACCGGCGGCGCGGCCAGCGCACAGGCGATCGCGGGGAGCGCGATCATCACGAGCGGCGACTTCCAGAGCAGCAGCAGCGCGCCGGGCACGTACAGGATCGGCGAGAAGTGGAAGGCCCAGTGGCTACCTTCCGGCCCGTTGCAGAAGCATCCGAACGCGCTCGCGGCGGTCTGCGCGAAGATCCCGAAATCGACCAGGTTGTGATGCGTCTCGTACTTCACCCAACCGAGCCAGGTGAGCGCGATCGCATAGAGCGCGCAGCCTGCCCACAACCACGGATCGGCGAACGCTTTGCGCACTAGGCTCCTATCGTCTTGCGCTGCTGGAGGTACGGCCAGATGAACGTGTCGATCTCGCCGTCGAGGACGGCGCCGGAGTTGCCGGTCTCGACGTTGGTGCGGTGGTCCTTGACCATCTGATACGGCTGCAGCACGTAGGATCGGATCTGCGAACCCCACTCGTTGGCCTGACGCTCGCCGCGCAGTTCGGTCAGCTGCTGGTCGCGCCGCTCGATCTCGCGCTGCACCAGTTTCGCGCGCAGCAGGTTCATCGCGAGTTCGCGGTTCTGGGTCTGCGAGCGCTCCTGCTGCGAGGTGGTGACCAGGCCGGTCGCGAGATGGACGATGCGAACGCCGGACTCGGTCTTGTTGACGTGCTGGCCGCCCGCTCCGCTCGACTTGAACGTCTCGAAGCGGATCTCGTCCGGCTTGATCTCGATCTCGCCGTATTCGCCGGCCTCGATCTCGGGGATGATGTCGACCGCCGCGAACGAGGTGTGGCGCCGGTGGGCCGCATCGAACGGCGAGAGCCGCACCAGACGATGCACGCCGCGCTCGCTCTCCAGCATGCCGTACGCGTTGCGGCCGCGTACGATGAACGTCACCGATTTGAGGCCGGCCTCTTCACCCTCGGACTCCTCGACGATCTGGGTGCCGAAGCCCTTGGCCTCGGCCCAGCGCAGGTACATGCGCAGCAGCATCTGGGTCCAATCGGCCGCATCCACGCCGCCCGCGCCTGCGAAGATGCTGACGATCGCGCCGTGCCCGTCGAACTCGCCGTCGAAGTTGGCGGCCATCTCGAGGGCGTCGATGCTCTCGGCCGCCTTGGCGATGTTCTCATCGACTTCGGCGTCGGCCGAATCGTCGCCGGCGAAGAGTTCGAGCATCTCGCGGGCGTCGTCGAGCAGACGCGCCGTCCGGTCCATCCGGCCGGTCTCCTCGCGCAGTTCCGCGAGGCGCTTCATGGCACGCTGCGCGTTCTCGGCGTCGTTCCAAAAGCCGTCGGCGCGCGAACGCTCGTCCAGCTCGGCTATCGTGCGGGTCTGACCCGCGTAGTCAAAGACGCTCCTTGAGCGCACTCAGGCGCTCGGCGAGGCGGGCGATCGACGTCATCTGTGAATCGGACATGGCGGCAACTCGTTCCGGCAAGGCGGCCGCCCCCCCTTTCACGCGCGCGTTTCGGAGGGATGGACGGACGACCAGCATCGATACTCAATAACGGAGGCACCCATGTACGTCTCACCGCAGGAACGCCCGTTCCAGACCCTCGCCTCGGGACTCGGCGGCTTCGGAACCGGCGTCGACACCGACCTCGACGGCGACGCACCGCTCCCGTTCTCGCCGGCCGACGCGATCTCGCGGATGATGCCGCCGTTGCTCGACCCGCTCGGCGTCGGCAGCGCTGTCGCGGGCGGCCTCTCGCCGCTCCTCCAGAGCCTCGGAGGTCTGCTCCAGCAGCTCTCGCAAGCGCTCGGCGGTTCCGGCGGCTCGCCCTGCGGGAATCCGCCGCAACAGTACTTCGGACGGGCCAGCGGATCGTCGACCGGCGATCCGCATCTGGCGTTCTCCGGCAACGGGACGAACGCGCACTGGGACAGCATGAGCGGCCACCCCGACCTGCTCGACTCGCAGTCGTTCAACGGCGGATTCCGGCTATCGACCCAGACGACGGCGCCCAACGCGAACGGGGTCACCTACAACGGCTCGGCGACCGTCGCGACCCGGAACGGCCGCGAGCGCGTGACGCTCGACAACGCCGGCAACGCGACCGTCGACCGGAACGGCCAGACGTTCGCGCTCCAGGATGGCCAGAGCTACGATCTCGGCGGCGGCGAGCGCGTCAGCCGCGCGGCCGATGGCTCGCTCGACATCACCCAACGCAATGCCCGCGGCGGCAGCATCGAGACGACCCTTCGCGACAACGGCCAGGGTGTCGACGTGAACGTGCAGGCGCAGAACGTCGGGCTCGGCGGCGATCTGGTCGGCGGCGGAAATGGCGTGGGCGGCGGCGGCTACCAGGGGCCGCCGGAACTGATGCCGCTCCCGCGGATCGGCGTGCCGCACGCGCGGCCGCCCCATCACATCCTGGAGCCGGTCAGTCCCGAAATCGAAGAGTAGGGTCGACGCTCACGCGTCGCTCACGCGACGCTTACGCGTCGATACCGTGACACTTCTTGAACTTCTTGCCGCTGCCGCATGGGCAGAGATCGTTGCGGCCGACCTTCGGCGCGTCGCGGTGGACGGGCTTGGGCCCCGACTCGTCGTCCTTGTTGGTGTGCAGCTGCTGCGGACGGCGCGCCGCTCCGGGCACCGGGCCGAGCAGTTGCTCGGCTTCCTGGGCCGAGAGACGGCCGGCAGGCTCGGGCGCGAGCGCACCGCTCGGGATCTGTTCGAACGCCGGCGGCGCGGGCTGCTGGGCTTCGCCCGGCGGCGGCCCGTGCTCGATCTTGACGTGGAAGACGCCCTTGACGGCTTCGTCCGCGATGTTGTTCTTGAGGTCCTCGAAGATCTCGTAGGCCTCTTTTTCGTACTCGACGCGCGGGTCTTTCTGGCCGTAGCCGCGCAGACCGATGCCGGTCTTGAGGTGGTCCATCACGTAGAGATGGTCCACCCACTGCCGGTCGATGATCGGCAGCAGTAAGTAGCGCTGCTCCACCAATCGCAGGATCTCCGGGCTGACCTCGGCCTCTTTGGCCGCATAGGCCGCCTCGGCGGCGTCGCGCAGGGTCTTGCGGATCTGCTCGCGATCCTGGTGTTCGAGCGTCTCGAGCGAGACGGCCGCCTTGACCGGGAAGATCTGGTCGAGTTCGTTGAGGATCTCTTCGAGGTCCCACTCGCTCGGCGCGGCGTTCTCGGGCGCGTTCTGCTCGATGCTCTCGTCGATCTTCGCCTGGAGCGTCTGCTCGATGTAGAAGCGCGAGTCGAAGGTGCCTTCGAGGATCGAGCGGCGGTCGCGGTAGATGATCTCGCGCTGCTTGTTCATCACGTCGTCGTACTCGAGGACGTGCTTGCGGATCTCGTAGTTGTGGTTCTCGACCTTGCTCTGTGCGCGCTGGATCGAGCTCGAGACCAGGCCCGATTCGATCGGCGCTTCGTCGGTGAACCCGACGCGGTCCATGATCGAGGTCATGCGGTCGCCGCCGAACAGACGCATCACTTCGTCTTCGAGCGAGATGTAGAAGCGGGTCGACCCCGGATCGCCCTGACGGCCGGCGCGGCCGCGCAGCTGGTTGTCGATGCGGCGCGACTCGTGGCGTTCGGTGCCGATGATGTGCAGGCCGCCGTTCGCGGCCACGCCTTCGCCGAGCTTGATATCGGTGCCGCGACCGGCCATGTTGGTGGCGATCGTCACCTGGGCGGGCTGGCCCGCGTCCTTGATGATCTCGGCTTCCTGTTCGTGGTACTTCGCGTTGAGGACGTTGCACTCGACGCCCTTGCGCCGCAGCATGGCCGCTAGGATCTCGCTCTTCTCGATCGAGCGCGTGCCGACCAGCACCGGACGGCCCTTGGCGTGCTCGGCGATGATCTCGTCGACGACCGTCTCGAACTTGGCCTTCTCCGACTTGAAGACGATGTCGCTGTTGTCCTTACGGATCATCGGCTGGTTGGTCGGGACGACGACCACGTCGAGACCGTAGATGTCGCGGAACTCGCGCTCCTCGGTCTTGGCGGTACCGGTCATGCCGGCCAGATGCTTGTAGAGGCGGAACAGGTTCTGGAACGTGATGGTCGCGAGCGTCTGGTCCTCGCCGCGGACCTTGATGCCCTCTTTGGCCTCGATCGCCTGGTGGATGCCGTCGCTGTAGCGGCGTCCGTACATCAGACGTCCGGTGAACTCGTCGACGATGACGATCTCGCCGTCCTTGATGATGTACTGTTGGTCCTTATGGAACAGGTTGTGCGCCTTGAGCGCGGCGTTGAGCTGGTGCGCGAGTTCGATGTTGCGCTGGTCGTACAGGTTGCCGACGCCGAGCATCTTCTCGACCTTGGCGACGCCCGACTCGGTGATCGAGACGGCGTGGGCCTTCTCGTCGACGGTGTAGTCCTCGTCCTTCTTGAGACGCGGGATGATCTGCGCGAAGTTGTCGTACAGCTCGGTCGATTCTTGCGACGGTCCGCTGATGATGAGCGGCGTGCGCGCCTCGTCGACCAGGATCGAGTCGACCTCGTCGACCAGGGCGAAGTACAGCTCGCGCTGGACCAGGTCTTCGACCTGCCACGCCATGTTGTCGCGCAGGTAGTCGAAGCCGACCTCGTTGTTGGTGACGTACGTGATGTCGCGTGCGTACATCTCGCGGCGCTCGGCCGGTTCCAACCCGTGTTGGATCGTGCCGATCGTCAGACCGAGGAACGTGTAGAGCTGCCCCATCCACTCGGAGTCGCGCTTGGCGAGATAGTCGTTGACGGTGACGACGTGGACGCCCCTGCCTTCGAGCGCGCGCGCGACCACCGGCAGCGTCGCGACGAGCGTCTTGCCCTCGCCGGTGCGCATCTCGGCGATCCGGCCTTCGAGCAACACCTGACCGCCCATGATCTGGACGTCGAAGTGGCGCATGCCGAGCGCGCGTTTTCCGCCTTCGCGGACGACCGCGAAGATCTCCGGGATCATGCCTTCGAGCGTCGCTCCGTCGGCAAGGCGCGCCTTGAACTCGACGATCTTGGCCCGCAGGCCGTCGTCCGAGAGCGCTTCCATCGCCGGTTCGAGCGCGTTGACGGCGACCGCGGTCTTGCGCAAGCGCGCGACGTCGCGTTCGTTGCCGTCGAAGAGAGATTTGAGAAAAGCCATACCGAGTACTAACGTTCTCCGTGATGAAAGGTTGCCCCCGGCTGGGGGCGGGGCGGCTCCTACGCTCCGACGGAAGTCGGAACGGCCGGGAGCAAGGGCAGCGTGACCGTGAAGCTGCTGCCCTTGTCGAGCTTCGACTCCACCGCCACCGTGCCGCGGTGCACGTCGACGATCTTCCGCGAGACGTAGAGCCCGAGCCCGGTGCCGGCCACGCCCTTCGAACGGGCGTTGGTGGCCCGCCCGAACCGGGTGAAGACCGAGCTCAACTCGGCGCCCGGGATGCCGATGCCGCGATCGGTCACCTCGAGGACCGCCCGGTCCCCCTCGCGCCGGACCGAGACCAGGACCTCGTCGTCCGAATACTTCAACGCGTTCGAGAGCAGGTTGTCGACGACGTGCCGGAAGCGCTGCGGGTCGAGCGAGACGATCAGCTCCTCGGCGGGCGTCGTCAGATGCACGCGATCCTCGATCGATCCGATGCCTGCGAGACAGTCGCGGACGAACGCGCCGAAGTCGACGGTCGTGCGGTCGAGCGAAAATCCGTCGGCCTGCGTCTGCGCGAGCACCAGCGCGTCCTCGGAGAGCCGGACCAGCCGCTGGGTCTGCGCGAAGATCATCTCGACCTCGTCGTGCGACTCCGTCGTCGTCTCGAGCAGCAGTTCGCAGTAGCCGAGCACGACCGTGAGCGGTCCCTTGAAGTCGTGCGCGAGCATCGCGATCAGGTCGTCCTTGAACTCCGAGGATTCGCGCAGCGCCGCGTTCGCCCGCGACGTCTCGTCGTACAGGTCCAGGTTGCGCAGCGCGAGCGCGAACAGCGCGCCCAGCTCCTGGAGCAGCCGCAGGGCGTCGCGACCGAAACGGGTGCCCGGCGTCTCGACGATCAGATAGGCCTCGACCGCCTCGGGCTCGCCGGTCTCGCTCGAGGTGCGCGCGAGCGGGATGCCGACGTGTCCTTCGCCTTCGGCCACGCGCAAGCGGCGACGGTCGCCGGCCACGCGCTCGTCGGCGATCGTGCGGCTCCTGCGGCGCAGCGCGAACCGGTCCGCGAGTTGTTCGGCGTTGGACCCGAAGACGCCGATCGGCACGAAGCCGTCGGCTTCGGTCCGCACCGCGCACGCGCGCGGCGCGCCGACCAGGTTGGCCGCCAGCCGGCACATCGCGTCCGCCAGCGGCCGCAGCGTCGTATAGCTGAGGATCGTGCGCGCGGCTTCGGCCAGGGTCGCGCGTTCCTGGGCGCGATGCTGCTCGCGATCGAACGCCTGGGCGTTGGCCAGCGCGAGTTCGAGGTGCGAGCCGAGCGTGCGGAAGAACGTCGTGCGTTCGTCGGGCTGCCAGGCGGCCACGGACGAATCGACCGGGAACGCGAGCGCTCCCCACGGCGCGCCCTCGACGTGCAGCGGTACCAGCACGCCCGGCCGGCCGGCCAGGACGCGCTCGCGCAGCGCGCGCGGCAGCACGGAAGCGTCGGTCGGTTCGTCGCTCTCCAGGAACGGCGCCAGACTGCCGACGTCGATCCGCTCTGCCGGCTCGGGGGCGCCGTGCGCGCGCATACGCACCGCGCGACGCGCGTAGCCGTCGCCGTCGTGTTCGTAGGCGGCGCAATCGATCGGCAGTTCGTGCGTGACCGCGATGACGAAGACCAGCAGCACCTCTTCGAGCGACTGGGTATCGCGCAGCACGCGGACGATCCGCTCGAGCGCCTCGGCCCGCGACCGGCGGTCGCGCTCCCGTTCGTAGAGCAGCGTGTTCGCTAGCGCGAGCCCGACGTGCGCGGCGACCGAACGCAGCGCGGAGGCGGCCGATTCGTCGGCGGCGTCGTCGGAGAAGCCGACCGCCAGGATCTGTTCGGCCCGGCCGTCCCGCGCGAGCGGCACGGCGAACGCGCGGCGGACGCCCAGCGCCCGCGCGATCGATTCGGGCTCGAGCCGCAGCGAGACGACGGCCGGCAGCGACTGCGGCCCCGCACCGGCCACCGCCAGCGTCCGCGCGCGATTGCCGTCGGCGACCGTGCGTTCGAAGATCGCACAGCGTTCGGCCGAGAAGCCCTCGCAGACCGCCTGCGCGATGGTGAAGAGCAGGTCGTCGCTCTCGACCGCCCGGCGGATGCGCTCGTCGACCAGCGCCAACACGCGGCTGTCGCGCGATTCGCGCTGCGACTGCGAGACCTCGCGACGCGCGCCGATCAAGCGGGCGACGGTATCCGCGTAGGCGCGCATCGCGGCGATCTCGTCGCCGTCGGGCGCCTCGCGCGCGATCGCGATCGTGCCGAGCACGCGTTCGTCCAGCTCGACGTGCACGAAGAGCGTCCCGCGCCCCGGTACGGCGGCCGCGACGCCGACGAAGGCGCGCGCCTGGTCGGCCGGGACGAAGAACGCGCCCGGAACGGCGAACCGTGCGAGCGCGTGGAGGAAGAGCCGGCGAACCTCGGGGGAGTTCTCGCGAAGCGCGAAGACCGGCGCCGACGGATCGTCGTAGACGATCGAGCGGTCGTCGGGGAAAAGCATCGCCGCCACCGGGGCGCCGGCGATCTGCCGGGCGCCGTCGGCGATCGCGCGGACGCGACCCTCATCGGAAGATCCGTCGGCCAGCGCGACGACGGCGCGCATCAGCGCTACCGTCGCGTTCGATGCATTCTCGACTATGGCGCGAGTCCGATCCCCACGAGGGTTCCGGGGGCCGTGTAGGTCAGGGTCGGGGCCACGTTCCCGGATGCTCCCGCGGCGAAGACGAAGATCTTGCCGGCGCCGCTATCGGCGACGTAGATCTTCCCGCTGGTATCGACCTTGACGTCGCTCGGCGTGACGAAGCCGGTCAGCGCGCCCGAGATCTGCGAGGTCGGAGCGACGTTGCCGCTGGCCGAGGCCGCGAACACCAGCACGGCCTTGCGTCCCGAATCCGAGACGTAGATGACGCCGTTCGGGTCGACGAAGATGCCGGTCGGGTTGACCAACTGCGTGTTCGCGCCGGCGATCGTGGTGGTGGGCGCGAGGTTATTGAAGTACGCCGGGACCGCGGTCGGAGACGGCGTCGGCGTCGGGCCGACCGGCGTGGCCGTCGGGCTCGGGGTCGGCGTCGGGGTCGGGGTCGCGGTCGGGGTGGGCGAGGGCGAACCGCTCGGCGTCGGGCTCGGCGTCGGAACGACGAACTTCTCGACCGAGGCGCCCTGGAGGTTCGTCACCCAGATCGCGTCGTTCTTGTCGTAGGCGACGCCCGACGGGACGTTGAGGCCGGTCGCGGCTCCCGCGATGACCAGATACGGCACGGTCGCGCCGTTATCGGCAGTGGTGAAGAGCTGGACCTGGCTGGGCGCCGCCGGAGCGGTCGCGGTCGTATCGACTGCGGCGATGGCGATCGTCCCGGGCGTCTTATCGAGCGCGATGCCGCGGGGTTGGCCCATGTTCGCGAAGCTGAAGCCGCCGAACGGAACGACGTTGCCGGTCGCGAGCGCCTTGATCTCGACGACGCTGCTGATGCCGGTGCTGGTGTTGTAATTCGTGATCCACAGATCGCTCGAGCTGTCGAAGGCGAGGTATTGCGGGCCGCTCAGGGTCGTGTTCGCGCCGCCGATCTGGTAGGCCGGGCCGCTCCCGCTCGCCGTTCCCGGCGGATAGATCCCGATCGCGTTCTGCGTGCTGTTGGCCGCGTAGAGCGTGAGCGAGGGGAAGTCCGGACCGATCCCGAGCCCGCCGTTGAGGGCGGTGGCGTCGTTCGAGTTGCAAGCCGCAACCGCAGCAGCCAGACTCAAGCCGACGAGTCCGAGGGAAAGCCTACGCAGCATGTGATCTCCTAGAATAGAACGCGCCAGATTCCTCGGCCGCGGGGGCGGTTTC
>Ga0207667_10001347_pt1 | contig 30836 bp, 20 predicted proteins | sample KBSCornC52_FD_184301 | JGI IMG/M metagenome (GOLD analysis project Ga0207667, IMG submission 184301) | Corn rhizosphere microbial communities from Kellogg Biological Station, Michigan, USA - KBS Corn C5-2 (SPAdes) (version 2) | ecosystem: Host-associated > Plants > Roots > Rhizosphere > Soil ...
CGTTGCCGGCAGTGTCGGTCACGTCGACCGAAATGTCGTACGTGCCCGGTTCGAGGTGCACGGTGACCTTGGTCCCAACCAGGTAAGCGCAGCCGCGCACGCCCGGGACGTGCCACAAAACCTTGCTGATCGCGCCGGCGATCGACGATGACGCGGATGCGTCCAACGTCACGTCCGCGCCGCCAGCGCGCGTTGCGCTCAAACAGCGGTCTTCACCCGCGTTGGCCACGAGATCGCCCAGGTAGTCGGCAACCGGTAGCTCGATTGACACCGGATTTTGCCAAACCAAGGCCAGCGGCCTCGCCGCCCGCGTAAATCCAGCGGGGACCTTAGCGTCCGCGAGGCCATACGCGAAGCGGCCGTCCGAGCTGTGGTACTCGTAAAGCGGAACCGTAGCCGGCGGTGCCGGATCGGTATCGCCGGGCAACGCGTAGAACAGCGGCGCCGTGGGCGGCTCGGCGGACGCGACGAGCTCTCGCCCAATCGCGCATGCAGGGCCCGTCCAAGCGACACCGACCAAGCCGCTACCGGGGCGATCAGGGGCCATGAACGGCGCCGCCATGGCCGGCATGTCACGGCGCACTTCCGCCTTCGTTCCGAAATTGCCGGGCAGTGTGCCGCCCAAATCGTAGACGGCGACGGGCAGATTCAGCGCCGGATCTTCGAGATCGACGCGATACATCTGCTGATTGTAGTCGTAGCGCGGAGTGGGCGTGGTCGCGCTCGAGTAGCTGCGCGTGTACGTGCCCTCCACGTACATGAACCGGCCGCGATCGAGCTCGGGGTGATGCAGCGTGTTGTAGAAGGTGTAGTTGTCGTGGCTGATGATCTTCCGCGCATAGACGAACGGGCCGAGTGGGGTGTCCGCCTCTGCGTGCCAAATTTCGCCGATGAACGAGCTCCCGCCAAACTCTTGTTGGTAAACGTCGACGAAGCGCTTGCGGTAGCTGTTCCAAGCCACTGATTCGCCGGACGCGACCACGATTGGGTTACCGGTCGCGGGATCGATCGCGTGCCCATCGAAATCCTGATCACTGCCGACCCCCGCGGCTTTGAGCGCGGCGCTGGTCACGTGGCGCGCGCCGGCACGCCACTGATAGTTCAAACGACCGTCCGCATTGCGCAGCAGCGTTGCCGAACCCGAGCCGCCATAAGGAGTGTATTGCTCGTAGCGAGCCGGGTCGAGGAAGGCCTCGGCGGAAGCGGGAATGCGCAGCCGATCGCCGTAGTAAATGTAGCGCGCTGCGCCGTGTGAAAATGGGTAGTCGTGCCCGCGCGGCGGGATGAAATCGGGATAATCCAAGTAGTTGGTGATCACCCGCTCGAAGTGCTGCGCGCTGTCGTCGAAGCGGGCCAAGCCGGACTCGAGCGCGTTCATGTTCGAATCGACCACGACGTAGCCCGCGAACAAGCGCTCCGCGCCCTGTGCGTCCAAAACGCTGGCCAGCCCCGACATCCAGGCCGGGCCGCCCACGCAGCCGTCGCACATGGGCGCGGCGAAGCCGTCATCACCGACGAAGTACGTGTAATCGACGCCCAAGTTGGGTGACAGACCGCCCTGGCTCGGCAAGAGAGAAGTAGCAGCCGTGCCGTGAAAATTGCCGAGGACGTACGAGAGTCGATTGGTGTCTCCCCAGATCGTGAACACCTTGCCTCGGTACACGGTGGAGGACGCGGTGTCGGAGCCGAGCAGCTGCGCGTTGAGCACGGGCTTCGCGAGCGGCGTCTTCAAGCCGAGCAGCACGCTATCGCGATAAATACCGGCGCCGATCATGCGGTACAGGCGCGCGGCGATCGTCAGGCGCTGTAGGTCGACGCGCGCGGCGCCGGCCTTGCTCGTTTCGATCGTGACGCTGCTCGTGCCGTTCGACAGCGTATAACCGTGACTGAAGACCGAGAACGCGATCTTTTCACCGACGTGATCGGGATTACAGTACGCGATCATGCCTTGGCTGTCGGACCAGTAATCTTCGCCGAACGCGGACAGGCGCACGAGCGGCACCCCGCGCTGGTTTTGCGCGTCCGCCACCCGAATCGCCATGCACTCTTTCGGGCCGGGCACGGGCCCGCTGGCGAGCCGCGTCTGCAGATCACCGAGCACCGGCACGCTCTCGCCACTCAGCTTGTTCAAGGACAGATCGACCGTGCCGCCCTCGCTGACGCTCAGCGCCAGGCCGTGCACGCCAAAGCCATCTGCCGGATATTCGTAGCCCGGGTGCGAGACCGTGAAGAAGACCTTTTGGCCCATCATGCCGGGCTCGTAAAAGGCGATCGCGCCGTTCTGATCGCTGGTCCACGGGATTTCATTGACGGTCGTGAGCGTCGCGCCCGGAATGGGCACTTGCGATGCAGCGTCGCGCACGACGATCTTGAAAAAATGGTGCACAGCGCCCGCGAGCGTCGGATCCGGCTCGGGCATCGCGATCGGATCATCGTCGTTGGTGAGCGCCGGGTCGGGCTCGGGGCAGCTCAGCGCGCCCGCTTCACCTGCGACGCCCGCGGGCACGCCGGCGGCGCCGCCGTCGCTCGATTCGCCTGCGGCCTCCGAGCCTGCGCGCGCGCCCGCGGCCCCGCCGGAGCGCGAACCGCCGGAGCCGTGTGCTGCACCGCCTGCACCGGCCGCACCGGTGCCCGCGACGCCGTGAGATTCACTGCTGGAGCTGCCGCACGAGGACGCGATCAGCAGCGCCCCGAGTGACGCGAACAGGCCGACGCGGCGCGCGACGATACTCGATTCCGGAGCTGAGCGATTGAGAGCGGTCGGCATGCGCGCTTCCTTTGTCGCAAGATCTGCAAGACACCCGCGACCGCGCTGGGCCGAAGCGGAGTCCGAGCCTAAAGCTAGCAAGAGCTGCGGGCTCCGAGCTACGTAAACTATTCCGGCGCCGCAGCGCACCAACGATCCGGCGCGCTGGCACACGGCAAGCGCCGGATCCTGCCCTGCCTCGCGCGGGCGAGCGGCGCGGCTCAGCGAGCTGCGTGCGCCGCGAGCACGTCGGCCACACACAGTGTGAGTTTACGGGCGGTCGGCAAGTGCAGAAATTCATTCGGACCGTGCGCGTTCGATCCCGGGCCGAGCACGCCCGTGATCAGAAACTGCGCGGCCGGGAATTTCTCGCCCAGCATGGCCATGAACGGGATGGAGCCGCCTTCACCCAAGTACATGGCGGGCTTGCCGAAGCGACGCTGCGAAGCGTCTTCCAAAGCGGAGGCGAGCCAGGGCGCGAGCTCCGGCGCATCCCAGCCGTTGCTCCCTCCGCCGCTGTCGAAGCGGACCTTCGCGCCGTAGGGAGGCTCGGCTTCGAGCACGGCTTTGACCTTGGCCGCAGCGCGTTCAGCGCCGAGGCGTGGCGGTAAGCGCAGCGACAACTTCAAGCGCGTCACCGGCCGCATCACATTGCCCGCGTTGGCGAGCGCCGGCAGACCTTCGGCGCCGGTCACGGCCAACGCGGGCCGCCAGGTGCGATTCAGGATCAGCTCGGCGTTGTCCCTGACGACGGGCGCGACTCCGGGCTGCAGTGGGAATTTGCTCCACACTTCATTGCCCAGTGTGGCCGCAGCCTGCCGCACTTGCTCGATGCGCCCCTCTGGGATCGGCACCGTGAGCTCGTTGAGCTCGATCGCACCCGTGCCTTCGTCTTCCAGGCGGCTCAACAACTGACGCGCCACGCGGAAGCTCGAAGCCACGATGCCCGATGCGTCGCCCGAGTGCACGCCTTCGCTCAGCAGTGACACTTCGAGTGTGCCCACGAGCACGCCGCGCAAGGACGTGGTCGACCACAGTTGTTCGTAGTTCGCGCAGCCGGAATCGAGGCAAACCACGAGCGACGGCTGACCGATGCGCGACGCCAAGTGTTCGATGTACGCCGGCAGATCGTAGCTGCCCGATTCTTCACAAGCTTCAATCAGCACGACCGCGCGCGCGTGCGGCGCGCCGTCTCGCCGCAGCGCCAGGAGCGCCGTGAGCGAGGCGAACAGGGCGTAGCCGTCGTCGGCGCCGCCTCGGCCGTACAGTTTGTCGCCCTCGAGCACCGGGGTGAAGGGCCCGAGCCCCGCGCGCCAGCCGGTCATTTCCGGCTGTTTGTCGAGGTGCCCGTAGAGCAGCACCGTGTCGTTGCTCGCGCCGCCGGTCGCCGGCACTTCGATCACGATCAGCGGCGTGCGCTCGCCGAGCTGCACGACCTCGAGCTCAGCACCGTCCGGCAGCACGCTCCGCGCCCACTCCGCGAGCAGCTCGACCGCGCGCGCCATGTGTCCCGCTTGCCGCCATTCGGGATCGAACGCCGGGCTCTTGTTGGGGATCTCGATGTAGCGCACGAGCGCCGGCACAATCGAGCTCGCGAATCGCTCCTCGACCCAACGCGCGGTATCTTCAGTGACTGGCATGCGCCCAAGTGTAGGGCGACCCGCGGCTGAAGCGCGAGGATTTCCCGATCACTCAGGCACACTGCGAGGCACAAAGCTGCAAATGCATGCGGAAGGACGGCTCCCGGATTTCACCACCGAGCCACAGAGATCACAGAGGACACGGAGCGCTCAGGCGCGCGCGGAGCGCCCAAGAAAAAAAACGCGCAGGCGGGGTGAGATTTTTTGGGTTGAGCAAGGCGCGGCGGCGGGCGGCGAGAAAACGTTGGAGTACGGCTATTCGGTAAAACCGTGGCTGCGCACCGTCCCACCGCCGCCGAGTTCCGAACCAACCCCCAAATCAGCTCTGCGATCTCCGTGCTCTCTGCGGCTCGGTGGTGCACTCTCCCTCTCCCTCTCATCCGCAACTCGCCGCCGAAGGCTGAGCCGCCGCGCGCCGTAGCGCGTGACCAGGGCTGCTCCTTGCGCGGAGCGGAGCAGAACGGCCGTACGTGCTCGCAGCCCTTCGGGCTGCTGCGCGCGCCGGGCCCCTCAACCCCGGTCGCCGCGCAAAGCCGCGGCGCGCGGGGGAGGGAGCCCACGCCGCGGACGTCAGAGCGCGACGTGCGTAGGAGCGCGCGGGCTCGTTGTCGGTTCGAGTCATGCGAGAGGGCGCACGTGGCGTGCCAGCCCTGCTTTGGGCGGCGCGGGCGGCAAAATGCGGTGCGAGTGACGGCTCCCGGACTCACCACCGAGCCGCAGAGAGCACGGAGAACGCAGAGCGCTCAGGCATGCGCGGAGCGCAAACGAAAGACGCGGAGGTGGCTGAGATTTTTTGGGTTGAGCAAGGCGCGGCGGGGGGCGGCGAGAAAGCCTCAGGGTACGGCTATTCGGTACAGACCGGGTACATAGGTAACAAATCAGACCGGGCACATAGGTGACACTTGATAGAGCACGGCGAGGGAGGACGCCGTGCCCTGGAAGTCGAGTACACCCGTGGACCTGAGAGTTGAATTTATCGGTCGATTGCAACGAGGAGAGCGGATGACGGACCTCTGTCGGGAGTATGGAATCTCGCGAAAGACGGGTCACAAGCTATGGGGCCGGTACCAGGCCCTAGGCCCAGCCGGGCTGGAGGACCAGCCGAGAGCGCCCAAGCGCATTCCGCATAGGACGACGCCGGAAGCGGAAGCCGCCATTCTGCAGCTTCGTGGCCAGCATCCAACTTGGGGTCCCAAGAAGCTGAAGGAAATACTGGAGACGGAGTTGGGCCACGTCTTTCCTGCGGCCAGCACGGTCGGCGCGGTCTTGCGTAGAAATGGTTTCGTCTCGCAGCGGCCGCAGCGGCGCCGCTACGTATCTCGTCCGACTGGCCTACGTGATGCGGCGGCTGCGAATGAAGTCTGGTGTGCGGATTACAAGGGACAATTCCGGCTGGGAAACGGCTCGTATTGCTATCCGCTGACGATCACCGATCAGCACAGCCGCTTCCTGCTGGCCTGCGAAGGCATGGCTGCGATCAGCGAAGAGCAGGCACTAGAAGTCTTCGAAGACGTTTTCCGAAAGTGCGGGCTACCGACGGTCATGCGAACCGACAATGGCGTGCCCTTCGTCACTGTGGGACTGGCGGGATTATCCAAGCTCAACGTTTACTGGATGTTGCTCGGAATCGAACACGAAAGGAGCCGTCCCGCTCACCCGCAAGACAATGGCCGCCACGAGCGAATGCACCGCACTCTCAAGCTAGAAACAACTCGACCCGCCAGGGAAAATCTACTGCAGCAGCAAGAGCGCTTCGACTCATTTGTCGAGCTCTTCAACGGCAAAAGACCGCATGAAGCGCTCGGTCTAAAGCCCCCAGCCTCGGTGTACCAATCGTCCTCGCGGTTTTATCCGTCGAGGATCCCGGAGCCCGCCTACCCACTGCACGACGACGTGCTCTACGTCTCCAGGAAAGGTTTCCTCCGAGTGCCAGGTCGCGGCAGCCGCTACCTGTCCGTTGCTTTGGCTAACCAACCCGTGGGGATCAGAGAAGAAGAGGATGGCCGTTGGCTCGTCTCTTTCATGCACCTGGACCTCGGACACATCGAAAAGAGCAAAAACCCGGGACTCGTCCCTTTGCCCCCGCCTCCCCGGGGTAACTAAATCTGTTACCCATGTGCCCGGTCTAAAACGTTACCGATCTACCCGCTTGCACCGTTTTCATGCGGCTCATTTTGCTCGCAGCGCAAATACCCATCCCACCACGCTTTCTTGCCGCCCACGCCGGGCTCTGCTCAACCCCAAAATCCCAGCCACTCTGCCCTTTTTCTCGGGCACTCCGCGCGTGGCTGAGCGCTCCGCGTCCTCTGTGATCTCTGCGGCTTGGTGGTGAAATCCGGGAGCCGTCACTTGCGTGATGCGAGCACGCACGGTCGTTCCGCACCGCACAGCGCAAGGAGCAGCCCTGGTCGCGCGACCGGTCGCGGCTCGGCTCAGCCTTCGGCGGCGCGGACGTGAAGACGCGCGGCCCGGCGCGAGCGCGTGACAATACGCATCAAAACGCGGGTCTTGCGACAGCCATGTCGTCTCCGGGCCAAAGCCCCGCGCGGCGCCGCGCCGTCTCCGAAGCTTCTGCGAGCCAGCCGCCGTCTCGGCGCGAAACCTGCTTTGCTCGGGCGCATGGATCTGGTGCCTGGCACGCGCTTCGAGACTGACATCCCCGCGCGGCTCGATCGTTTGCCCTGGTCGGCCTGGCATTGGCGCGTTGTCCTCGCGCTCGGCATCACTTGGACGCTCGACGGGCTCGAGGTGACGCTGGTGGGCGCGCTCGCCCCCGTGCTCAAAGAACGCGACACGCTCGCGCTCACCGACACGCAGATCGGCGGCGCGGCGACGTCCTACCTCGCGGGCGCGATCATCGGCGCGCTGGTCTTCGGCAGACTGACCGACATGCTTGGCCGAAAACGGCTGTTCCTGGTCACACTCTCGGTCTATCTGGGCGCCACGCTAGCCAGCGCGGCTTCCTGGAATTTTGCGTCATTCGCGCTATTTCGCGCGCTGACCGGCGCCGGCATCGGCGGTGAATACGCGGCCATCAACTCGGCGATCGACGAGCTTTTGCCCGCGCGTGTGCGTGGCCGAGCCGACCTGGCGATCAATAGTACGTATTGGCTCGGGGCTGCGCTCGGCGCGCTGATCACCTTGATTTTGCTCGACCCGCGCGTGTTGCCTCACGCGCTCGGCTTTCGCGTGGTATTCGCGCTGGGAGCGCTGATCGGCATCAGCGTGTTGTTCGTGCGCCGGCACGTGCCCGAGAGCCCGCGCTGGCTGCTCTTGCACGGCAGAGTCGCGGCCGCCGAGCAGATCGTGCGCTCGATCGAAGAACAGGTCAGTCACGGCCGGAAAGAACTGCTGCTCCACCCGGGCCCCCCGATAACGCTGGAGCACAAAGGCACGGTCACCTTCACCGCGATCGCCAAGGTTCTGCTGCGGAAGCACGCGCGGCGGACCGTGCTCGGCCTTTCGCTGATGATCTCGCAGGCCTTTGCCTATAACGGCATCTTTTTCACCTATGCACTCGTGCTGTCGAGCTTCTATGCCGTGCCGGCCGATCGCATCGGGCTCTATCTTTTGCCGTTTGCGGCGGGCAACCTGCTCGGCCCGATGGTGCTCGGCCATTTGTTCGACACTATCGGTCGGCGCCCGATGATCGCGCTCACCTACGCGCTGAGTGGCGTGCTGATCGCGCTCACTGGGTATGGCTTGGCGTACGGCTGGTTCAACGCCACCACGGTGACGGTGCTCTGGTGCGGCGTATTCTTCGTCGCGTCCGCGGCGGCCAGCTCGGCGTACCTCACGGTCAGCGAGCTATTTCCGGTCGAACTGCGCGGCATGGCGATCGCCCTATTTTATGCGGTCGGTACGGCCGCTGGCGGTCTGCTCGCGCCCGCCCTCTTCGGCGCATTGCTCGAAACCGGCAACCGCATGAGCATCCTCACGGGCTACCTGCTAGGCGCCGGACTGATGATCGCCGCGGGCCTCATCGCCGCCGTCCTCGGCGTCCCCGCCGAAGGAAAATCCTTAGAACAAATTAACCCGACGGAGTTACCTTAACGGTGCAGGACGACGCGTGGCGGTTGGAGATTCACCACCGAGCCACAGAGATCACAGAGAACACAGAGGTTTTTGGGGTTGTCGCAGTGGGTGGAGCGGTTCATCGAAGGCACGGCGCTGGACGCAGCGGTTCGTCGAGGGTTGACCTTGCATCCACCAGCCGCCAGGTTGAGTAACCGCCAGCGGCAGCGCGACAGACGTTGTTTTTTACCGACGTTGCGCGCCCCAAAGCGTGAACCCCCCGTTCAAATCACGTTTGCTCCGTTCTTTCAGCGCCGCGCTTGGCGATCCACGCTCTCGGCGAGCTCCGTGGCTCGCTGGTAAACTCTCCCTCGAGTTTCACCTCGTTTGCCTCGTACTCTCCGCGCAGCGCGCTAGCCACCCGCGCTCTCCCCAGCGCCCCCGCGACCGCCCCGGTTTTTTTACCGACGGCACGCGTCTCAATCAGCGAACCCCCAAAATCTCCCCCGCGTTTGCTTCGTCTTTTCCCCGCCGCTCATTGGAGTCCGCGCTCTCTGCGTTCTCTGTGACCTCTGTGGCTCGGTGGTGAATCTCCCTCTCCCTCTCCTCTCTCTCACGTGCCGCAGAACGTCTCCTCGACGCGCTCCTCCGGCAGCGGTGGCTCGGCTAGGTGTGCAAAGTTTGGTTGATCGTCGTACGGACGTGCGAGCGCGCGCGTGAGCGCTTCGAAGGGCTCGAAGTCGCCGCGAATGCCGGCGAGGATCGCTTGTTCAATGCGATGGTTGCGCGGGATGAAGGCCGGGTTCTGCCGGCGCATGGCGTCGGCGCGGGCTTTCGGCGTCAGGTTCTCGAGCGTGCAGCGCTGCCGCCAGGCTTGCAAGAAGGGCGAGAGTGCCGCGGGCTCGCCAAACAGCGCCAGGAGCTCGGCATCGGTGGCGGGATCTTCCGCGGCCGCGCACAGCGTGCGGAAGAAGAGCGTGTAGTCCACCTGGTTCGAGGCCAGGCGCTTCAGCAAATCGGCGGCCAGTTCGGTGTCGCCTTCGGCTTCGAGGCTGAGCCCGAGCTTGGCGCGCATCACCCGCGCGTACGCGGCTTCGAAGCTCGGGTTGAAACGATCGAGCCGCTCGCTGGCCAGGCGCACCGCTTCAGCGCTGTCTTCGGCGAAGAGCGGCAGTATCGTTTCGGCGAAGCGCGCCAGATTCCACAACATGATCCGTGGTTGATTGCCGAATGCGTAGCGACCGCCGCTGTCGATGGAGCTGAAGGTCTTGTTCGGGTCGTACTCGTCGAGAAATGCGCACGGCCCATAGTCGATGGTTTCACCGGAGATCGAGGTGTTGTCGGTGTTCATGACGCCGTGCACGAAGCCGACACCGAGCCAGCGCGCGACGAGCTCGGCCTGAGCTTCGATCACGCATTCGAGTAGCCGCAGCGCCTCGTGCTCGGCTCCTGCCGCGGCGCCAGTCGCGCTCGGATAGTGCCGAGCCAGCGTATATTCGGTCAACGTGACGAGCGCTTCGCGATCTCGTCGCGCCGCGAAGAACTCGAACGTGCCGACGCGCAAGTGGCTGGCCGCCACGCGAGTGAGCACCGCGCCGGGCAAGCGCTGCTCGCGCACGACCGTCTCGCCGGTGCTCACTGCCGCGAGCGCGCGCGTCGTCGGTACGCCCAGCGCGGCCATGGCCTCGCTCACGACGTATTCGCGCAGCACCGGGCCAAGCGCCGCGCGCCCGTCCCCACGGCGTGAGAAGGGCGTGGGACCCGCGCCCTTGAGCTGAATGTCGCGGCGCACGCCGTTCGCGTCCAAGACCTCGCCGAGCAGGATGGCGCGGCCATCGCCGAGCTGTGGCACGAAGCCGCCGAATTGGTGGCCTGCGTACGCTAGCGCGATCGACGCGGCGCCTTCGGGCAGCACGTTGCCCGCCAGCACCTGTGCACCCTCGGGCGAAGCGAGCTCGGCCGGATCGAGCCCGAGCAGCTGGGCGAGCGCCGAATTGACCTTGATGATGCGCGGCTCGCGCACCTTGGTTGGCGCGACACGCGCATAAAAACGCGGCGGAAGACGCGCATAGCTGTTGTCGAAGGGAAAGCTCACCGGCATGGCAGCGCTGACCATGACACCGCTCGCGATTTTGCGCGAGCCGCGCCGGACGACGCCGGATTTACCGGGTTCGGCTCAGGGACCGCGGCCGATCCCGCGCGGCGCGGGACTCGTCAAGGCCTTCAAGAAGCAGGCTTCGCGCTCGCCTCTTCCGCGTCCAAACAAGCGACCACGTCTTGAAACTGCAGCCGCCCGGCCTCGTTCAATGCGACCAGGGTGCGGTGTGCCTCGAGCATCGTGCCGCGTAGCTCTTCGGCCGACGGAGCGGTCGAGGTACCGACGATTTCTTCGCCGCCGGTGAGCGGGGCCGCTTCACGGCGTTCGCTCACGATTTCGAAAACTTCGTCGAAGCACATACTGTGCAGTACGCTGTTGATGTCTTTGCTGGTGGAGACGATCACGCTGCGCGCGCCGCCCGAGCTCAAGATGCTCTCGGAGAGTCGCGCCAATAATCCCAAGTTCGTGCTGTCCAAACTCTGCGCTCGAGTGAGATCGAAGATCAGCGCGCGCACGCCGCCTTTTGCCACGAGCATGTCCGTAAACTGTTTGATCGCGGGCGCGACCATGTAATCGACGCGGCCGAAATAGCGCAGCACGTGGATCTCATCTTGCGCGGCATGTGTGACCTGACAGCTCGTCATGACTCCTCCCGGCGCAGAAATAGGATGGCGACGTCGTCGTCGAGCTCGCTCGGGCGGTCGAGCCCGAGCGCTGCAAGCACGTGATCGATGTGCTCGGCGGAGGCAACGATCTCGGCGAGCTCAGCGCGTTTCTGCTCGTGACTTGCAGGCGCGCCGAGCTCGAGCACGCCGTCGGACGCGATGAGAAGCTTTCCGCCCGGCTCGAGCACGGCTTCACCTTGGGCAAAGCGGCCGGCTTTGGCCAGCAAATTCAGCGGCCGCCCGACGCACTCGAGCTCGCTGCGCGAGCTGCCGTTGACGAGCACCGGATACGGAAATGCGCCGGCATTGCTGAACACCAGCCGCCCGGAGCCCCGATCGATCACCCCGTAAAACATGGTCACGTGGCGCTCGAGCCCGTGGCTCGACAGCTCCGCATTCAAGCGCGCGAGGAACGACCCGGGATGCAGGATCGTTTCGTCACCGCGGCTCGTCAAATGCTCGCGGTGCTTTTGCACCAGCATCGTCAAGATGGCGGTCACGAACGCGGAGGCCGCGCCATGCCCCGCCACGTCCGCGACGTAAAAGCCCGCGTACTGCTCGCCGAGCGGAAAGTAATCGACGAAATCACCGCTCAAGTAGCGCGCGGGGAACATGCGCCGCGACCAAGTGAGGCCGCCAAAACGAAGCCCATCTTCCGGAAGCAGATGAAACTGCAATTGCCGGGCGGCTTGCTCATCCGCGCGCAAGTCGTCGAGCGCGGAAGTCAGCCGCAGGTTGGCCGCCTTCAGGCTTTCACTGAACGCGCGGTTTTCCTTCAGCAAGCGCGCTTTTTCCAGCACGCGCTCGACCGCGCTCGTCAAAAGCGCGCGGTCGCTCACTGGTTTGGTCACGAAATCCCACGCGCCGCCGCGCAACGCGCCCACGACATCGGTGACGGTGCCTTCGCCCGAAACCACCAGCACGGGAACGTCCGGTGCGCTTGCGACGAGCTCGGACAGAACCTCCAAGCCGTCCATCCCCGGCATCCGCAGATCGAGCAACACCGCGTTCGGCGCCGCTTGCCGAACCGCCGCCAGCCCAGAGACGCCGTCCTCCGCCTCGCGCACCTGAAAACCGCCGCTCTCCAGCACGCGCCGAAAAGCCCGACGCACCTGCTCGTCATCGTCGATTACGAGAACCGTTCGCTCGTCAGTCATCATCGCCTCCGATGCCACGACTGTGATGTCTCAGATCTTACTCCAGTTTCTAGCGCTTCGCTCGCGGTGAACGTATTGTCCGCCTTCGCAATTTCGCCACGGCAAGTCGCGCGCAGTTCTGCAACGGGGGCTTGGCTGCATTGCGTGTTCTGCACACAATTCGGGATGTCGGCCCCGCAGCGTCTGCGCCGATCGGCCTGTTTTTTGATGGTCACGCGTCACGCCGCGTGCCGTCTCAGCCTTCGGCGGCAAAGTGCGTGAGCTCTGCTCGCTCTGCGCCATCACTGCCCCGCCGCACATCGACCACCCTGGGTGCGCGCCGCAATCGCGCGCATGGCCGATCAGCGGTTCACGCGAGTCGCACGCGGTCCACAACGGGAGCGCGGTATTCGCCCTCACTCGTCGGCACGCGAGCGTTCGCTCGTTGCTCGATTGAGCCGCGTGGCCCTGAGCGACCTGGCGTAAACCGTTGTCCGCTCGCATCGCGCCGCCGAAGGCTGAGACGCTCTGTGCTCGCCGCGTGACCATCAATAAAATGACCACGAGCTTTGCCGGCTCCGGAAGATCAGCGCCGCTCGCGGCCGCGCGCGCGAAGGGCGTGGGAATGTTCGGCTCGAAGTTTCGCCAGCGCCTGGCCGTGAAGTGAGCGCTCGGATAACCGCTCCAAGTCGCAACAGCGATTCACGTAACGGACTAAATATGATTTATGATCTGGCCAGCCGTCCGTTATTGGGGGACCAGAATCGCCAGATCGCGAGTCCTGATTTTGATTGTGGCGAAGTACTTACTGCACTATTGCTAGCGCGGCCGGAGAGGCTCGAGGTGGTTTGGCTGGAGGGCCGTCAGCCTTGGCAATGCGCGGTTTTCGAGCGCAGGCGTGTGTGCTTTCGAGGTCATTGGTTCGAGCCGGCCGGAGCTTGAAACGGAAGAGCCAGCGTGTGGCTGCCGGGGACGAAGCGAAATGCTCCGGTAATTCGAGGCGACTGCGGGACTCAAAAAAGAGGAGCAGATTGTGAAATATCTATTCTATGTAGCGACACGGGGTCCGTTGATGCTGGCACTGGGGCTTGCGGCCGCTTGCGGATCGAGCCCCGATCAGCCGGGCTCAGGCGGCAATGAGAGCGTGGGCTCGATTCACGCCGCCATTACCGTGGCGGGGAATCGTCACGATGTCACGTCCGTCGAATTCAAGGTCGTGGCGATTACCGACACCTGCGCTGGCCCGGCAATTTCGGACACCACCACCGCGCTCGAGGCCGAGGATCTGCCCGCCAGTGTGTTGCCGGCTGGTACCACCGGTCCGCACGCGGGGGCAGACAGTTTTCTGGTCTTGCCGCCCGGAAACTACCGAGTGTGCATCACCCCGTTGGCGGGAGAAGGCCCGTCGCAAGCTTGCGCGCCGGCGGAAGGGACCGTCACCGTGTCCGCTTCGGCGACCACGGAGGTCGCGCTCGCTTCGCAGTGCTCGGCCATGAACGGCGCGGTCGACACCGTCGCCGTCCTGACCGACGGTCCCAAGATCGAGTCGCTCGGCATTTTGCCGAGCAAGTTCATCACGCAGTGCGAAACCGCACATTTGACGGCCAGCGCGAGCTCGGGCTCCGGCGGCGCGGTGAGCTTTTCCTGGCAGACCCTGGCAAGCCCTGCGGGCTCCACATCCACTTTGGCGGTCAGCGGAGCACAGGCGGACTTCTCGACGAACACGCCTGGCGACTACGAGCTCCAGGTGACGGCCAGCGACGAGCAGGGCGGCTCATCCTCTTTGTCGTTCCCGATCCACGTTTCGGCGGACACCTGCAACGCGCCCGGTGAGTTCGTGCACGCGTTCGAGAGCGGACCGACCACGCAAGTCTCGTGTGACGAGTGGGATACCTTCCGGGGCGGCTTGACCAGCGTCAGCTTCCAGAGCGTGAGCATGGGCGGCAGCCTCGACCCGAACACCCTGAGCTGCTCGGATCCGACGATCGCGTCGCAAATCTGCGGCGCCCTGGCCGCGGGTGACACGGCCTCGTTCGCTTGTGATGGGCACACTTGGAGCGTGGGCACTTGTGGTGAGGAGCTCCGCAACGGCACGTTCATTAACGCGATCGAGCTTGCCGTCGACGACTCGATTTGCAATTGCGCGAGCGCGGGTCACTCCGTGCGGCCCTGCATCAGTCTCGGCTCGAATGACAACCCGAATTGGGGCGGGTTCGGCACCGACACTTGCAATTCTCCCGCGCAGACGTTGCGCGTGAGCTGCCAGTGACGCGTGGCTCGGCCGGGCGCCAAGAGCGCTCGGCCGAGCCGGCCGCGGATCGCGCCTAAATGTAGCTCGAGCAAGTAGAAGTGCGTGCTGCGCCGCGCAGGTGGTTCGAAGTACGACCGATGCGCGTTGCCGCTCTGCATTCCATTCACGCTATTCAGAATCTAGCCCAGTCACTGCCACGAACTGCCAAGCCGCAAAGAGGAAAAGCGTCTGGGGATCGTATCAGTGAGTAAGTTGAGGAGAACGCGTGAATAGCGTGCGGCGCGCGCAGCGAGACAGGCCGGCGACCGCACAGTCGAGCGGCGTGAGCGGCTTCCATGCGCTGAACGTGACTCCGAGCGCCGGGCGCGCCGGTCAAGAGCCGGAGCGCTCTACTGGCGCTGTACGGCGAGGGGCGAATTTGGAGCAGCGATCAGGGCTTCGCGCAGAGTTGGAAAGCGCGCTCGTCGAGCTGGCCCGCGCGCAGCAAGAGCTCGAGCACACCCGCGCTCAGCTCGAGCTGACGCGCGAGGAAAACGAACTGCTGCGACAATCGCTGCGCGGCCTGCCCGCATCGGGGGCGATTTGCGTTGCGCCCCGTATCGTCCCTCCGGAAGACGAATTCGAAGTCGTCACTCTCGACTCGCTGGAATTCGACAGGCCTGAGTTGGACGCGCCGGAACTCGAGAGCCAAGAGCTCGACAGTTCAGAGCTCGATAGTTCAGAGCTCGACAGTCCAGAGCTCGACAGTCCAGAGCTCGACGTTTCGCCGCCCTCGCTCAGCGAGGTTCCGCGTCAGCTCGCTGTGGAGACGCAGGGCGCCTATCCCATCTTGCGCAATCTCGTGCTGAGCACCGGAGCGGCCGCCCCCGGCAGTGATCGGCGAGGTGACCCGCGGCACGGCTGTGAGATTGAAGTCGAATTTGCCGACGAGTCGCACTTCTTCGCTGGCCTGACCCAAGACATCTCTCGTGGCGGCTTGTTCGTCAGCACGTACCACCTGCTGCCGGTGGGCTCGCGACTGAGTCTGCGTTTCGAGTTGCCGAACGGAGCTCAGATCGAGGTGCTCGGCCAGGTGCGCTGGGTGCTCGACTCGGACGCGGATTCGCGGCCGGGGATCGGGATTGAGTTCGTCGAGGCGTCGCCCGAGGTTTTGAACGGCATCGCTGCTTTTTGCGCCGCGCGGCCTCCGCTCTATTTCGATACCGTCGCCCCCTGTGCGCCTTAGCGCGCGGTGCGGGCGAGCCGCGGCCCACACAGGCGCGTTCCCGGGCGGCGTGATTTCTGGTACGAGAGCGCGTGGCGGATTTCAGCCGGCGAGTGGGTGCAGCTGGGTTGCTCGCGGCGATGGCGCTCAGCGGTTGTGCTGCGGCCGCGTCGAGTGCGCCGCCGAGCACCGTCGTGCCCCCTGCGGCCGCTCCCTGCACGCTAGCGGGCGCCTCCGCGCCGCCCGCGCCGAGCGCGTCGCTTGCTCCGAGCGCTTCTGCGCCGAGCCCATCCGCGCTGAGTGCAATCAGCGGCTCCGCGCCGGTCGCGCCCGCGCTGAGCCCCGTCGCGCCGGTGGCACCGGGCTTGCCGGAACTCGAGCAGCGCGTGCGCGACGCCGGATTTGCGTCTCTAGCCGAGATCGTCGCTCTGCGCGTGGCGCAGGAGCGACGCAAGATGAAGCTCAGCGAGGACGAAGCCCGCGCGGTGTGTGAAGCGTTGCTTGCCGAGCTGCCGAACATGCCCGAGGCGCGTCGTATGGCGGCGCTCATGCCGAAGGCGAGCATCGAGCTCGTGCGCAGCGTGCGCGAACGCGGCGTGCCGCGCGACGAGGCCGAGCGAATGGCGACGTTCTTGCTCGACACCCGCACGGCGCTGCAAATGGACAACACCGCTGCCTTCGACGAAAATTGCTCGCATGTGGTCGGGCGCGAGTGGTCGGACATCGACTATCGTGACGAGGGCATGCACTGGGAAAAACATCGCAGCATCTACGTGCCGAAGGGTGTCTTGCACTTCAAAGACGTGGCAAATCTGAGGCAGTTTTTCCGTGTCGAGAGCCAGGCGCCCTACTTTCAGAAAGTGTACGGCGTGAAAGGCACGGCGCTGTGAGGGCGGGCGGCGTCACTGGCTGCCTGCTCGCGCTCGGGCTCAGCCAGTGCAACGCGCAGCGGGCCAGCCTGCCGCCAGACGCTCGAAGTGCGTCGCCGGCCGTCGCAGCTCAAGCTACGCCCCCGCTGGCGAGCATTTCCGCGCCGGCCAGTGCTGTCGAACCGCTCGCGAGGGCGGCCGCACCGAAGCCGCTCGCAGCGCCGGAGCTGGTCGTGCCGGAATCACAGATCTATCGAGTTCCGGACATTCACCCAGGTGAGCGACGCCCGCTGCTGATTTTCTTGCATGGCCTCGGTGCGAGTGGAAAAACCGCGTTCGACGTACTGCACCTGGCAGAGCTCGGCGCCCGAGAACGAATCTTCGTGCTCGCGCCCGACGGCGACGTCGACCGCCAAAAGCGTCGGTTTTGGAACGCTGGGCCGTCTTGCTGCAACTTCGATCGCGCGCCGGTGGATGACGTCGCGCGGCTCACCGCTTTGATCGACCAGTGGCGCGCGCGCCCCGACGTGGATCCAGCGCGCGTGTATCTCACGGGTCACTCGAACGGCGGGTTCATGACCGAGCGACTGGCGTGCTCGCTCGGCCCGCGCATTGCGGCTGCCGCGAGCCTGTCCGGTGCGGCGCCGGCTTCAGTGAGTGAGTGCGCCCCGAGCGCGCCGCTCGCCTTGCTCGAAGTGCACGGGGACGCCGATGCCATCGTTCACTATGCTGGGGGCAGCGTGTTCGACAGCCCGGCCCTCGCCGCGCACCCCGCGATTGAGCAAGGATTTCGCGACTGGGCGAAGCGTTTCGGGTGTACGGGCGAGCCGAAGTCGGGGCCGGATCTCGACCTCGACGCGCGCCTGCCCGGCGCCGAAACGCGAGTCGAGGAATATCCGAGTTGCGCCCGCGGCAGCGTCGCGCTCTGGACTGTGCGCGGCGGAAGCCACTATGTTGGTACTGGGACTCAAGCATTCGAGGCGGTATGGCGGTTTCTGTCGGCTCATCATCGTTGACGCGCAAGGCGTTGGTTTTTGCGCTGCTCGCGGCGGCCTCTTGTGGCGGCCCAGTGCTGCCGGGCAAACCCGCAGCCGAGCCGTCGCAGTTGCCGAGCCAGTTCCGCAACAAGTGCGACTCTGCCAAGGGTCAACTGCGCCCGCTGATCGTCGAGTGGTCCGCGCCGGATCGCGCAGCGCTCGAAGCCGGAGCGCGGCACTCGCAACTGGTCGTGCACTACGAAGGCTGCGATCTCGAGGTGCTCCGCTCGTGCACGGCCACTGAGCGCTTTGCCTACAAATACACGGCCATCACGCCCAAAGACGAGCTCGTTACGATGAGTGACGCCGACGAGCTATACGCGAACATCCCGGCGCATGCGGCGAGCTTCGAGGGCAAGCTCGCACAAAAGGGCCAACTCAACGCGGCCATGACGATCGTCGGCATGTACGAGGCGCCGAGCCTCGCGCCGGCGATCGACGAGCTGCAGGGCGATTGCGGGCGTGCGACGCACGTGGTCTCGGCGCTGGCCGTCGGCGCGTTCGAGTTTTTTGCAGGTAACGCGCAGCAGGCCGGCGCAAGCGTCAACGTGCTCGGCGCGGGCGCGGGCATCGACCATTCGTCGAACCACGAGACGCTGAGCCGTGACGGGAACGTCAAGGCGTGTGGCTCGTCTCAACGCGGCGACGCGCAGCCGCCCGAAAATTGCGGCGCGCTCCTGCGTCTCGAGCTCGCGCCCGTACGCGCCGCGGGCGCGGCCGACCCAAAGTGCGAACCGGGCACGAAGCTCGTCAACCACGAGTGCAAAGCGATCGAAAAGCCGTCGCAGCTCGCGCCCGAAGATCAAAATTTCGTCGACGACAAGAACGGCGTCGGTTGGGGAAACCGCTGTTATGCGCACTTCAAGTCCGGCGCCCTGCCGTTCGCACGCGCGGCCTGCCAAAAGGGTTTGGAGGCGAACCCCGAGCCGCGCTACCGCGGCATGATCTTGTTCAATCTCGGCTCGATCGAGGAAGCGACCGATCCCAAAGCCGCCTGCGAATGGTTCCGGCAATCCATTGCCGTGCGGCCGAACGGTACGGTCGAAGAGCGTTTCAAGGCGCTCGGCTGCGCCGAGCTCCTGAGGCACTGACGAAACGCCGCCGGCGGCGACTCGAGCTCATCGCTACGGCGTAGCCGGACGGGGCGATGCCGGACCCACCGCCGCGAGCAGCTTCGCGAACGAATTTTGAGTTTCTGAGCCGCCCTCACAGCTGCGATCGGCGAGCTCGCCGCAGCGCGCAGTCGCGTTGACGAACGAGCGGGGGCCGCACGGGGTCATGTACGTCATCAGATCGTGGCAATTGCGCTCGTGGTCGAGCCCGTAGGCGTGGGCGATCTCCATGCCCGCCGTTTCACACATCGAGGTCGAGCGTTCGTTCATGCGATGAGCGAAAATCAGCACCACCGCGTCCGGTACGGCCGCGCCGTTGAACGGGGCGAGCCCGAGCACGTCGTGCGTGTGCTCTGCGCTGCCGTGTGCGTCGTGCACCGCGCCCAGATCTTCGGGCGTGCCCCCGATCACCGCCATGATGTAGCCGCCGCTCACCGGCCGCTCTTCGACGATTGAAATATCGAACGGCTGAAACTTGCTGCGAACGCAGGCCGTAAACGCGCTCCACGTTTGGGCGCTGCCAGCGAAAGCGGGAATGTGAACCGCCGCTCTGCCCGTGCTCTGCACGATGCTCGAGATATTGCGCGCCGAATCGTCATTGCCGGGAAAGAGCGTTGCGCCCTCGCGGTTCAGATAGATGGTGTGCATCACCGAGCCCGAAGTCGGCAAATGCGTCAGCGCCACGTGTACGTCATGGGCCAAAAGATTCGGTTCACCGTCGGACTCCGACGAGAGCCGTTGGTACGCCGTGAACCCGAGCGCACCGAGCGCGCTCAGCAGCACGGCGCTGAGCAAGAGACCGAAACCCGAAAACCGACGCGAACGCATGATCCAAAATTGTATCACGAGCCCATTCCGCGGAGCCGATCGATCGCTCAGGCCGGCGCGGCAACGGATGCGCGCCGCGCGGCCCCGAGTTACCGCGCGGTTCTGGTGCGCCGGGCGAGTGCAGGGTGCCGCGTCGACGCAAAGGCTGCGGTTCGCGACCCAGGCTTCGCGAAAAGCCTGCGCGTGGGCGGCTGAAATCAGGCCCGGAGCTGCAGGTTGCGGCTCGTCACTGAGGGTACGGCTCTTGCAGCCGTGCTGCGCTGAAGCCGCTCGCAGGATGCTTCTTGGATGCACCAGGCATTCTGCTGCGGCCACGGACGAGCCACGCACTTGGAGTCGCATGCAAGAGCCCATGCACCAGATCCCCGCTCGGGACGGGTTGAACTACGACGAAGCGCCGTTCTTGGCGATCTGGGAAGTCACGCAGTCCTGCGATCTGGCGTGCAAACACTGCCGCGCCGCAGCTCAGCCCGGGGCACACCCGGACCAGTTGAGCACGGCTGAAGGCAAGGCGCTGATCGATCAAATCGCCGCGCTGAAGGTGCCCATTTTCGTCTTCACCGGCGGCGATCCGCTGAAGCGGCCCGATCTCTACGAGCTGATTCGATATTGCAATGACCAGGGCGTCAAGGTGGCGGTAACGCCGAGCGCGACACCGCTCCTGACGCGTGAGGCGATCTTCCAACTGAAAGAGGCGGGCGTGGTTCGGCTCGGGGTTTCATTGGACGGCTCGAGCCCGGAGATCCACGACACGTTTCGCGGTTTACCCGGAGCGTGGGCCAGAACGATCCAGGCGGTCCAATGGGCAGGCGAGGCCGGGCTCCCGATCCAAGTGCACACCACCATCAGCCGGCACAACGCGCACGACCTCGCTGACCTGTGCGCGTTGTTCGAGACGCTCCAGATCGTGATGTGGAACGTCTTTTTTCTGGTGCCCGTCGGCCGCGGGCAGCTTGCTGATTTGCTGAGCGGCGAGGAGTTCGAGCAGGTGTTCGGCAAGATCTATGAACTTTCGAACCGAGTCGGTTTTCAGATCAAGACCACCGAGGCGATGCATTATCGGCGTTACCTGCTCGAGCACGACCTGCAGCAGCGCAAGCTCCAGCGCGGGCCGCGACCGCCGCGCGATCGGGCGCACCAGTACGAGCCGGGCGCGCCCGAGGCCGACGCCAAACTGCGCACCGCGAGCTGGACGACCCGGCGCGTGAACGACGGCAAAGGATTTCTGTTCGTGTCGCACGTGGGCAGCGTATATCCGAGCGGGTTTCTGCCGATTCATGCCGGGAACGTGCGTGAGACGCCGCTTGCCGACATCTATCGCAATGCCCCCATTTTCAAGGCGCTCCGCGACACGAGCCGCCTCGAAGGCAAGTGCGGCGCCTGCGAGTACAAAGAGATCTGTGGTGGCTCGCGCGCGCGGGCGTACGCGCTGACCGGCAATCCGCTGGCGGAGGAGCCATGCTGCGTCTATCAGCCGAAAAAGTGGCCGCCGGCCGATTCGCAGCCGACTTGCCTGCCATAGCGCGTTGGGCGACGTCTGGCTCTCTGCCCTGACGTCGAGAGCTCGGCGCGTCGCGCTGCTCAGAGCGCGACGAACGCGATCGGAATGTCAGACCGATCGCCGCGTGCTCGGCCCTTTTTTGCCGAAAAACTCGCGCGTACGACAATCGGTCGACCTGGCATGCACGTTGCTGAAGGGCTCGCGCAGCAACATCAGGGAGGCTCAACGAATGTCAGCTCTTTTCAGAAGCCTGCGAGCGCAAACTTCGAGCGCAATCAAAGTGGCGCTCGCGACCCTCGTCGTCATCGCGGGGAGCGGGGGGAATGCGGCTGCGGCAGGCTCGGAGCCCGAGGCCGCAGCCGCGGCGTCTCAGACGCATCACGGATCGTTGTTCGCGGATCCTTTGGGTTTGGCGCTGTTTGGCCCGCGGCTCGGCGTGGAGCTGGGTGGAAGCCGGCTGAGCGTTGCCGCGTACGCGCGTTGGTTCAACGTGGGGCTGCTCGCGCACAGCCTGTTTCTCAACGCTGGTGACGAATTCGCGTTCAGTTACGGCGCAGGGCTGCGCGCGCGCTACTACCTTGCGGACGGGCTCGCCGGCCCACACCTCGGCTTGGCCGCCGAGTACCTGCACACGCGCATCGACAATTCGGGCGAGCTCGTCTCCACCCAATCGAGCTACTTGGTGCCATATCTGGAGGCGGGTTATCGCCTGCCGTTCGGCGCGTTCTACGGCGATGCTTCCGCCGGGCTCGGCTACGCGGCGCGGCTCTCGGGCAGAGTAGAGGATCTACCGGGGGGCAAGTCGGCGAGCCAATTCGCGGCTCAAGACCAGAGCTCGGCGTACGCCACCGCGAGCTTGGATCTGGGGCTCTACTTCTGAATACGGAATATTCAGCGCATCTGCTGGGGCACCCCCGAGCTTGGCGGACGCGATCTGCGATGTGATGATCCCGGAGTTCTGAATGCTGGCCGCTACTGCCAAGTCGTGCCGTTCGGGCTGGTCGGGGAGGGGAAGTCGACGAAGGCTCGGCTGCAGTCGACCACGCGTGCCGGATCGACGGCGCGGGTTGCGGCCCCTTTGACCACGACTCGGTCCGAGGCGGAGGGCAGGATCGGCAAATTTACGCCATTTAGCGCGAGATCCGCGTCGGAGGCGATCAGGTTGATCGCGTTTGGATCATCGGCCACGACGTTGCTGAGGGTCATCACGAGCGGCAATGCAGGCGTCGTGTAACCGCCGCTATTTTCCTGTAGGCCCTGCAGCTTCACGCCGCTCGTGCCCAGGATGCGCACGTTGTTCAAGTGGATGTCGTGGAAATTCGGAAACAGCGGCAGATTGTCCTTCACCGGCCGAGTGCTGTAGTACGGCGTGAACAGGAGCGCGTTCAGCGCGTTGCGAATGCAAATATGCTCGTAAAATATGTTACTGACCTCGCCCCCGCGCGCGTAATCGGACTTGATGCGCAAGCCCTCTTCCGAGTTGTCGAAGCTGTTGTCGTAGGCGTGCACGTTGGTTACGCCAGAATTGGTCTCGCTGCCGATCGAGATGCCGTGCCCCCAGTAGATATGGTTGTGCGCAATCATGATGCCCCATTTGCGATCGGAGCGGACGTCGCGATTGCCGTCGATCCCGAGTAGCCCGGAGCCGGGCGGGCTCGGGTTCTGCGAACCCTTGAGCACGATGTCGTCATCGCCCGTGCTCACGTAGTTGTATGCAAAGACGACGTTTTTCAGATAGCCGTCGAACTGGATCTTACTCGCAGAGGTGGCCGTGCTGCTGACGTGGAGTGTGTCGGACAGCGCTTTGGACTGCGAGGCCGGGTCGAACGCATCGGTGTTTTTGACGTTGTCTTCACCGAACCACGCGCCCGTGTAGAGCGGGTTCAGATTGCCCGCCGGGTTTGCATACGCGGCCGACGAGGGCGTCTGCAGCTTGACGCCCCAGACCGTGAGCCCGTCGACACCAGCGGGCACGAAATGGAAATTCGCGCTGTTGTTCAGGGTGATGCGATAGAGCGTCAGGTTCTTCGCATAGTTGAAGACCAGCATTCGAAAGTTGGACTGCGAGCCGAAGCCGGTCCGGCCGTTCTGAACGACGTTTCCGAGATAGGCGAGATCCCACCAGGTCATGTTGCGCGAGGACGACTTGCTCGACACGACCGTGCCACCGTCGTCACACGCCGTGCCGTCGGGAGCCTGCTCACCTTTGGCAAAGGCGACATAGGTGTTGGAGCAGGTGAGGTCGACCTTCATCAGCGGATAGAGAGCGTCACTGGTCACGATTTCGGCGTAACCACGGCTATCGATGCTGCCGTCACCCATGACCGCAGAATTGACCAAGTTGTTGCCGTTGATCAGCGCGGTGCAGTTGCTCGAGCTGCCGGCCTTGGTGGGGCTGACCGCGGTGTTGGCGCAATACACGCCAGGCTTGGCGTACGCCGTCGCGTCGCGGGTCGCAAACAGGGTCACGCCTTTGTCGATCCAGAGCGTAACGCCGGAGGGCAGCGTCAGTGGACCCGAGATGAAGGAGTTGCCCGGGCCGCTGCTGCTCACGACCAAGCGCACCGCGAACTTCGTGCCGCGGTATTGCGGCTTGGCGAGCTCTTCACTCGAAGCCCCCGCTAGATTGATGTTCGGCAGTGCCGCCGCCGTTTGGACTGCCGTGGCCGCGCTGTCAGCATCGGCGATCGCCGTTCCGACCTCGGCGTCCACGGCTGCGCCACAAGCGTCGAGCGCGGCCTGAATGCGGGCTTGATCTGGGTTTACCACCGCCGGATCTGCGGCTACCGCCACGCCCGGGTCGGAGAAATCCGCCTCTGGAGGCAAGGCGCCATCCGGACGCCGCACGTACAGATCGCTCGCTTCGAGCGTGGCGCACACTTGGTCGTCGGTCGGCAGCTGCGGCTCGGGCGGCAGATCCGGATCGAAGCGCGTGGTACCGACCAGGAACGGCTGCTCGGAATACGAGACGGTCGTCGAACCGTTGTCGTCGCTGCAGGCGGTCAGCGCGAAAACGCATGCGGAAACGGCCAACAAGAACTGCGCGCGGGGCAGACCAACGCCCGGTCGTGCGAGATGTTTCGAGATCAGATCGTGCTTCATGGGGCTTACTTCCGCGGGGCGTGCGGGGTGATGCGGGCATTCAAAAACGGGCCACGATGCCAATGCCCAGCGAGCGCGGGCTGTCGCCGAGCGCCATGTAGGCGCTGTTGCTGCCGAAGTTATTGCTATAAACAGGCATGCCGAGATTTACGTCTTGCTGCGCCTGGTTGCGGATCGCAGTGAAGAACGCATAGCCGGCAAAGAGCTCGTTGAAATCGAACTTTGCGCCGAGCGAATACTGAGTCGCTTGAAAATCACGGCCGTGACCGTAAAGAGTGTGCTCCAGCCGAAAGAGCGCGCCAGCAGAGGCCATCAGCGTCGCGCGGCCGAGCCCCTGCGCGAGTGACGCCATGGCGCCATTTTGTCTCAGCGTGCCCCGGTTCAGGCTCGAGTAGAAGCTGGTGCTCGAGGGCGGCGTGAACAACAGATAACCGTAGTTGCTGCGCTCGAAACCTGCGCCCACGTAAGTCCTACTCGGAAACAGATAGGAGGCGACTGCTTTGTAGAAATAGGTGGCAGGCCCATCCTCAGCGTCGGTGTGAGCGCCCAAGCCTTGCTGCCAGTTGTCGACGTTGATGCCCGTGTTCGTCTGATAGTCGAGGCCGACGCCGAGGCTCAGCCCGGCCACTTGATACAACGCGGCGAGCGAAAAGCGATCGCGCCGCCGGCCGTTCGCGAGCGTCTCGTCGAAGCTGTAAGAGGCCGCGCCGCGGATGCTCGAGCCGTTTGGCGGCAGCGGCCAGGCGGGCGTGAAATAGTGCAGCGAATTCTGATAGCGCGCCTCACCTCGACTGAAGATGTTCGCCGCAGCGCCCGTGAGCTGGGCAGAGGTGTTGTTCCACAAATCGAGCCCCAGGGTGGTCAGCCCCAGATTGCCGCCCATCGCGCCGCCTGAGCCGATCAGGCTGCGATAGGCCGAATCGACATTGCCGGCGATCAAGCGGCCGAAGCGTTCGTCGTCGACGCCGACGAAAGTGTTGCGGGAAACGATGATCGCTGGGGTGCCCTGATCGCTCACGCCGGCTTGTTCGAAGCCGTTCAGCGAGCCCTCGATTTGCCACACCGCCTTGGTGCGCGTGCCGATCTGGATCGCGCCGTCGAAGCCGAGCCGCGAGCCACCATCCGTGACGCGAAAGCGCGGGTCGTACGGCGTGCTTCCACCTCTGGCCCAGACGCGTTCGAGCTGTGCATTCAGGAAGCCGTAGATGCGCGCCTGAATGGGCCCTGCCGCCTTGCTCGGTGGCGACGCGCTCGGCGCTTCGACCCGTATCGCCGTCGCGTTGCTGGGCGCGCTCGGCACTGTGACCTGCGCGGGCGTCTCTACTTGCGCGTGCGCCGGATTCGTCGGCCTTGGACTGACCGGCGCGGCACTGACCGGCGCGGGATCCGTCGCTGTTTCGGCTGGGCTGGGCGCGGTGCTCGGTGCCGGCGCGTCGGGCGGTACTTCGGCTCGAGGCGCGTCTTGGGCTCGGCCAGCGCTCGGAAATGCGAACACGCTGCACAGCGCGCACGCTGCCGCCGTCAATTGGACACTGCTGGCTCTGCTCATTTTCGACTCACGACGCGGACAGCACGCCGAATGAAAGAACTCACGCACCGACCGCCGCAATCACGACAAGCATGCAGGCGCGCGGCAACTGCGTACGTCGCAGAGAACACGTTCCAGCAATCCCGGTCAAGCACCAAGCGAGCTCTGAAACTGGAACCGTTCTCGCAAACGCACTCGCCTTCGACACATCGATTTGCGGGCAGATCTTTGACTGATCGTGGCCTGGTCTGCGCATGCGCGATCCCCGCGCCGCACACGCATGACACGCGCGTTGCTACAAATGAATCATTGTCTTCAATGCCTGTGTCAAAAACGCACCAGCGGCTTCGTCACTCCCGCCAGTGATATCCGCGCCGAGAAATGACGGGTGAGCAAATACGCGGCGCCGCACTTTTGCCTGCGACGGGTCGTTTGCTCGCTAGCATTTGCGCGCATCGAGCTTTTTGTTTTGATGGTCACCGAGCCGAGCAAAGGGCGTCAAAGCCTTCGGCGTCCAAGTGCGAATCAAACCAATCCGACCCCAGCCTCGAAATTGGAAACGCTGATCGGAACCGATGCGCGCCGGCGCTGGTCGGGGTTGCTCTCAGCCGCGGTTCTCGTGCCTGCTGGTTCGGGTAGGCGCCCAGGGTCGCCGAAGGCTGTGCCGGCCCGCGGCGCGGCGCGTGACCATCAAAAAAAACACTCCGCGCGGACACTCGCCGATCCGCGCGCGACGCGCGGGTCAGCTGCGTTTCAAGCGCTCGGTTCGGCTCTGCGTCGGCCCCGTCGATCGTCGACGTCAGCCGACCAGGCAAGCGCCTTCCTTGCCGGCGGACTCGGCGCTGAGCTCGCGGCCGTCATTTTCCCAACCCTCTTTGCCTTGGCGGGAGGTCGAGAGCGCGAGCGCGGTCTGTCCGCACTTCGGACAGGCTGATTCTTGGGCCTCGAGTTTGCGGCGCGAGGCGATGGTGAGGCCGGGGAGTGCCTGCACTTGCGCGGCCAGCGCCGCGTATTGCCGCGATGTTGCGAGCTGTTCGAACGATTGCCACTGAAGGTTGGCGGCTACTTCGTCGAGTGGGTACTCGCGCTCTATTTTGAGCAGATTCTTGCGGTAGCGGCCGCACGCCTGACAATACGCCGCGCTGGACGCGAAGCCGAACAAGACCGCGGCGGTGCCGAGTAGCGCGCCGAGTTCGTCGACCGCGAAGGTCAGGATCGTCCCTGTGCTGCCCACCTCGACCGTGCGGCCGCGTGCGGAAATGGAGGAGCTCGAGAGCCGCTCGCTCAAAAATTCGGGCAGCGAGCTTACGTCGCGCAGCGAAAGAGTGCGACCGTCCTCCAGCGACACCGAGGTCGTCAACCAAAAGCCGACATCGGTCGCCCAATACGACAGAGCGCCAACCACGGTGAGCACGACTCCGCCGAGCAGGCCAATCCGCGCGTGGAGTAGACGCGCGCCTTGATATTGCAGCCAACCGAAGGCCGCGCCCAAAATCAGCCCGCTCACCGGAACGATCACGAAGAAGTTCCAGTGGAGGTGCTGATTGACGAAGGGCAAGGCGCCCAAGAGCACCCCGGCGAGCAGCGAAACCACAGCCGAAACAACGAGCTTCATCGGACGACTCCCTGACCCATGCTCCTTATCTTATCCGAGTCGGCCGCGGCGCTCAGCGATTTTGTTTCGAGCTCGTTTAGCGGCACTGCGCCGGTTCGCGAGTCGCTCCGCGAACGTGCTCGGCTCGTCACGCTGACGCGGATTTCGCGATCAGGTGCGCCGATCGTGTTTCTTCGCCGGGCCGGCCTGGCTTCCACTTGGCGTGGGCGCCGAGATGTCGAGCGTTCGGCCGAGCTCACTCGTGCGATGACTGAATGAGTCCGGCGAACAGGCCGACTCGGCGGGCTGTTACTGGCAATTGCCCCGGTTCGAGAAATATCCGAGATTCGTATTCGGGTGAGCGAAGGTTCTCGGGCTCCCAACCTCTAACCTCCCCAAAGCGACGGGCCCGAAGCCCGCGCTCTGGGCGCGAGCGCGCCTTGTCTTGGCCTGTGCGAACACATAGCGGGAGCGGGAGATCATGCTTCAAATTGGGATATTTCGGGGTATTGCGCGGCATTCCATCGGCCGGATGACGCTGGCTTTGTTTCCGTTGTTGGGCAGCATCGGCTGCTCGGCCACTGCTTCCGATCGAAGCGACGAGACGGTCGGCGCCGTGACCGAAGCCGTTACTTCCGATCCGATCACGCTGTGCAATCAAGATCCGCGCGTGAATGTCGGGCTCGTGCCGCTGTCGGTGTGCGCCGGCGCGCGCGTGTTCTTCGACGAGAAGTTTGGCGGCAATGGGCGAACGTGCGGGTCGTGTCATCCGGCCGCCAATAACTACACGTTGGATGCCACCTTCATCGCTTCCGTTCCCGCGACCGATCCGTTATTCGTTGCGGAAAATCCAGCGTTCGATCTGAGTACCTTGGAGACGTCCGACATCCACTCGAGTTTTGCGCTGATCCGCGAGAACGTGGACGGCTTCGAGGATATTCAGCACAAATTCGTCGGTCGCTCGGTGCCGCACACGCTTTCGCTCGCGACCAGCATCGCGCGCGATCCGGCAGACGCCACCGGCTCGCTGGTTCAACAACGCACGGGCTGGGGCGGCGACGGCGCGCCGGGCGACGGCACGCTGCGCTCGTTCTTGGACGGCGCGATCAAGCAGCATTACCCGAAAGATCCGAGCCGCACTCCCGGCGTCTCCTTTCGCTTTGCCAGCGAGGCCGAAAAGGATCAGGTGCTCGCCTTCCAATTGGCGCTTGGGCGCACCAACGAGCTCGACCTGAATCAGGTCAGCTTGACCGACGCAGGGGCCACCATCGGCAGAGCCGCGTTCCTGGACCCGATGGTCGGCCGCTGTAACGAGTGTCACGGCAACGCGGGCGCGAACGCGCTCGCCAGCGGCAAGAATCGCAACTTCAACACCGGCGTGATCCAGGCGCCCACCGCGTTCGTTGCGCAACCCGACGGCAGCTTCTTGTTCGACGGTGGCTTCGGCGGGCAGGGGCTCGCCAAGCCGAATTTGGTCACGGTCACCGGGCAGCCGGACGCATTCGGCGACGGCAGCTTCAGTCCTCCGCCGCTGATTGAAGCCGCGGACACTTCGCCGTTCTTTCACACCAACGCCTTCGGTTCACCGGTCGACAACACGCAGGGCATCGAGGGTGCCGTATCGTTCTACGCCTCGAACCTGTTCCTGCAGTCACCTGCGGCCAAGGAGCTCGACGCGCGCTTCGGCGCGCCCGTGAACGTCGGCCCCGTGATTGGCGAGGTGGGGCGTTTCCTGCGCGTGTTGAATGCTTCGTTCAACCTTGCCATGGCGGTGCAGCGCATGGCTGCGGCTCACACCTTGAACATCGATTTTTGGAGCTATCGCGAGGACATCCAAAAGGGCCTCTTGCGGCTCGCCTCCGAAGAAGTCGACGATGCCATCCGCGTGCTGCTCAATGCCAGCGGCGCTCCGTTGCACCCCGCCCAACAGACGAGCCTGCAAACCGCCCGCGATCTGCTGGCTCAAGCGGTGGCGACGAGCGATCCGGCGGTTCGCAAAGCGCGGACCGAGTCGGCGAGCGCGCTCGTGGTCGCGGCGAAAAACGCCTTCGGCACGAACATGAATTTCAACCTCGGCGCGGGTAACTTGATGTTCTGAGCGAGCTCAGCGGACGCATGACGGGCCCTGGCGGGCCCGTCGAACTAACGTAAGTGGGGGATCGCAGCAGTCGCTTTGGCGCGCTGCCAGGCGGTCACTGGTAACAACCGCGGATATCGACCGGGGTGGCGGCGCCGGAGCAATCTGCGCCGGACTTGACCTCAGTCACGGCGAATTTGAACACGCCGTCCTCGTCGCCACCCGAGACGAAACCGACCCGACCCGCGCTGATGCAATACTCCGCGCCAGGGGTTGGATGATTGGCTGGCAAGGTCAACGTGCCGCCGGTTGCCGCAGCGCTCGCGCCGTAGAACAGACTATTTTGCCAGGTGATGGTCAGCGCCAGCTGATTGCTTGCCAGGGGCTGGATGTTCGTGAGCGGCGTGTAGAATTTGGACATACCGATGTTCTCGAGCCCGGCATTGATATTGTTCGTGCGCGTGTCGTCGATGGTCCCGCCTGCGATTGTCCCCTCTATCTTCAACGTGTCCGCCGCCGCGCAGTGCGGCGCTTGGCTCAGCACGCTGTCACCCCCGGCGTCGCTGCCCGATCCGCACGCGGCAGTCAGCAAAGTGGCGCCCAGCGCCCAGGCCCTGTTTCGTCCCAAACAGCGAAAGCGATCCCACATAGCAGCATGATACTCCAAAAATGGGCCGGCCCTTCCCGCGCGTATGGCGTCTGAGCTACGGCCTAGAGCACGCGGGGAGGGGAGAGGGAGAATTCACCACCGAGCCACAGAGATCAGGGCTGCTCCTTGCGCTGAGCGGCGCGGAACGGCCGTACGTGCTCGCAGCCCTTCGGGCTGCTGCGCGCGCCGGGCCCCTCAACCCCGGACGCGGCGCAAAGCCGCCGCGCGCGGGGGAGGGAGCCGACGCCGCGCACGCCAAAGCGTGACGTGCGTAGGAGCGCGCGGGCTTGCTGTCGGTTCGAGTCATGCGAGAGGGCGCACGTGGCGTGCCAGCCCTGCTTAGGGCGGCGCAGCGTACGGGGGGCTATCACGCCACCTGCGCCTTTTTGGGGATGACTCGAACCGACAACAAGCCCTTGTTTCGCAATCGCAAGGCTCGCGTCGCGCGGTGTTGGAAGACCGCGCTCGCACCTTGCGCGCGTCGCTCACGGCGTCCGAAGCGCTGCTTTGGCAGCGCATTCGCGGGCGAAAGCTCGGGGCAGCATTTCGCCGCCAGGTGCCGTTGCTTGGCCGCTTCATCGCGGATTTCTTGGCGCCGGCTCAGCGGCTTACCATTGAAATCGATGGCCCGTATCACGCTCTACGCGCGCGGGCGGATGTGCGCCGGGATGCCGCGCTCGCGCGCGCGGGTTACCGCGTTCTTCGCCTCGATGCGGCGCTCGTAACGCGGGACATTGAAGCGGCCATTTCGCGCGTCCGCGCGGCGCTGAGGGGGTAAGGCGCAC
>Ga0207667_10001352_pt1 | contig 30790 bp, 35 predicted proteins | sample KBSCornC52_FD_184301 | JGI IMG/M metagenome (GOLD analysis project Ga0207667, IMG submission 184301) | Corn rhizosphere microbial communities from Kellogg Biological Station, Michigan, USA - KBS Corn C5-2 (SPAdes) (version 2) | ecosystem: Host-associated > Plants > Roots > Rhizosphere > Soil ...
GGGTTCTGGTATGACACGTCGATGAGTGCAATACGGGGATGTGGATTTGCCGTATTACGTTTGGCTTGCTCAGCACGGCCGGGCAGGCGATCGCGTATCGGTTTGGGATGCGGCCCACGGCCGAGTACAAACCCGCGACGAGTCCGCGCATGACCCGGCTCCAGTTGTTCGGGGTGGTGAATCGCACGTTCTGGTATGCAGTTACGGGCTACGTCAGCAGCCTGGTCGCGCGGCAACCAGAACATGCGATCGCAGTCGGGCTGAGAGTGGGACTTACTATTGGCGCGGTTACTGCGATCTTCGGATCGTGCACTCCTTTCATTGAATGGTTTGCAGATCATGTGCCTGCAAAACGAATGGGCGTTTTCGGAGTCGGCTTGATTCTGATCGGGTTTACATTGCAATCGGTCCAGTATTGGGTGGCGTTGCTCGAGGCAAATGTACTTCCCAAATGAAGGCGGTCATGCTACACCTGAGTATTGCGCGTCAACATTCTCTGGATTGCTCTCGCATCATGGGTGATAGGTTCGGCGGCGGCCCAGGATTCCGCCGCGAATCAGCCCTTGGAACGTTGGAATCTCTACTATCAGGCAACCTCAATCGGCGACTATCACGGCAATTTCCCCGCGTTGTATAGTGGCGCGCATAGTCTCCAGAATACCTGGGAGCGCGACGCCTCCTTAACCAGCACGCTCTATCTGGGCCTCCGGCTGCCCGACGACACGCAGATCTACATCGATCCCGAACTGGCGGGCGGGCGTGGATTCAGCGGTGTCAACGGTGTCGCCAATGCCCCCAATGGCGAGTTGCCGCGCGTCGCCTCCGCGACTCCCAAGCCCTATCTCGCCCGAGCATACATCATCCACGATTTCGGATTCGGAAGCGAGCGCGAAGAAGTTGATAGTGACGCGAATCAGCTCGCCGGCTCGCGCCCGATGACTCGCTATTCCATCACGGTGGGCCGCTTCACGGTTACGGATTTTTTCGACAACAACCGCTACACGCATGATCCTCGAACGCAGTTCATGGGCTGGGGCATCATGTACAACGGCGCGTGGGATTATCCTGCCGACGTTCGCGGTTACACCTGGGGCTGGATGCACGAATTCCACACCCGCCGCTGGACTGTGCGCTACGCGAGCGCCGCGGAACCCAGGGTAGCGAATGGACTTCGGTTCGACCGGCGCCTGTTCGTCAATCGCGGCGACGCGTTTGAAGGCGAAATACATTATTCTGACGGCGAGCATCCGGGCATTCTACGATTACTCGGCTTCGTTAACCATGCCAATGCCGGTGATTATGCCGAAGCACTGCGCCTAGGTCAGCAGACGGGAACCATCCCCGATGTCACCGCCACGCGCCGCAATGGCACGCTGAAGTACGGAACCGGCGTGAACCTTGAGCAGCAGATTACGAAGAACGTGGGCGTGTTTGCACGGCTGGGTTGGAACGATGGCAAGACCGAAAGCTTCGCGTTCACGGCGATCGACCGCTTAGCGACCGGCGGCGTTTCCGTCGCGGGTGGGCGCTGGAAGCGTCGAGACGATGTCGCAGCAACGGCGCTCACCATCAGCGGCCTATCTGGCGTTCATGCGTCCTATCTAGCGCACGGCGGCCAGGACTTTCTAATCGGCGATGGAGCCTTGCAATACGGCCCTGAGTACGTGTGGGAAAGTTACTACAGCGCGCGACTATTTGGCGGCTTCTTTGCAACAATCGATTTGCAGCACATCGTCAATCCGGCCTTTAACCAGGATCGCGGCCCGGTTTGGATCCCGAGTGCGCGCCTGCATCTGGAGGTCAAACTCCACGGGAATTCAAAGAACCCGTAGCGATTCACGCGGGAACTCGATCATCCAATCCTTGGTGTCCCGAACGCGCTCGTAGTCCGGACGCGTGAGGTCGACCGCGATGCCGCCGGCGAATTCCAGGCGCATCCATTGGGGCCTCTCGATGGTGCGTTCGAGCTGTGCCGGAATTTGGTTTACGCCGGGCTTGCCATTGCGGGCTAGGGCAGTGAGGCGCTCCGGCCGTACGCATACCGTGACGCGATCGCCCTTGAGATGGCCCGGAAAATAAGGCCCGTCGAGCTCATGTTCGCCCATCTGCACTTTACTGGTATTGCGACCCGGGTCAAGGGAACGGATCTCGGCAGGAATGAGATTGAAGATCCCCAGCAATCGTGCGACGTCGACATTGGCCGGCTGTTCGAAGATGGCTGCGGGCGTCCCGTTTTGTACCAGCCGGCCGTGGCGCAGGACTAGCATTTCTTCGCCGAGTTCGAAGCATTCGTCCAGGTCATGGGTCACCAGCAGCATGGGCGTCTCGAAATCCGCGCGGACCTGCCGCAGTACTTCGTAGAATTCGGCCCGCAGCGGAGCATCGAGGCCCTGCGCCGGCTCGTCGAAAAGCAGCAGTTTGGGCTCGCCGATCAAAGCGCGTGCGATAGAGCAGCGCTGGCGCTGTCCCCCGGATACTTCGTGCGGACGCCTGCCCGCTGCATCGACCAGTCGAAACTTTTCGAGCATTTCGTTGACTCGCCGATGGCGTTCGAGGCGCGGTCTGCGCTCAGCCGCGAACTCCAGGTTTTGGCGCAGAGTCATGTGCGGGAACAAGGCATAGTTCTGGAACACGTATCCGCAATTGCGTGCTTGTGGAGCAAGGTGGACGCCGGCGGCCCTGTCGAAAAGAATCTCGTCGTCGAGCAGAATGCGGCCCTCGTCCGCGCGCATGAAGCCTGCGATCAGATCGAGCGTGAGCGTTTTCCCCGATCCGCTGGGTCCGAAGAGAACCGTGACGCCGGCGGCAGCTTGAAATTCGAGCTCAAGCGAGAACGGGGCCGAATCGGGACGCGTGGGAAAAGTCTTACGAAGGCGGGCGCTGATCATGTGAATAAGATCATGCTCCGCGCGGGTTTAGTCGATTAGCAAGGGTCAGGATCAGTAGCGCGATGGCCGAGATCACCAGAACCAAAGTGCGCGCCACCATCGTGTTACCGGCTTCGTAGGCGTCGTAAATGGCGACCGCAGCCGTCTGCGTGCGTCCGGGAATGTTGCCCGCCACCATGAGCGTGACCCCGAAATCTCCCAGTGATCGGGCGAACGCCAGCGCGACAGCGGCTAAGACCGAGCGGCGCGCCAAAGGCAAAGTCACGCGCCAGAACAATCGCCATTCCGAGGCGCCCAGGTTGCGCGCGGCGCGCTCGAGACTCCGGTCGACACTTTCGAGCGCGGCACGCGCCGACTTCACCAGCAAGGGAAGGGAGTGTAGCAGTGCGGCTACTACTGCGGCTTTCCAGGTGAACACCAACGGCGAGCCGAAGATGTTTTCCCACAGCTTGCCCAGCGGGCTATTCCCCGCGAGCAGCACCAGCAAATAGTATCCGAGTACAGTAGGAGGGAGTACCAGCGGCAGTGTGATAGCCGCATCCAGCACTTCTTTTCCGTGGAATTCGCGATTCGCCAGGATGTAGGCGAGCCACAGGCCGACGACGAAGGCTACCGCCGTGGAAACGAATGCCACACGCAGGCTGAGCCACAGCGGGAACCAGTCAATCTGCATGGAAGCTTCAATTATAGCCGCGAATGAACGCGAATGAACGCGAATAAAACGAGGGCTATTCCACGCCGTCGGCCAGAACGCGGACGTGGTTGTCGCGGACTTCCACGTATCCGCCCGTAACGACAAAGCTCTCGGTCTTGCCAGACGTGGTGAGCGTCAGCTTCCCGTGAGCCAGCTCGCTGAGCAACGCCGCGTGGCCCGGCAGGATGCCCATGTAACCGTCCTTGCCGGGGATCTCTGCGTAGTCGGCCTGCTGGTCGACCACCAGTTTCTCCGGTGTCGCGATCTCGATGTGCAGGGTGTCCGCCACTTTACCCCTTCTTCTTCATCTCTTCGTATTTTTCCAGCACGTCGTCGATGGAGCCTTGCATATAGAACGCCTGCTCCGGGATCTCGTCGTGCTTGCCTTCGACGACTTCCTTGAAGCTGCGCACGGTATCGGCAACCTTGACGTACTTGCCCTTGAGGCCGGTGAAGGCTTCGGCGACGGCGAACGGCTGAGACAAGAATCGCTGGATTTTGCGGGCACGCGCGACCGTGGCTTTGTCCTCGTCGGAAAGCTCGTCGACACCCAGGATCGCGATGATGTCCTGCAGATCTTTGTAGCGCTGAAGAATCTGCTTCACCTGCTGTGCGACGTTGTAGTGTTCCTCGCCGATGATGAGGGGGTCGAGAATGCGCGAAGTGGACGCCAGAGGATCTACCGCGGGGTAAATACCGAGCTCGGAGATCGATCGCGAAAGGTTCGTGGTTGCGTCCAAGTGGGCGAACGTGGTGGCTGGCGCAGGATCGGTGTAATCGTCGGCGGGCACGTAAATCGCCTGCACCGATGTAATCGATCCGGATCGTGTGGAGGTGATGCGTTCCTGCAGGTCGCCCATTTCCGAAGCCAAGTTGGGCTGATATCCCACCGCGCTAGGCATGCGGCCCAGCAGCGCGGATACTTCGGAGCCGGCCTGGGTGAAACGGAAAATATTGTCGATGAACAGGAGCACGTCCTGGCCTTCTTCATCGCGGAAGTATTCGGCGACGGTAAGAGCCGAAAGCGCCACGCGCAAACGTGCCCCGGGGGGCTCGGTCATCTGGCCGTAGATCAAAGCGCACTTCGATTTCGTCCAGTCATGCGGATCGATCACGCCGGCTTCCTGGAACTCGAGCCAAAGATCGTTGCCTTCGCGGGTTCGTTCGCCCACGCCGGCGAACACTGACACGCCACCGTGCTTGGTGGCAAGGTTCGAGATGAGCTCCTGAATAATAACCGTCTTGCCCACGCCGGCGCCGCCGAACAATCCGATCTTGCCGCCGCGCACGTATGGCTCCAGCAGGTCAATCACTTTGATGCCGGTCTCGAACATCTGCGATTCGGTGGATTGCTCTTCGAAGGCCGGCGCTTGGCGATGAATGGGGCTGCGCTTGGCGGTGTTCACCGGACCCATCTTGTCCACCGGCTGGCCAATGACATTGAGTACACGACCGAGGGTCTCCTTGCCCACCGGCACCATGACAGGCTCGCCCAGGTCGATGGCCTTCATGCCGCGAACCAGTCCGTCAGTGGGCTGCAGCGCAATGGTACGCACGCGGCTTTCGCCGATATGCTGTGCCACCTCGCAGATGATGTCGATCGGATCGGGAACGTTAAACCCTTCGCTGGTAATGCGTATCGCAGTGCGGATGACGGGAATGTGTCCTTCGGGAAATTCCACGTCGACGGCCGGTCCGGCCACCTGGATCACTTTGCCTTCGTTCATATGCAATTCCTCTTGACTATTCCAAAGCGGACGCGCCGCTGACAATCTCGATAATCTCGCGGGTGATGCTGGCCTGGCGGACGCGATTCATCAGCAGCGTCAGCTTGTCGATCACTTCGCTGGCGTTTTTGGTCGCAGCTTCCATCGCGACCATGCGCGCGGCGTGCTCTGCCGCAACGGATTCCAGAAATGCCCGATAGATCAGCAATCTGACATATCGCGGCAATAGGCTACCCAGCAATTCGCCTGGATTCTGTTCGTAAATATAGTCCACGGTTTGGGCCGTTTTGGGCACCTCGATCGGCAGGATTCGCGTCGAGGTCAATGCCGGGGCCATGGCGTTCTTAAATTCGTTGGTGAACAGATAGACCGCATCCACTTCGCCGGATTCGAAGCGAGCGATGATTTGGTTCGCGATCCGCTCGGCGTCCTCAAACTTCACGCGGCGGAATAGATCGGTATGGGTCCCTGCAATGCCTCCGAATCTCCGCCGGAAGTAGTTCACGCCCTTCTTGCCGATGAGCTCGAAGGTCAACGTCGCGTTGCGGTGCTCGTCGGCGAAGCGCTGGGCCAGCTTGATCAGGTTGGAATTGAACGCGCCGGCGAGTCCACTGTCAGCAGTAATGACAACTAATAAGATGCGTTGCTCGGGACGAACGGCGAGCAGAGGATGTGCACCCGCATCCGGATCGTTGGCGGCGCCTTGCGCCACGTTCGCCAGCATCTGGCGCAACAACACACCGTAAGGACGCGCAGCGATAGCCTGATCCTGGGCACGCCGCAGCTTGGCCGCCGAGACCATCTTCATGGCCTTGGTGATCTGTTGCGTGTTCTTGACCGAGCGGACGCGCCGCCGGATATCAATCAGACTTGGCATTTACTTGCGGGCGGATTTTGCCAGTGTTTCCTGTACAAATCGCGTCTTGAATTCCTGCAGCGCCGCGTTCAGCTTACCCTTCATATCGTCGTCGATGGTCTTCTTTTCCTTGATGGTGGTGAGGATGGCTGGGTGCGCGTTTTCCAGGAACCTGTATAGCTCTTGCTCGAACGCTTTGATCCGGTCGAGCGGGAGGTCGTCCAGGACGCCGTTGGTGCCCGCATAAATGATCGCGACCTGCTTCTCGACGGGGACCGGCGAATATTGGCCTTGTTTGAGGATTTCCACCATGCGGCTTCCGCGTACCAATTGAGCAGTCGAAGCTTTATCGAGTTCCGAGCCCATCTGGGCGAACGCCGCCAGCGCGCGATATTGCGCCAGACTGAGTCGCAAGCCACCGGCCACCTGTTTCATCGCCTTGATCTGCGCGTTGCTGCCGACGCGGCTGACGGAGATGCCGACGTCGATGGCGGGCCGAACGTTGGAGTTGAACAAGTCGCCAGTCAGGTAGATCTGACCGTCGGTGATCGAAATCACGTTGGTCGGAATGTAGGCGGAAACGTCACCCGCCTGGGTTTCAATGAAGGGCAGGGCAGTTAACGACCCGCCGCCGAGCTCGTCATTCAGCTTAGCGGCACGCTCCAGCAGGCGGCTGTGGAGGTAGAAGACGTCGCCGGGGAACGCTTCGCGTCCCGGCGGGCGGCGAAGCAGCAGCGAAATCTCGCGATAGGCCGCGGCGTGCTTGGAAAGATCGTCGTAGATACAGAGCGCGTGACGTTTGGTATCGCGGAAATACTCGCCCATCGCGCAGCCCGAATAGGGCGCGATGTACTGCATGGGCGCTGGATCGGACGCCGTGGCGGCCACGACAATCGTATACTCCATGGCGCCGTAAGTTTCGAGCGTCTTCACCACCTGCGCGACGGTGGAACGCTTCTGCCCGATCGCGACGTAGATACAAATTACGCCGCTGTCCTTTTGGTTGATGATCGTGTCCAGAGCGACCGTTGTCTTACCGACTTGGCGATCGCCGATGACCAACTCGCGCTGACCGCGGCCGATCGGAATCATGGCGTCGATGGCCTTGATGCCGGTCTGCATCGGTTCACGCACCGGCTGCCGGTCGACTACGCCGGGAGCCAGACGCTCAATAGCGTAGAACTCTTTCGTCTCGATCGGACCCTTGCCGTCAATGGGCTGGCCGAGCGCGTTTACTACGCGGCCCACCATAGCCTCGCCTACCGGCACCGACATGATGCGGCCGGTGCGGCGAACCTCGTCGCCTTCCTTGATGCCGGAAAATTCACCCAGCAGAACGGCACCGACCTGATCTTCTTCCAGGTTGAGCGCGATTCCGGAAACGCCGCCTTTAAACTCGATCAACTCGCCGGCCATGACGTTTTCCAGACCGTACACGCGGGCAATACCATCGCCCACCGAGATTACCGAGCCGGTTTCCGCTACGTTTACCGCGCGTTCGTAATTGTCGATTTCCTCGCGCAGCAGGCGCGAGATCTCATCTGCCCGAATTTGAGCCATAAATAAGTTTCACTTCAGGGAGCTTAGCCTGCCCCCAGCCTTGTTCGTAACTTTTCCAATTGCCCCCGCACACTACCGTCGTATACGGTCGAGCCTACGTGCGCCACCACGCCGCCGATCAGCGAGGGGTCGCTAGAAAATCTGAGTTTTGCTTTCTTACCCGCCAAGCGTGACACCTGGGCTTCTAATGTGACCCGTTGCGCGTCCGTCAACGGCGTGGCACTCCGGACTTCCGCAGCGACGAATCCCAGACGTTCGTCGAGCAACGTCTCGAATCCGTCCACAATGGAGGCGAAATCGTGCGCGCGGCGATGGTCGATCACCACATACACAAAATTGCGGACCTTGTCAGAGACTCCCATCGGCTCCAAGAGTCGCCGCATCACGGCCCGCTTGCGAGAAGGCGAAACCGCGGGCGAATTCAGAGCGTGCTGCAGCGTGGCCGATCCGTGGATCAAGTCCTGCACTGCCCGCAGTTGGGACAGCACCTGAGCCGGATCGACATTCGATCCTAGCGCGGTGACCACGTCCACCAGCGCTCGCGCGTATCTTGCTGAAACAACGGAGAGCATCTAGTTATTGGCCCCGTTCTTCTGAGACGCCTGATGTTCCAGGTCGCGCACAAAATCGTCCACCAGTGCCGACTCCGTCGCGCCGTCAATCCGCGCACGAAGGCGTTCTTCGGCTAGACCCATGGCGAGCTCCGCGGCGTATTCCTTCAACTGGCGCCGCGCGGTTTTTCCCACGGATTCGAGCTCCACGGCGGCCTGCTGTTCGATTTTCTTGATCTGCGCCGCAGTCTCGCGACTGATGCGCTCGCCTTCCTGCTGCATCTCGGCCGCCGATTGCGTGCGGAACTTTTCGATGTCGGCGCCCAGCGCGCTCAGGCGAGCATCCATTTCGGCGGAGCGCCTTTCGGCGTCCAGTTTCATCTGTTGCGCTTCGGAAATACCCTGCTGGATTTCCTTTGTACGCGACTTGAACAAGGGAGGAAGGCCCTTGGCCATTCCGTATCCGAGCAAAACCGCCAGAATCGTGAAATTTGCCCACTTCCAAAGCTCAAAGTTACCGTTTGCGCCGCCTTCTGTTTCCGCCGCCGCGAGCGTAGCCGCGGTGAGGATTACCAGGATCAGGGCGCGTTTCATGCGGCCCTCTTACCTAAGACCGTCACGACGATCTGATCGGCTACCACGGTGCTGGTGTCCTGGAGAGATTTGCGTGCCGCGGCGACATCCTGAGCGATGGCTTCGCGCGCCGACTTCACCGTTGACTCGCTGCGAATTCGCGCTTCCGCGACTTGTTGCGCTTGCTCATCCAGCCAGCGCTTGCGTATCTCTTCCTGCTGTTTGTAAACCGCCGCGCGGGCTTCGCGAAGTTTCGCCTCGTATTCGTCGGCTTTGCGCGTAGCCGCCGCCAGACTATCTTCCGCAGTCTTGCGGGCGCCTTCCGTCAACTCGCGGCGCTTCTGCATTACGCGATCCAAGGGCCCAAATAGCACGGCCTTCAGATAGAAATGCAGGATGATCAGAAGAATGATGGTGGGGATAGCTTTTAGCAGTATCCCACCTAGGGCTTGTAACGTTTCTTGCATTTTTAAAACTGTTGCAGGGAACTGAAGCTTTAAGAAACGAGCAGACTGTTCTTAAACTGATGAAGTTATCACAGTGGAGGGCTTTTGGTCAACTTTCAATAGCTTACGGATGGTATTTTGGTCCATAAGCGACTTCCATTCACTTCTGCCCGATGGGGTATCCTCATGGTGTGAAATCGCGAGGGGTGCTGTTGGCGATAGCGGGTCTTGCTGCCTGTATCAGCGCCGCGTACGCCTACCAGCGGGAATTCCGCGATTACCCCGGCGAAGACCAACTGCCGCCCGTGACTCCGGAACAACTGAGGCCTTCCGAGTTCGTATTCGGGCGTCTGATGTACCCTTCCGGCGGGGGCTTCGGCCGTTTTTTCGGCTCGGACTGGCGACATGGAGGCCGCGCTAACCCAGGCTGGACCAATGACTATCCGGCTGGGGATCGTCACCTCATGACCGCGCTCAGCCGGCTTACCCGAATCAACGGGCGGCCCGTTGAACAACCCATCAATCTTGAGGACGGGGACGACATCTTTAACTGGCCATTCTTATACGCAGCGCGGACCGCACGGATCGACCTGACCGGGGACATGACGGCCAAACTGCGCGAGTACCTCGATCGGGGAGGCTTCTTCATCGCCGACGACATGTGGGGGCCCAACGAACAGCAAGCGATTGCCGAAACCGTCAAACAGCTTTATCCCAATCGCGAGCTAGTGGAATTGCCGGACGACGCCCAGGCGTTCCATACGCTGTTCGATCTCGACAAGCGCTATCAGATTCTCGGACAGTGGGCCAGGTTCAATGGGATGCGCCCGCTCGACGGCGTTTCTTATGACCCCCACTTCAAAGGGGTCTTCGACGAGAAGGGGCGTATGACCATGGCGGCGTGGTTTAACAACGACACGGGCGATTCATGGGAGTGGGCGGACGATCCTTCGTACCCGGAAAAGTTCTCGGCATTGGGCATCCGAATCATGCTGAACTACGTCGTCTACGCGATGACGCACTAGTCCCGCGCCACGCGAATCAAGATCACCGCGGCGGCGAACAGCAGATACAGTGCAATCTGCGAAAAGGGTCCTCCGTGAGTCCCTTGCGCAGGCTCGACGGCAAATGCCGCCACAAATAGTACCGTCGCTACAGGCACTGAGATAGACACCCCCCCGCCGGGATCGCTGCTTGGCCGACGGTGCTAGCGCGAGCGAGAGATTCAGTGCCGCGGAGAGCAAGATAAACAAGTGGCGCGAGCGGTAGACAGCGCGGGTTACGTCATTAGCTGCGGAATGGGTGGTACGCGAACCCATCGCATATAGGCGCCGGTCAGTAAAAGACGACGAGTGTCGCGGTGCCAACGATCCAGTGCGCTCGCCGCCAGTCCATGACAGCAGAAATCGTATCACGCGACCGAATAAGGCGAGATCGCGGGCGCGTTGCAGATCGGCGTAAGCAAGTTCCTTCCTAAGATCACCACAGGCGACGGACGCCGGCTATTACCGGAACTCTTCCTGCATCCGCTCCAGTTCCGCCGACCCAGGACACAGCTTCTCATACGCCAGATCGCGCAAGGGCGTCGGCGACGACTGGCCGAGTTCGTGCATATCCGGCGCGCTCGGATCGATGTAGAGCAGCCCCGTGACCACGGCGTTCGCAGGCTGATCGTCCAGATACGCCGCCACCTTCCGCCGATCCATAGGATCGTAATCCTTGGGAACCGCGGTGAAGCGGACCACGCTGCCGTCATGCATCGTCACGGCCGTCGTCCCCGACTTGCTGATCTGGGCCAGAATCTCGCTCTGCGGCGGAACCCAATCGGCTTGCGTCGCCCGCAGCGTGTTCTTGCGCGTGTGCTTGTAGCTCTTGGTCGATCCTTCGTGGTCGTTGAAGGTCACGCAGGGCGACACCACGTCCACCAGCGCGAATCCGCGATGTGTAAACGCGGCCTTGAGAATCGGGACAAGCTGTTCCTTGTCGCCTGAAAAGCTGCGCGCGATAAATGTCGCGCCGAGCGATAAGCTCAGCTTCACCGGATCGATCGGCGCCATCCGATTCGGCTCGCCGCGCTTGCTCTTCGAGCCGATGTCGGAGGATGCCGAGAACTGGCCCTTGGTTAGTCCATACACGCCGTTATTTTCGAGGATGTAAGCCATGCGGATATTGCGCCGGATCGCGTGGCACATCTGGCCGAGGCCGATGGACAGTGAATCGCCATCGCCCGAAACGCCGATGTACAGTAAGTCTCGGTCGGCCGCTGCTGCCCCTGTCACGATCGCGGGCATACGCCCGTGTGCTGAGTTGAATCCGTGCGCGCCGCTGAGAAAGTAAGTAGGCGTCTTCGAAGAGCAGCCGATGCCGCTTAGCTTCGCCACCATGTGCGGCTGCGTATCCAATTCCCATAGCGCGCGAATCACAGCTGCGGTGATCGAATCGTGTCCGCAGCCCGCGCACAACGTGGACATGGATCCCTCGTAATCGCGGATGGTCAGCCCTAGCGCGTTGCGCTGCAGAGTTGGATGCGTGGCGACGGGTTTTGCGATCGACGGCATGGTCGGTGCTCTTTTCTATAGTTGACTCAAGATTCCCTGCACTACGTGGCGGCTGCTCAACGGGAATCCTCCGTAGACCAGAACGCTTCGCAGCTTTTCTTTTGGTACGGCAGTTTCCAGAGTGAGCAGGGAGCGAAGTTGCGCGTCGCGGCTTTGCTCCACCACAAAACAAAAGTCGTGTTGGGCTAAGAACCGCTCCACCACGTCGCCGAACGGAAATCCGCGCACACGTAGATAATCGGCGGTAGTCCCCTGGCGGTCGAGAACGTCCAAGGCCTCGCGCACGGCCTGATCGCAGCCGCCCATAGCGATCACGCCGAACTTTGCGCCTTCGCGCGAAACCAACTCCGGCTCCGGGATGAATTTCGCAGCGGCGGCATGCTTCTTCTTCAGGCGATCCATCACTTCCTGGTACTCGTCCGGAATTTCGGTGTAGCCGCCGAACTTGTTGTGTCCTGACCCACGCGTAAAATACGCGCCCTTTTGGCTTACGCCTGGCAAGGTCCGCGCCGCGACGTAATTTTCGTCCTCCTGGTTATAGCGCTGGAACTTGCCGATTTTCTTTTCCAGATCCTCGGCGTCCAGTACCCGGCCCCTGTCCGGACGATATGCGTCGTCCCAGGTCAGCCTCGGCACCACCCAGTCATTCATGCCGATGTCGAGATCCGACATCAGGATCACCGGCGTCTGGAACTGCTCCGCCAGATCGAACGCCTTCACGGCGAAATGGAAACACTCGTTCGGATTCGCCGGGAATAACAGGATGTGCCGCGTATCGCCGTGCGACGCATACGCCGCCAGCATCAGATCGGATTGCTGCGTGCGTGTCGGCATTCCCGTGGAGGGTCCCACACGCTGCACATCCACGATTACCGCTGGAATCTCGGCGTAATAGCCGAACCCGATCAGCTCGTTCATGAGAGACAGACCGGGGCCGGCAGTCGACGTAAACGCACGCGCGCCGTTCCAGGATGCTCCCAGAACCATGCCGATTGCCGCCAGTTCATCCTCGGCCTGGATGATCAGGTAGTTGTTCTTCCCCGTTTCCGGATCTTTCCGGTATTGCTCGCAGAATCCTTTGAACCCGTCCATTACCGACGTGGCCGGCGTGATGGGATACCAAGCCGCCACGGTGCACCCGGCGTAGATAGCTCCCAGCGCCGTTGCCGTGTTGCCATCGATCAGGATCTTATCCTTGTTGGCGTCCATCTTCTCGAGACGAAACGGCAAGGGGCATTCAAAGTGTTCCTTCGCGTATTGATAGCCCAGTAACAGCGCCTTGTGGTTCGACTCGCGGAGCGCCTTCTTGCCGGCGAATTTCTCGTCCAGCAGCGCATTCACCACGTCCATGTCGATATCGAGCGTCGCGACCATCGCGCCGGCATAGGCGATGTTCTTCATCAAGATCCTTGTGCGCGGATCTTCGAAATTCTGATTGCACAGCTCGGCCAGCGGCACGCCCAGGAATGTTATGTCCTCCCGATGCAGGTCGGGATCGAGTGGCCAAGACGAATCGTAGAGTAGATACCCGCCCGGCCGGACTTCCTTAATATCGCGATCGTAGGTCTGCGAGTTCATCGCGACCATCAGATCGTAATCCAGCGCGCGCGCCGAGTAGCCTTCCTTGTTTACGCGAATCTCATACCAGGTCGGCAGGCCCTGAATGTTCGAAGGAAATAGATTCTTGCCACAAACGGGAATGCCCATGCGGAAAATGGCCTGCATCAGCAGTCCATTGGCGCTGGCCGATCCCGTCCCGTTGACGTTGGCCAGCTTGACCGCGAAATCGTTTACGCGAGTACGGAGGACGTCGTGCATGCTGCTCCTGCGTAGGGAATTATCAGATCGAATTTTTGCATGTCCCACGCCGCCGTCGGACAACGTTCGGCGCACAGGCCGCAGTGAACGCAGACGTCTTCGTCCTTCACCATGGCGCGACCGGTTTGCGGCAACGGATTCGAAGCGTAGATCGGCTGCTCCAGGTTGGTAGCCGGAGCCGAAAGCCGCGTTCGCAAGTCAGCCTCATCGCCATCGCGCGTAATAGTCAGGCACTGCACTGGACAAATATCCACGCAGGCGTCGCATTCGATGCACCGATTCTCGACGAAGGCTGTCTCGATATCGCAGTTGAGACAGCGCTGCACTTCGCGCGCGGTCTGCTCCGGGTCGAAGCCTAGCTCCACTTCAATGTTGAGCTGCTGGAAGCGCTTCGTCAGCTCCACATGCTGCATCTTCTGGCGCTTCGACGGATTGTAGTCGTTGTGATAGCTCCACTCACTGATCCCCATCTTCTGGCTGACCAGATTGGAGCCTTGCTTGGGTCGATCGGTGACCGGCACGCCTTGGCAATGATTGTGAATCGAAATCGCCGCCTGGTGCCCGTGCGCGACCGCCCAAATGATGTTCTTGGGTCCCCACGCCGCGTCGCCGCCGAAGAAAATTCCAGGACGAGTCGACTGGAAGGTCGTCTGATCGACCGCCGGCATGCCCCACTTGTCGAAGTCGATGCCCAGATCGCGCTCGATCCAGGGAAAGGCATTTTCCTGACCGATCGCCAGGATCACGTCGTCTGCGGGAAGAAACACTTCGTCGATTACGCGGGACTTTTTGGCCTCCGCGTCCCATTCCAGGCGCTCAAACTCCATGCCCTTCAGCACGCCGTTTTGGACTACGAATCGCTTCGGCGCGTGATTAATGGTGATATCGATACCTTCTTCTTCGGCGTCCTCCAGTTCCCACGGCGAGGCCTTGAAGAATCCGCGCGGACGGCGCGCCATCACCTTAACGTCTTTTCCGCCCATTCTTCGTGACGACCGGCAGCAATCCATCGCAGTGTTGCCCACGCCGATGATCAGAACGCGCTCGCCAATCTTGTCGATATGCCCAAACGCGACCGATTCCAGCCAGTCGATGCCGATGTGGATGCGATCCGTATCCTTGCGGCCCGGCAGATCCAGTTCCTTGCCGCGCGGCGCGCCGGTTCCGATGAAAACCGCATCGTAACCGTCCTTTAAGAGCGTTTGAAGGCTTCGCACGGGCGAGTTGTAGCGAATGTCTACACCCATGTCGAGAATCGTGCCGACTTCGTCCTCCAGCACTTTTTCCGGCAACCGGAATGACGGGATATTCGTCCGCATCAACCCGCCAGGCTTGTTCTGCTTTTCGAAAATGGTGACTTCGTAACCCAGCGGACGCAAATCGTTCGCAACCGTGAGCGAGGCCGGTCCCGCTCCGATCAGCGCCACTCTTTTGCCGTTCGATTCGTTAGGAATTTTGGGGAGTAAGTGCGAGATATCGCCTTTCAAATCGGCGGCTACGCGTTTCAGGCGGCAGATCGCCACAGGAGCACCGTCCAGCCGTCCGCGGCGGCAAGCGGGCTCGCACGGCCGATCGCAGGTGCGGCCTAGAATCGCCGGGAAAACATTGGATTCCCGGTTCACCATGTAGGCGTCGGTATACTTACCCTGTGCGATAAGACGGATGTACTGCGGTACATTCGTGTGCGCAGGGCACGCCCACTGGCAATCGACTACTTGGTGGAAGTAATCAGGGTTGCGAACGTCGCTAGTCTTCAGAATCTTTCCCCTGAGATTTGATTTTACAACAACTTATGGGCGACAATTTCACACACCTGTGAACTCCCTAGTCCTTCTTCCCGGGTTCCTCTGCGACCAAACCGTCTGGAAACAGCAGATAGCGTCGCTAGCCGACGTAGCGAATGCTGTATGCATGGAGTGGGCTCCCGAGCACGATTCGATTCTCGCCATGGCGGAGGCCGTGCTGCGCTGGGCCCCCCCGACCTTCGCATTGGCAGGGCATTCCATGGGTGGACGCGTCGCATTTCAGGTCTATCGCCTGGCCCCTGAACGAGTAACCAAAATTGCCGTATTGAACACAGGCTCCGATGCAAGGCCCGGGGGCGACGCAGGGGTCGCTGAAGAAACAGGCCGCCGCAAGTTACTCTCCATGGCCCGATCTCAGGGCATGCGGACAATGGCAGTCGAGTGGCTCAAAGGCATGCTGCCTCCCTATCGCCAGGACGATACTCTGCTGGTTGAAGAAATCATCCAGATGTTCGAACGCAAGTCCCCGGATCTGTTTGAGATCCAGATGTTGGCGCTGTTGGGCCGCCCGAATGCGACCCCTTTGCTCGCGGAGATTCAGTGTCCGGCGCTGGTCCTGACGGGCCGCGACGATGCCTGGAGTCCTCCGGCGCGTCATTTGGATATGGCTCAATTGATCCTCAAGAGCGAACTGGTCCTGGTCCCCAAGTGCGGGCATATGTCGACCGTGGAACGTCCGGATGACGTAACCGCCGCAATGCGTCGTTGGCTAAAGTAGGACAGGTGATCTTGTCACCTGTTACTCGGAACGGCTATCATTATCTTTTCCTTGAAGTGAACGGAATCATATAAGTGGCAAGAACAGTTGGGGTCCTCAAAGAGACCTTCCCCGGTGAGCGGTGTGTGGCGATTGTCCCGCGATCGGTGGAGCCTCTCAAAAAATCTGACATCACGGTGATCGTGGAACCGTCGGCCGGCGTCGAGGCTGGGTACACTGACGATCAGTACATCGCCAAGGGTGCGACCACGGCGTCGCGCGAAGAGATTTTCGCGCAGGCCGACATCCTGATCCAGTTCCGCAGTCTGGGCGCGAATCCCGAAGCTGGCCGCGCCGATCTTCGCTCTCTGCGCGCAGGCCAGATCGTGATGGGACTCGGAGAACCCCTGACGGCGGTTCGCGAAGCAGCGGATCTCGCGGCTACGGGCGTATCGTACTTCGCCCTCGAGCTGATCCCGCGCACCACGCGCGCCCAGAGCATGGACGTGTTGTCTTCGCTCGCGACCATTTCCGGCTACGAAGCCGTTCTTCTATCCGCTCGAGCGCTGCCGAAAATCTTCCCGATGCTGATGACCGCCGCCGGCACCATCACCCCGGCGAAGGTATTCGTGATCGGAGCGGGTGTCGCAGGATTACAGGCTATCGCGACTGCACGCCGTTTGGGCTCGGTTGTCAGCGCCTACGACGTTCGTCCGGCGGTGAAAGACCAGATCGTCAGTGTGGGCGCGAAATTCATCAGCCTGGACGTGGAGGCCACAGCCGCGGAAGACAAGGGCGGCTATGCCAAAGTCATGGATGAAGCGTTCTATCGCCGCCAGCGCGAGCTGATGCTGGAGGTGGTTCGCGAACAGGACGTGGTGATCTCGACCGCCGCCGTGCCGGGCAAAAAAGCCCCAGTGCTGATCACCACGGAAATGGTGGAGGCCATGGCGCCCGGGTCGGTGATCATGGACGTCGCCGCAGTGCGCGGCGGCAACTGCGAGCTCACGCGGCCTGGAGAGACCGTCATCCACAAGGGCGTCACCATTCTGGGCCCGACGAATTTCGCGTCGATGGCCCCCTACCACGCGAGCCAGATGTTCTCGGCTAACGCCATCACGTTCCTGAAACATCTGATTGGTTTCCTGCCTCTGACAAACGATGTGACCGACGATATCGTCACGGACACTCTGGTCACACACGCCGGCGAGGTGACCAATTCGCGAGTCCGCGAAGCGCTGGGATTACCCGCCGCTGAACCTGTTTCCTCCGGGAAGGTTTCCTAAGACAATGCAGTCCTACGAATTTGGCTTGTACGTCTTCATGCTCGCCGCGTTCCTCGGATTCGAGCTGTGCAAAAGGGTTTCCCCGCTCCTGCACACGCCGCTGATGTCGCTGTCCAACGCGATCTCGGCTATCGCAGTGGTCGGCGCGATCTTGATCTCCGGCGAGAAAGACGCCAGTACGCTGACGCGCGCTCTGGGATTCGTTGCGGTGGTCTGCGCCACCTTAAACGTAGTCGCGGGCTACCTGATCACCGACCGTATGCTCAGAATGTTCCGCAAGCGCGAGCCCGACAAGAAATAGTCAAGAAATGACCAAGCAATGATAGAGAACGTTCTTCCCGCGATCTACCTGCTCGCCTCCGTAGGCTTCATTCTCGCGGTCAAGTGGATGAACAACCCCGCCACCGCGCGCCGCGGAGTCATCATCGGCGAGATCGGCATGCTGCTGGCCGTGATCGGCACGCTGTTGCGGCCCGAGGTGGTCGAGTATCGATGGATCTTGATCGGGCTGGGTATAGGTTCGGCGATCGGCGCGCCCCTGGCCTATTTGATGCCGATGACCGCCGTTCCGCAGCTTACCGCGCTGTCGCACGCCTTTGGCGCGATGGCGTCGGCGCTGATCGGCACCGCGGAATTCTATAAGGGTGTGATCCCGCTCGGTTTCCCGATGGGCGCACTGGTGGTTGAAACGCTCCTGGGCTTTCTTACTACCACGGCCAGCATTATCGCTTTTGCGAAGTTACAGGAGCTGATGCCTACGCGCCCCATGACGTACAAGGGGCAGAACGTCGTCAGTCTCAGCGTACTCACTGCCGCAATTGTCATCGGCGGCTGGATGGTGGCTGCTCCCGCACCGGCCTGGGCGTATCCGGCTTTTGTTGCCCTAGCGTTGCTGTTTGGCATCATGCTGGTGATGCCGATCGGCGGCGCCGACATGCCGACCGTGATTGCGCTCCTGAATTCTTACGCTGGTGTCGCCGCGGCTGCGATGGGATTCGTGCTGAACAACCGCCTGCTGATCATCGCCGGCGCGCTCAACGGATCAGCCGGCTTGATCCTGTCGATCATCATGTGCAAGGCCATGAACCGATCATTTACGAATGTGCTGTTCGGGGCTTTCGGGCAAATCACGGCTGCGGTGGCGGGCACGACAGCTCAGAGGCCGGTTCGTTCGGCGAACCCCGACGAAGCTGCATCGATTCTGGATTCCGCGCGCAGCGTCATCGTGATTCCGGGTTACGGCATGGCCGTCGCCCAGGCACAGCACAAGATCCGCGAACTGTATGATGCGCTCACCAAACGCGGGATTGACGTGAAATTCGCCATCCACCCGGTGGCGGGACGCATGCCCGGCCACATGAACGTGCTTCTGGCCGAAGCCGATATCCCCTACGACAAACTGCTTGAGATGGATGAGATCAATGGCGATTTTCCCAACACCGATGTCGCCCTGGTCATCGGCGCGAATGACGTGGTGAATCCGCTGGCGCGCACGGATAAAACCAGCCCCATCTACGGCACGCCGATTCTGGATGCCGATCGCGCCCGCACGGTCATGGTGATCAAGCGCAGCATGAGTCCGGGTTTCGCGGGCATCGATAACGAACTGTACTACATGAACAACACCCTCATGCTGTTCGGGGACGCGAAGAACTTTGTAGCCGGCATCGTGAAAGAGCTGGCGGGTTCCCACTAGGCGATTGTCGAGATAACATTGTCATATGAGCGCGTTGTTGCTCATCGTGATTTGCTTCTTGGCAACGACCCTCTGTGCCCAGGTTCGCTCCCGGGAATTCCCGCCTGACATCGTTCCGCCCGAGGTTCTAAAGGGCAAAGACGCCCTCACCGCGGACCCCCAACACTACAAGCTGGAGCTGGAGAACGATCACATGCGCGTTTTGCGCCTGATCCTCAAAGCTGACGAGGTTTCGCCCGTCCACGACGATCGCGACGCCCTATTCGTCTGCATCGCCGCTGGATCAGAGAAGGCGTGTCACTTAAGGCTGACCCGCCCCGGCGGCCGCAGCCAGGACATCCACATGCAAGCCGGGGAATCCCGCTGGGTCTACGCCGATACTCGCTCTGAGAAGAACCTCGGCAGCCAGCCCCTTGAGTTGCTGGTCATCGAGACCAAGTAACTTATAATGGGACGTTCACCGTAGATCAGACATGAAAATCGATATCTTCAACCACATCTTCCCCCAGAACTATTTCGACGAGTACATCGCCGGTCCCAAGGCGCTCCCCGATATCGGCAAACGCGTACGCAACATGCCGACCATCGTGAACCTCGACGCGCGTTTCAAGGTGATGGACGAGTTCGGCGATTACTGCCAGGTCATCTCCCTACCGGCCCCCGCCATCGAAGCATTCGGGGGTCCCAATGAGACTCCCGCCATCGCGCGGTTCGCGAACGACGGAATGGCCGAGCTGTGCCGCAAGCATCCCAAGCGTTTCCCGACCTTCATCGCATCGCTGGCGATGAACAATCCCGAGGAAGCCACCAAGGAAGCCATCCGCGCTGTTACCGAACTAGGTGCGGGCGGTGTCCAGATCTTCACCAACGTCACCGGCGAGCCACTCGATGAACCCAAGTACCAGCCGTTCTTCGATGAGATGGCCAAGCGCGATATCGGCATCTGGATGCATCCGGCGCGTGGCGCCAACTTTCCGGATTATGTCACCGAGAAGAAGTCGAAATATGAGATCTGGTGGACATTGGGTTGGCCTTATGAAACCAGCGCAGCAATGGCGCGGATGGTCTTCTCCGGCCTGCTCGACCGCAATCCCGGAATCCGGATCCTGACCCACCACCTCGGAGGCATGATTCCTTATTTTGAGGGCCGCGTCGGCCATGGCTGGGACCAGCTTGGCACTCGCACTTCCGACCAGGATTACGTGTCGTTACTCAAATCGATGAAGAAGCGTCCGGTGGATTACTTCCACATGTTTTATGCCGATACTGCACTGTTCGGCGCGGATGGAGCCACGCGTTGTGGCATCGAGTTCTTTGGGTTCGATAAAGTCTTGTTCGCGTCCGACGTGCCTTTCGAACCGTCTCCCGGCTTGTACATTCGCGAAACCATCCGCATTATTGACGGTCTCGACATCACCAACGTGCAGCGCGAGCAGATCTACCGCGGCAACGCGCTAAAATTTCTGAAACCCGCCAAGGTTCTGCAAGGCGTCTAACGATGCGATATCCCACCGCACTGCTGGTTTCGTTGATCGCCGCCGTTCCTCTTGCGGCGCAGTCGTACAAGGCGCCCCGCACCGCCGACGGCAAGCCCGATCTGCAAGGCATCTGGCAGGTGATGAACACCGCCGCCGTGAACCTTGAAGATCACATCGCAGTGCTAGGCATGCCCGCGGGCCGCAGCGTCATCGTCGATCCTCCCGACGGCAAGATCCCGTACACGCCGGCAGCCGCGCAAAAGCAGAAAGAAAATTTCAAGAACCGGGCCAAAGCCGATCCGCTGAACATTTGTTACATCCCAGGCGTTCCGCGCGTGATGTACCTCCCGTTCCCAATCCAGATCGTGGAGACGCCCAAGTATGTGCTGATGGCTTCGGAATTCGCCCATACTCTCCGCATGGTTTATATGAACGGCACCAAGCATCCCGACGTCGCCCTGTTTTGGATCGGCGATTCGCGCGGGCATTGGGAAGGCGAGACGCTGGTCGTCGACGTGGCGAATAATCTTCCCGATACGTGGTTTGACCGATCTGGAAACTTCCACAGTGACGCGCTTCACATAGTCGAGCGCATCACTCGTACGGAACCCGATATTCTTACCTACGAAGCAACGCTAGAGGATCCCCAGGTGTTCACTCGGCCTTGGACCATCCGGATGTTGCTGTACCGGCATAAAGAGCCCAACTTCAAGCTGCTCGAGTACGAGTGCAACGCGTATTTAGAGGACGCCGAGAAGGAGAACAAATGAGAAAACTGAATACGCTGAACCTGGTGGTGGCGTCCGTCACCGCCGCCGCACTGATGACGTTCGCGCCGATTCCCGGTGCGGGTCAAGACAAACAAAAAGGCGGACGGGGCGGCGGCAAAGGGAAAGGCGGCCCTCCCGGCGCCGAGCAGTACGGGCCCTACTATGCCGCACCCGCAAAGGCGGGCGAACCCGTGGGGCGCACTCCCGATGGGCAACCCGACATGCAGGGTTTCTGGACGCCGCGCTTCAATCAGGCGATTTTCGAAGTTCAGAATCATCCCACCGCGCAGCCCGGAATCGGCCCCGGCAAGGGTGCAATCGTCGATCCGGCTGACGGGCGCATCCCCTACAAACCCGAGGCCGCAGCCAAAGCCAAGGAAATGCTCGCCAAGCAAATTTATCTTGAACCCGAGGCGCATTGTTACGTGTCGGGCGTACCTCACGCGGCGTACCAGCAGTTCGGTTATCAGATCGTTCAGCCGGCCGGATATGTACTCTTTCTGACCGAGTACGCGCACACCTATCGTGCGATTCCCACCGACGGGCGCCCGCACATTTCGCCCAACATCAAGCTATTTCGTGGCGATTCCGTGGGCAAGTGGGAGGGCGGTACTCTGGTGATCGACACCACGAATCAGAACGGCAAAACCTGGTTTGACATGGCGGGCAACTTCACGACCCCGGCCATCCATGTGGTCGAGCGCATCACACCCGTCGATACCAACAACATCAACTATGAAGCCGTTGTGGACGATTCCACGATCTACACGCAGCCTTGGAAGATCGCGGGGCAGCTCGGGCGGCATCCTGATCAGAACATGGAGCTAATGGAATTCGCCTGTGTGGAAGGCAACCAGGATCTGGTGCACTACACAGAGGGTGTGGGCGGCAAAGCCAAGGAAAAAGGCGCGCTCCGGCAATAACGATTTATTTCAGGATACTTGCCCGCTTGATGTAGTCGAGCTTGGGGAACCGCGGAACCAGATACGCATTGGCGCCTTCTTCCACTGCGCCCGGATCGATGAACTTGCCGGTCGGCCGCAGTTCGCCATAGCCTGAATAGAACTTATCCACTACATCCAGGCCCTCGACAACTTTGGCGAATGGCACGAAGCGCTGCTCGTCCAGGACTGCGTTATTGTTCAAGTTGATGAAGATCTCAGTGGCTCGCGTATTCGGTCCGGATTGGGCGAACGCCAGCGTGCCCACCAGGTTCTTCTGCTGCGGCGGATCGTCGACGATAAACAGATTCCGCCAGACCGTGTGAACGTCGTAATCGCGATGCACGCCGAACTGCACGATGAATTGGGGAACCACGCGGAAAAAGCGGCTCTCTGTGAAGTAGCCCATGCGCACCAGCTCATGGAACCGGTCCACTCCGTGTGGCGCCCAGGAACGCGTCGCTTCCACAATAACGTCCCCTTTGGAGGTTTCGAACTTCACCCGGAAGACTTCCGGGACGACGATCTTCTTCTCCCCGCAGGCGGAAAGGGAGAGACAAATCGCCAACGCACAGGCGATCGTCCCGGCTCGCATGGCTTGCTTCGACTACGAAATCCCCAACAGCTCGATCTCGAAGACCAGGGTCGCGCCGCCGGGAATATCGGGGGGAGCGCCGCGCTCGCCATACGCGATGCTCGCGGGACAAACCAGGCGCGATTTGCCGCCGACTTTCATCATCTGGACACCCTCGGTCCAGCAGGGAATCACCATATTCAGCGGAAACTCCGCGGGCGCGTGGCCATAAGAGCTATCGAACTCCTTCCCGTTGGTTAACGTCCCGCGGTAGTGAACCTTCACGGTATCTGTTGCCTTGGGCGATGCCCCCGTGCCGGCTGTAATCACGCGGTACACGAGACCGCTGGCGGTTCTCTGCGCCCCGGGTTCGGCGGCGGCTGTGTCGAGGAAAGCTTTTGAATCAGGGCTTGAGCTCACAGTGGTTTTCTCCGAAGGTTCATTCGATGATTCTTGTTTGGAAGAGCACGAAACCAGTACAACCGGCAATAAGCAGATCAGGACGCGACGCATTCGCTCAGAATACCAGCTACGGAAGAATCGCCAGCAGTTCGATCTCGAAAACCAGCGTCGCTCCCGGAGGAATCGACGGGCGGCCCTGGTCTCCGTAAGCAATTCCCGACGGGCACACGAGCTTCGATTTACCCCCGACCTTCATCTTCTGAACGCCCTCAGTCCAGCATGGGATAACACCGTTCAGCGGGAATTCCGCCGGCATATTTCGCTTGTAGGAGCTGTCGAACTCGGTACCGTTGATTAGCGTGCCGCGGTAGTTCACTCGGACTCTGTCCGTTGATTTCGGTGAGGGCCCCGTGCCTGCCGCCAGTTCGCGGTACACCAGGCCGCTGGAGGCGCGAGTGGCTCCAGGCTCGGCAGAAGCCGCATCCAAAAAGGCCTTGGCTTTAACCTTCTCCGCAGCCGCCATTTTGGCCGATCGGGCCTGTGCAAACGCAGGGAACTTCGGTTGCCAAGCGTCCAATTCTAGAGCCGGTTTCCCCGCTGCGGAGTCGTTGAGAGCCTGCTTTATGATGGCGTATTCGGCGGGCGTAATGCCCATCTGCGAAAGCTGCTGGGCCATGCTGAGTCCCAGCGCGTAAATGGTTTTCTGGTCGTCCGTGGTCAAGGCTCCGGGAGCCGCGGCCGGTGTTGCCGACTTACTTTTAGCGGACTTCGCCGCGGTCTTAGCCGCCCTCGATGCCGGAGTAGCGCTCTTGGCCGCAGGGGCGGCTTTGGTCGCCGGAGGCGGAGTTTGCGCCATCAGGATGGCCGGAAAAAGGATCAGGAATGCACGCATTTTTCCAGAGTAACATTGGAGGGTGCGTATCCCATATTTGGCTGCCGCTTTGAGTCTCGCATGCGCCGCTCAGCTTCCAGGCCAGGATGCTGCCAACGGCAAAAAGCTATTCGCTAAATACGGATGCTATGAATGCCACGGCAGCCAAGGGCAGGGGACCACGGCAGGCGCTCGTCTGGCTCCGAAACCGATCCCGCTCGCCGCGCTGATCGCTTACACGCGTCAGCCCAAAGGACAGATGCCCCCCTATACTGCCAAAGTTGTTTCCGATGCCGAACTCGCCGATATCCGCGCTTATCTCGCGTCTATTCCGGAACCGCAGTCATCCAAGAACATCCCACTCCTGAATCAGTAGACGATCTAGCAAGGCGCAGCCTTCAGCGGAACGTTGAAAAGGTGCGTGCAGGCATGCATCTGAACCGTCGCGGCGATCAAAAGCAGATGAATAGTCTGAGCATCAGTTGCGCGGAGGAATCGTCCAAAGATACAACTTCCGGCTAAAGAAGCCGTCATCGCCGGTATCCACGTTGAATTCTTTCTCCGGCTTCCAGTCGCCCATATCGAAAGTGTTCGAAACGACGCGAGTACCCGGCCGGAGTTCCTGCAACAGCTTGGGGCGGAGCCGTGCGTTCACGCTGGTCAATAGGAACAGCGTCACTACGCTGGCCTCCCGGATGTTGGCCTTGAACAGGTCGTTCTCCTCAAACCGGACCAGTTTTTCCACACCGGCTTTCTTGGCGTTATCAGTGGCTTCCCGGATACGCTGCGGATCGATATCGATCCCCACGCCGTGCGCGCCGTACAACCTCGCTGCGGTGATCACGATGCGACCATCCCCGCAACCCAGGTCATAGACTACGTCGTCGCCGGTGACTCGCGCCAGCTTCAACATCGCCTCCACCGCCGCCTGAGTAGTGGGAACATAAGGTACCTCGGGAGTTTGTTTTGGCGGCTGCGGGGCTTGCGCCAGAACGCTCGAAATCAGGAGAATTGTCGATGCCAAGGGTCGCATTCCTCACCTCCCGACGACCAGACTATAATAATCTGTACAAAACCGGGTTTTCATCCGATAGAAGCCCGTCCGACATCTAGGTAGATCACAATAGAGGTGAGGGAGCTTCTGTGAATCTGGCGGGCTTTTTTGGCTGGCCGACCCGGCTGAACGGGTCGGGACCGCGCACACCATCGCGTGCCGCGCGTAGGGCCATCCTGCTGTGCCGCAATCTCTTGTCCGAACGCGGTGAAGTTTCCGGTACGCTTCTTGCCGCCGAAGCATTAGCCGCTTATCAGGCACTGGACGAAAACTCGCGCGCCGGGTTCTTCGATCTGCTCATCGAGGAGTTCTCTCCGGATTCCAAACAAGTCTTAAGCGCCGGGGACGCCTATCGCGCCGATCCGTCCCCTGAGAATCTGGCCCGTTTGCAAGCCGCCGTGGAATCGCCTCGCGAGGAGCTTTTCCGGCGTCTAAACCTCGCGCCTGGCGGTACGCGAATCCTAGTAGAATTGCGGGGCGGCCTGTTGCGTAAGCTGGATCTGAATCCGCACTGGGAACCGATCGTGGCGGATCTGGAGCGCCTGCTGATCGCTTGGTTCAATCGCGGATTTCTGGAACTGCGTCGGATCGATTGGCGCACTTCGGCGCTGGTGCTCGAGAAACTTATCCGCTATGAGGCGGTTCATGAAATCCAGGGGTGGAACGATCTGCACCGCCGTCTGGAGGTCGATCGCCGCTGTTATGCGTTTTTTCATCCGGCCCTGCCCGATGAACCAATCATCTTCATCGAAGCGGCGCTCACCCACGGCATGACCGACCGGGTCCAGCCTTTGCTCGATCCCGGCTCGGCCGTGTTGCCACCCGAGTCGGCCGACTTCGCGATGTTCTATTCCATTACGAATTGCCAGGAAGGTCTGCGCGGCGTGCCTTTCGGCAGCTTCCTCATCAAGCAGGTCGTCGAAGACTTGGGCCGCGAATTCCCTCGCATCCGCAAATTCGCGACGGTTTCGCCGGTTCCGGGCTTTCGCGAGTGGCTGGCGGCGGATCCCGAATTCGCGCCTCTGCAGGTCAAGCTGGCACAACCCCTTTGGTGGGAGAGTGAGCGGCTTTCCGAAGAACTTCGCCAGGAACTCATTCCTTTGTGTGCGCGCTACCTTCTTCACGCGAAGCATCGCCGCGAGCCGCTCGATCCAGTTGCCCGTTTTCATCTCCGCAACGGAGCCCGGCTCGAGCGGATCAACTGGCTCGGAGACATATCCGCCATCGGAATGCAGCGGTCCGCCGGCATCATGGTGAACTACTTCTATCGCCTCGCGGATCTCGAGAAGAATCACGAGACCTACACGCGCGACTATCACATCGTCGCAGCTTCCGAGATCGAATCGCTCGCCAAACGCAAGACTATGCGGCCCGCGCCTGGTCCCCACAACAAGCGCTTACCCGCATAACGCCGCGCTACTTCTTCGACACGCTCGCTGCCGCGGGACCCACTGCGCCCTTGGTCGCCGAATCCCAATGCTCGACCAGCTTCCCGTTCACGACTCGCAGCATGTCGAACCATGTCGTCGTGTACTTCTTACCCGGCGCCGACGGATCGTCATACTCTTTCACGAACGATAACGTCACGTAGTCGCCTTCGGCCTGGATCGCCACCAGATCGTCGAGCGTCGCCGGAATCGGCGGAAGCTGTTTCGGCTTAATTGCGTTGAAGTACGCTTTGAAGCCGGCGATTCCGGTTTCGGCATTGGGGTTGTGCTGAATGTAATCGACAGCCATGTACTTGTCCGCTTCATCCACGCGGAATCCGCGCAGCACGATGCGGAAAAAATCGTACACCAGCTTCTTGTTCGCCGCGAGCTTGGGATCGCTGCTCTTGAGCATAGCGGCCTGATTCTTGCCCGGGACTACCGGCACCGCCGCGAATACGGGTGCGCATGCCGCGGCCAGCGTGAGAGCATAACCAAGGATGTTCATGTTCGTTCTCCTAAATAAGAAATAAGTCTTACTTGCCTACCAAATGCTTAACGTCGACATTATTTTCCTGGCAGATGTACTCGTATAGTTCCCCACCTGGGACGAACGGAATCAGGTAACTGGTGGTCCACGGCTTCTCATACATCTCGGGATCGTCGACCGTCACTTCGTAACGCATCGACAGCTCATTCAGGCGCGTGAACTTCTCCATGATGTGTAACTGTTCGCCATGCGGATGGCCGTCCTGGTCGAGCCACGTCCGGTTATTGAACCCGATCACGTCCGTCACCAGCGTGTCGCCTTCCCAGTGACCGATCGACTCGCCTAGATATGCGGGATTGGGGTCCTTCGAATGCGGACGACCGTCGGTGTAGATTTCGCGCCACACGTGCGCCGCGCCTTCGAAGATGAAGAGGACGCGGTCGGGCTGCTGGAAAATCTGAAACGGGAACGGCGTCGCGTACATGCGCGGAATCCCCGGAGGCAGGCACAGCGACTCAGGATCGTCTTTCGAAAGCGTTGCCAGCCGCCGGTCGTATTCCGCTTTCGCCGCCGGCTTGAACGGGATCTCGATCGGCTTCTCCACAGGCGACCGGTTCGGTCCGCCGGTGCCGGTTCCAGACAGATTCACGATGGTCCGGGGATTCCAGGCGCCCTTACCGTTTCCCAGATCCGGCTTGCCGTCGGCAAGGCGCGGCGTCGGTTTGGGATTGGCGGCTTGCGCTCGAGGAACATCGTTCAGCCGGCCGCCGATGCCCCCCTGCGCGCCCAGCTCCATCGGCAGCGAAACGCCCAGCGCCGCTAGTAGCATCCATGTGGACATAACGTTTTAGATGATAGCCTATGTCAAAGGTAATCGCCATGACTTATCGCAGTCGCCGCGATCTATGAATCCATGTCGAAAGCAAGCCCGTGGCTGATTTCCTGCGGCGCGCTTAACACGCCAAGGATGCTCGATCCGCTGGAAAAACGCTTGGCCTCATGAAACAGACGACTTTGTGGCTGTTCATTATCGTCGGCCTCGTACTTGTGGCCTACGGTCTCTACCGACTCCGGCATTCGAAGACCAAATTGAACGTCGAGCCTCGGGCCGCTGAGGAGATCGAGAAGGCCAAGCGCCAATAGCCCCTCGCCGACGTTTATACTGACCGCAAGGAGGACAGCCTTCTGAAAGCGAAACCGACTCCCTTCGATCCCAAGAGCTTTCTGGCCAAGGTCGGTAAGGGAAGGACCCTCACCGCGTACGGCAAGAATAAACCGATTTTCGCGCAGGGCGACTCCGCCGATGCCCTCTTTTACATCCAAAAAGGCAAGGTCAAGCTCACCGTTGTTTCGAGGCATGGTAAAGAAGCCATTGTGGCCGTCCTGGGGCCTGCCGACTTCTTCGGCGAAGGGTGCTTGGCGGGTCAACCGAAGCGGATCTCCACCGCCGCGACACTGTCTGATAGCACGGTCGTACGGATAGAAAAATCGGCAGCGATGAAAGTGATCCGTGAAGAGCCGCGTTTCTCCGAGTTCCTCATGTCCTATTTACTCTCCCGTAACATTCGGATTGAGGAAGATCTGGTCGACATGCTTTTCAATTCCAGTGAAAAGCGGCTGGCGCGGATATTGCTCTTACTGGCCAATTTTGGCAAGGAGGGAAAACCAGAACAAGTGATCCCCAAGATCAGCCAGGAAACCCTGGCGGAGATGGTGGGTACCACCCGGGCCAGAGTCAGCTTCTTCATGAACAAATTCCGTAAGTTGGGCTTCGTCGAGTATGATGGGGGCCTGGAAGTTCACAGTTCCCTCCTGAATGTCATTCTTCACGACGAACCTCTAACAATTCATCAAAAGTGAGCAGTTTTGTACAGACAGGGTTCCGGGCGGGGGTCTATAATTAAGACCTTTTAAACCACCTATACATGCGGTACTCGGCGGCAGTTTCGTTGGGTGTAGTGTGCGGCTTGTCCGGTCTTGCACAAGAGCCGGAACCGGCGCCCGATCCGCACACCATCAAATCGAACATTGAGTACAGGCTCTCCCGCGGTGACCTGCCGAAACTGTCATTCGGTATTGAAAAGCCGAAAAATGTCGAAGTGGTCGGGGGCGGCGAAGACCTATTAAAACGCTGCCTCAGCGACACCACGACATGGTCCAAAGACCGGCTCATGTTCCGTCTGGCGCACACCCATGCCACGGAGATTCAAAGTTGCCGCGAAAACAGTTCCCCCTCAATGCATGCCGTCTTCCTGAAAGTGCCTGATGAACCCTTGCAGACCTGGGTGCACCTCGATGGGCACGGTTCTCAGACTTCCGGCAGCCGGATGGTCCATTTCGGCGAGTTCCTATATCACAAGCTCACGCTTCGGACCAACGATCAGGACCAGATGTTTGAAAACCTACAGCGGTCGTTTTCAAGCTCGCTCCAGACGCCTCCGGACCCAGTGATCCCGCTCACCGGGCACGAACGGTTCACGCTGTTTGCCTCCAAAACTCTAACCAGAGTGCAGCCGTACGCCAGTTCAGTAATGTCCTCGGCCTTTCAGTTGATCAGCCCGAGCGACGTTTGGGGCCGCGGCGTGGACGGATTTACCGACCATATGATAGCCTCCTTCACTCAACGCGTGGTAACGTACGGCCTCCAGAGTGGAGCTGCCGCGGTGCTGCACGAAGATTTGCGATACAAGCCCTCTGACAGCCATAACGTATGGAGGCGAACCGGCCACGCGCTCTTGAGCACGGTGGTTCTCGAAAATCCTCGAGGCAACGATATCGCGTATGCCAACATTGTCGCCGCCATGGGCAGCGGGTTCGTCATCAATACCGTCCATCCGGGGCGAAATATTTCTAATCGTCCGGGGGCGTGGAACCTCGCCGGGCTAAATCTCTTAGGCTTCGCGCAGGGCAATCTCTGGAACGAGTTCAAGCCGGACATCAAGCACCTGGTCCGGCACAAACTGCTGCATCGGAATTAACCCAGCGCAGTTGTGGAAAGCCGACCGGTTCCCTTGCAAGCCGCCAAAATATCCGCCGCTAAAGCCTTTATCGCCGCCAGGTCCGATGGTTTGAAGCAGCAAACGGCCCCTAATGCGGCGATTCGAGCACGTTCCGCTGGGCTCGCATCCGACGTGAGTATGAATACCTGGATGTGATTCAGAATCGGTTCTTCTCGGATTGCCGTGAGAACTTCGATTCCGTTGTACTTGGGCAGATGCAGGTCCAGCAGAATAATGCAGGGATCATTCTTGCGGCGGCCCAAGCGATGATCGTCAATAAAAGCCAATGCTGCCTCGCCGTCGGGAAGGACTTCGAAGTGATAAGGCTCCCCCAGATCATCCAGAGCGTAGCGTAGTAACTCCCGATCCGCCACGTTATCTTCGATCACAAGGATGGTTGGAATGCTCACCTTAAAAACTCCTTGGCTGAGACGTAATTGTCGATCATACCATCCCTTTCATTCGACTCCGATCTACAATGGAGAACACTCAAGGGATGCGTGGAATTAGATGATGAAGATGGCGCGGAACATTCTCGGTGGACTGCTGGTGCTGTTCGGCGCCATCTGGTTTCTGCAGGGGATCAACATTCTTCCCGGCAGCTTCATGACCGGCGACCGCCGGTCATG
>Ga0207667_10001365_pt1 | contig 30602 bp, 23 predicted proteins | sample KBSCornC52_FD_184301 | JGI IMG/M metagenome (GOLD analysis project Ga0207667, IMG submission 184301) | Corn rhizosphere microbial communities from Kellogg Biological Station, Michigan, USA - KBS Corn C5-2 (SPAdes) (version 2) | ecosystem: Host-associated > Plants > Roots > Rhizosphere > Soil ...
CCGTTTCTTTGGTGGTGATCTCAACGCGATGATCGTTCGGATTGCTATCGTCATTGAGTCGGATGTGCAGCGTCATGCCGTTGTTCTCAATGAATACTCGACCGGCTGATCCGCCGATCTCGTCGTAGAGATGATTCTGGGGCTGCTCAATGATGGTGGCGTTGACGGGGCGGCCGCCGCGCCGCTGTGGGCCGGGAACAGGGTCGAACAGTTCGCCGAATGTGTCCACTTGCGTGAGCGGCTTGCCGTCGACAAAGACCAGACCACGATGGCGGTAGAAAGTGGCGAGATTATTCTGCGTGCGAATCCATGGCATGTTGTAGCCCCGCTGGCCTGGAAGGTGGTTGCCGACGGTCACAAAGAATGCTTTCTGCTGCGGAATATTCAGCAGACCGAACGGGTTGTAGCCGCCGAACCAGGAGCCATCGAGCTTGGCTTGGTACACCTGAGGATTTCCGCGGCTGGGCCCGCGTGTCGCAAATCCGGTGGAGGGCTCCATTTTTGGCAGGACGATGGCGCCGGAGATCACGACGTTCGCGCCCGGCGCTGCTTCGTAACTGATGAGCTTGTCTGGGCCGGAGCCCCCGCGCGCTGGATCCACTCGCTCGCGATAAACACCTTCAGCAATGATGACGCGCTCTCCGGGCTGAAGAACCTGAGCTGCCTTGTTGATCGTTTTGAATGGGCGATCCTGCGTGCCGGCGTTTTCGTCGCTGCCCATGGCACCATTTACGTAATAGGTGCGGGATGCGGTGAATGGCTTTTCCCAGAACTCGAACTGCTTGCCGTCAGGTAATTGTGAATCGGGCTGAGCAGAGAGTGAAACAATGGCCGGCGCCAAAACGAGCAACAGCGCTGTGAGTGTGAGGCTACGCAGGGTAATGTTCATTTGAGGGATCTCCGGGGGAACGAAAGGACACGCTATAGGCTGCGGTTAAATTTGCGCACTGTATCGGTCAGGCCATCCAACACCTGCGATTTGATTTTAGAATAAGATGCCGAATGGATTGAGGTTGCGTTGAATACCCTGCCCGTTCTGATTGCAGCGCTCTGCGTGTTCGCTCTCGGCTACCGCTACTACTCCGCATTCATGGCGGCGCGCGTGCTCACGCTCAATGACGCGCGTCTCACTCCCGCGCACACGCAGGCCGATGGGCAGAACTATCTGGCGTCGCCGAAGATCATCGTGTTCGGCCATCACTTCGCGGCGATTGCGGGTGCGGGTCCGCTGATTGGACCCACGCTGGCGGCGCAGTTTGGATTCGCCCCCGGACTGATATGGATCGTTTTTGGCGCCGTGATCGGCGGATGCGTTCACGACATGACAGTGCTGGTGGCCTCGGTGCGCCACCAGGGTCGCTCGCTACCTGACATCGCACTCAAAGAGGTGGGGCCGTTCGCAGGCAAGGTTACCGTGTTCGCGGTGCTTTTCATTCTGCTGGTCACGCTTGCCGGACTCGGCATTGTGGTTGTGAATGCGCTCGCCAGCAGTCCGTGGGGCGTCTTCACCATCAGCATGACCGCACCAATTGCAATGATGATGGGCTTCTGGATGTTTCGCGCCAACCCGGGAAAAATCCGCGTGACCGGTCCTTCAATTGCCGGAGTCGCGCTGTTGTTCGCCGCCGTTGCTGCAGGGCACGCGGTGGCGAACTCGTCGCTCGCAGCGTGGCTCACTTTCACGCCACACCAGATCACCACCATCCTGATGATCTACGGACTCGTGGCCTCGTCGTTGCCAGTTTGGCTGCTGCTTGAGCCGCGCGACTATCTTGCAACCTACGTAAAGCTGGGCACCATTGTGCTGTTGTGCGTGGGCATATTCGCTGTGCATCCGCAAGTGCAGTTTCCGGCTGTCAGCCAGTACGCGCACGGTGGCGGCCCAATAATTCATGGCCAGCTATTTCCATTTTTATTCGTCACGATAGCCTGTGGAGCGGTATCGGGGTTCCATTCTCTGATTGCGTCGGGCACCACTCCCAAGATGCTGAACCGCGAGACCGATGCACGGTTTGTGGGCTATGGCGCAATGGCCGCCGAATCACTGGTAGCGGTGATGGCGCTGATTGCGGCCTGCTCGCTCGCGCCTGGCGACTACTTCGCCATTAATGTTTCACCTGCCGTGTTCGCAAATCTCGGATTAACCACAGTCGATCTGCCGCGGCTTTCGGCCGAGGTGGGCGAGAATCTGGCCGGGCGCACCGGTGGCGGTGTATCGCTGGCCATCGGCATGGCGCATATCTTTCGGGGACTGCCGGGCATGCACGCGCTAGTCAGCTATTGGTATCACTACGCGGTAATGTTTGAAGCGCTCTTCATCCTGACCACTGTGGACGCGGGCACTCGCGCAGCGCGATACCTGCTGCAGGAACTGCTGGGGAAAGTCGCTGCGCCGTTTGCCGATCCAAAATGGCTGCCCGGAATTGTATTGAGCACCGGGCTCGTGGTTGGCTCGTGGGGCTATCTCATTTACACAGGATCCATCACGACTATCTGGCCGCTCTTCGGAACAGGAAATCAGCTGCTGGCTACGATCGCGCTGGCAATCGGAACCGTGTACCTGGTGAACAACGGCAAGCTGCGGTACGCGTGGACGACTGCGATCCCTATGGTCTTCGTAGGCGTCACCACCTTCACGGCAGCAGTGCTGTCCATCGCCACCATTTTTTGGCCGCTCACGCACATTCCCGGCTCCCGAATTCAGGGATATCTTGATTCTGCGTTGATGGCATTGTTCCTGATCGGAGTGGTGGCGGTAGTGGCAGCCGCGCTGCGCCGCATTTGGGCAACTCTGCATGGCGTGCCGGTTCCTCAGGAGAGCTTCGCGGCTGTAAGCTCCCGCGGAACGGACAAGATTGGATGCTGCTGAACTGGCGCTGCCGGGCTGCTGTTCGAGGCACGATCGCAAAGCTGGTATGGAAGGGGTGGTGATCTCTGAGGCGGAACGCACAGAGGACCTGCTGGGGGCCAACCGGTCCTCCCGTGCCGAGGAAAAATCTTGCAACGCACAATAATGAGGATGGCTTACTTCGTGAAAATGCCGGATCCTCCCCGGCCTACGTGCGATGCGGCCTTGTGGGCCGTGCGGTTGACGAACTTGTTGAATCGCTTGCTCGGAGCTAGAGGCCTGGGCTCTTCTGCTTCTTGTCTCGGAAGTTTTTCTGCCTGGGCCTTTTCGCTTTCACTTTGGAGATGAAGCTGCAACATTGGCTTCATGGCCTTTACCTCCAAGAATATTGTGACGCAATTCGGGCAAAATGGGTGCCGGCTCGAAAGATCGATTTCATAAGGTCACCACCCGGTTTGGCATCAGTAACCTGGGACAGAACTGCCTTTACCGCGTTATGCTTGCCCCTTGCAGGTTGTCAGATCATCAGGGGAGAGGAAAATGGGACGCATTCGTTCGTCGGTCCTTTTGTTCGTCTGTATTGTTCTAATCGCCAGTTACGCTCGGGCGCAGCTTCCCGTTCAGGAGAGCCTGAAACTCGCCGAAATCCGTATGCACGATCCATGGATGGTAGCGGACAAGTCGACCAGTACCTACTACATGTACGAGGGCGGAATGACCGGGACCGCTGCTCAGCGACGCAGCGGCGTGATTGCCTATAAGAGCAAGGACCTGGTCTCGTGGTCCGGTCCATACGTCGTTTACGAGGTTGCGGACGGCGGCTGGGCAGATCCGGCCGCGGGCGTATGGGCGCCGGAAGTGCACTCGTACAACGGCAAGTATTACCTCTTCGCAACCCTCAACAACTACAAGGCTCCCATCGCGCAGCCGCAGCCGGCGGCAAACTCGCGAAGCGTGACAAAAATCGAGGTCACCTATGGCGGCGTCGGCTGGCATTTGCGGGGAACACAAATTTTCGAAAGTGACTCGCCGCTGGGCCCGTTCAAACCCATTAGCGAAAAGCCCATCCCTCCTGCCGATTACATGAGCCTGGATGGCACGCTGTACGTGGAAGACGGTAAGCCGTACATGGTCTACGCACATGAATGGATCCAGCTTGTGGACGGCAATATGGAAGCGATCCAGATTACGCCGGATCTGACCAGCGCGGTCGGCGAGCCGTTCTATCTCTTCAAGGCGTCAGATGCTCCATGGCTCGATAACCGGCACGAGACGATTAACGGCCCACACCCATACGTGACCGACGGCCCTGAGCTTTTCAAGACGCGCACCGGCAAGCTGCTGATGATCTGGTCAAGTTACGACAAGGGCAGTTATGTTGAGGCATTAGCGCACTCCACCAGCGGCAGACTCGCCGGCCCATGGAAGCAGGACGGCATTCTGGTGGGACAGGACAGCGGGCACGGCATGATCTTCCACGCGTTCGATGGCCGGCTCATGCTGGTGCTGCACCAACCGTTCGATGGCCGCCTGGCGCGCGCGAAGATTTACGAAATTGAAGACGCCGGCGACACATTGAAGGTAAAGAAGATGGAGTATTTCTGAGGGATGCCGGAAATGAAAGCTGCAGTCTGGCACAAGCAGCACGATATTCGCGTCGAGTCGTTCCCGGACCCCGGGTCTCCTGCACCTGATGCCGTGCGATTGCAGGTGAATTGGTGCGGCATCTGCGGCACGGACCTTGAAGAATATTTGTGCGGGCCGCTGTTTATTCCGGCAGAAAGACCGAATGCTCTTACCGGGCGCACTGCTCCCATGGTCATGGGGCACGAGTTTGTAGGGATCGTGACTGAAGTCGGCTCGAAAGTCGATGGCATTAGGACCGGCGATCACGTGGCTGTCGATACGCTGCTCCACTGCGGCGAGTGCTTCTTTTGCAGGCAGCACCTGGTGCAATTGTGCGAAAAGTTGGCAATCATGGGCCTTTCGACTGATGGCGGGCTGGCCGAGTTCGTCAACGCGCCAAGTTACATGTGCTTCAAATATCCGGCCACCCTGCCCGATGATCATGCCGCTTTGGCCGAACCCGCTTCAGTTGCGGTAAGAGCGGTCCGGCGCGGACGGCTCGCGCAGGGAGAGACGGTCGTCATCATCGGTGCGGGAACAATTGGCCTGCTCACGCTCCAGGTTGCAGGTGCAATGGGCGCGCAGAGCGTCATTGTTATTGAACCGGCAGAGAACCGGCGCAGGATCGCCGCTCAACTCGGAGCAACAGCGGTGGTGAATCCTAATGCCGATAACCCCGTCATGGCTGTGCGAGCGATGACAGGCGGTCTCGGAGCGGACGTCGTCTTCGAGTGTGCAGGCAATGTAAAAACCATGGAGCTGGCGCCGATGCTCCCACGTAAACGAGGGCGAATCGTGATGGTGGGATTGCATGATGCGCCCGTGCCTCTGCGATTGCTGCCGCTAGTTGTCGGCGAGCTGGAAATCATCGGCTCATTCTCGCATGTGTATGACGAGGATTTCAGGCCTGCATTGGAGCTGCTAAGCACCGGAAAGATCAATGCCGAGCCGCTGATTACGGCGCGCATCGCATTGGATGATCTCGTAGCGCGAGGTCTCGATGAACTCGCATCAAGCAAGAGCCGTCACCTCAAAATCCTGGTTTCGCCCCGGGGTTGACCAGCGCTCTCATTTGAAAAACAGCGCCTGGGTGGAGCACCCCAGCTTCGCTCACATTCTACTTATGCGTTGACTGCCAAATCGCGGTTCACCCTTTTCAAAAAGGCTAGCCCCTCGGATGCCAGTTGTTCCGGACTGTCGGCAAGCTTACGCCAGATGCAGCAAAGCCTGGCTACGTTCTCCAGTTCCGTAGTGAACGACTCAATGGTGACCCAGCCATCGTACCCAACAGACTTCAACGCTTCGAAAAATTCCGCCCATGGCACGAGGCCGGTTCCAGGAATTCCTCTTTGACTTTCGCACGCATGCACGTAGCCAAGCTTTTTGCCGCAGAGGCGAATCGCTTCAGTGAAGTTATCTTCTTCGCGGATCATGTGGAACGTGTCCAGATGAACAAGCGCATTAGGTTCGCCGACTTCATCGATGAACCTGACCGCATCAGCCGCGATATTGATGAAGTGGGATTCGAAGCGATTAACGACCTCAGTGCATAGCTTCACGTCTGTATATTCGCGAGCAAATTTGCAAACTTCTCTGAACGACTCCACACCCCAACGCCACTCTTGCTGCGTGCGCATTTTTCCGCTCAGATAGCCCCATCCTGCATAGTTGACCCCGGTCAGGTTTTCGGCATTCAGTTGCTGGGTGAGACTCACCAGTTGCTTCATGAATTCAACCCCGCGCCGCCGGTTCGTCGGATCAGGAGAAATCAGATTGTGCTCGGCGGAGAGACCAATGGCGGTGTTGATCTCGAGCCCTATTGACTCGGCATGCCGCCGCACGGCGTCAGCAGGAAACGAATCGGGCTGGAAGAGCACAAATTCGATGCCGTCAAATCCCAGCTCTCTCACTTTGTCCAGGATTGGAAGATCCTGTTCGGTGAAATTTTCCGTGAACAACATCTGATGTATTCCGTATTTCACTTGAGTTTCCTTTCTCAATTATTTGCTCAGTTCCTTTACGAAGAAATCAGCCATGATGTGGCTGGCTTCAATCGACTCGGGCAAATTGGCGTCGTACCAGAAAGCGTGGGGCAGCGCGTCAAACACAACCAGGCGCGCGTCAATTCCTGCCCGCAAATACGCGCGGTGCAGATTCGACGTTGCGCTCAGCAGTGCATCGCGGCCGCTCGAAACGAACAGCGCCGGCGGCAACCCGTGTAGATCAGCGTAAATCGGCGAAAGCACCGGATCCTTCACGTCAGTCGACCCCACATAGTAAGCGTCATGGGTGGTGCCATAGGGCGGGTCCAGATGACCGGCGAATCCGCGCAGCGTAAAGATTGACCACGAGTCGTCCATGAACGCGAAGTTATCGAGCGTGCTGAACATGCCCAGGGCCGCCGGCATGGGCAGACCAAGCTGCTTCAAGCGCACACCGATTTCTGCCGTGAGCGAAGCTCCGGCTGAGGTCCCATAGATTGCGATATGGCTCGGCTTGTAAGTCTTCAGCAATTCCTTATAGACGGCGATTCCGTCGTCCACAGCGGCGGGGAACGGATGCTCCGGCGCAAGCCGATAAAGCACAGCCACTACTTTCATCTTTGAATAGCCGGCGATGGGAATCGATTCCGCGTAGGATCCAGAGTCTGCGTTGAAGCTGCCGCCGTGCAGGTTGATCAGCACCTTGTCATTGTTCGCCGCGGTCATTCCTTCAGGCGTAACGATGTGCACCGGCACGCCGGCAATTTGAGTTTCGACGATGCTGTTGGGGCAGAGCTTGCTCCACTCGGCCTTGTGGCGCTGCTCATTTGCATCCTGACTCGCGCGGCGCTCGGCCAAAGACTGCGGAGGAGCTTCGTCCGGCACCTGGCGGCTGATGAACTGCTGCGCCTGCGGGCTCAGGTCCTGCGGCAGGGGCACCACCCGCGTAACGTGCGCAGTGCCCTGTGCGTCAATGTAGCTCGAATCCCGCATGGGTGCCTGTTCTGCCGTTGTGGGTTGGTGAGCAGACTGCTGCGCAGCAGTCTGTGGCGCCGTAAGCGTAACGGCAGTTGCCAACGCAGCTAATGTCATTTGTGCGGGCAAAGATTTCAGCAGGTTCTTCATGGGGTACTCCTGAGTGGGTATCAACTGGTGCAGAGATCGACAGGTCCACCATAACCGGAAATGCCTGTGACGTCCATAAGTTAACTTCCGGCTGGCGACAGGACACTATCAACGCCATCCGCAAGCTCACCTCCACCACCCGTGTTTGTCATCCAGAGGAGCGCTGCGACTTGTGAGCACAGATCTGGCCCCGCCTCTATACAGTTTGGACATCTGATGTATGTCACAGGCGGCTTAATAGCTCCCATTAGCGTCAAAGCCGGAGGATGCATAAAGAAGACACTCCGCTTCCGGTCAGTTCCTCGTATCCGCCTGAGTTTTCGCAGGAAGCTTTAACCTGCTATCAAGCTGCGGTGAAGTGCCTCAATTTGGCAGGTATTCCGTTTGTCATTGCCGGAGCTTTCGCCATTCATCACCACACGGGCATTTGGAGGACGACCAAAGATCTGGACTTGTTTCTTCAAGCTGAACTCATTCCGGAAGCCCTTCAGGAACTCAATATGTACGGCTTCAGCACAGAAATCAAGGACCCCGTCTGGTTGGCAAAAGCGTATTGTGGCACCTACTTCGTCGATCTGATCACCGCGACAGGTAATGCAGCTCTCCTGGTTGACCGCAGCTGGATTGCTCGCTCGGAGCCATTTGAGTTCTTCGGGATTCCATGCCGAGTGCTGGGCGCAGAGGAAATTATCGCGACGAAGCTCTTCGTCTCTCGGCGGGAGCGATTTGATCTAGCCGACGTGGTTCATCTAATTCGAGCCATGAGCAAACCTCTCGATTGGAAAAGAATTCAATTTCTAATGAGCGGTCATGAGGAGCTGCTGCTATGGAGCTTGGTCTTCTTCGCCTATGTTTATCCTGCGCATGTAGGTCTGATCCCGAGAGAGGTTTGGAACACTCTGCTGCAAAAGCTGCGGAAGCAAATCGACAATCCGCAAGCAAATGCCCCATTCCGTGGGGCATTAATTGACCCAAACATGTTTGCGATCGACATCGACGAGTGGGGCGAACGGGATCTTTATCGCGAGTACCGCAATCGCCATCCTTTTTTGCTTGAGATAGACCCCGAAAACGAATCTGATACCGGGAGCGGATGATGAAGCTGGCAGCTGTCGCAGATGTGCATTTCAGACGGGAAGATCAGGAGCAAAACATTCGGGCATTCTCTGCCGTTAACGAGATTGCGGATCTGCTGGTGCTCGCGGGAGATCTGACGAATCACGGTCGTCTTGAAGAAATGGAGGCCTGCCTCCAAGTCTTGGCGCACGTAAACATCCCAATGGTGGCCGTGCTCGGCAACCACGATCACGAAAGCGGACAACAGGACATTTTGGCGGGAAGGGCTCGTGTTGCCGGCATCCACGTGCTGGATGGCACATGCTTCGAACATGACGGTGTTGGATTTGCGGGGACCAAGGGCTTCTGCGGCGGCTTCGCACCCTATGAGCTGATGCCGTTCGGTGAGGAAGCCATTAAGGAATTCGTTGAAATTGCCGAACGTGAAGCCATCAAGCTTGACTACGGCCTGGCGCAGTTGGGCACTGATCGCAAGGTGGCGATTACTCATTATGCGCCGGTTCTGGAAACGATTGTAGGTGAGCCGGAAGCGATCTTCCCTTTCCTGGGCAGTTCCCGGCTGGGGCGGGTAATTGAGCAGCACAGGCCGGCTTTGGCTCTGCACGGGCACGCTCACCATGGTTCTTTTGCGACAAACTCAGCCGCAGGAACTCCCATCCATAACGTTGCGCTGCCGATTCTACGAAAGCGACAGGAAGAACATCCTTTCGCCCTATTTGACATCTGATTGCCTGCGAGCCGGATGTTTCGCCGCGAACTCTCTATTTGTAGTTTCACGGCCACTCGTGAGTCAGTTGCGGTAAACCTTAATGACAGCCCAACCTCTGACTTCAAAGTGTTTTTCGGAACAGACGGCCTGGGGAGCGGATACATCGCTCCCCAGGCCTTTATTGCAGCTTTCATGCAATAGGTATCAGTGCGGAAGAATAAGCAGCCCTCCCGCAAGCAGCTTTTCAGTCAGCCTGTCCAGCGCCTGCGGGAATTTGTACGACATCGCCCGAGGGCTCATACCCAGCAGCGCAGCTGCCTCAGCCTGCGTGTACTCTTGCAGTACCACGCGACTCAGCATCTGCCGATCGAGAGAGCTCAGCTTCTCCAGGCAGCGTTCCAGATCGAGCACAAAGATGACCGCGTCCTCGAATGTGCGAATCGGCCGGCTGGATGCCCAGCCGCGGCCCACCGGATCACCGAGAATCGACGGTGCACGCCCTACCTGCATCGACGCATACAGGTATCGGCGCAACATGCTCTCCGTGTGTTTTCGATAGAATGCAACGCTGATGGGCGGCAGCGGCTCCGGTTCGTCCGGCACTGACCTGGTCCGGACAGGATGCATTGGCTTGGGTGCCGCTTTCGCTGATGCCTCCGAACTGACAGCCCAGACTGTGGCTTGATGGCAAGTTGCAAGAGAAGCGGCCGCACTCATTGCACACCTCCCATGGAGCTGATGCTTCTAACCGCGGCCAAAAGCCCGACTGGTGCTTTGCGGGACGGACGCCCGCGGCGCTTGCGGCTCTCCGGTGAGGGAAAGTCCTTCAGCTTTTTGTCACAAGTCTGGCAATAAACCGTCTCCTGGCATTGGGAGCGGAACCAAAGGCAACCGCAGCCTTCACATATTTTCAATTGCACGCGCAATTCCATGACTTCTAATCTCCGTAACGGATCACATCTACCGAACTTTTTTAGAACTTGTTGTTCGGAAGGTTAAACAAATCGTGGCCCTGCACCTCAGGATTTCCATCTCCCAATTGGCTGGCTTTCGATCTGTAGTTGGCGGTCATGCATATAGCGCGCAGATTCTGGAATGCCCAACCCGAAACTGCCTGCCACCCCGGTGTGAGGCGCGCTCGGCAAGGAAAAGACGAGGGATCTCCGTTCGGACAAAAGGCGTCCGCCGGTGGATTTTCATTGGCTGCTTGGAGGGACAGATGGCGTGACGCCGTTCCCACGGGCCAAAGAAGAATTCCTGCGTATTTCCACGATTCAGTGTGGGTTTAAGTGAACTCAATGTAGAAAGATGTATCTCTCACGTCAACGTTACCCGGGGCTATTGGAGGGGATCTCTGTTCAATCCTTAACAAAGTGCCGACAATATAGGCCAATTGACAGGAATGGCTTTTCTGGGGGAAAAGCCGATGCTTTCGTTGTCATTGCTGGTGGCAAATTATTCACAATGAACTTTACCCAGATGCACGAACGACTGCGCCTGGAACTGCTGCGCAGGATCAATCGGGGGACGCTCAGCGTTTCGTTGCTGGCCCGCCAAACTGGGTTTGGGCAGCCGCATCTTTCGAATTTTCTGCGCTGCAAACGCCAGCTTTCGCTGCAGGCGCTGGACCGGCTGATGACGGCACAGCATCTGGCAGCCGAGGATCTGCTACCCGTGATCCGGCACCCGGCTGATGCGACAGCGGGGAGCGAGGCCGGCAAAGTGCCCATTCTTTCCAATTCGGGCGTACTGTTTGAGCCGTACATTCGCACGTCGGTAGTGCACTCCATGCTGCATTTGCCCGTTGACCTGCTGCACAGCCTGCAATCGCGCCCGTCAAAGCCGCGGCGAGCATGGCAGCGGTTTGTCGCCATTCGGATTTCCAGCAGCGAGGCGCACCCAATGGATCCGCTCATCAGGCCTCATGCGATTGCGCTGGTTAATCGCCACTACAATTCCCTCGCGCCCTACCGGACGGACCAGCCGAATATCTTTGCTTTAAGAAATGGCCCAAAACTGTTGCTGCGCCACGTCGATTTTCTTGCGAATCGAATTGTGCTCAGGCCATATAACCGCGCGTTTCCAGTAGAGCTTCTTGAACTCGAACTCCACGAAACCCCCGGCGACCTGATTGCCGGCCGCATTGCTCTGATCGTGAACGAATTGTGAGTGCAAAAGAAATGCCGGAACCGCTCCTTCCATGCGGCTCCGGCCTTGATGTGTTGCGCAGCAGATCTACAGAACAGTATTGCGGGCAATCACCTCGCGGTACCAATCCGCAGACAGTTTCGGCGTCCGCTTCAGTGTCTTGAAATCGACATAGTGAATGCCAAAGCGTTTGCTGTAGCCATCGGCCCACTCAAAGTTGTCCAGCAGGCTCCACAAAAAGTAGCCCTTGATCGGGTAGTTCTCCGCTGCGGCGCGATGAAGACTGGTGATGTGGCTGCGGAGGTACATCACGCGATCTGTGTCTTCAATGCGGCCTTCGGACGTAACCACATCATCCGCAGAGCAGCCGTTTTCGCTGATGTATAGCGCAGCCGGATGCCACAGTTCGCTCACGTTGCGGATGGTCCAGTAGACGCACTCGGGATCGATATTGATCCAGGACGAAGCCATGTGCGGATAGGAAGTCTGGCGCGGCTCCACCAGATAGCCCAGCGAATTTTCGGCGGCGCGGACATAGTCGCCCGTGTAGACATTCAGGGCGACAAAATCAAGCTTGCTGCCGATGGCCTCCAGATCGCCGGGCTCAACCTTGGGCGCAGCGGCTCCGGCACGCTCCAGATAGGTTGCGGGATATTTACCTTCCATCAGCACGGTCAGGAAGCGCTCCGCTCCGTCGCGCGTTGCGCGTTGCGCTGCCTTGATATTTTCCGGGGTCTCGATTACCGGCATATAGACATTGGTGTTTTCCGCCAGCCCGATTTGCGTTCCACTGGGGGTGTTGACGCGGATGGCCTGCACGCCGAGTCCGTGAGCCAGAATGCCGTTGTGGCACACCTGGTTCGCTTCAGCATCGGGCAACTTCATGCCCGGAGCAAAGCGGCCTTCGCGATACCCGATATCGGTAAAACAGGTGAACTCGTTCGTCGTCATCCAGTGATGCACACGGTCGGAGAGTCGCTTGGTGACGTAGCCTGCGTAGTCGGCGAATGCTTTTGACGTGTCGCGCGATTGCCATCCACCCGGCAGCGCAGCGGGCAAATCCCAGTGAAAGAGCGTGATGTAAGGCTGAATGTTATTGGCGAGCAACTCGTCCACAACCCGGTTGTAGTAGTCCAGGCCCTTGGCGTTCACCTGCCCCTTGCCCTCCGGGAAAATGCGCGACCAGGAAATGGACATGCGATACGCGCCCACTCCAAGGTTCTTCAGCAGGCGAACGTCTTCCTTGTAGAGGTGGTAGGAATCATCTGCGACGTCGCCGGTATCGTTATTGAAGATCTTGCCAGGCGTATGCGCGAACACATCCCAATTCGATGGACCGCGCCCATCTTCCTTTACGGCCCCCTCAATCTGGTAGGAGGCAGTTGCACAACCCCACAGAAAGCCTTTGGGAAACTGCAGGCGGGATTGCCCTGTCTGCGCAAACGCAATCCTGGGCAAGTTGGGAGCAGTAAGCGCCGCAGCCGCTGCGGCCACTCCGGTAGTGAACTGACGCCGGGTGATATGGGTCATGGAACTCCTTTCGTCCCAACACAGGTTCGTTACTCAGGAAACAAAGTAACAACGCGCCCGAACTGGAAGCCATTCGGGATTCTAGCAGAGGCCGAGTACCGGGCAACTCGGCCATAAGCGTGTCCATCGTAGAATCGCAGGCGTGGAAAGGCGGGCGCGCTTCGCCCGGCAATCCCAGGAGATAACTATGGGCAGCTCGGCTGCAGAACCAGAGGTTCCGAAAATTCCGGGCTATGCATATGGCAGTCCGGAGAGCGCACACTCGCCACTTATCGAGAGCGATGTGCGGGAGTTGGAAAAGACGATTGGATGGACCGAAGAAGATGCCGCGCTTTTGCGGCAACATGGCGATCTGTTTTGCGAACAAGCAGAAGCCATGGTCGATTCCTGGCGCGCGATCATTGCGTCGCAACCGCACCTGGCCCACTGGTTCAATGGACCCTACGAAAGACCCGACGACGAATACAAGGCACGCGTGAAGCCGCGCTTTGTGCAATGGGTCATCGATACGGCAACACGCCCGCACGATCAAGCGTGGCTCGACTATCAGGAAGAAATTGGATTGCGCCACACGCCGGCAAAGAAGAACAGTGCCGATGAGCGGCATACTCCACCGATGGTGCCGCTGCGCTTTCTGTTGGGGTTTTTACCGGCTGTAACGGATATCCGACGATTTCTCGAGGGACGCATTGCGGAGGAGGCTACCTTACAAGCCATTAAGCGGGCGTGGTACAAAGCAGTCTTGATTGAGGTGGTCCTATGGACCCGACCGTATACCCGCGAAGGGCTCTGGTAACGCGAAATCGTCCTCAGTTGGCCGACGGCATCTCGGCGTGATCGATCACATAAAAATCCACTGGCCCCTTTGCCGGCTGAAGACGCAATCCAAGCTGATCGGGCAGAGCGTCGAACAACGTTGGCAGCTTACGAATCTCCGGTTGCAGATCATCCCGGGTAAGGCCCGGCGGAAGCTCAGGCTGAAACGTGAGCGTGAAATCGTAAACCTGCCTCAGGCCGGTCTTGTCGATTACAGGCCGTGGATCATCGCGCATTTGGTTTCCAAGGAACCAGCACAGGTACGACATAGGAACTTTGACGCCCGTAAATACGCTTGGCTGCGTCATGTTGATGGGGATGTTGAGGTCGGGTGCGCTGCCATCAGCCTTCAGCTTCGGGCCGGATTTGTCGACGAGCAGTTCATACACCCTGCCTTCCTTCTGATCCACATGCAACTTCAATCCGAAGCGATCGGCCAGCAGATTCTTAAACATCGTGTGTAGGTCTTCGAGATTGGCGACACTGTCTGAACGTGTTTCGATGTTGAAGGTTGTCGAATTGAGCCAATCTGGCCCTCCCGTGATCTGCCGCGCGGGAACACGATACATGACTGCAATCATTGTTTTGAGACTGATGTTCTCAACAATGTAGCCATTGCCGGCGGGAAGCGGCTTGATGGAGCCGCGGTCAGAGCCGGGCTTGGCAATGTGGATAGCGGCCACATCGAATGTGAGGCGAGCTTGTTGCGCTGCTGCATAGGATCCAGCGAGCAGCAGGGAAGCGAAAAGAAGCCGGGGAAGACTTCGCATATTGAACCTCGCCTTGAATTTTAAAGCGGTTGCCTGAATGGGGGGTACTGGCGATGGATGCAGCAATCCCGGCTTGCACCGTCATAAATGCCCAACCTAATGTGCACTGTCATCCTGAGCGAAGCGCAGCGGAGTCGAAGGATCTGCGGTTGCTTCTGCATTTCGATCGGCTTCGTAGCCCGTTTCAAATCGGCGGGTTCTACGTCGTAGCGGCTCGCAAGAAGCATGTGCACTCCCGCATAGCATGTGTATCGATAGAACGAATCCCTGCTTTATGATGGATCCCCGTCCATGAAGGGTTTCGGAGATCAGCCAGCGGAAAGCAGCCGCAGATCCTTCGACTCCGCTGCGCTTCGCTCAGGATGACAGTGGCCCTTTACTTGAGACTGGAGACCAAAAAAGAACAGCCGCAACCCGTTTGGGGCTGTTCTTTGATTGTCTGCTTCTGCTACCTGCTTACCTCTACATCTCTTTAACACCTTCGACGAACGCCTTGAGCTTGCGGCTGCGGCTGGGGTGACGCAGTTTGCGCAGCGCCTTCGCTTCAATCTGGCGGATGCGTTCGCGAGTAACCTGGAAGCTCTGGCCCACTTCTTCAAGCGTGTGTTCCGAGCCGTCTTCAAGGCCAAAGCGCATTTTGATAACGCGCTCTTCACGCGGCGTAAGCGTGCGCAGCACTTGAGACGTGTACTCCTTCAGGTTGACGCTGATAACCGCCTCAGAGGGCGAAACGGCCTGACGATCTTCAATGAAGTCGCCAAGGTGGGAATCTTCCTCTTCACCGATCGGTGTTTCAAGCGAGATGGGCTCCTGCGCAATCTTCAGCACCTTGCGAACCTTTGCCACCGGAATGTCCATGCGGCGCGCAATTTCTTCGCTCGACGGCTCGCGGCCCAGTTCCTGCACAAGCTGGCGGCTGGTGCGGATCAGCTTGTTGATGGTTTCGATCATGTGCACCGGGATACGGATGGTGCGGGCCTGATCGGCAATGGCGCGCGTAATTGCCTGGCGAATCCACCACGTTGCGTACGTGGAGAACTTGTAGCCACGGCGGTATTCGAACTTGTCTACCGCCTTCATCAAGCCAATGTTGCCTTCCTGAATCAGGTCGAGGAACTGCAATCCGCGGTTCGTATACTTCTTCGCAATCGACACTACCAGTCGCAGGTTGGCTTCAATCAGCTCGCGCTTGGCCTGCTCCGCGTCCATGTCGCCCTGGATCATCTCGCGCTGCGTGCGTTTCAGCTCGGTAATGGAAACGCCTGCTTCGGCTTCGATCTTTTCCAAATCGATCTTGCAGTTCTTCTGCTGGCGCCGATATTCCTTCTTGAGCTCTTCGCTCTTTGAAGCTTCATGCTTCTGATCGAGCGAGCGGATCTGGCGCTCCAGCGTGCGCATTGTATCCACGGTCTTGTTGACCTTGTCGAGCAGCCGCTTGCGTTCCAGAGCCGTGTACTTCAGTTCGCGAACGATGCGCGAGATGTATACTTTCTCGCGCGCAATCGACCAGCGAACGCGCCGTGCTTCCTTGGCCTTGGCCTTGTTAGCTCCGGCGTTAATAGCCGCCTGCTTTTCTTCAAGCGCGGCAATCTTCTTCTGGTGCTTTACCAGCGTGTCTATACGACCCACGGTCGCTTTGACGCGAGTGACGACGATCTCTTCAGTCAGTTCTTCCTCATCGAAGATCACCACTTCTTTGACGTTGCGCACGCCGCGCTTCAGGTCCTCGCCCAGAGCCGCGATTTCGCGAATCACGATCGGCGAGCGCGAAATCGCCTTGAGCACACGCAGCTGGCCGCGCTCAATGCGCTTTGCAATTTCAACTTCGCCTTCGCGGGTGAGCAGCGGAACCGTGCCCATTTCGCGTAGATACATGCGAACCGGATCGTTGGTCTTCTCAAGCGTGCCGGGGGTCAGATCCAGCTCGACGTCTTCGCCCTCTTCCAGCTCAAATTCTTTATCGCCGGGAAACTTGGGTGCGTCGAGCAGATCGATGCCCTGGGTTCCGATGGTGGTGATAAGGTCGTCGAGATCGTCTGCCGAGCCAATCTCTTCAGGCAACATGTCGTTCACATCGCCGTAGGTCAGGTAGCCCTTCTCCTTGCCTACTTCGATGATGCTGTCAATATCGTGTTCGAATTTGTCTTCCATCGCCAAATGGTCCCTACTCTCTACGGCGAGATCCGATCTCGGATCAAGGGCCGTCTGCCTTCTCGGCATCATGCCATCGGAATACGTTGTCCCGGGCCATGTTGCCGCGCAATCAAAACAACCATCACCGGGTTGCGCACCGGTTCGCGATTTGATGGACGAGCGCATGAGAAGGGTTGCCGAAGAAATATTCTCTTCGGCCCATAAACGCGCGCACGCACAAATCCGCGGTGTCCCGCAAAAAATGCGGTCTTTTTTGTCGCTCGGAACAGGATGACCGCGCTTCAGGTTCTCGCCTGGTTAGCCCGCGAGCCGGAGCTCATGTATGGGGCAAAAGGGCGCGCATCCTCACAGAGATCAACAGATTACCACAGCCGCCACTTTCACTCCAGCAAAAAGTCGGGCGAAATCGGACCTCTGGCGGACTGTTTCGAGCCTCAGACCCAAGCCGGGCACCTGTCCGTATCCGTTCCTGGCTCTAAAGATTAGACGCACTCGGAAACAGTTTTGACGCACGAAAATGGGCCGCTTTTCACACGGAAGTTGTAGGATTCGTGGCGAGTTCAGTGTTTCGGGATATGGTTGCCATGAAGGCGGCGCAGCGCTCGATCAAGCTCCATCTTCTGCTGGGTCACAGCAGTCAACTCGGCCGCATTGCCGTGGCGCTCGGCTTCGGCAATGAGCGTCCGCATCTCGCGCAGTCGGCTTTCCAGGGCACGCTCCTCAATCTCCTGGAGTGCCCCCTGCACCTCTGGCAGTTCGGGCGTCTTTACCTCGGCCAGCAACGCCTCCGCAAGCAGCGCCCTCTGGGATTCATCGGTGACAACTTCCATAGGATCGCGGGTCTGCCGACCCACCAGCGCCCGCAGCGCCTCGAATGCTCCAAGGTGCTGAAACCAGGTTGGTTGCTCGCTGATGGCCTGTGCAGCAAGCTGACGTGCATTCGCTCCCTCAGGGTCGGAGATAGCCAGCGCACGAAGCAGAACCCGTTCCACTTCGCTCAGAACGCTGGTTTTTACCTCGATGTGGTCGCGGCGGCGCAGCGCTGCCTGGCGAAGCTCTTCGCGCAGCACGGCTGAGTCGATGCCCAGTTTTTGCGCTGCGTCGTGCGCAAACTGATCGCGAGCCAGCTTCTCAGGCATCCGGCGAATATGCGGCAGCAAGTAATTCATTGCCTTCACCTTCTGGTCCGCGCTGGCGCCGGGGAACATCTGCCGGGCGCGCTCGATCAAGTAATCCGACTGCCGCCGCGCGCCCCGGATCGCGGCTGTGTACGCCTCCACGCCTCGCTCGCGGATAAACCGGTCTGGATCGAGACCGCCTTCGAGCGTCACGATCTTGATCGCAAAGCCCTCTTCCGTAAGAAGCGAAATCGATTTCTCGGCCGCATTCGCTCCGGCGGCATCGGGATCAAAGTTGACGACGACGTTTGAAGTGTGGCGGCGCAGCAAAGCGACCTGCTGCTCGGTAAAAGCGGTTCCGCTGGTGGCAATTACGTTTTGAATGCCGCGCAGAAAAACCGAAATGCAATCCATCTGCCCTTCGACAAGGAGGGCAAACTCTACCTGGCGGATTGCCGTCCGCGCTTTGTCCATGTTGAACAGAACCTGACCCTTTGAATAGAGGGGCGTCTCAGGGGAGTTGATGTACTTGGGCCCGGCCTTCTCACCCGTTTCGAGGGTGCGCGCCGTAAACGCAATTACGCGGCCGCTCTCGTTGCAGATGGGGAACATCACCCGCTTTCGGAAACGATCGTAAAGAGGTCCCTGGGTGCCGTCGCCTTGTTCTTTTGAGCTGAATAGGCCGCTGGCACGCAGCATCTCGTCCGGCGCAATGGTCCTCAGGCGGTCACGTAATGCGTTGAAGCTCTCGGGCGAGTAGCCGATGCGGAATTTCTCGATTCCTTTGGAATCTAGCCCACGGCCGGCTAGATATTCGCGTGCGAGGGCGCCTTCAGGCCCGCGAAGCTGCTCTTCAAACCATGCCGCCGCGGTCTCGTGCAGTTCCAGCAGTTTGCCTCGCTGGCGGGCCTCAGCGGCCTCTTCCGGCGACGAAAACTCACGCTTGGGCAGGGGAATGCCGGCTTTTTGCGCCACGGTTCGCACAGCTTCAGGGAAGGTAACGTTCTCAATCTTCTGCACAAAGCTGAAGACGTCGCCGGACACGCCGCAACCAAAGCAGTGGTAGAACTGCCGCACCGCGTGCACTGAGAAGGAAGGCGACTTCTCCTTATGGAACGGGCACAGACCCGAATAGTTCTGCGCACCCGCCTTGCGCAGGCGTATGTAGGTCTCGATGATCTTGACGATATCGACGTGTTCCTTCACGTTCTGGGCAAAATCAGACATGTGCTGGTCTGTCTTGAGAATAAGGCGGCCGCAAAGAACATGGTGTGGAAAGCAGGTTCAGCTTCGCTCCGGCTTCTCACCTTTACCTGCCGACAAGCCCTCCGGAGTGCAACTGCGCTGATGCAGGAAGCATCCATCCCGAGTGCGGCCGCTGGGTGCAGACGCGCGTCCGCAACAATGATCGTTCAGGATCTCACGATGAATTTACTGAATTTACCTCGATCAATTTTGTGCGTTGTTGTCGCTCTTGTTGCCATGTCGACGGTCATGCCTGCACAGGAGCAGAATCCTACTATCCGCGGGGATCAGCAACCCACCAGTGCCAACCGCAACAATGGACTGGACACCACGCCTGTTTACAAGATTCAGGTGGTAGCCCGTGACATACCTGCGGTCAACTACTTCCATCGCAGCGGTTCCACAAAGATTGGTTTCCAGGGCACTTCACTGCTTCCGCAGGCAAAGGGAACTGCGAAGGTGGAGGCCGTGGCCGGTCGCACAACCATCTCGGCCCAACTGGAAGGTCTGACGCCCGCGAACAGCTTTGGACCTGAGTACCTGACGTATGTACTCTGGGCCATTAGTCCCGAGGGCCGGCCCATCAACCTCGGTGAAGTGTTGCCAAGCGGCTCGAAGGGGAAATGCGAGCTTACCGTTAGTACCAACCTGCAGGCATTCGGCATGATCATTACTGCTGAGCCTTATTTTGCGGTGACGATGCCCAGCGATCTCGTTGTCATGCAAAACGTGGTGGAGGATCGCACCCAGGGCGTCATCGAGCAGGTGAATGCCCACTACACCCTGCTGCCGCGTGGAGCCTACGCAGAAACTGCGGGTCGACACGCAGTGCTGCATCCCATCACACGCAATGAGCGGTCGCCGCTCGAATTGTTCGAAGCGGAAAACGCCGTGCAGATCGCCACCGCAGCCGGCGCGGAGCATTACGCCGCGGACTCGATGAACGCTGCCCGTACAGCTCTCAAAAATGCACAAGGTTTCGACACCCAGAAGAGGAACCGTAAACAGACCATTACTTATGCGCGCGAGGCGGTGCAAGCCGCTGAAGATGCACGCATCATTACCATTCGCAAAATCAAGGAAGAGGACGATGCCGCGCAGTTGCAGGCTCGCCAGAACGCAGAGCAGGCCGCACAGCGGGCGAAGTCTGAGGCTGAACAAGAAGCCGCCCAGCGGGCGCAGGCTGATGCGCAACGTCAGCAGGCTGAAGCGCAGCGGGCGCAGGCCGAGGCCGCCGCAGCCGAGGCAAGAGAGCGCGCCGAAAGAGCCCGCCAGCAACAACAGGCCGCTGAACAGAGTGCGCAACAGGCGAATCAACAGGCCGAGCAGATGCGTGAACGGCTCAAAGAGCAGTTGAACCAGGTTCTGCAGACGACGGAGACAGCTCGGGGACTGATCGTAAACATGTCAGACGTGCTCTTCGACTTCGGCAAGTACTCGTTGAAGCCGAATGCGAAAGTGAAACTCGCCAAGATTTCTGGAATTCTGCTGGCCTATCCCAACCTAAAGCTACAGGTGGAAGGCTATACGGACAACGTTGGCACTCCCGAGTACAACCAGAAACTTTCTGAAGAACGTGCCAATGCAGTTCGTGATTTTCTGGTTTCGCAAAATGTTTCTCGGGACAACATCACTGCAAGCGGCTATGGCGAGAACAAGCCCGTTGCCGATAACACAAGCAGCTCCGGTCGCGCTCAGAACCGGCGCGTGGAGCTTGTTGTGTCTGGCTCCGCGATCGGTGTCAACGAAAGCGTTCCAGGCAATCAGTCGGGTTCTCCCACACAGCAACCCGGCACCCCGCCGCAACCGCCCGCTGGCAGCCAGCCGCCGAACTCAACGGGTGTATCGAATCCGCCGCAGCAATGAACCATGCTTGACCGGTCCGGCCGATCCCGGACCGGTCAAGCAGAAGGTAATTCCCCGCGATTCAACCAATTGGCCCGGCATTCTCTCGAGCGAGCGAGGCCCGCATCCGGGCGGCCCGATCTGTCCAAAATACTTGTTGCAACGAATATGTCAGCGGGGCATCCAAAGAACTGAAAAGGAGAACTGGCCCATGAGCACTACGTCCACAGCAACAACCGCTACCGCCAATTCCGCAACCACCACCTGGAACATCGACCCCGCTCACTCCGCAGCGGAATTCAAGATCAAGCACATGATGATTTCTAACGTAAAGGGCAAGTTCACCGGCCTGAGTGGCAAACTGCTCCTCAACAGTGCTGACATATCCAAATCGAGTGTTGAAGCGTCCATTCCGGTAACAACCTTGAACACTGGCGACGAGCAGCGCGACGGCCACTTGAAGAGCGCCGATTTTTTTGAGGCGGAAAAGTTCCCGAACATGACCTTCGTCTCCACCAAGGTTCAACCCACCGGTGAGGGTGAAGGAAAAGTGACAGGCGACCTGACCCTGCACGGCGTAACCAAACAGGTGACATTCGAAGTCGAAGGCCCCAGCCAGCCTGGCAAAGATCCGTGGGGCAACACCCGGATCGGCCTTTCCGCCACAGCGAAGATCAATCGCAAAGATTTCGGCCTCGCGTGGAACACAGCTCTCGAAACCGGCGGCGTGCTGGTCGGTGAGGACGTTACGATCTCCCTCGATGTTCAGTTCATCAAGGCGTAAGGCAGATTCCAGTTAAGCCGAGAATGCGGCTCGCACGCTTGCAGTGTGCGGGCTGCTGAACACACCTTCACGCTGCGGAGGAGTACAGCCCTATGCCGCCAATCTGGTGACTCGAGCAGCTGGGGGTGGGTTTCAGTCCGGAATAGACGCCCCGCGGGCCTAGGATCACCACCAGTCCCTTCCACTCACGCCTCTCTTCTTCCAGTAATGCCAGATCGAGGAGCAATGTCATCTTGAGGAACGAAGCGACGAAAGATCCGCGTTAGGTTCTAATTTCCGAATTCCGCGAGCATTCAGCATGCGGGCTTTTCCCTACCTGAAAGCACCTCCGATCAGGTCGGATATGCTGGTGGCAGTTAATGTGGTCGGGAATGCCATGAAGGTGATTTCAGTAAACACGGGGCTGCCTCGCGAGATCACGTGGCGGGGAAGAAGCATAACCACTGGCATCTTCAAGGAGCCGGTTCAAGGCCGCATACGGCTGCGGACTCTCAACCTGGATGGCGATCGCCAGGCGGATTTGAGCGTGCACGGCGGTCCAAATAAAGCTGTCTACTGCTATCAGCTTGCGCATTACGAGTATTGGAAGACTGCGTTGCCGGACCGCGCCTTGCCGCTGGGCATGTTCGGCGAGAACTTTACTGTGGACGGCCCGCTGGAGGACCAGATTTTTCTCGGCGACCATTACGTCGTGGGATCGGCTGAAGTAGTGGTGGCGCAGCCGCGCATGCCCTGCTACAAGCTTGGTATCCGGTTTCAGTCAGACGACATGGTGAAGCGGTTCTTCGATAGTCGCCGCTCCGGCTTTTATCTTGCCGTGGTACGCGAGGGAGAAGTAGGCGCAGGCGATGAGATGACACTCGTCAGAAGCGATCCGAATCGAGTTCCGGTTTCAGAGATCGTGCGTCTCTATTCCGCAAAGCATTACACGGCAGACGACACCGCATCTGCGCAGCGTGTTCTGCAGGTGCAGGCAGTGCCTGAAGGCTGGAAACAGTACTTTCGTGAGCGGATACGGGAATCTGCGTAAGACTAATTGTCTTTCGGCGTTTCGCTGAACCCCGGCAGCACGCGAGAGGACGACCGGAACAAGTGGTAGTTTTCGTACTTCACATCGTTCAGGATCGTTTCAAACGGCGCATTGGCCTTGAAAACTTCTCCAAATTCTGACACTTGGACGATTGATCGGGATCTTGAGATAGACACGCTTCGAATAGGACAAATGTAGCTCGTTTCACCAAGAATTACGGGGCCGTACTCAATCATGATGTCGGAATGTTGGAGCGGAAGACGCCACGACAGACCGGCACGCATAGTGAAGCGAAGGATAGCGCCGGATGCCGAATCCACCGCGATTTCCCCGTAAGTCGGCGCATAGGTTGAGAATTTTATTTGACTAAAGTCCACCGCCAAGCAGCAGTATTCGACTTTGAAGATCGGCGTGTCCTTGGAAATGTTGTAGCGAAAGACGGCAAGTGGTCCACCGACTCCCTTTTCCCATCGTGCCCACATCAATTTGCTCTCGGGCTTTGCCGCCGCAACCAGCACTGCAGCGAGGATTGGACCGAAAGCACCTTCCGTGTGCAGCGATTTGTTTTGGGGGATTTTCCGAATTACGGTGGAACTCAGCTCCGACACGTCCTCCTGGCCATGTGAGACCTGAACATCAGCTTTGGCAATACTTGCCGGCTCGAGATAATGATCGCCGGCCGCGGTCTTCCACGCTCCCCCCGGATCGCGCGGCGGCTCGACATAGAGTGTCGTGTTACGCTCCGCGCTGAGATTAGGCAGGATTCGGATCGTCTTGCTTACGTAATCTACAGTTCTCTGCATGATCTGGCGTTGATCTGCGATGCTAGGCGGTTGCAGAGGGAGTGTTTCCTCAGCAGGAGGAGCAAAGAACACCGACTGGTCGGCAACCGCCGTGAGAGCTTGCTTTGCTTTTTTGCCTTTCAGCATCGCCAGCCATTTCGCCAGATCCGAACTCGACAGCCTTTCGGTGAGTTCCATGCCATTGAGGCGCCGCTCAGCTTCAGAGTCTGAAGCATGTTGCAACTCGTCGATGGATTCCCGCAGTTCAGCTACCGTCACATCCTTCGCGTCTGCTCGCGCCTGGTCGTAATAGACCGGCTCGTCGTAATACCCACTGCGCGTGTGCGCTGTCAGCCCAGGTCGGCCAACATCCACCTTCAGATCGTGATACTCGTCCACAACGTCGGTTCGTGGAGGATCAAAGGTGATGGTGTAGAAAGTACTTGCCTGGGCGACTTGCTGGCTTATCAGATCCGAAGCATCTCCTACTCCCCGTAACATGCCTCCACCGCTCTGAACTGCAAGAACCTGAAGCGCAACATTTTCGAATGTCAGCGACTTCTCAGAAGCAACACCTGCGACAAAATTCTGGTACGGAAAAGCATCCTCGCCCGTCTTTCTCCAGAAATCATCGACCCAAACGCCGATGCGGGCCTCGCGCAGTCGAGTTGATAGCTCCGTCACCGTGTCGAAAAGGTGCTGCCACTTTCTGTTTTGATTAACCGGCCATCCGTTTCCAACCCAGAACAGGAGCTTTCTTTCCGGCGTGCGGCGCTCTTCGATCGCAATTGATCCCAATGCAATCAATGGATGAGGTAGCTCAGTCCATCCGGCATCGAAAAAGGAGCGCCGTGTCGTAGGTGTGGATCCATAAGGATCCTGTCGGAAAGGTGCGCCCATATCCTGCGACCGCCAGATCAAGCGGGGCTCTTTTCTCTCGGCAATCTCTTTTGACAGGGCAGAACCATCTGTCGATGGCTGGGCAGAAGCAAACAAGCCGTCATCTCCGATGCGGTAGACCGTTACCGGTTGAGCCAGATGTCCGCCGTTCTGCAGCAGAAATTTTTGAACAGCTTGCCTCATCTCATCGAGATGCTCAGACGGAAGATCCACTTCGTCCATTACCAGGATGACCTCAACCGGTGAGTCGGGCTTGGAAGCAGCACCGTCGAAAGCCTGAAAGGTGACGATGTTTCGGGGTTGGTCATCGTCCAGAAGTGTCAAATCTTTTGCGCCAAGTCCAGCAACGGGTTTTCCCCGCTGATCGGTAACGACGACATCGAGCTTCATCAACCCTACGTACGGATCGGGTTGGTATTTCGATTGGTCAGCGGGGTCCAGCAGCTGATCGAGTTGCGGAGTCGTGGCGTCTTGCGGAGTTGGCGCACTCTTGTTGGTGCCGCTGTCGCGTTGCTTGGCGGGCTTATTCTTCGGCTTCGGATAGTCGCCCTGCTGCGGTACCGGCGGAAAATACATAGGACGATTCGGGATCGGCCCCTGAGCCGAGGATGAAAGGCATGTCAATCCGATGGCAAGAACTGCAAGACGCGACCACGCTCCCGGAAATTCTGCCATGCGAGGAAGTATAGGAAGCAAATGCGGATGCAGCAATCCTGGACAGACTTGAAGAGAATCGCAGATCTGTTGTGGCTTCGTTGCTCTGGATGACGCTTGAGGGCTTCCAGGGGGGCACGAATTCATCGTGGATGGATTACTGAGCGCCCTCTCGCCAGCCGGGGTGAGCAGCCGCATATTGCGCCCGCGCATCGTCAATTTTCACCTTGTCAGCCGCGTTTACTTTTGCGACGACCTGACGCGCCAGCAATACTGTCAGTTGATTCCACTGATCGCCCATTGGGGCCTGTGCTTTTCCGATCTCGATGCACATGGGCGACCCGGGGAAATTCTTGCCAAGCTTCAGATATGCGTCGAGCACCTTATCCATCAGGTCGCGCGAAACCGTGTGTTTGAACCAGACGGTGAATGGGGGAGCCAGATCGGTGTCCTGAATTTCTGTCTTGATGTCTGCGAAATATGAATCGGGCAGATAAGGCTGGCTGCGTGCGCGATTCTTATCGACGCCACCGATCCATGCAGCCTTGTAATCTTCAATGACACGGCTGAATTGAAAATACTCGCGAATCTGATCGTCGGTCGCGGCATCCTTAACGGGCGTCATCGTCTGCAGTAAGTTATTCAGCGCCGCGGACGGGTCATTCTGCGGGTTGTTCTTCTCTTTCGCGATGCCGTTGCAGCAGCATGCAACAAGAATGACGCAGCTTGCGAGCCGAACTATCCAAGCTTGACGCATCAAGATTACTTTCGCTTTCGCTAACTATATTGCACCCGTTTTTGCTGCACCCGCAACATCGGAAGCTGGCAACGCTCGCTTGCTGCTCTTGCTTAGGGAATCCTTGGCATGCCCTGCTTGCTGTTCGGCGGGTCAACAGGGTTAAATTTCCGAGCCAGATCTGGTGTCGACTGCACATCTGCCGCCGGTGGATTGACCGCTTTTTCAACTTCCGCGCCGAACACGTAGCTGGGCCCGAACATGTTGCTCGTAAAAATCACCAGCTTCTTGTCTGGTGAAAAGCGCACATTAGGTTCTTCGCGGTAGTAGTGGTGCGACATATTCACCAGGTGTTCCGCGTGGAATACGCCGGGCTGCCAAAAGTCAGGCTCGTTCAACGCGCCCGGACCATCGGTGATCATTTGCGGATGGAACAGCTCAATCCACTCGCCGTTCTTAGCTCTTGCCACTTGTCCGGGATCGCCGCCATCTCCGCAGAACATGTCGAGATCCCTGGTGAGGTTGAAGTGAATCGACCACTCATCACGCTGCATGTGGTACGCGGTGCGCTTGCTTGTTTTCAGGTTGTAACCGGCAAGGAAAAAGTCCTCGCCCTTCGGATATTGCCAGTCGTACCAGATGGTCTCGCCGTCCAGCCCCCAGAACTCATGTCCGAAAATCTCCATATACATGGTGCGCTTGTGGATCATGGTGTTGTGGGTGCCGTCGGTATGAATCATCCAGATGCGGTCGACCTTCTGCCAGGGGCCCTCGTGGCAGTACATCAGCAACTCAGGATCGGTGGGCGAGAACAGCAGGTGGTTCACCCAATCGCGGGAGTGCAGCAGGGTTTTGATGTCGCCAGGCTTTTCGCCGTTTGGCCCGGGCTCCAGTCGAATGGTGAACAGCACAAGCGGTAAGCGTGCCGCCAACCGCCGTTCCATCATTTCGCCCTTGTCCATGGGCTGATAGTGCGGACCCTGCTGCGCATTGGCCACGCGATTATCCGTTCGCTGCGGGGCCGCCGGCATATTGGATCCGTATTCTTTCCCGGTCGCGTCGCCTTCAATGTAAGTTCCGGCCGCCAGCGTCTCATCGGCGTTCACGCTCACGATCGAGCGGTTGGCAGGCAGATCGAGCAGCTTGCGAATAGCTCCGGTATTGGTATCGGCTTTGTATACCGAAGTCACGCCCGTGCCCGGATCGCTCTTGGTGTAGAACACGCTATTGGTCTTGTAGCCGGCGACCAGCGCATGCACCATGCCCGGATACGCACCGGTCGCTCCGCTCGGCCGTGGCGGGTTCGGCACCAGCAATTTGGTCGTGCGGGTGGACATTTCCATCACGTGAATGCCATCGGGAGCGGTAAAGATCATCTGTTTTCCGTCCGGAGTGTAGGCATTGACATTGAAGTAGAACCCGCCTGAGTTGGGCTCATTGCTGAGCCGCCAAACGCGATGGCCAGTGTCTTTATCCACCCAGGTTCTCGGCGGCGTTGGGCCAGAGGCGCCAGTCTGCGCGACACAGGCCAAGGAAGCGGATATAGACAGAAATGTAGTAAACGAACGTAAGCGCATGGCAGTGGCTTCTCCTCTTGATGCATGTATATAACTTGAAGCGAGTTCAATCGCCCCTATCGTTTCCACCTCAGATCCGCCATTGAAGCTGGCTCGGGATACCAGGCAGCCATTTTATACACCGTTTCGCTGTCGAATGGGAAATTGTTCTTATTCAGAAACTGAGCCGGTCAGCGGGTCCGCTCGGGGCCCCGATCGTTCCTGATCTCATATATTTCTTATCTGAAAGACGAGTAAATATTTGACCTGCCGCTTTGCGACTATTCCGGGTGCACCGTCAAAATCAGGGAACTGTACCACCCATTCCACCGTAATGGTCATTGAACGGGACAAGCACTATAATTTTCTCCACCATCGGGCATGCTTTCGCATACATCGCAAAGGAGAGAGCTATGCAGGCTCTTCTTCAGAATCTCCGATTCAGCCTCCGTGTGCTGGCCCGGAACCCTGGCCTAACGATCACAATACTGCTCACGTTGGCTCTTGGGATCGGCGCGAATACCGCGATTTTCACTGTGGACTACGCCACGCTGCTGGCTCCGCTTCCATATCCCGAACCGGGCCAGCTCGTCATGGTCTGGTCAAAAATCCAGAATTTCCATAACGGTGTCTCAGCGGGAGATTTCCTCGATTGGAAACAGCAGAACACCGCGTTTCAGGACCTCTGCGCCTGGACCGGCGGCAGCTACAATCTCGCCACCAAGGACCAACCGGAATACGTCAACGCGAGCATCGAGACTTACAGCAGGGAGCAAATGATCGGTCGACCGCTGCTGATGGGCCGCTATTTCCGGCCGGAAGAAGGCGTGGCAGGCCGCGAGCACGTTGTCATTCTCGCGAACAAACTATGGAAGAAACTCGGCGCCAATCCCAACATCGTTGGTACCACTCTGCGCCTCAATGAAACTCCTTACACAGTCGTTGGCGTGGAGCAGCCGGGAGCTAACGCTCACGGCGAGGATGTGCAGCTAACTGTCCCACTCGTTTTCAAGCCAGAACAGATCAATCACGACTTTCATTGGCTCCTGGTCACGGGTCGTCTTAAGCCGGGCGTGACAAACAAGCAAGCGCAGCAGGATATGGACGCGGTCACCAACCACATCGCCGAGATGTATCCCAAGAGCGACCAGGGCTGGGGCGCTTACGTTGAGCCGCTCAAGAACAATTTCTTGCCAAAGGACCGTATCAAGATGCTTTGGCTGCTTCTGGGCGCGGTCGGGTTCGTATTGCTCATTGCTTGCGTTAATGTTGCCAATTTGCTGCTGGCACGCGGCATGACCCGACAAAAAGAACTCGCGGTGCGCAGCGCGCTGGGAGCCGCTCGCACCACCATTTTCGCCCAGTTCCTGACGGAGAGCGTACTTCTCGCACTCGGCGGCGGAGCCCTTGGAATAGGCGTCGGATATGCCATGCTGCGTGGACTCGTCGTAGCCATGCCGCCAAATACGCTGCCGACCGAGGCTAATCTCAGCCTCAATATGCCGATCCTGCTTTTCACTCTTGCAGCAACCACTATGGCCGGGATTCTCGCCGGACTTGCTCCTGCATGGTATGCGTCGCGTGTCGATCCCGCTGAGACTCTCAAGGAGGGCGGCCGAGCAGGTACCGGTGCCGGCAAGCATCTGCTTCGCCGCATTCTCGTGATCGGCGAATTCGCCCTCGCACTCGCTCTGCTTGCGGGCGCCGCACTCACCATCCACAGCTTCTGGAACCTTGCGCAGGTCGATCTCGGAATCAAGACCGACCATCTACTCACGTTCTTTCTTCCTGTTCCGGAATCGCGCTCCAAGGATCCCGATCAGATCACGGCGTATTATCGCGACATCCTCGCCCACATAGCTGTTGTTCCCGGCGTCACTCACGCCACAGCAATGACCGGCCAACCGCCTTACGGTCCCGGCTTCGGCATGCCTTTTACCCTGGAAGGCGGCCAAACGTACACCAATCAATCTCAACGGCCAGGTACTCGCTTTGGCATGGTCACACCCGACTACTTTCAGACCTTCGGAATTCAGTTGGTTTCGGGACGCAGCTTTACTGACCAAGACACCTCAGCCAGCGTCAAGGTCGCCATGGTCAACCAGGATTTCGTGCACAAATTCCTGAAGGGCAAAGACCCGATGCGTCAGCGTGTGCTCGTAGAGCAACTCATTCCTGGCGTGACCAAGCTGGGACCACCCATTGCGTGGCAAATCGTGGGTACCTACCACAATGTGCATACTGCCGATCAACGCGAAGAGAACCCGGAGATGCTCATCCCCTTCTGGCAGATCCCATGGCCGCAAGCCGGATTCGGAGTCCGCACACAAGAGAATCCGGCCACGATGTTGAAGAGTGTGGCCGCGGCGGTGCATGGGGTCGATTCGACTGTGGCCCTCGCCCGCCCCAAAACGATGGACGAAGTAATCGACGAATCGATGGCCGGCGAGCGGTTCACGCTCATCCTCTTTACCACCTTTGCTTCGGTCGCTCTGTTCCTCGCTGCACTTGGTATTTATGGCGTGATGTCGTTTTCTGTGGCTCAACGCGGGCATGAGATCGCTCTCCGCATGGCTCTCGGGGCCTCGCGCAATCGAGTCATCGGATTGATCATTCGCGATGGAATTGTGCTCTCGGCCGTTGGATTAGGACTGGGCTTAATCGGCGCCTATTTCGTCGGCCGCGCCATGCAAAGCATGCTGTTTGGCGTACGGGCGCTGGATTTCTCAGCTTTCTTGTCTGTGGCCTTCGTTCTGTTCGCTGCCGCAATCCTGGCTTGCTTTATGCCAGCAAGGCGAGCCGCATCAGTTGAACCCATGCGTGTCCTCCGCACAGAGTAGGGCGAACTTCGACACCTCTGTCGGTGACACGAAGTCTCAGGTTCATTCCGTTCGCAAACTCGAAGTCAGGGAGTTGTCATAGTTGCATGTCAAGAACGCTCTCGATCGCGAGAATAAATGCCGCCTGTATCATCGTGGCTTTGCAGTTGCTTTCGCACAATTCGGTCAAGTTAGCAGATTTATGAGTTCAGAATTTGGCAAAGGCCCGGTTGGCCGGTCAGAACGAAGCCGCAGGCGCCCTGTTCGCTGCGGCGGTGGCTTTCGAGGAGATTGGTGGCCCGGATACGTTGAGTCACAGGAGGTAAGCTACTGTGACTCATCTTCGCA